>Ga0180432_10012205_pt1 | contig 10019 bp, 5 predicted proteins | sample SS_ome_10_FD_132414 | JGI IMG/M metagenome (GOLD analysis project Ga0180432, IMG submission 132414) | Hypersaline lake sediment archaeal communities from the Salton Sea, California, USA - SS_1_MS_2 metaG | ecosystem: Environmental > Aquatic > Non-marine Saline and Alkaline > Hypersaline >...
ACCAGTGACAGTCAGTTTGGCGGCATCTACACCCTCAACGACTCACCATACATTTCCAGCTGGGTGGATACCGGGCTTACCGGCTACGATGTGTACGCGGTGGCTTTCTCCCCGAACTATCCCGTTGACCGCCAGCTTGCCGCCGTGGTTACCGATGAGACCGATACCCTCGTCACCTACCAAGTCGGCAGTAGCGGGTGGGGTGCCACCACCGGTGCCGCTCGACTGAACCGGGATAATGCGGCGGCACCGGCGCCGGTAGCGGTGGCGGACTCGGCAGCGATAGCCTTCCCCGCAAACTATAACGCCAGTGGTGCCCAAGGAACCCAAATGCACTATGTAGCCATCGACACCGGTTCCGGCAACGGCGATGTTTACCGAATAAATTGTGTCACCGGTCCAGCCGCCTCGGTAGCCACTGACCTGAATATCGGCTATGCCGACGGACAGAGCAATACCGATGTCACCGGGCTGGCGGTTACCGGTGATAGTACCCACGCCACTATTCTGGCCGGAGCCGCCAGCAGTGCCCTGACCTATTTCAGCGCTGACGGCGGCATGACCTGGATGAGGAGTCGCCGCGAGCCAACGGGAGGGTCACAGACCTTCGTGCTGCTGGCGCCAGACTTTGCCAGCGGTGGAACCGCCTACGCCGGCACCAGCGGCAGTGACAGCGCCTTTTCCATAAGCCACGATAAGGCGAACACCTGGCACCAGATTGGACTGATTGACACCGCTATCAGCACTATCGTTGACTTGTCCCCCTCCCCCGCGCTCAACCAGGAAACCATGCTGTTTATGCTGACTTTTGGCAGCAGCAACCACAGCCTGTGGCGAAGCCTCGACGGTGGCACCACGTGGGCGAGAATACTCTCCGGCAGTCCGGCTACCGTGGACAGCCTGGCACTGGTTGCGCTTCCCCCGGAGTATGGCACCGGCAGTCAGGTGGTGTACCTGGCCGGTAGCAGTAATGGTATTACCACCGTGTGGAAATCACCGGACAACGGGGAAACGTTCACCGGACGCTTTGCCCTCGACCCCGCCACCGGAAACCCGATCACTATTGACACCTGGGCGATAGCCAATGACACCACCCTGTTCCTGGGCAGCTTTGACGGCAGTAACGGGCGGGTCTACCGTACCTGCAACAGCGGGACATCCTACTCCACCGGCGCCTGGGCAGGTAACCAGTCGCTCCACTCCATAGCCCTTTCCCCCGATTATCAGCAGGACAAAACCCTGTTAGTCGGCAACACCAACGGAGGGATATACTATTCCACCGATGATGGTATCTCCTTCCAGCCGCTGCCGGCTGACGCAGCTACCCCGCCACTCACCGGACTGGTAACCGTTGCCTTTGACCCTGACTTTAACAGCAATCATACGGTCTATACCGCCAGCAGCACCGCTGATTACGGTCTGTACCGCTTTGTCATCGGCTCCAGCACTGATTGGGAAAATATTGACGGCACCCTGCCCGAAGGTAGTATGTTGAGTCAGATTCGAGTATCTTCCACCGGGACATTCTACGCCAGTAACACCAGGGCTGACGGCGGCATGGAGCGTTGCTTTGACCCCACTTTCCCACTGAGCCCGACATTCGAAACGGTAACCCGTGGCCTCTCTGATGGAGCCACGCTGAGCGGCCTGTGGCAACAGGATAACCGGCTCTGGTCCATTGACACCGCCAATGTCAAACTGATGACTTTTACTGACAGCCTGGACACCCCGGTCCTGCTCAGTTCACCGGCTGGCCAGGCGTCAGGCATCGGGGTTCTGACCAACCATGCCATACAGAATGTTTCCCTCGAATGGAAACCGCTGCGCGGCGCTACCAGTTATCAATGGCAGCTTGATTATGATACTGACTTCTCCGCAGTCCCCGGTGGATTCGAGGGCACCACCCGTGCCAGTTCCGTTCACCTGCCGGCACTCGAGCCAGCCACCACTTACTACTGGCGGGTAAGAACGTCGGCACCGGTATCAAGCCCGTGGTCAGCCAGGTGGTCATTTACCACCGGCCTCGACAGCCAGGTGGTCCCTCTCAAGCCGGAGAGCCCTGAAGCCGGTGCTGAGAATGCGCCGGTACGACCGATATTCCAGTGGGCCGCCGTAACCGGAGCCGATGCTTACGAACTGATGGTAGCCAGAGATGCTGACTTCACCAGCCCTTCCATTACCAAGCTGGCGCCTTATGCGCTGTCCACCACCGCCTGGCAATGCGACGTGACGCTGGACTATGAGACCACATACTACTGGAAGATCAGAGCCATCAGCGCCACCACCCACGGCGACTGGAGTTCCGTGGCTGCCTTTACCACCGAGTCCGCACCGTCACTACCGGCACCGGAAGCACCCTCACCGAGCCCCGCCCCATCAGTTACCAGGATAGTACCAATACCTGCGCCCGGCGTGCCGACAAAGCTGACCCCGCCCGCGCCGATACCTCCACCACCGCAAGTAACCGCTCCACCACAGGTGCCGGTCATCCCTACCTGGACAGTCTACGTTATCGGCGCCCTGCTCCTGACCATTATACTGACGCTGGCTATAATGCTAATACTGGTGCTGACACTCAGGCGGCTTTAGCCACATTAAATACTTAACCCTGCCGCCATAGGCAACGTTCCCCGTCAGTTAAATGGAAAAATGGATAAAATCGACCCCACTGGTCAGCGGGTGCTAGTACTCGAGTAAAAATACCTGGGTGCTGATCGGCAGGTTTGACCTGGTGACGGATAGCTTGGGCTGGGACTTGATACCCTCGGCGCCCATTTCCTTGAGAAATTTATCCACCGGGTCCAGTTCCCGGGACAGTGCCGGCGTCTTGTAGTGCATGGGAACAACCGCTTTTGGCTCAAGCTGGCGAACAACCTCAGCAGCCATCGCCGCGTTCAGTGTTGACTGGCCACCCACCGGAAGCAGCAGCACATCCACCACATCAATCTCCTCAATCTGATCGTTGGTAAGCACGTGCCCCAGGTCACCGAGGTGACAAATCGATATGCCATCCACTTCTATCAGGTACACCGTGTTCTTACCCCGCTTGCTGCCCCGCTCATTATCGTGGAAGGTAGAAATGCCAATAATCAGGACTCCGCCTATTTCATACTCACCGGGGCCTTCCACCACCCGCTGTACACCACTGACACCGGTAACATAGGAATGCGACGGGTGTTGATGGCTTACGGTGACCACGCGTGCCGAAGGCTTTCCCAGTGAATACCCCAGGTCCGGGGGGAAAGGGTCGGTAATAACAGTAGCCTGACTTCCTTTAATCCGGAAGCATGAATGACCTAGCCAGGTAATTTCCACACTCAAAATATAGCATGGAGATGCCATACAGGTCAAGGAAGGGCCGGACCAAACAAGGCAAATAAACCAGCCGCTCAGCTTGACAAAAAACGCTGAACATGCTACATTGGATAGTGATTAGCAGTCTAAGCCCTAGACTGCTAAATGGAGTCAGCCATGTTGACCTCAAGAGCAGAAGACATATTAAAATTAATTGTAACCCGCTATATTGACCAGGCAACACCGGTGCCGTCGCAGGTTATTGCCGATGACCCGGTAATGGGCGGAATCAGCTCGGCTACCATTCGCAATGAGATGGCGCTTCTGGAGCAGCAGGGGTACGTTACTCGCCCCCACACCTCTGCCGGCAGCGTGCCCTCGGACAAGGGCTATCGCGCTTATGTGGAATCACTTAAGGATATGAGGCTGGCATTAACTGAGCAGCGCCTGATAAGCCACCTCTTTCATCAGGTGGAAAAGGAAACCGAGCAGTGGCTGGGCTTGACGGCAACGCTGTTAGCCCGGCTGGTGAGAAACATCGCCATCGTCACCATGCCCAAGACGCCCGACTGTAAATTCAAGCACGTGGAGGTGGTCTCCCTCCAGGAGACCACGGCACTGATTGTGCTCGTGATTCACGGTGCCAAGGTAAAACAACGGCTCATCACCTTCGACGAAGCGCTGCATCAACCAAGCCTTACCGCCATCAGCAATAAACTGAATGAGGCTTTTCCCAGCCTGAACCGGCACCAAATTAAGAATAAAATAACCGAAATCCAGATGTCTCCCCCGGAACAGCAGATAGCCGATTATCTGATAGAGATGATGCAGGCTGAAGACGAACAGGAATATGAAGAACCTTACCTGGACGGGATGCACTTCATGCTGAACCAGCCTGAGTTTGCTCACAGCGAACGAATGCAGGAGCTCATGGAGCTGGTAGAACAGAAGAGCCTGCTGAAGGCAATTATCCCTGATGAGATAGCCCGGCACTCAATTCATGTGATTATCGGCAAGGAAAATAAAGCCGAGGCTATTCAGGGCTACAGCGTGGTTATCAGCCAGTATGGCTTACCCCATGAAGCCGTGGGCACCATCGGGGTAGTCGGTCCTACCCGTATGCCCTACTCTCAGACCATACCTACCGTCGATTATCTCTCCATGATTCTGAGCGGGCTGGTGGCGGGACTCTATGGCAAAGAAATCACCATTAAAAGAGATACAGGGAATCAGTGATGACGAAACGACAGCAGAAAGAAACTCCCGAAAATGAAGTGAACACAGAAGCTGCGACGAGTGAAGACGTGGAGGCACTCAAGCAGCAGCTCGCTGAAGAAACAGCCAGGGCGGAAGACCACCTGGCTAACTGGCAGCGAGCCCAGGCAGACTTCGTTAACTATAAACGGCGCATGGAGCAGGAAAGAAATGAATTGTACCAGTTTGCCAACTCAAACCTCATATTGAGTATCCTGCCGGTTATTGACGACCTGGAAAGGGCGCTTGACTCTATTCCGGACGAATATACCGGACTCGACTGGGCGGAGGGCATCCGGCTCATTGAACGCAAGCTCAAGTCAACCCTGGAGACGCAGGGAGTCAAACCGATTAAAGCCATTGGAGAGCCCTTTGACCCCAACTTCCACGAAGCGATACGGCAGGATAAAGGCACCGATGGGATGGTTATCGATGAATTTCAGAAGGGCTACCTGTTACATGACCGACTACTCCGCCCAACCAAGGTGGTAGTTGGCAACGGAGAAACAGAAGAAGAAAAGGAGGAATAGCAATGGCGAAAGTAATCGGCATTGATTTAGGCACAACCAATTCGGCGGTGGCGGTAATGGAGGGGGGAGAACCGATAATTATTCCCAATGCCGAAGGTGGCCGCACCACCCCGTCAATGGTAGCCGTAAGTAAAGGTGGCGAACGCCTGGTCGGTCAGGTAGCCAAACGCCAGGCGGTAACCAACTCGGATAACACCGTCTTCAGCATCAAACGCCTGATGGGGAGAAAATTCGACGAGCCCAGCGCGGAATACGACCGCAACCTGCTTTCCTTCAAAATAGTTAACTCCCCTAACGGTGACGCCTGGGTTTCAATGGGCGGCAAGGACTACAGCCCGCCGGAAATTTCGGCGATGATTCTGCAAAAGCTCAAGGCAGATGCTGAAGCCTACCTCGGGGAGACGGTTACCGAAGCGGTCATTACCGTGCCGGCGTACTTCAACGACAGCCAGCGGCAGGCGACCAAAGATTCCGGAAAAATCGCCGGCCTGGAGGTACTACGCATCGTGAACGAGCCCACGGCCGCCTCTCTTGCCTACGGACTTGATAAGAAAATCGACGAGACCATCGCTGTCTATGACCTCGGTGGCGGCACCTTTGATATCTCCGTCCTGGAACTTGGCGAGGGTACCTTCCAGGTCAAGTCAACCAATGGTGATACCCACCTCGGCGGCGATGACTTTGACCAGAGGGTTATCGACTGGCTCTGTGATGAATTCAAACGGGAGCAGGGTATTGACCTGAGAAAGGACAAGATGGCGCTGCAGCGGCTGAAGGAAGCCGCCGAAAAGGCAAAGGTTGAGCTTTCATCGGTAATGCAGACCGAGGTCAACCTGCCCTTCGTTACCGCTGATGCCAGTGGCCCCAAGCACCTGGCGATCACCCTTACCCGCTCCAAGCTGGAGCAGCTGGTGATGGAACTGGTGGAGAAAACCATCGGACCCTGCCAACAGGCATTGACCGACGCCGAAAAAACAGCCGCCCAGATTGACGAGGTGATCCTGGTCGGTGGACAGACCAGAATGCCCCTGGTTCAGGAGAAAGTAAAGCAATTCTTTGGTAAAGAGCCTAACAAGGGGGTCAACCCCGATGAAGTGGTGGCTATCGGCGCCGCGATTCAGGCCGGCGTGCTCAAGGGCGATGTCAAGGACGTCCTGCTGCTTGATGTAACCCCGCTCACCCTGGGTATTGAGACCCTCGGTGGGGTGGCAACGCCGCTCATCCCGCGCAACACCACCATCCCCACCGCCAAGAGTCAGATTTTCAGCACCGCCGCCGATAACCAGCCGAGCGTGGAAATCCATGTCCTGCAGGGGGAACGACCGATGGCTGCCGACAACCGCACCCTGGGCAGGTTCATGCTGGATGGCATCCTGCCGGCACCACGGGGCTTACCCCAGATTGAAGTTACCTTTGATATTGACGCCAACGGCATTCTCAATGTCCGGGCACAGGACAAAGGCACCGGACGAGAGCAGAAAATCACCATTACCGCCTCCAGCGGGCTTTCCAAGGAAGAGGTAGGCCGCATGCAAACAGAGGCGGAAATGCACGCTACCGAGGACGCCAAGCGCCGCGAGGAGATAGAAGCCAAGAACATGGCGGATACCCTGGCTTATACCGCGGAAAAGACCCTCCGTGACAACAAGGATAAAATACCGTCGGAAATGAACCAGGAGGCAGAGACCAAGATAGCCGCGGTGAAGTCCGCGCTCCAGGGCAACGATGTTGAGGCAATAAAGCGCACCACCCAGGAGCTCAACGAGGCTATGCAAAAGATTGGCACGGCAGTGTACCAGCAGCAGCAGCAGCAACAGCAGCAGCCGCCACCACCGCCAGGCGAACAACCGCCTCCCGGGGGAGAAGGCGGCGGCGATGAAACGGTAGAGGGTGATTTCCGCGAGGTGTAATCAGACCAATCGGTCACGTATATTCAGACTGGGGGTGCCTTTCTGCACCCCCAGTCCCTTTTATTATATAATTCAATAGACCCCATTGAACGGCGAAACCAGATACCCCGGGAGGAGCGATCTGAACGATAACAGCATACTGCAACAGGTGACCAGACCGGCCCGCTATACCGGCGGTGAATGGAATAGCATTATCAAAGACTGGGGCACGACGAGCATCAAGGTTGCCGTCAGTTACCCCGATATATATGAAATCGGCATGTCTAACATCGCCATACCCATCCTCTACGAACTGCTCAACAGCCAGCCCGATGTCCTCGCCGAGAGAGTCTATGCCCCGTGGATAGATATGGAAGCCATCATGCGCTCCCGGGGCATCCCCCTGTCCAGCCTGGAGACCAAACACCGCCTTTCGGATTTTGACATCATTGGCTTTTCACTGGGCTATGAACTTACCTATACCAATGTGCTGAACATGCTTGACCTGGCTGGAATACCGGCCCTCTCCGCAGAGCGTGATGAATCCCACCCGCTCATCATCGCCGGCGGCTCCTGCTGTTTAAACCCGGAGCCAATGGCTGACTTCATAGACCTCTTTGTCCTTGGCGATGGCGAAGAGGTATTGCTTGAGTTCATGGACAGGTTCCGGGACTGGAAGCATTCCGGCAAACCGGCCCTTAAAAGAAAGCTACTGGCGCAGATGGCTGCCATCGCCGGCATATACGTGCCCAGCCTTTACCACGTCCGGTACCAGCCGGAAGGTACCGTCAACAGCATTACCCCAACCACGGCGGAAGCACCACCCGTTATCCGGCGCCGGATGATAACCAGACTCCCGGCACCCGCGGTCAGACCGGTAGTGCCCTATATTGAAACCATTCATGACCGGGGGGCAATTGAGGTCCAGCGCGGCTGTAGCTGCGGCTGCCGTTTTTGCCAGGCAGGGATGATTTACCGTCCGGTGCGGGAGCGACCCCACGATGAGGTTATTCAGGCCGCCGGAGAAATTATTACCAATTGCGGCTATGATGAAATCTCGCTGCTCTCGCTGAATACCAGCGATTATTATGGCATCGACGAACTGGTTGGCCGACTGGCACACCGGTATCCCCGCATAGCCCTGTCACTGCCCAGCCTCCGCGTGGATGCTGCTTCGGTGAGACTGCTGGGCTCCCTGCCTTCCCGAAGCAAGACCGGCCTCACCTTTGCCCCGGAGGCAGGCAGTGAGCGTCTCCGCCAGGTCATCAACAAAGATGTCACCGAGGCAAACCTCATGGACACAGCAACCACCGCCTTCAGTCGCGGCTGGAACGGTCTCAAGCTCTACTTCATGGTGGGCCTGCCCACGGAAACCATCGAGGATGTTGAAGAAATCGTCCATCTGGTTAACCGGGTCCGTTCTACCGGTAAACAGGCGGGGGGGAGGAAGCCCCAGTTGAGGGTCAGTATCGCCACCTTCGTGCCGAAACCACATACGCCCTTTCAATGGGTAGCCCAGGAAGAAGAGCCGCAGCTCAATGCCAAACATGCCATTTTAAAATCAGGACTGCAGCGGAAAGGGACCAAGCTCTCCTGGAATGACCCGCGGGTTAGCCTGCTGGAAGCAGCGCTTTCCCGGGGCGACAGGCGGTTGGGAAGGGTCATCTACAATGCCTGGAAGCTGGGCTCGACCTTTGATGCCTGGACAGAACGGTTCAATTACGATAACTGGCTGACTGCGTTTGCTTCGACCGGACTGGAACCCGGCTTCTATGCCCGGCGCCAGCGTTCACTGGACGAGGTACTGCCCTGGTCCCACATTGACACCGGAGTAACCGTGTCCTTCCTGAAACAGGAATATCAGCGGGCCGTTAGCAGCCAAGAGACCCCTGACTGCCGTTACCATGACTGCAATGCCTGTGGTATGCAGCGCTGGCAGCCGGAATGCGCGCAGAAACACTGGGGAAAGAAGCCAGACTAGTCAAAGGAAGCGATCGCCACCAATTTATCCTTGGAGTCGAGCCGCATCAACCTCACCCCCTGGGTACCCCGCCCCATCATGGTAATACCCTGCCTCGGGTCTTTTTCCTTGACCGGGGTGCGAGTCACTATTCCTTCAGCAGAGATTATCATGACCTGTTCGGTCAAGCGTACCCCTTTGCTGGCCGCCACCATGCCCGACTTGTCCACTATCTTGAATGTCCGTACCCCGCTGCCACCCCGGTGCTGCCGGGGATAATCATTCATCGGGGTGATTTTCCCGTAGCCACCTTCCGTCACTATCAGCAGGTAGGCATCAGGGTCTGCCCTATCCATACCAATGACAAAGTCACCCTTGGCGAGCCGGATGGCACGCACTCCGCCACTCGTCCTGGAGCTGGAACGCAGGCTGGAAACACTGAAACGGATTGACTGCCCCTGGCGCGTTGCCAGAACGACATCATCTTTATCCGTAGCCAGACATACCGAAACCAGCTCATCACCCGGCTCCATGTCCATGGTAATAATGCCAGTGCTCCTCACTGCAGTATAGTGCTCCAGTGACGTCTTCTTGATTTCTCCCTGGCGGGTAGCCATTACCATAAAGGTATCCGGCATAAAGTCAGGGGTGGCAACCATGGCGGTAACCCGCTCCTTCTCAGCAACGGGGAAGAGGTTAATAACCGCAATTCCTTTAGCCGTCCGCGTGCTGCCCGCGGGAATCTCGTAACACTTGAGACTATAGACCTTGCCGCGGTTGGTAAAGAAAAACAGGTTATCGTGGGTATCCGCCACCGTTAACAGCCGCACCGCATCAGCCTCCCTGGTGACATGGCCGATTATGCCTTTGCCGCCCCGGTGCTGTGGTGTGTACATGCGGGAGGGCAACCTCTTGATAAATCCCCTCTGGCTTAATGTCAGCACTACCCGCTGATGGGGGATAAGGTCCTCTTCGCTGAAGTCCAGCACTCCCTGCTCCATTATCTCGGTACGGCGCTCATCACCGTAATTTGATTGTACTTCTTCAATTTCCTTCTTAATCAACAGCATCAGTCGCCGCGGATTACCCAGC
>Ga0180432_10012206_pt1 | contig 10017 bp, 8 predicted proteins | sample SS_ome_10_FD_132414 | JGI IMG/M metagenome (GOLD analysis project Ga0180432, IMG submission 132414) | Hypersaline lake sediment archaeal communities from the Salton Sea, California, USA - SS_1_MS_2 metaG | ecosystem: Environmental > Aquatic > Non-marine Saline and Alkaline > Hypersaline >...
CCATAATAAAAGATTTTTGTTTGTCCAGTATTCCATCAGCAAGTAATTTCGATGCAAACAATTTTTGTTTTAACATCGAGCTACAAGAAAAGAGACTGTTGACTTAGAGTCGTAAACCTTTTTTAGCTGGACTCCAGGTCAATAAGTGGAGGAAGATATGCCAGACCTTAGCACAGTTCATGAGTTTTTGCCTGCCATTTTGAGAATCGTTCGTATCCCCCTGATTATTGTCGGCGGTTATATTTTGATACGTCTCCTTAAGGCCGTAATTCAGAAGATGCGCGGCGAGATAGTCAAACGTATGAAGTCTCGACATGCAGGGCCGGACATAGAGGTCGAAAAGCGAGGCAAGACCATAAGCGACGTCTTATATAAGGCAAGTGCCGCCACTTTGTGGATGGTGGTCGTCATGATGGTGCTTCGGGAGTTCGGCTTTGATATCGGTCCCATACTGGCTGGAGCCGGTATAGTGGGTTTGGCTGTCGGTTTTGGTGCACAGAACCTGGTGCGTGATATTATCAGCGGACTCTTTCTCATCATCGAAAACCAGATCAGAGAAAACGACGTAGCTGTCATAAACGGTACCGGCGGCCTGGTTGAAGAAGTTAATCTCCGCACAACAGTGCTTCGAGGTCTGGACGGTACGGTGCATATATTTCCCAACGGCGCTATCACTACACTTTCCAACATGACGAGACAGTTTTCTTACTATGTTTTCGATCTGGGCGTTGCATACAAGGAAGATACGGATCGGGTAGTGAAGGTTATCAAAGAGGTGGGAGCTACCATGCTCGACGATCCTGAATACGCACCGTTCATAACGGAGCCTATTGAGGTGCTGGGTGTGGATAAGTTTGCAGATTCCGCAGTAATCATAAAGGCAAGGATAAAGACAGAACCTGTAAAGCAGTGGATGGTGGGCCGCGAACTCAACCGGCGCTTTAAGAAGCGGTTCGATGAACTCGGAATCGAGATCCCGTTCCCCCATCATACTTTGTACTTCGGTGAGGTTAGCCGCCCTTTCAAGCTCGAATTTCAGGATACCCAAAAAGAAGGTCTCAGGGAGATCGTGCGGGAGGTCATCAGAGAAATGCATGCGGAAAAGGCGACTGGCGACCCTCCCCGTTTACCTTCTGCGAATGAGGGCAAATGAATTATATTACAGGAAAGCCGATCTTCCCGTCAGAGTTCCAAGAATCGTGATCTCCATACCGGAGAATATGTTGAACATATGTTCACCGGGTTTCCAGAGGGGCAGGTTTTGCTGTGGACATAATCTATATCCTAAGGCGGTCTGAACCGGAAAATTCAGCGCCTGAAGCGCGAAAAACCTTAAAATAGACAACAGATTATATCAATAGCCTCCTTTCAGGAACGATTCGTTTTGACAACGGACAGGACCTGAAATACTTCGCCGCACTCCTCATTCCTCAAAATAACAAATCATCATACTTATACAGACTCTGTATAACTACCCAAATAAGCAGGAAAAAGCATACTTTCGGGCTTCATTTGAGAAAAATACGTTTTTAAAAAGTGTAAGCGCTTTCTGATTTTATCGCACGTATCAGCTTAATATTTGATTAAAAATGCTGTTTTATTGATTTTCAGTATTCTTAAAAAAGTATAGTCTGGTTAATATATAATGTTCGCGGCGCTGATGTGCCGCGAATGGGCGTATAAACACACGAGAGGAAATACATGACAGAAAAAAAAGGAAACGGTGCCAATCTCGGCTTTGAGAACCAGATGTGGGCTGCCGCCGACAAGCTGCGGGGACATATGGACGCCTCCGATTACAAGCATGTGGTTCTCGGATTGATTTTTCTCAAATACATCTCGGACGCCTTCCAGGCCAAGTACAAGCAGCTGGAGGCTACAAAGGATACGGAATACACAGACCCGGAAGACCGTTATGAATACGCTGCCGCCAACATCTTCTGGGTGCCCAAGGAGGCCCGCTGGGCCAAACTCCAATCCAGCGCCAAGCAGCCGACCATTGGAAAGATCGTTGATGACGCCATGTTGGTCATTGAGAAAGAGAACCCGACCCTCAAGCGTATTCTGCCCAAAGACTATTCGCGCCCGTCTCTGGATAAATACCGCCTGGGTGAACTCATCGATATCATCAGCAAGATCGGACTTGGAGACGATGAATCCCGTTCAAAAGATATTCTCGGCCGGGTGTATGAGTATTTCCTCGGTCGTTTCGCCGCGGCAGAGGGCAAGGGCGGCGGTGAGTTCTACACACCCCGGTGCGTGGTTAATCTGCTCGTCAGGATGATCGAGCCATACAAGGGACGCGTATATGACCCGTGCTCCGGCTCGGGCGGCATGTTCGTTCAAAGCGAGCGCTTTGTTGAGGAGCGCGGCGGCCGCCTGGGCGACATCGCTATCTATGGCCAGGAATCCAACTCCACCACCTGGCGTTTGGCCATGATGAACCTGGCCATCAGAGGACTCGACGCCAACCTTGGCGGGCAACATGCGGACAGCTTCCACAACGACCTGCACAAAGATCTGCGGGCTGATTTCATCCTCGCCAATCCGCTCTTTAACATGAGCGACTGGGGCGGCGAACGCCTGCGTGAGGACGCCCGCTGGAAATACGGCATCCCGCCGGTGAACAACGCCAACTACGCCGGGATTCAGCACTTCATCCATCACCTCTCGCCCACGGGGGTTAGCGGGTTTGTCATGGCCAACGGGTCCATGTCCACCAACACCACCAGCGAAGGGGAAATCCGCAGGAACATCATCGAGGCGGACCTGGTGGACTGTATGATCGCCCTGCCTGGGCAGCTCTTTTACACGACGCAGATTCCGGTGTGCCTGTGGTTTCTGGCCCGCAACAAAAAGAACGGCAAGTTTCGCGACCGTCGCGGGCGCACTCTCTTTATCGACGCTCGCAAATTGGGAAGCCTCATCGACCGGACACATAAAGATTTTTCCGACGAAGAGATCGACAAGGTCGCCGCTACCTACCATGCCTGGCGCCTGTCTGCGTGCGGTGACGCACAGGCAGGTGGAGAGAAAGAGGCCGGCGAATACAGGGATGTGCCGGGTTTCTGCAAGAGCGCCACAACCGATGAGATCAGGGAACACGGTTACGTGTTGACCCCTGGCCGTTACGTAGGCGCGGCAGAGATCGAGGATGACGGCGTTCCTTTTGAGGAAAAGATGGCCGAACTTTCAGCCACGCTCTACGAGCAGTTCGCCGAGGCAGACCGGCTCGAAGCCACCATTAAAAGGAATTTGGAGGTATTGGGCTATGGGAAATAATGTGTTATTAAACAAAAAGTCGGTTTCGTTTAATAACATCCGGGCTTATTTAACGATAGATAAATATAGAGAAACCGGATCATGAAGCGTGGTTCTAACGGACAGTTCGAGACAACCAGCGTTGTCGGAGAGACGATACGCGCCTTTATTCCAAATCCGCTTCCACCTGCACCGGCATTGGAGCTGAGCGACCGACGCCAACGTTTGTTGGAACGTTCTACAGTAGCATTGGGTCGGTTGGACAGCGTGACGTTGCTTTTACCCGATCCGGATATATTCCTTTACGCCTATGTCCGCCGTGAAGCTGTTCTCTCTTCACAAATCGAAGGCACCCAATCATCATTAGCGCAATTGCTGCTTTTTGAAATGGAGCAAGCGCCGGGCGTTCCGCTTGACGATGTGCAAGAAGTTTCCAATTATGTAGCAGCTCTTAATCACGGACTCAAGCGATTGCAGGAAGATTTTCCACTATCAAACCGATTGATTCGGGAAATGCATGGGATATTGCTGTCACAAGGCAGAGGAAGCGATAAGTCTCCAGGTGAGTTCCGACGGTCACAAAACTGGATAGGGGGTACGCGCCCGGGCAATGCTCACTTTGTACCACCCCCGCCTGGACATGTCGAAGAATGTATGGCACATCTTGAGCGTTTTCTCCACGACTCAGGCAACCCCTATCCCACGCTCATCAAGGCCGCCCTGGCGCATGTCCAGTTTGAAACGATCCATCCCTTTTTGGATGGAAATGGTCGTATCGGACGGCTTCTCATTGCTTTTATTCTGCACCATGACAGGCTGCTCTCCCAACCACTTCTCTATCTCAGTCTCTATTTCAAGCAACATCGGTCTGAATATTACCGTCTTCTGGACGTGGTTCGCACCGATGGAGATTGGGAGGCGTGGATTGATTTTTTCCTGGAAGGTGTCGAGCAGATCGCGTCAAACGCCGTGGAAACGGCCAAAAGGTTGTTACTCCTCTTTCGTCAGGATGAGCAGAAAATTCAAGCCATGGGGCGGTCCGCTTCCACAACCATGCGCGTTTTTCGCATTCTTTGCGAATATCCCCTGGCTAACCTGAACCGGATTTGTAAGTTGACCGGGCTTTCTTTTCCTGCCGGCTCCAAAGGCATGCGGCAGCTCGAAACGCTCGATATCGTGCATGAAATCACAGGACAGCAGCGCAACCGGATTTTTGCCTACCAGCAGTATTTGAGCATCTTGAACGAAGGGACGGAGAGACCATGACAGATAGAATATTGGAGGTCTTGGGCTATGGCAATTAGTTGGCCAGAAGTTGCATTCGGCGACGTCCTCCTAAATGGGACAAGAAATGGAATCTATAAAAAAAAGGAGTTCCATGGTTCCGGTGTCAAAATTGTAAATATGGGCGAGTTGTTTGCAAACCCTCGGCTGTATTCAATTCCAATGAAACGCGTTGAGTTAACATCAAAAGAAAAAGATAAATCTTGTCTCCAACCTGGAGACCTTTTGTTCACGCGAAGATCTTTGGTTGCTGAGGGCGCTGGAAAATGCTCCATTGTTATGGAAGTAAATGAACCTACAACTTTTGAGTCTTCTATCATTCGGGCACGTCCTGATTCAAATAAGTTGTACAGCCTATTTGCATATTATCTTTTCAATTCGCCACATGGGAAATATCTGTTAGGCACCATACTTCGTCACGTTGCTGTTGCTGGAATTACGGGAAGTGATCTTGTTCAACTGGATGTGCCTCTTCCACCTCTGCCCGAATAACGCGCCATAGCCCACATCCTCGGATCTCTAGACGACAAGATCGAATTGAACCGCCGGATGAACGAGACGCTGGAGGCCACAGCCCGGGCAATCTTCAAGTCCTGGTTCGTGGATTTCCTGCCTGTGCGGGCGAAGATGGCGGCGAAAGCAAATGACCCCATGCTTCTTCTGCCGCAGGCCGAAACGGACATGTGGTTTGTGTACGCGATAGAATGTGAAGATGGAAGCCTCTACATTGGCCAGACCGAGGACCTGCGGCAGCGATGGCTGCAACACGTTTCGGGTAAGGGTGGCCGTTGGACAAAAACACATCATCCGCAGCGAGTAGCTTATTGGGAGAAGCAGCCATCGCGGGAAGAAGCGGTTGAACGTGAGAAATGGCTGAAAACGGGCTTTGGTCGCAAATGGTTGAAAAAAGAAATCGCCGTCATCGCCCGCACGCAGACAGGCGTTCCAGTGCGCGCCAAAACCGAAGGCCGTCCGACAGGTCTGCCGGATGATATTGCTGCACTTTTCCCCGATAGTTTTGAGGACTCGGAGCTTGGGGAGGTTCCGAAGGGATGGACGGTTCGAACGATAGAAGATTTCGCAACACTAAAGACACAAACAGTACAGCCAAAGTCAAAACCGGAAAAGATATGGGAACATTATAGTATCCCCGCCTTTGACGAGGGTAAGCAGCCAGTTGGGGAATTGGGGAAAGACATTAAGAGTGGGAAATATACAGTTCCCCGCAATTCTGTTTTAGCATCAAAGCTCAACCCTCAATTCCCTCGGGTATGGCTGCCTGATGTTAAGGATACAAACTCATCAATCTGCTCAACAGAATTCATGCCCTTTGTCCCGGTCGTAGAAAGCTGGCGCCCTTATCTTTACGAAATGCTAAAATCTCAGACGATACAGTCCGAAATAATAAGCCGAGTAACCGGAAGCACCGGCAGTCGCCAGCGTGTAAAACCGAGAGAGATTGCAGTCTTGCCTTGTCTTGTTCCGCCGGAAAAGTTGATTGATTTCTTTTGCACCCAAGTCGGTCCATCGCACGATAATCTGCTTTCAAATATACGACAGTCAGCAACCCTTACCTCTCTCCGCGACACCCTGCTTCCCAAACTCATTTCCGGCGAGCTGCGCATCCCGGATGCGGAGAAGTTCGTTGAGGAGGCCGGCCTATGATTGAATCAATCCACATTAAAGAAGTTGCAACATATGGAAATACTCCTGAGATAATGGACGGATTGTCGCAATTTAATTTTGTTTTTGGTTCAAATGGCACCGGTAAAACAACCATAAGTAAAATCATTAATAATGAAGCAGCCTTTCCATCTTGCCGTGTGAATTGGAAGGGTGGAACGAAGCTGGAACCTTTGGTCTACAATGAAGATTTCGTAAAAAAGAATTTTGAGCAATTTTCCGAATTGAAAGGTGTGTTTACTCTTGGGGAAAAAAGTTCAGATACACTCAAGAAAATCGCTGATGCGAAAAACGAACACGACGAGCTCACAAAAAAGATTGAAAATTTAACGAGGACTTTAGAAGGCGAGGATGGTACAGGCGGGAAAAAAGGTGAATTGGAAGAGCTTGAGGAAGGTTTAAAAAATACATGCTGGGGCCAAAAGAGAAAACACGATGAAAAACTTCAAGGTGAGGGGGAAAGGTCCTTCGTTACTTTTCTTTATTTCTATCATCTGCTTAAAGGTAGTCAGTCTGAAGACGGGATGTCTACGAATCGAGTGGTGGTTTTCGATGATCCAGTTTCAAGTCTTGATAGTGAAGTGTTGTTTGTCGTCAGCAGCCTTATAAGAGGTTTATTTGATGATGTCCGGAATGAGGCAGGATATATAAAGCAAGTATTCATTCTAACCCATAACGTGTACTTTCATAGAGAAGTAACATTTAATGTCAGACGTACTGATAGGGCGATGAACGAGGAAACATTCTGGATCGTTCGCAAACCTGGAAGAGAATCAAAATTACCAAAAGTGTTTACGAAAAGTGGGACGTTGGTTCTAAAGCATTTTATTTTAGAGATACCCGCTAATTTCCGGAATTTCCTCGGAAGTTGCCAGTCGGTTTACATATGCGTCCCCCTTTCCCCATGGCCCATGGAGGTTAAGCGGAAGTCCAGGACTGGCTTTTGCTTTAACAGCAAAGTATTTTGCAGCACTGGGATTGCCGAGGCTGTTTATTAAAACGACTTAATCAACCGAACCGCCGTGGTACGTGATCCGTATGCCCGGTGCTGTGGAAGGAGGGGAGTCTTGAGGCTCTTCCCTATCCCGATTAGGCATCAATCATGGGAAAGAAATGTTTGAAATGTGGATATGAAAGGAAGCCCTCAGATATAGTTCCTGATTACGAATGCCCTAAGTGTGGTGCTATTTATAGCAAAGTGGAGATTGCTAACCCAACGGAACAAGGCTACCTTCCGAGACTTAGAGATGCTATTGAGAAAAATTATGGGATCTCTTTTAGGTATTCACGTGCTGATGGCCGCATGACCATGCATAACGCCGTTTATCCCAGTGAGATATTTAGCAAAGAGAAACATACCTACTTCAAGGCATACTGCCACTTTACTAAAGATGTCCGTTTGTTCCGACTCGATAGGCTGCAATCACTAGGACCAACTCTGAAGAAAGAAACTCACAACCTGAGAGAACTTATAATCGCAGTTGTCGTTATCTTACTGATTCCCACTCTATATGCGATTTGGACTTTTACAGGAGGGGACCCAAGGGGAGAATGGGTGCTTGTGTCTCATGTCACGGACGGCGATACGATCGGTGTCGGGCGCGGTTGGAGGTATGAGAAAGTGCGATTTATTGGCGTTGATACTCCCGAAACTGTTCATCAAGAAAAACCGATTGAATTTTTTGGCCCGGAATCATCCGCCTATACGAAAAAGCATCTTTTGGGGAAAAGAATACACCTCGAATTCGAGCCTACAAGGCAGTATGGTGACTATGGTCGTCTGCTTGCTTACGTCTTCCTATCGGATGGCACCTTTTTCAATGCCGAACTTGTAAAGCAGGGATACGCCCGTGTCTTTGGCCGCGATCGCTTCCAGTACTATAAGGACTTCCGTCGCTATGAACGAGAGGCGAGAAAAGGTGGGCTAGGCATCTGGAGTGAAAAGGAAAAGTGAAGTCTATCAGCGCCAGCTCTTATCTTTGTATCGAGAAATTGGAGGAATTGGGTTTAGAATTGATTATTGACATTGATGACTAAAGAGGCAAAAAAGCCTAACTTGATGCTGGAATAGAATTTCCGATCATGTCTTAAAAATAGAAGCTATCGGAGAATGGTAATACTTACAAAAGGACTTTTTCCACAGAGTAGTTGGCCATAGAGAAACGACTTCGTGACACAATTGATACTGCTTTGCTTGCTGACGCTCTTCGCATCAGCGATTGGAACAGCAACGGGATTTGGGACATCTACGGTCATGATTCCAATCTTTACCTTATTCGTGCCGATGCCCATCGCACTTCTTTTCGTCGGCATCATCCACCTGTTCGGCGATATATGGAAGGTCCTTCTGTTTAAACGCGGCTTTGATTGGAGACTGATTCTTGGCTTCGGCCTCTCTGGTATTGCGGCTAGTTTTCTGGGGGCATCTTTGTCTTTGCAGGCTGAGGGGCTTCCACTCAAACGAATTCTCGGCGTCTTCCTGATTCTATACGTTGCATTTCTGTTTCTCAAACGCGAGTGGGCCTTGCCCAGGACCCATGGCACCGCCGTATGCGGGGGCGTGCTTTCAGGACTCTGCGCCGGCTTCTTCGGTGTGGGGGGCGCTGTTCGCGGAGCCTTTCTCACTGCCTTCAATCTACCCAAAGAGGTATATATATTCACGTCCGGCCTTATTGCCCTTTTTATTGACGTCACACGGGTCTCGCGCTACATCTGGGGAGGCACCCGGTTAGAACAGGACCTTTTGATCGCGCTCGTGTTGAGCATTCCGGTGTCCTTCATTGGCGCCCGCTTCGCAAAGCGGTTTCTGACCAGAGTGCCTCAGAAGTCTTTTCGCATTTTCGTCGGAATCTTTCTCGCCCTTGTGGGTGCCAAGTTGCTGATTTGGGCATGAACAGAAGAACTAAAGGCCATATAGATGTTGGACTTCGGTTGGTAAGGAATAAGGTTTCCTGTTGGGACGGAAAGGGATAAAAAATAAAACATATCTCCATCCGACCTTGGATTTCCTGACAAACTAACGGGTTCGCCACTGCTTGCGTCTTCAATTTTGAACGTCAGACAGTAAAAACGTGTCTGCACCAAACATCTATAGAGATTGACTGATAACCGAAACGGTCTTTGACAATCAGAGTGTCACCATTCGGCAGCTTCAGAATATGTTTCAGACCCTTATTCCGACGCAGTCAAAAGAAGCGGTTTGTGAGAACCCGTCCAGTTAGTTTGTCACTCGAATAAGGGGCAGTTCCGGTTTGCTCTTGATGTTATTATGAACCAGGACCTTGCCTTTGTCGTTAAGGATGCAGACATACATTTTTCTGGCATGTAAATCGATTCCGCAATAAAATTTGTGCTGTTTGGTGTAGAATTTTATAATATGGCCGCCTTTGGTTTATTGGTTTAACGGCGAGGGGCTTCTCCATTAAACTGTACTTCATTTGAAGGAAGGCCATAACTATTAATATTCCAGTCCAGGCGACAGCCAAGGCCGGGTGACTTTGAGCAATTGTTCCAGGTTGAAAATCATCAAATATTTATACGGTCAGTGGTAGCTCTGGTTGCCCCTGACCGGGGCGTAATAACAAAGCGGTTTGCAAATGAAATTGTATAGATTCATAGACAAAAGAAAACTGTGTAACCTCTTTGACACTGGATCCTTTGAGCTAAAACTACCTTTAATATGGAAGGACAAATGGGAAGGCTTTCCTTTTGAATTATTAGACAATGAAAATGGCAGAAAAAAGGTAAGACAATATCTAGAAAAAAATGAAATACCGTTTCATGAAGACA
>Ga0180432_10012207_pt1 | contig 10017 bp, 4 predicted proteins | sample SS_ome_10_FD_132414 | JGI IMG/M metagenome (GOLD analysis project Ga0180432, IMG submission 132414) | Hypersaline lake sediment archaeal communities from the Salton Sea, California, USA - SS_1_MS_2 metaG | ecosystem: Environmental > Aquatic > Non-marine Saline and Alkaline > Hypersaline >...
ACAAAAAAGATATATACATATGATGATGCTACATTTTTAGCTAAAATGGTTTCAAAAAATCATCAACTATCTTATCAAACAAATAATCTTTTTGATAATAATTCAGGAATATATTTCATTTAAAGGAAGTCTAATATGGCAGATTCTCCACAAACTTCAATTTCAACTCAAATATTTTCTTCACGAGATGAGATTAGAAATCAAATTATAGAGTTAACACAAAAATATTTAGAACTTGAAAATGTAGATCTTACGAAAACATCATTCCTTTCATTTATTATAAATTTATTTTCAACTCTTACTAGTAATCTTCTTTTTTATAACACTTCTGTATATAAAGAATTCTTTTTAACAAAAGCAATGCTTCCTGAATCTATTTTAAACTTAGCAGCTTTTATAGGTTATAGTCCAGCAGAAGCATCATATGCTACAAGTTATGCATTATTAACATTTCCTTTAACATTTGATGATCCAGATGCTACATTTACAATTGAAGAAGGGTCTGAATTTTCAACATCATCAGGATTAAAGTTTTCAACATATTATGATACAGAAGTAAATGTAGTAAGTAATTCATATGTAAGTGTAGTTGTTACAGAAGGAAATAAAATATATAATCTTCCTGTCAATATTGATACAACTTCTAATAATGAATTTCAATTTCTTCTTCCTGTTAGACAATTTGAAACATCTGTTCAAGAATTTCAAGTTGATGCAGATACACAACAATTTCAATTTGTAGTTATTGATGTTCCTGTTGATGCTAAAATTGCTGGAGTTAAAGTTGAAGTAAGGGAACCTGGAGAAACTTCATGGAGATTATATGAACAATTCGACAGTGTTTATCTTATGTCGAGTTTAAGCTATGGATATGTTTATAGAAGAACTTCAGATGGAATTCGTTTATATTTTGGCAATGGTTTAATAGGAGTACAACCTGCTCCAGGTTCGACAATAAGAGTTTCAATAACTGAAACAGAAGGTGTTGATGGTAATGTAATTGCAGGTACTATTGTAAATGGTCCAAGATTATATCTTGTAAATTCAGTTACAGGAAGAACACAAATTGTAGATTATGAAGTTATTAATACATCTCCTGCTACAGGAGGAGAAGATGAAGAAGGAATAGAAGAAGTAAGAAGAAATTCAATTATAAGTCTTACAGCTTTAAATAGATTAGTATCTGAAGGAGATTATCAATCAACAGATGTTATTATTCCTGATTTTCCAATTCGACCAAATTCAATTCCTGTATTGAAAAGATCTGATATTAAAGTAAATGAAATTTCATTATTTACATCTTTGAATTTTAATAATGAAGTTGTTCCTGCAAGAAATGCTTATTATGAAGTTCCTATTGATGAAACTTATATTCCGAGAGAAACTATAATTCCTATTGATGGAGTTAATTTTATAACATTATTTGATATGACTTTAGATCATATTAATTCTTCTGCATATTATCATTATATAATGTCAATGATAGAAATAGTTCCTACTCTTGTTAGAAGTTATGGAATTGTTTATAATATATCTGCTACAAAATTCTCTATTGAAAGATCAGGAACCGACGCAATATTATATTTATATTATTATACAGATGAACCAGACTATGCATCTACAACTTGTGAAATGAGAATTTTAGAAACAGGTTCTGTATATGATATGACTAATAATACTTCTTTAAAAAGATTTGAATATACGTTTAGTCCATATACTCTTTTAAAAGAAGATGATATAAATGCAACATTTACAATAAGTAACACAACACAACAAGTATGTACCTATTCAGCGGGATTTATATTTAGACAATCTCTTGACGATTTTATGTTATCAAATATGATTGATGATTCTACTGCTTATATTACAACAATATATGATATTCCTGTTGTTAAGAAAAGTTATTATGATTCTATTGATCAAGAAAATTTTGAATTATTAGTTCTTCAAAAGATGATGGAAAATACTTCATTTTCAGGTCATAGAATGTTGACAGATTTTGCCAATATAAAATTTACTAATACTTCAGGTTATATGAGAAATATGCAATTAAATGAAACTCAAAAACCTCCAGTAATAGATATATTGACGAGTCCTCCGGTCTATCCTTCGTCTATTCAAAGAGGTGATAGATACATAGTAGGAACAAATGCAACGGGTGCTTTTGAGGGTCATGATAACGAAATTGCGCAATGTATTGATTCTACTAATATAACATGGTTCTTTATAAAACCTATTTCAGATGATATTGTATATGTAACAAGAAAAGGATATAAATATATTTATGCAATGACAGGGTGGATAGTTCCTACTTATACAATCCCTCTTGAAATAGAACTTGAAGTTTTCAAAACTAAAGATTACACAGGAACAGATACAGACTTATCCAACTCTATTAAGACAGCATTAATAACTGAATTCTCTAGTAGATTTGGATCCAACGCTGAAATATATAGATCCGAAATTGTAGATGTTGTTCAAGAAGTTGTTGGAGTAGATCATTTAAGATTAGTAAATCCAAAATCAAGTATATTTTTTAATTTCAATTTACAAGATTTCTCAGATGAACAATTAATGGATTATGGACCTGAATATGTTTTCTTTAAAGAAGAAAATATTTCAATATTGGTTATATAAGGAAAATAAATGGACGAGATACTTTCAAAATCTAATATAAATAAAAATGCTCTTAAAAGTCTTATTGTCAAAATTGCAGCTACAGAGCTTACGAAATTATCCGAACCATGTTATTATCCTGAATTCCATAAACGCCAGTATGAAATGTTTAGAGTTACAGGACTAACTGAAAAAGAATTAACTGAATTTACTAAAAGATTTTGGAAGGGAACTAAATGGTCTAAATTTCAAATAACAAATGATAAAATAACAATGTTCTTTATATTTATAATGAATTATTTTTTAAATGAAAAAGATATAAAATCATTTGAATATACATTGTTATTATTTATGGTAAGATATTATACAAATTTAATGCATAAACAAATTAAATATTGTAATCCTGAAGTTTTTAAATTTGCATTAGATAATATTAATAAAACTCATTTATTCTCAAGAGAAAAAACTATTCCTAATGCAATTTTATTCTTATCAAGAGAATTAGAAAAAAGATATAAAAATGATATTTTAGAACTAAATAAAGATAAAGTTGGTGTTTTTATTCAGATGGCAAGAACAAGATTATCTCAAAGTATTAAGAGTTTTGCAGCCTTATACTATAAAGCATCTGAAGAGGGAACAGGTATACGATCTCCATTTGAAGGTAGTGAGGATGATACGAATGCACACAATTTAGAAACTGTGGCAAAATCAGATAGGTTGATTGAGGAAATTACAAAAAAGATAACAGTCTATAAATTCATAGATAATAAAGCTATGACAGATGCTAAAAATTTATCAAAAATTAAAACATCATTAGCAATATTATTATCAAAAACAGTTACCGATATGAAATACTCTGATACAATTAAATCAATTTATAGACTGTTTATTAAAGATCTCAAGAATGTTAATTTATTATGTGGAAATAGATATTATACATATATTAAAAGATTAATGTCTATCAAAAGGACAAATGACTTGATATATTTTAAACAACAAGTCAATGTCCTTTTGATAAAATTGTTAAAAGAAATTAAATATGAAGATACTTATAATAAACTCACTTCTCAAAGTAAATTCAATATCAATACCTATTTAGCATATTATATCACTATGATATTAAGAAATTCAATATGTGATATTAAAAGTTAGGCATTGTGTCCCCTAAAAAATCAGCCACATATGAATCAGTAGTTGATACTCTCCTTCCTGTACTCACATAAAAATTTTCATTATCTGTAGTATTTTCAACACCACCACTTGTGTAAGAATATTGTTTTTGTTGAGTTTTAACATTTCCTACAGATGATACAGTTTCTTTATATCCAGGTCCTTTAATAATATATCCCGATGCATTTTTATTTTTATTAATATTAATTTCATCTTCAACAAGTTTCTTTCGAGTAGGAGCTCCTGTTTTAGCAGGAGTTGAATTTGACTTTGATGATTCTGTATTCTCAGGATCTTTATATATATCTTCAGTTCCACTTGATTGTCTTAAATTAGAAAGATATGACATAAGAGTTGATCTATCTTCATTTGGATTCTTATCCCCTATAAGCATACTTGAATATAATCCTCCAAAATCAATTCTTACATCTACAATTCCTAATCTTTTATTCCATGCAATTTGTTGTTGGTCCCCACCTTTTATAACTGTAACATTACTTATAAATGCTGCATTTAAACTAAATAATCCAGGACAATCTATTTTATGAATAAATGGCCAACTATATGTATTACCATCTTCTGTTTGTGGTAAACATAAACATAATATTGCAGCAATAGGACCTATTATATATTTTTCAGTTGCTTCATCACTCTTAGGGTTAGGATTATATAAACGACATGTTACTGAATATGAAGGTTGAAAACCACTATTTTTCCATATTTGAGGAAAATCAACTCTTGCCCCTGCCATTAGTTTAGATATAAGTCCACCTGAACCTTTTAAACTAGTAAATGTATTTCCAAGTGCTTGTCCTGCACTTTCAACAACATTTTTAGCTCCAGTAATTCCAGAGCCTAATGCTCCTGCCATTCCTCCTGCTTCTTTTAGAGCATTAGCAATTTTATCAACTCCCTCTCCTGCACTTCTTGTTCCTGTTATTTGAGCAATTTCAGCAGCTCCTGATGAAGCTATATCAGTTACTCTATTTAAGAAACTATCTGCATATTCATTTGCAAACGTATCTGTAGGAAAAGAATCTGCTATAAAAGCAATTCTTACAGGAGTACTATCTAATTCAAAACCATATATTTCTAGTAAGTCTTTATAACCAATAGATTTTGTTGTATCCCATGCTTTCTTAAGTCTAAATAAACTTAATCCGGCTTGAAATTCAGGAACATGAGGAGTTATTTTAAGGACTGGCATTGAATTTAATTTAAGATTCTCACTAACATGAGTATCTGGTGGCATCCCAAAGAATTTAGGCAATTTAATAATTCTTAACATTAATTTATATCTCCTTCTAAAATTAATTTTGCCAATGGATCATAATGTCCATTATCTTTATTTCCTAAACTATTTGCAATTGATTGCATAGAATGTGACATAGTATTTGTAATATTATTAATTACTGTAGCATTTGATAATGATGTTGTTTTAGCAAAGTTATCCATCGCTTGTTTTTGTACTTTTGCATTTTCCTCAATCATAAATTTTGTTTTCATTGCTTCATTATGTACATCGCTTTTAGCAATATCTTTACCTGATATTACTGCACTTTCAATTCTTTCTTTTAATTCGTCTGATAATGGTGATATTATTTCTCCTGCATGTACTTTAACAAGTCCTGTTTTTGTTACAAATGCTCCTACTTGAGCTTGAGGAATTGTAGTTCCCTTTTCTTTTTGTTTTCTTGCTATAAATTCATCATAACTTTCAAATGATTTTCTTCCACCTTTTGTTTTTGATTCATTTATGGCATCTTCTTGTTTCTCTTTAACATTCTTATCCTTTGCTAACCATCCAAAACCAGGAATACTTGAAATTTTATCAATTGCGTAATCTTTAATTCCTGTTACTAAATTTGATAGTAAACTTCCTAACCATTTAAAAGGAACAAGTATTTCAAATTTTAATGATGAATATGCATCCTTTGCTTTCTTAGCAATCCAACTTGCAAATTTCTTTGTTAATTCTAATGTTGTAGTGAATGGAGAAGTTATAAATTTCCAAATTCCTTTCACTAATGATTTAATAGAACCTGCAATAAAATCCATACCTTTAGAAATATTCTTTCCTCCTACAAATCCCATTATTCCGCCTGCTACAACTCCTATTGCACCTCCTATTGCAGTACCTATTCCTGGGAGAATTGCAGTACCTATTCCTGCTCCAAGAGCGCCACCTTTTGTAACTCCATGTAATGCACCTGCAGTTCCTCCTTCAGTCCCTCCTAATGCACCACCAATTGTAGCTGATAATGCAGATGTTCCCCATTCTTTAGATTTCTCTCTAGCAGCCATAGCATCTTGATACATTTTATAACCACCATAACCAATACCAGCAACTCCTCCTAAAGCTCGTAATCCCCCACCTGCTTGAACAGCCATTCCTCCTGCCATTCTTCCTATAGTACCACCAAGGAGTTGAGGTATAAATCTTCTCATTCCTCCAAATATTATATTTTTTAAAAAGTTTGCACCAATTAAAATCCACTTTAAAAATCCTCCAGTGAATTTTTTAATTAATCCAAATCCTTTTGCTAAAGTATCTTTAACTTTAATAAATATACCTTCTAATTTACTAAGTTTCATTATTTGTTTTTTAGCTAATTTAATTCTTCTTTGAGTATCTTGAGTAAATTGTTTTCTAAATTCAGCTAATCTCTTTGGAGTGTTCTTTAAATAATCATATCTTTCTTTGAATAATGTCTTTCTTGCTTCCCATTGTTGTTTTCTAGCTTCTTTTAATTCAATTTTTAATTGTTTCTTTTCTTCTTTCATTTGCTCTTTAAATTTCTTAGTTTGTGCTTTTATTTCTGCTCTTTGTTCAATCATCTTCTTTTTCATTTCAATTCTTTCTTTTTTCAATTTCTGCTTTTCTTTTATTCTATCAATTTTCGCTTGTTTAAGTTGTTGCTTCATTTTTTGTTTTTCTTGTAAATAAGTAAGTCTTCCTTTTAATTTAGCTTCTTGATTTTTCAACTTTTCTGCAATCTTTGCTTTTTTAGCTTCAAGTTTAGTTTGCATTGCTTCACGTTGTTTAGCAATCTTTAATTTTAACTTATCAACTTTATTCTTCGCTTTTTCTCTTTTCTTTTCTAACTTTTCTTGTTGTTTAAGCATTACTCTTCTTCTTCGCTCATTTAATTTTTCAAATCTATATTGACTATTAAACATAAACTTCATTAGTCTATTATGTCCTGCATACATTCCTTTTTGTTTCTTTTCAATTTTCTTTAATGCTTTATTCTGCATTTTAACAGTTCTATTATCCCAACCCTTTTCAATTTTCTTTCTATCTTCAATGCCTTTATTAGCAATAGCATTTATCTTTTTTTGTCTTTTTATTTCTGCATTTGTTTTAATGTCACTGATTTTATTTTCAAGTGCTATTTGAGCTTTATCTTTCCATTTAAATACTTTAGCAGCAACTCTATCTCTTCTCTTTTCAGCATTTTCTTCAAATCTTTTCCATAATTTAGATGATCTTTCTAAATGTTCACCGTGTTGTTTTCTTAACTTATCGTCATACTTATCCATTTCTTTTCTTGCATCTTTCATTCTTTTAGTATGACGTTTTTGATTTTCATCAAGTCTATCAGTTAAAGTTTCTAAAAAGAAACCATGCTTTTGAGCAAACTTTTTTAATTTTCCAACTTCTTCTTTAACAGTTTCTTTTCCTTTTCCTGCTGTTTCTTTAACACCTTTAAATCTTTCTCTTAATGGAGCAGTCTTTTCTCCTACCCATTTAGCAGCTGCTTTTGGTTTATCTATATAAAACTTCTTTGCTTTTTTCCAATCTATTTTTCCACCTTCTCCTATAAAGGAACTTCCTGTTAACCAACCTCCCGATTTAGCAAAGATAGCAGATTGTACTGCTAATTTCATTTTATCAAGTTTATCCCATTTAGTTGTAGCTTTATTTTTTAAATGTTTTATATCTTGCTTTGCTCTTCCTTTTCTCCATTCTGCTGCCATCTTCATTTCTTCGACTTTCATAGGAATGGCATTAACAATATTTTTAGTAAATATTTGAAGAGTTTTAGTTGATTTATTAAAAGTTTCAAGAAGCTTTGTCATTTTTGAAGCAGGAGTTACAGTTTCACCTTTATGAACAACTGCAGGTCCTGTTTCTTCAACAACACCACCTTTTTGATATTTAGGAAGCTTTTCTTTTATTGATGCCCAAAGTCCTTTCGCTTTATGTTTACCTTTTTTTGTTTCTTGTCTTGCTTTCATTTGAGCATCGAACAACTTTTCTTGTGCTTTTTCTTTAGCTTCTTCAGCAAATTCTTTTGCTTCTACACCTTTTGTTTTTAACCTATGAGTATATTCTTTTTTCTTTTGTCTTGCTTTCATTTGAGCATCAAAAAGTCCTGCTTGAGCTGCTTCCGCTTCAGGTCTTGTAATACGTTCAATGTTTTCTTTATTAATTCCTGCTCCTCTCATAACTTTAAGAGGATTAAACATTGCTCCAACTGAAGTTATACCTGCTTTCTCCATTGCTTTTCTATCAAGCTGAAGTTGAGTAGATACAAAACTAAATAACTTTTCACTGAATGATGCTGTATCTTCTTCTCTTTCTTTAGACATAAATTTTTGAATATCTTGAAAGAAACTAGATTCTCTATCTTTTTTATCTATTTGACTTTTAACAATTTCCTTTAATTGAGTTCTATCTTTTCCAAGAATACCTTCAACAAGTTCTTCAAGATACACTACAATTTTATCTAATCTTATCATTTGTTGGACAAATGTTGTATTTAAAATTTGATTTATATTTTGAAATTGATTTTGTCCTCTTGGAAGATATCTTCTATATCCTCCTCTCATACCAAAAAGAAATTTAACAGGAGTGAATATACCAGCCTTTAATAATTCAAATGTACCTAACATATTTCTAAATAATGGATGTTCTGTTAATACTTTTTGCCACGCTATCCTTAATCTTGAAGTCATACCTGTCATAGCAATTTTCATTTCAAGAGTAGCTCTTAGCATACGATCTTGCCATGATTTCTGACCAGGATCTCTAGCAGTTTTAATTCCATGAACAAAAGTTTTAAGAACATTTCTATTTACTTTTTGATTTTCAGCAACATAATCTTCCATTCTAGCTGCATTTTCAGCAAGAAGTTTTGTTATTGAACCGAATGTTCCTTTATTTTCTTCTGTCATAGATTTTCTTGCTCTTGCCATTACTCCTTGAATTTTTGGCAATTTTTCAATTGGAGTTATTACTTCTCCTGAATGAACATTTACAAGACCACCTCTTTTAACATATCCTCCTGATTGAGCATGTTTTATTTCTCCTTTTGTTTTCATCTTCTTTATATAAGATGCAACATCTTTAGCAGCAACTTTAGCATCACCTAAATATCGTTTAGATTCTTCAGAGTATTCAATCTTTCCTGATCTTGTAAACATATTGCTAATTTTATCGCCAGCAGATCTCATTAAACCTTTTGAAACTTGAAATGCATCACCAACAGCGTTACTTAATTTACTTTTAATTTTATCAGCAGCATCTTGAAAAACTTGTGTTTCCATAAATTTAGATGCAAAATATCCAAATATAGGAGTTGCTTGTGATAATGCTGTAGCTACCATATTTTGTTTATTATAACTAATATCTTGACTAATTGCTTTTCCATATTGATCTAATAAATCTTTAGATGCTACAGCAGTAGATGTTGTTATTTTTTTAGTTCCTATTGCTAATTCTCTAATAGAATTATTCATACTGGATAATATTTTAGCAGTAGAAGACGATAAATCTCTATTTGCTTTCATAGACTTATCAACAGCATTCGCAGCATATTCAGCTCTTTTTTTAGACATTGCTTGATAACGCATTATGGATTCTATTCTCTTATCCATAGACTTAATTTCTTTTTTAGTCTGCTCTTGCATTTTCAAATTGAAATTAGATAGAGAACTTATTTGACGAGCTTGAGTATTTTCATTTGCTTTAGATGCAGGTTTATCATTAATATTAGTTGCGTCTGCCATTAGTTACTCCTATGATAATATTTTAGTGAGTCCACTATAAATAACTTTTTTGTAAGAAGAGTTTGTTTCTGATAATATTGCTATTACTTCAGAAGGTATATATAATTCCTGAAAAACAAGACTATTAATATTCAATATTTGATTTCCTATCATATCTCTATATGCTGCTCTTATCGGAGAAAGAGCAGGAATATAATTACTTAAATTTCTAGT
>Ga0180432_10012208_pt1 | contig 10014 bp, 9 predicted proteins | sample SS_ome_10_FD_132414 | JGI IMG/M metagenome (GOLD analysis project Ga0180432, IMG submission 132414) | Hypersaline lake sediment archaeal communities from the Salton Sea, California, USA - SS_1_MS_2 metaG | ecosystem: Environmental > Aquatic > Non-marine Saline and Alkaline > Hypersaline >...
CACCCACACCACCGCATCGCCCTTGAGCCCGTGGGGCTTCCGGAAGCGCGCCACCCCTAGGTAGGCCGCCTCCACCTCTACCTCCTACGACTCGGTCGAGGCGTCAGTCGATTTCTGATCCGGCGTATCGACTTTCGACGTGGCTGACGTGTCAGTCGATTTCTGATCCGGCGCATCGACTTTCGACGTGGCTGACGTGTCAGTCGATTTCTGATCCGGTGTATCGACTTTCGACGTGGCTGACGGATCGGTCGGAGTTGGATCCGGCGATTCGTCCGTCGGCTGATCCGGCGTATCGGATTTCACCGTAGCCGAAACTATCGGGGACGTCTCGGTTGCCTCTTCGAACACTCCGACCTTCTTGAACAGCGAACGCACCGTGTCAGACGGAGTCGCGCCCTTGGAGAGCCATTCGCGAGCTTTGTCCTCATCCACCTTGATGGTCGCTGGCTCAGTCGTCGGATTGTAATGCCCCAACAACTCTACGAAGCGACCGTCCCGCGCCCTTGCCTTGTCAGTAACGACAATACGGTAGCTCGGCTGCTTCTTGCGCCCCACCCTGCGTAAACGAATTCGTGTGGCCATCTTCCTACCTTCGTGTTTATTGCAGACCCAGCCCAGGTCTGCCGAATTGTTTCATCATCTTTTTCATCTGACCAAACTGCTTTACCAGCCTATTCACTTCCTGGACTGTCCGGCCCGATCCCTTGGCGATGCGAAGTCGCCGTGATCCATTCAAGATCTCGGGGCGCTCACGCTCCTTGGGCGTCATCGAAAGCACGATTGCCTCGATATGCTTCAACCCCTTTGGGTCGACCTTGGCCTGCTTCAACATCTTCTTGTTCACACCCGGCAACATTCCGAGCAATGACTCGAGCGGACCCATCTTCTGAATCTGTTTCATCGCGGTCAAGAAATCAGACAGATCCATGCCCTTCTTCGATGTCGCCTTCTTTGCCAAGCGCTCGGCGTCATCGGCCTTCACCGACGCTTCGGCACGCTCCACCAATCCAACTATGTCGCCGCGCTGGAGTATCCGGCCAGCCATACGCGCCGGGTCGAACACGTCGAGCGCCTGCATTCCCTCGCCGGTCCCAACGAACTTGATTGGTGCGCCCGTGACACCACGTATCGACAGCGCCGCTCCACCGCGAGCATCGCCATCGAGTTTTGTGAGAATCACACCGGTGATTCCGAGTGCCGAGTGGAATCCCTCTGCAATCCGCACCGCATCCTGTCCCGTCATCCCGTCCGCAACCAGCAAGATCTCGTGCGGCTTGACCGCTTCCTTCAATCGCACGAGTTCAGCCATCATCTCTTCGTCTATCTGTAGTCGGCCGGCGGTGTCGACCAGCACCGTACGACTCCGCTCCTGCTCGGCCTTGGCGACGCTTCCCTGAACCAGCCTCACCACATCACCACCAGCTTCAGGGACCAGCTTCGATCCGAAGACAGGGACCTGCACCTTCTGTCCCAATTGCACCAACTGCTCCTCTGCCGCCGGTCTGTAAACGTCAGCCGCCACCAGACAGGGAGCCTTCTGCTCGCGTTTCAACCGAGCGGCCAGCTTCGCTGCAGTAGTCGTCTTACCGGACCCCTGCAAACCGACAATCAGCACCACAGTTGGCGGTACCGACGCATGCGTGAGCGGCTCGATATTCTCACCGAGCAGGACAACCAGCTCGTCATGTACGATCTTGACGAGCTGCTGGCCCGGGCTCACTGCCTTGATCTTGTCCAGGCCAACCGCTTTCTCGCGTACACGCTCCACAAACGTTCGCGTTAGCTCGTAACTGACGTCCGCCTCGAGCAATACGCGCCTGATCTCGCGCAGACTCTCCTTGATGGCGTCCTCAGTGAGGACTCCACGGTCACGAATCTGCTGCAGAACAGCCGTCAACCGGTCAGAAAGCGTATCAAACATGATAGCCGTTGAATATAGAAACGGCGGGGGGGATTTGCTAGTTGTGCGTTATGGGAACATCAGCATTCAACATCCAACATCCAACAAGGAACATCCAATAGCCAACGGTAGGTAGGGCGGGCTCCTTAGGGCGTATCCGCACACCCGTTGGGCGTTGGATGTTCGATGTTGGACGTTCAGCCCTCCGGTCGAAACCGATGCATCCACCCCGAAAAATATGCCACCGACAGTGCCACGATGATCGACACCACTCCCACGGCAAACGACATCCCTACCCCAAAATTGACGATTAGGAGCGGTGCGGCCGCCGTGATGAATCCGCCGCCCAGCATCGGTTCGTAGATGATTTGCTTGAACCCAAAAGACTCTGCTGCTTCGGTCTCGAATTGTGGGTCGGCCACTCTGAGCAGCAACAGTCCCAGAGCGGTGACGCCCGTCTGCATCCCATACTCGGTGATGCCGCGCTCAAACCACGCACCCGGCAGCATCCGGGGTGCGATGAACATTGTCGCGAAGATGACCCAGGAGAGGCCCACGATCATCAACAGGGCAAATGGCCAGAAGAAATCCAAGAACACGGTGAGGTTGATCGATGCGATCGCAGAGACCACTAGGAAGTCGAGTGCCGTACCGAGGATTCTGTCATACGTCTTACGATCGAAATAATTCGCAATGCCCAACCAAGCACAGACAACCTGCACAATGATCCCGCCAATCATCGCCAAAGGGAAAAGTGGAAAACTGGCGAACAGATCCATTTCGGTCTGCGCGCTCCAGCCCTTGATCAAACTGAGAAGGTACCAACCGATCAGAATCGCTACGCCAACGAAGGCGGCATGGAACGCGAGAGGCTCTACGGCGTCGGGAGAAACAGTAATCGTCGAACCGCGCGGGCGATCCGGTTCGGGGATGAGGCCTCTGATCTTCTCGAGCGACAGTTGCTTCGGATCTTTGATGACCTTGGTATAACCCTTGCGCGCCGCGTAGTTGATCATCGCCATTCCAAATACGACGGCGCTGATCACGCCGACCGTGGCCGACATGAGGCCGAGATCCGCGCCCGCTGCAAACCCCAGATCTTCAAACGCTTCTCGCATTCCGGCAGCAGTACCGTGACCGCCCGAGAATCCAATCTCCAAAAGGCATCCGAAAAATGCCGGGACTCCGAATAGTGGTCCGAGAACTAGAACCGAGAGTCCGACGGCAACCACGTACTGCCCCATTCCCACCGTCCAGCCGTAGCAGAGCTGAGGACCACCTTCCTTCCAAATTGTCTTGATCGATGGTATTGCAAACCCGAGAAACAGACATGCGAATACAATATTGATCAGAATGCCGGGAAACGCCGACCATGAATCGAGCATCTCCTGCGGAAGCACCTGTAATCCAGTCCTGCCAAGCACGTAAGGACCGAGCGCAAGGCCAAGAAACCCACCGATAATAGACGCCGGGAGAAACAGCTTCTGTATGAAAACGAACTGCGCGCGGATTAACTTCCCAGCTAGGAGAAACACCGCCAACCAACCCGCATAGATCATGAGATCGGTAAGCGTAGCGCCCGAAATGGCCATCTTTTACTCCTTATTCGGCAAAAACGTTCAGCAACCGTCGTGGCGGATTGTAACCCGTTGGCATTCAAGTTCAAAGCTGCGTCCAAGTCCCTAGGAGAAACCGCACACGCTGCGTATACGTACCTATGACATGACGAAAACGGTCTGCAATGTCGACAACCCGTGGTTTCCTACTCGATTCGGTGTTATCCTGCCCACGTGATTTTCGAGCAAGCTTGGTTTAGAGCGTTAGTAATGATCTTCTTTGGGGCAGCGGCTGGCGGCCTGACCAACCTGGTCGCCATTTGGATGCTGTTTCACCCCCATGAGCGCCGTGGATTTTGGCTCTTCAAGGTCCAGGGCGCGATTCCCAAGAACAAACCTCGCCTGGCGAAAACGATCGGCAGGACTGTGGGGCAGAAGCTACTCTCGGCTGAGGACCTGCACCATCAACTAACTGCGCCAGGCATCCAAGAGGCATTCGATTCTGCTGTACGTGGTTTCGTCATCTCACTGCTCGACACCGAACGCGGCTCGCTGCGCGAAGAGCTCCCTGAGAGGATTCTGCCGGAGGTAGACAACACAGTTGCTTCCGTTGCCAACATCGTAGCCGACCGCGTCGTCGAGTACACGTCAACTGACGACTTCAGAGACACTACCGCCGAATTCCTCACCAAGACTCGCGACCGTGTGGCGGACAAATCGGTCGGTTTGATACTCACTGGAGAAAGGCGTGAGGCACTCCGCAACCGCGTTGAGGATTGGGTAGCAGAAGCTGCTGCGAGCCCCGAATTGGACCGTATCGTCGGCGAGTGGATGGATCGACAGCTGGTGAGTTTGGCTGCCGACTCGACTCCACTGTTGGAAAGGCTGCCGCCGACGCTCGTGACTGCCGTCGAGAAGGAGATCCAGGACTATTTGCCGTTGGCAATCGACCGGATGGCCAATGTATTGCGCAATCCTGAGGCTCGTGGTCGCATCCAGAAAGCTCTTCACGATCTGTTCGAGAGGTTTGTTCGAGACCTCATGTTGCACGAGAGGATAGTAGCCCGCCTAGTCGTTACTGAGCGGACTATCACTAAGGTGCTCGACAACTTCGAACGCGAAGGCGCCGACCAACTCGGTAAGCTGCTGGATCAACCCGAGATGCGCGCCCAGGTTGCAAAAAGCGTCAACGATGCCGTTGTGAGCTTCCTGCGGAAGCCGATGTCGGACCACATGGAGCGCCTTGGTGCCGAGCGTATCGACGGCGTGAAGAAAACAGCTGCCGCTTACGTCGCGACCATAGTCAGGGATCCCGCTACCCGCCGTTACGGCATTGACAAACTCGATCAAGCGCTGCAGTCCGCGGAAGGACGGACCTGGGGCGATTTGCTCAAGTACGTCCCTCCCGAACAGGCCGCCGATTGGGTAGCCGAGGCCATGCGCGATCCGAAGATGCGAGAGTGGATCACGGAGGGGGTGAGGACCGTCCTGACTGCGCTGATAAACCGGCGGATCGGACGGCCGTCATCGCTACTCCCTAACGGCGGATCCGATAGAATTGCCGATGGGCTAGCACCGGTCTTGTGGGATTGGACGCAACGCCAGGTTCCAATCGTTTTGGAGACGATCGACGTCCAGAAGATGGTCGAGGAAAAGGTGCTGAGCTTCTCCCTGGTACGGATAGAAGAGATCGTGAGAACCACAACCCAGAGGGAGCTAGACGTCATTGTCAGGCTTGGCTGGGTACTCGGTGCTATCGTCGGTACAGTAGCCTACGTCGTTTCCCTCATCCTCCCGTGACCCGTGAGGGTGCGCTGTCTAGCCGCGGATTAACACGGATGGACGCGGAAAACAACTGAAATCGGTTGGGTTGTGTGGGTAACCAGCAATCGTGTGGGGACGTGTGGGTTCCGCGTTCTTCCGCGTTCTTCAGCGGCAAATATCCCTACAGGTCAGTTCAACATGACTCGCGGTAGGTCCTGAGCACGCTCCCATCCTTCCGGGTAGAACGCGTACAGTACCGCTGGGCGGCCTCCAACCTCTAGCTGCTCTGCAGTGCGCGAGTGCCCATCAGTTTGTCGGCTGCCCACATCTCTCGAGACTATCGCGAAGAACCGATCGGCTGCTGGTTGGTCGTCCCATACGGTCCACCAGACAAGAGCATAGTCGCCACCCGTTTCGAAAACGGCGTATCGGTCGCCGGCCCAGCCCGTGGCGCCACTAACACCAATCGGATCGTTGCCGGTCCATTCGGCCAGCAGGAGCTGAGTCTCGAATTGGCCCAAGTCATCGGTATATACGGCGACTTCGGACTCGACAAAACTGAGGGCCACCGGCCAATCGCCGGCTCGGTATTGCTCGGGTTGAAGAATGTGTTCCGTTGACGCCGGAAGCCGAGAACCGAACGGCACGGTGTCGGGATAAGCCCGTGAGAACCAGCGGACGAAGTCGGCACCCGCAAGGTACGGGAATATCAGCCCTTCCTTGATGATTCGCGGTGCGGCCGCGAATACGGGCATCCGTTGTTGCTGTTCGCTCATCATCTGCCTCACGCCGACATCGGTCCAGAGGTTGCCGAAGGCATCGGCATCCTGACCCGGCATTACCGCCAGCATCGATCCAAGCGTCGCCTGCCCTTCCAGTATCGCCTGGGCCGCCAGCACTCTGTCGTTTTGGTTTCTTACGGACAGGATTGAATCGAGAGACATGTACTGGTCCTGTAGCGCATGGACCAACTCATGTGCGATCGTCAACCTCGCAATGGTTGGATCGGCATCATCCACCACGTAGAGAGTGGAAGAATCCGGTTCGTAGTATCCAACGACTTGCTCTGCATATAGCTCCGAGAGTAGCGCAGCGAGATCGAGGGTGTCCGGTATCAACCCGAACAGACGATATGCCACCGTCAGCCGCTCGATCTCTTCAGGTGGTAACTCCTCTGCGATCTTCGCATCTACGTACGAACGCATCTGCTCGCGAGATCGTATAGCAACCGCTGGTGTCGTCACAAACGGGAGTCCGACGGCACGTTCGACTTCAGGGAGCACGCTTTCCACTGCCGCCCGCACGTCGTCTTCGGATTGTGCAATGCTGTCTTCGCCGCATCCCGCTAACAACAAGCTGAGCGGCAGGATGGCCAATATTCGTGCTTTATTCTCTTTCATAGGTAAGAACTTAGCGGATCTCGTGTGAACGGCGTAGCGGGGGCGGGCATGCGCGGCACTTGCACCAGGGATGCATGTGGTGAGGGGCGGGAGGGACGGGAGGCGGGAGAGGATGGCGCGGTCCAGAGGCGGCATTGTAAAAGTTGTGCACGCGGCTTAGCGGTTCGGCACCTCCCTCCGCGCACCCTACGTTCGCGATACTCGTCGCTTACGCCGCCGGGAATCGCGAACACCGGGCAGCGCTGCGTGAGGTACCGAACCGCTAAGCAGGGAGAGGGAACAGAAAGGGGGCGCCTTGCCGGTTCCCCGGCGTCGACGCCCCGTTTGGCCTTCCAGTATGGGACTCTGCGGCTAACGACCACGCAGTAGACTTATCGACCCGTTCACCGTCGTTAGGTAAATCCGCTCACCTCCGCCGCCAATCGAGCCACTCAGGCGCCGGTGCGAAAACCGCCCCTGCACCGTCAACGGAAAATCCGTGTCTATGGCGCCGTTCACGGTGCTGGCCGTTACGTCAGCAGCTATCCCATCTGGCAATTCAACCGTGATGCTCCCGTTAACCGTCTCGAACTCTAACATTCCGTCCCAGTTTGGATTGCCTATCACCGCATCGATGTCACCGTTCACAGTGTTCGCTTCGGCATAACCGGACGTGGAAACGTCGATGCCGCCGTTGACTGTGCGGACATCCACGTTGCCCGAGAGCGAGTTGACATCAATTCCGCCGTTGACTGTGTGCCCCGTGAAATCCACTCCTGCCGGCACGTGCACAGTGAAGTCCACTTCGACATCGATGTTGTTGGTGCTGTTCCTCGTACGACCGTTGGGCATACATTCGTTGTCGCGACGCGCTCGTCGGGGTGTCGGATACAGAGCGCAGATCGTCACACCACCGGAGTGCTCGACCACCTCGAATGTGATATCTTCTGCGTAACCACGACGATGCTCGCGGATCTCCGCTGTCACCTCAACCTCATTTCCACGCGCCGCCACGGCCCTGATGTCGCCCAGTACCCCCTCGATCTCGACGACATCGCCACTTTGCACTCGACCGCTCCAATCGAAATCTTGGGCATTGAGTTTGGCTGCCGTGGTCGCCAACAATGCCATCAACGCGACACCAGCTAGCTTCTTCATTGTTTACTCTCCCAGTCGATGCGTAAGTCCGTCAGCGACGCCTGCCGGCGCCACGTCGAATTAGTTCTATGTCACCCGAAAATGAGCGCAGTTCCACTCGCGCGCTTCCTCCTCCAAGGGTGAAGCTGAACGGTCTGCCCCGCGCGCGCGTTCCCGTGACTGTTACGGGGAAGGCGGTGTCCAAGTTTCCTGAAAACGTCGCTACACTGAATGTCGCGTTCACACCATCCTGCATCGCGACCACCACATCGCCCGAGTGTGTATTCAGCGAATAGCGCCCACCGTCCATGATGTTTCCATGGTAATAGACGCCACCACTAGTCGTCTCGGCACGTACATCTGACGACTCGATGCCCTCCAGGGTTATGCGACCGTTGACCGACTGAGCATTGATGTCGCCGGTAGCATCCGTTACGGAGACACTGCCGTTGGTCGATCGGACATCGATGTTTCCGTCTGCATTCTCGAGGTTCACACGACCGTTCACCGTCTCCAGTTCTATATATCCACTGCCACCCCTCACATCGATGTCGCCCTGAGTGGTAAACACCCTCACTTCGCCCTGAGAGCCGTCAATGTCGGCACTGATGAACGTGCCGCGAATGTCAATGTCCATCGCAGCCGGTACGGTGAGTTCGTAATCCACATGGGCGGGCCCGCCCCACGCATCCGCCTCGAGCCGAACAGTCGAGCGCGATCGGCGCACATCCACGTAAGTGCGGCTCGAGTGATCTCCCAGAATCCTCATCTCGCTTCGGTCCCAGGTATCTATCCTCACATCGCCGCGAAAACTCTCGATCACCAATCTCGAACCCGGTTCGACCGGTACAACCGTGTCAGTCTGCTGTATCGCCACGGCGCTCATCAATCCGGTCAAGAGTGTGACTGTCAACATCTCTATTCCACCTCCTACTCAGCTCGCCGAGGTGGCGAGCCTCACAGCCTGCGTTAGCAGACGTACCTTTTGGTTCATCGTCGCCGACAGGTGCTCACTCAGATAGAAGTTCGTCGGATCAGTCTCGAGCGCCGCTCTAGCTTCGCCAATGGCCTGATCGATAGTAGCAATACTCTGCTGGAGCACGGCAACCGTCTCGGAATCGAGCCTATCACGACCAGCTTCCAACAACCGTTCCAGCTCCGCCACCGCAGCGTCGTATCCCGGGTCGTCGAAACTGGCCAGCAGGACTTCCGAGTCACCCGAAGTTGGAGCTTCCGCCACGGACGCTGGTTCAGGCTGCTGTACGTCCGACAAAGCAAGCCAGACGCTCCCGGCAGATACGAACATGAGAGCGATCCCAGCGGCGAGAAGCTGCGGTACGGAAAACGAGAACTGTCTGCGTGACTTTGCCCGCTGCCGTATGTCCACGGCATCGACATCGTCAGTCGCCGTCTCCTTGATGCGGGAGGAAATACCAGCCCACAAATCGGCATCAGGGGTTCGGTCTCGGAGCTCGGCGGCGCGCGCAGCAACGGCTCTGAGTGTAGAGACCGTCTTTCTGCATTCCTCGCAACCGGCGAGGTGGCGCTCGAGCATTTCTTTGTCCGCCTCGCTCAGTTCGCCGTCGATGTAATCCGAAAGTCTGTCTGTCCAAACGTCAGCCATCGTGTCGCTCCGTCACCTGTCCACGTACTCTCTGAGCGCCATGCGCGCTCTGTGGAGCTGTGCTTTGCTTGTACCCGCAGTAACTCCCAGCATCGCACCTATCTCCTTGTGCTTGAAGCCCTCGACGTCGTGCAGCACGAACACCTGCTTTGCGCCATCGGGTAGACGCTCAATGGCCGATTCGAAATCGACCGCCAGATCCACCGTTTCAGCTCTTGTCGGCAGCGTTTGCAGCATTTCGTCTCCGTTTTGGAGCCTCTCGCGCAGGCGGCTCATCGTTGCCCTCTTGCCCAAAATGAGGTTCACAGCCAACCGATACAGCCATGTACCGAACGCCGCCTCCCCACGATACGTGCTCAACTTCTCCCAGGCTCGCACGAAAACATCCTGTGTTAGCTCGTCGGCATGTTCCCCACTGGTCATTCGGCTGGCCAATGAGTGGATCCGCGCCACATGAGCCCGATACAGCCGTTCGAATGCCGAGGCGTCACCACTGGCTGCAAGCGCCGCATCCGCCGCCTCAGCGTCGGCTCGCTTGACATCCCGGTCGCTAGCCAGGACGTCCTCCCCCAGGTTTGGGCTTCTGTGCACACCCGATTAGATGGGAGGATTGGGGAAAGGGTTGAAAGGAGGGGAAAGGGGAAAGGGGAA
>Ga0180432_10012210_pt1 | contig 10013 bp, 9 predicted proteins | sample SS_ome_10_FD_132414 | JGI IMG/M metagenome (GOLD analysis project Ga0180432, IMG submission 132414) | Hypersaline lake sediment archaeal communities from the Salton Sea, California, USA - SS_1_MS_2 metaG | ecosystem: Environmental > Aquatic > Non-marine Saline and Alkaline > Hypersaline >...
CCCGTAAGCCCCAGGCCTCAGGCCTCAAACAATGCTCCGCCCCGGAGGTGTTTCCGGCTTTCGGGTTTAATCTTGGCCATTTCGCGAAGTTGGTTAAGGTTCGGGCCAATCATTTTGGCGACAGTTCCAGGCGCGGTATGCCCACCGTTTCAAAAGTCCCAACCAGGCTCCCGTTTCTAAGAACAGTGATTCTGTCAGAAATCTCATAGACCTGGTCGATAAAGTGGGTGATGAAGATGATGGCCACGCCTTCGCTCTTCAGTTTGCGCATCACCTGGAAGAGCTGCGCCGTCTCGTGGACATCGAGGCTGGAAGTAGGCTCGTCCAAGATCAGAATCCTGGCAGATGATATCTCCAGTGCCCGGGCGATGGCCGCCATCTGCTGAATGGCCACCGGGTACGATCCCAGCTTCTGGGTCACGTCGATGTCAATATTCAACCGCTGAAGAAGAAACTCCTTGGCCTGGGCATTCATCGCCTTCCAATTGACGCTTCCCAACCTCCTGGGTTCACGGCCTATCAGGATATTCTCCGCGACCGACAGGTTAGGACACAAGTTGATTTCCTGGTACACCGTGCTGATGCCCAATTCCTGAGCATGCAGAGGTGATTTCACCGTGATTTCTTTCCCGTCCAGGGTGATCCTACCTGTGTCCTGTTTCTCGACGCCGGTCAGCACTTTGATCAAGGTAGACTTCCCCGCGCCGTTTTCCCCCACGATGGCGTGGATCTCGCCGCGCTTTAGGAAAAAGTCCACTTTGGAGAGGGCTTGCACGCCGGGAAAGGCTTTGTCTATTCCCTTCATCTCTACGATATAGTCATTGTCTGACATCATACTACCTCTCACTGTCTGGCCTAAGGTATCATCGCAATCGACCGGGGGGCGCATCTTCTCCTACTTATTGTGAAGATACGTTCTAAGAATCCACGAGCGGCTGAACTAATTTTATCAAAAAAGACAAAAAGTGCGTAGCGTGAACAGAGACTTGCGTCACAATTCCAGCTAGGAGAAATGCTGGCCTGTTTTGTTCGAGGAGCGGCGCCGGGTGCGCGCCGCTCCTCGGCTTGTTCTACAGGACCATTTGTAACACGGTCTCCCGGACTGTAGAAATCGTGCTACAGATTCTAGTACTTGCGGCCGTCAGTGATTTCCTGCAGGTTCGGCATATCAGCGCTGAACACGCCTTCCTGCGAAGGAATCCACTTGGGCATGCTTTCGCCGTTGAGGGCTTTCAGGGCGGCTTCGTATACCTGCGGGGCGAGAAGCGGATTGCACTCCACGGTCACGTTCAGATCACCGTCCAGCATGGCCTTGAAGGCCCCGGCGGTGGCGTCGACCGAGAGAATCTTGACGTCCACGCCAGGCGTGAGGCCGGCCTCTTTGAGTGCTTCGATAGCGCCCAGGCCCATTTCGTCGTTCTGGGCAAAGATGCCCTGGACGTCCTGGGTCTCTTTCAACCAGGCTTCCGTCACCTCTTTGCCTTCGGTGATGCTCCAGTTGGCGGTCTGGCTCTTGGTGACCTCGATGCCGCACTCATCCATCTTTTCGCGGAAGCCCTGGCCGCGGTCTTTGGCGGCGGAGGAGCCGACGTTGCCGACCAGCTCCCAGACGTTCTTCCCATCCATGCCCTCGAGCAGCTTGCACATTTCATCGGCGGACTTGCGGCCTTCCTCGGCAAAGTCGGAGCCGATGTAGGTGGCGTACAGGTCCTCCGACGCATCGATGCGCCGGTCTTCCAGGACGACCACCTTGCCGGCTTCCTGGGCTTCCTTCAGTACTTCCTCCCACCCGGTCGTCTCGAGCGCGGCGAGGATGATGACGTTCACTTCCGGATCCTGATTGAACTGGTGGAAACCCGCGACCTGTCTCGCCAGATCGTTCTGGGAGTCGTAGAACTTGAGTGTGATGCCCAGTTGGTCAGCAGTTTCCCTGAAAGATGCGGAGTTAGCGGCACGCCAGCCACCTTCGGAACCGGTCTGGAGAAAGCCAACAACCATGTCCTCGTAGGTCAGCTTGGCCGGCTCAGCGGGCTTCTCAGTTGCCTTGGGGGGCTCAGCGGTGGGTTGAGCGCAAGCCACCAATCCAAGGACCAGACCCACGATCACAACTGCGTACAGAACTCGTGACTTCATCTTATGTCCTCCTTATACTTAATACTTATGTTTACGATTTGGAACGCGTGCATTTCCCCGGGATGAAATGCCAGGTCCCTAAACAAGAACATTGTACCGCCGATAGTGCCAGGTCGTTTCACTGGCCGTACACGTGAGTGTAACGAGCGTGTAGTTTCGTGATTGATTCTGGATCTATTTCCATCACCTCCCCGATTTGCAGCGCGAGCCACACAGCCTTTGCTACATCCTCCACCATCACCGCAGCCTTGACGGCGGCTGTGGCCGTCTCACCGATGGTGAACACGCCGTGCTGCTTGAGCAATACCGCCTTCGATGAGCCAATGTGCTCGACTACCTGCTTGCCGATGGCCTCGCTGCCGATCAGAGCAAAGCCTGCGCAGGGGATCGGCCCACCGAATTCATCTGCGATGGCCGTCAGGCAGCACGGAATGGACTTTCCGACCGCCGCGAAGGCCGTGGCGTAGGAGGAGTGCGTGTGTACCACCCCGTTGACATCCTTCCTGTGGCGGTAGATGTACAGGTGGCTCTCCGTGTCGGACGAGGGCTTGAGGTCTCCTTCGACCAACTCGCCGTCCAAGTTGACCACGACGTGATCCTCTGGACGCAGCACCTCGTAGCGCACACCGCTGGGCTTGATCACCACCAGCCCTGTCTCGGGATCCCGTGCGCTGACGTTGCCGCCCGTCCAATTGACCAGTCCGTGCTTGGGAAGTTCAAGATGTAAACGGTGTAGTTCTTCCTTGAGTCGGTCTAGCATGTGTCATCCTAGCTCCCCGCCACAACCTGTTGCCGGAGTGCCTTCAACCGCTTCATCACATCGTTTGCTCCCCGGCCAAAGTGGTCGTGCAATGTCAGGTATTCCGCAAAGAGATGGTCGTACACTGCCTTGCGAGCCGGGTTTGGCTTGTAGGTGACGTCCTGGAGGCGGGCCATATGCTTCGCCGCCTCGAGGATGGTGTCGTAACCTCCGCCCGCCTTGCCCGCCGCCACTGCCGCGAACATCGCTGAGCCAAAGGCACCCGCCTGAGTCGTTCCTGCAACCTTGATCTCCCGCCCCGTCACGTCCGCATAAATCTGCATCAAGAGCTTGTTTCGACCCGGCAATCCACCGCAGGCGACGATCTCGTTCACCGCCACACCGTTTGAGTCGAACGCCTCGACGATGACGCGGGTGCCATAGGCCGTGGCCTCAATCAGCGCCCGGTAAATATCCTCCGGCTTCGTCGCCAGCGTTGCCCCGATCAGCAAACCGGTCAGGTCGACGTCTACGAGGATGGAGCGGTTGCCATTCCACCAATCCAGCGCCACCAGCCCGTGCTCGCCCGGGTTCTGCTGGGCGGCCTTCTGTTCCAGCAACTCGTGCACGGTCACCCCGCGGGCATCGGCCTCCTCGTAATATGCCGCGGGCACACAGTTGTCGACGAACCAGGCAAAGTGGTCGCCCACGCACGACTGACCTGCCTCGAAGCCGAAGAAGCCAGGAATGATGCCGTCTTCAACCACACCGCACATCCCCTCAACGACTCTCTCTTCCTCGCCGAGTACCATGTGGCAGATTGAGGTACCCATGATGGCCACCAATCGCCCTGGCTCGACCACCGTCGCCGCCGGGACGGAGACGTGTGCGTCCACGTTGCCGATCGGGACCGCGATCCCCGGTCTCAGCCCGGTCAGCCCGGCCATCTCCTGGGTAAGACTTCCAGCCCGCTGGCCCAGCGGGTAGACGTCACGCGAGAGTTTCTCGTCCACCACGTTGCGCAGCCGGGGATCGAGCGCGGCGAAGAAATCGCTGTTAGGGTACCCTTTCCGCTTGTTCCAGATGGCCTTGTAGCCCGCCGTGCAGGAATTGCGCTTCTCCTCACCGGTGAGCTGGAGCACAATCCAGTCCGCCCCCTCGAGGTAGCGGTCGGCCGCCTCGTAGACCTTGGGGGCCTTGTTGAGCGTTTCCCAGATCTTGGGGAAGAGCCATTCAGAGGAAATCTTGCCGCCGTACAGGTCAAGCCACGTCTCACCCCGCTGGCGGGCGATCTCGTTCAGGCGGTTGGCCTCGGGCTGCGCGGCGTGGTGCTTCCAAATCTTGACCCAGGCGTAGGGATTATCGCGCCACTCCGGCTTCATACACAGCGGCGTGCCCGCCTCGTCGACGGGCAGCATCGTGCAGGCAGTGAAGTCGGTGCCGATGCCAATGACGTCCTCCGAATCCACCCCACTCTCTCGCAGAACAGCAGGGATAGTCTCCCTCAGCACCTCGATATAGTCCTGCGGGTTCTGAAGGGCAAAGTCGGGGGGCAGCGGCTCGCTGCTGCCCGGTAGATGCATATCAATCACGCCGTCACCGTAAGGATGAACAGCGGTGGCGACTTCCTCGCCGGTGGCTACGTCCACCAGCACGGCCCGTCCCGACTCGGTACCGTAATCTACACCGATGCCATACTTCCTGTCACTCACGAGAGCCTCCTTCTCCCAGTCCACCAACAGATCATGACCCACGATGATAGTACACGTCCCAACCCATGTACTTGCTCAGCGCCTCGTTCACCGCCGTGGCACACTGGGATGGACTGACCGCCACGTGGTGCTCGAAGCCGTTTTCGCAGATGTGATGCAACAGCTTCTGAAAAGCCGGGATCTCGATCACGCCGTAGCCGCCAAAGGTCACCAGCGGGTCGTCGGTTATCTGACCCTCACCCAGATAGGCCCGGACGACGCCGCCCACATCGTCGGTGGAGACGCGGCAGTAGGTGAACGGACCCGGCCTGATGCGTCCTACGATAGTACCGTAGGTGCTCTCCTTGCCCACCGACCCGGCGATGATCTCCTGGTAGTCCATTCTCATATCGGCAAAGAACGCCTTGGGCAAGTTGCTGCAGTGGAAGATCACTCCCTTGTCGGGATTCTCGCCGTAGTTGTTGTTCCAGTCCAACAGCGCGCTGGGTTTTCCAGAAGCAAGAGCCATGGCATACATACCGATTGCGCCGGTGATGTCGGTCTCGCAGGCAGAGGGGCTGAGCGAGTTGCTCAACATGCTCATCACCGTGCAGGGCACGACGCCGAAGAACTCCTCCATCGACGTCCAGCACTGCACAGCCGTGGCCACCAACTCATTCTCGTCGATCCAGTCCTGCATCACCAGGGCAAACTTGGCCATCTTGAGCAGCGCCTCTGCCGGGACACCCCGAGTGGACACATAGGCCTTAATCTCGTCCAGCTTGCCGCGTACCCTGGCATCGTCGTCCTGCAGGCGATTGGCGCGACCAAAGGCCTCCGAGAGGTCCAGCACCTCCACGCTGATGCCCGTGCTCTCCAACAGCTTTTCGCTGTAGCGCACGGTGATGAAGGCCGCCGGACGCGCGCCCAACATGCCGACCTTAGCCCCATACAGGCCCCGCACTACCCGGCAGGTGCCGGCGAACCGACGCAGGTCCCGGCGGAAGCTCTCGGACTCTGGGGACACCGTGTGCAACGTGGTGAGGGTGAATGGGATGCTGTACTGCTTCAGATTGTTGCACACGGACATCTTGCCGCAGAAGCTGTCTCGCCGGTTCGCTGCAGTCATTTTGTCCACGTCGTCGGGGAAGGCCTGAACCAGCACGGGGACGTTCAGCCCGGACATCCGCAGCGCGTTGGCCACAGCCCGTTCCTCACCGAAGTTCGGCAGGGTGACCAACACACCACCGATCTCGCCGCGATGCTCATCGAACAGCGCAGCGCACTTCTGGGCATCCTGCAGCGTCGTGACCGAACCGAAGGGGGTATCCTCGGCACTCAGGATCACCGCTTCGATCCCCTCCTCCGCCAGTACGCGCAGAACCTCTTCCCGGCCCGTCTCGCAGAGATGGTCAGGAAAGAAACCTCGATTACCAACAATAACACCCAACGTCGTATTCTGCATTTTGCTCTGTCTCCTTACAAGGGAATGCGAGGCCAGTTCTCAGCTACACAGGTCTGGCCCAAACTGACGGCTCAACGCCCACGGTGTTGTTTGGGTCTGAGAAATAAGTGATGACAGGCCACTCTGCCCTAAACCGATCCATTCGCATCCGGTCTACTTGCAAGACTCCAACCCCTGTTGGCGTCCTGAAAGTTGCCGTTGACTTGGACGAAGTCTAAGGTGTCAGGATCGAGCTCTCTCGAACAATCAGCTCCGGCTGGAGCAAAACAGTCTTAGGGGCAAAAGGATTGCCATTTCGATCTGACTCTATCGCCTGGCTGAGTTCCCTCACAGCGAGACGTCCTAACTCGACCATGTCCTGTCGCACAGTGGATAGCGGTGGATAGAAATAGGCGGCTTCTGGAATGTCGTCGAAGCCAACTATGACCAGGTCTTTCGGTACCTGGCGTCCTAGTTGTCGTGCTGCCTTCAAGGCCCCCAGGGCCATCTGGTCATTGCATGCGAACACGCCATCGATCTCTGGACGTCTCGCCAGAAGCTGACTCAAACCACGTGCTCCGCTGGCGGCTGACCAGGTTCCTTCAGTCATGAGACTATCTTCCTTAGGTAATCCTACGCCCTCGAGCGCTTCTTGCCAGCCGAGTTTGCGTTGGCGTGCTTCCCACCAATCTAACGGCCCGGTTATGAGGCCGATGTTTTGACACCCCTGGGCAATCAGATGTCTCGTTGCCATGAGTCCGCCACTATAGTTATCTACTGTGACGGTGAAATGGTCAGGTTGTGGTTCCATACTGAGAAAGACGATGGGCACAGAAAGTCTGACGATTTTTTGTTTTACCCAGGCACGGTTGTTGCCAATCTCAGGCACGCCCCAGATGATGCCATCGACGTAACGGGAGAACAACTCTCCCAACAGCTTCTCGACGTCATTCGTCTCAGGCTGGCGGATCAAGTTCAAGAGGACGGTATAGCCTCGCTTGCTGGCTTCTCGCTCGATACCGGAGAGTGTACAGGAGGGGCCAAAGTACTCCAATCCGTAACCGACTACTCCCAAGGCACAACTGCTTTTGGATATCAAGCTGCGTGCCACGCTGCTGGGGTGGTACTCGAGCTCGTCGATGGCATCCAGGACGCGTTGGCGTGTCTCCTCGCGCACATACCTGATTTGCCCGGCGAGTACCCGGCTGACAGTGGTTTTAGATACGCCTGCGGTGCGAGCGACGTCATCTATCGTTGTGCGCGGCATATCCCATCCTCCCCAGTGGTGACTTCCCTTTTGGTACCGGTTTCTGAAATCGGTTTCTGAAACCGGTTTCAGAACACATTATACTGCAAAAATCAGCGTTTGTCAATAGGTGTGAGCTAAATTTCACACTGAAAATATATGCTCAGGGGGCGCTGGTCGGGTTTGGGATGAACCCGGCCAGCGATCTACAGGAGTCCTCTTCATTGCCTACGTCGGGGAAGAGCCAGCGTCACGTCCCCTGCCAGGAGCCGGTGACGCAGGCCATCGGGGGTGCGCAGCAGCAGCGCGCCATCCTCATCCACCGCCTCGGCCACACCGGCGAGGGCCCCTTCAGAGGTGGATACCGCGACGGACTGCCCCAACGTCGCCAGGCGGGCGGCCCACTCCACCCGCGGGCTTTCGCCAGCCCGCAGCCGCACGTAACGGGTCTCCACCCCCGCGAGCAACGCCGCCAACAACACAGCCCGATCCACTTCCTGCCCGGTCTCCGCCAGGATGCTGGTGGCGTCAGGGGCCAGCGCGGGCAATGCGTCCGGTTCCACGTTCACGTTGATCCCGACGCCGACCACGACGAAGTCCAGGCGCTGGCCCGTCACCCCTGTCTCGGTCAATACCCCCGCCAGTTTTCTCCAGGCTGGAGATTGGAGATTGGAGATTGGAGATTGGACGATGAGATCGTTGGGCCACTTGAGGGACACCGGCAGTTCGGCCACCTGCGTCACCACATCGGCGGCGGCCAGGGAGCACAGCATCGTCAGCCGGTGGGCCTGCGCCGGGGGCAGGTCAGGGCGGAAGAGAATCGAACACAGGAGACACGTGCCGGGAGGGGCTACCCAGCGCCGTCTCATCCGTCCCCGGCCGGCGGTCTGCACGTCGGCCAGCACGACCGTCCCCTCCGGAGCGCCCTGCGTCGCCAGGTCCTTCGCCACGTCGTTGGTCGAACTGGCACTCGGCAGATAGACCAGCTCTCGCCCGAAGATATCGGTCGTCAGCGCCGCTCTGATCCGCCCTTCGCTCAACGCGTCCATGCGCCCTCCGTCGCCACCTGAAATCCGCAATCTGCAATCCCCCACCCGCCTCAATTCTACCCCCGCTTCCTCTACTCCGCAATTGCCTTCAGCAGCAATTGGGTGTACAATGCACGGGCGATGAGCCATTTGTGGACCCCCTGGCGCATGGCATATCTACAAGGCGACGAATCCTTGCCGGAGGGCTGCCTCTTCTGTGTCAAGCCCCGGTTGGCCGATGCTGATGCTCACATCGTCCACCGGGCCGATCTGTGCTACGTGATCCTCAACCGCTTTCCCTACAACAACGGCCACCTGATGGTCGTCCCCTACGCCCACGTGGCGACACCCGAGGATCTGGACACAGAGACCCTGACCGAAATGATGGCGCTGACGCAGCTCAGCCTGCAGGTGCTACGGGAGGCCTACGACCCCCAGGGATTCAACATCGGGATGAACGTCGGTGCAGTGGCCGGGGCCGGGGTGGCCGACCACGTTCACCTCCACATCGTCCCCCGTTGGGGCGCGGACACCAACTATATGACCATCGTGGGAGGGACACGCACCATCCCGGAGTGGATGGATCAGACCTACGAGCGGTTGCGGCCGCTATTCGACCGCATGAGCGCGGATAAACTGCATCCGAAGGATGCAGGCGCGTGAGTAAGCCCGACGGAAGCCAATCTGGCTTTCGTTGATGGTGTTGCGGTAAACACAAAGGCACATACAGCTATCCAATGCAGGAGGAAACACAATGTCGAACGATTTCCGTGAAACCGTCATCGTCTCCGCCGTCCGCACGCCCATCGGCAGTTTTCAAGGCACGCTGGTGCCCTTCGCGGCCCCCGACCTGGGGGCCGTCGCGGTCCGCGCTGCTGTGGCGCGGGCCGGGGTGAACCCGGCCTCAATCGACGAGGTACTGATGGGTAACGTGGTGCTGGCCGGACAGGGGCAGGCCCCCGCCCGCCAGGCGGCCATCAAAGCAGGTCTGCCTCCCACCATCGGGGCCACGACCGTCAACAAGATCTGCGGTTCTGGTCTGAAGACGGTGATGCTGGCCGCGGCCATGATCGCCGCTGGCGATGGCGACATCTTCGTCGCCGGCGGGATGGAGAGCATGAACAACGGACCCTACCTGCTCCCACAGGCGCGCTTCGGCTACCGGCTGGGCGATGGCAAACTGGTGGACGCCATGGTCCACGACGGATTGTGGTGCGCGTTCGAGGATCAGCACATGGGCAACGCCGCCGAATGGATCGCCCGCGAGTACGGCCTGACGCGGGAGGAACTGGACGAATATGCCTACAACAGCCAGATGAAGGCCATCGCCGCCATCGACGAGGGCCGCTTCAAGGACGAGATCGTCCCGGTCGAGGTGCCACAACGAAAAGGCCCTCCATTGCTCTTCGACACGGACGAGGTGCCTCGGCGAGACACCAGCCTGGAAAAACTGGCCCGCCTCAGGCCCGCCTTCCAGGCCGACGGGATCGTCACCGCGGGCAACTCTCCCGGCATCACGGACGGGGCCGCCGCGACGGTGGTGATGAGCCGGGCCAGGGCGGAGGAACTGGGCATCCAGCCGCTGGCCCGCGTCGTGGCCTACGACCAGGCGGCTGTCGAACCGATCAAGATCTTCACCGCCCCCATCTTCGCCGTGCGCAAGGTGCTGGAGAAGACCGGCACGCGCGTGGACGACTACGACCTGGTCGAGATGAACGAGGCTTTCGCCGCC
>Ga0180432_10012211_pt1 | contig 10013 bp, 6 predicted proteins | sample SS_ome_10_FD_132414 | JGI IMG/M metagenome (GOLD analysis project Ga0180432, IMG submission 132414) | Hypersaline lake sediment archaeal communities from the Salton Sea, California, USA - SS_1_MS_2 metaG | ecosystem: Environmental > Aquatic > Non-marine Saline and Alkaline > Hypersaline >...
TGAAGAGCTATCCAACATCCTTTCAATATAGTCAATGGCGTATAAAAGCATGGAAGGTTGTACCCTGGTCATGGTCTCATCGATCCTTTGCTGAAGCTGTGCCTGCTGAAGTCTTTTTCTTTTTTTATCAGCCAGGTACCAATTCCTGATGATCCTGGCAGCAAGAAATACCAGTACGATATACAGGTTTCCCAGGCCACTGATGATGACATTACCGGAAGCCAGGTACTGGCCTCCGGTTTCCGTTTCCGTAGGATACCAGCGGAAAATAAACTCGTTGCTCAATACCAGTTCAAGAACAGAAAATCCATAAAAAGCTGCCATGAAAAGAACAACAAACAACGGCAGGAAACGTCTGTTAAGAAAACGCGGGATGAGTACATAGACAACCAGATAGGTATGACCTACAAAAACAGGGAGGGTGATCACATAATAGGAAAACCAGCCAAAATAAACCTCGATGGACCGGCCGAAACTCTGAATAAATGTAAATCCGGCCACCCAGCAGGACCAGAACAGGACATGCCTGCAGATCCTTTTATTTACCACATGATGCAGGATCCAGGCCATCGGTTTACAGGTTCATATTGAGTTCCACTATATATTCATTTCGTCTTTCACGGATCGTGAGTCTGTGATTGTTGGGGTATTGAAGCTCCAGGCGTCTGATATTAAGGTCATTTGAAATGATCATTCCTTGTTCATTCGACTCCCGCGCATACCCGGAAACAGAATTTGCAGCCCTGAATGCAAGGTGAGCATCCTTCACCGATAACCGGATTGCAATCCATGAATTCCTGGGATCCTCGCAGGCCCCGTGAACAAAACAGTTCTCTACAAATGAATAGAGAATGAGCGGTGCAATCCGGAGATTCTGAAAATTCCCTTCCGAAGAAAAAGTGACCTTCAACCGCTCTCCGTATCTCAGTTTTTCCAGTCCGATATAGTTCTCAATCATATCGATCTCCCTGGAAAGAGCGACTTTCTCCAGCTTGCTTTCCCTGAAAAGGTAATGGAGAATGGACCGGAGTTTTTTAACTGTGGGCTTGAGTGATTCCCTCTTATAGATGGATATGGAATACAGACTGTTGAAATTATTAAATATGACATGGGGATCCAGTTGATAATCGAGCAACTTAATCTCCGCCCAGAGGCGCTTTTCCTCCAGTTCATGAATATTCGATTGTAACACATAGTGGTCCTTTGCATATTTCGCAATGGCAAAGACCGCCACAATGAAAGTCATGTCCTTTGTATTCACGAGGATCCCTGACATGGACAGGCCAGGAATAACCTGGCGATTCTCGGGTGCAATTGAACTGTAAAACAGGAAATCAGAGGCTGCGAACTTCAGAAAGGACAATCCAAAACCCACAGCAATAAAAAGCATAGTAAAAGCAAACAGTCTTCTCCTGACCAGAAAAACCGGGATCAGCAGGTAGGAAGTAATGTAGGCATACCCGAAAAAAAACAGGGCATTCAGGGATACCATCAGGAAATTATGCAAAAATGCATCTGAACCGCCAGACCTGGAATAGGTTACCCAGGAAAACAGCAGGACCATGGATAAGAAAAGGATCAGATGCCGCAGGATCCTGCATGCAAGCTTCCGGCAGAAAAAAAACCTGTACATGACCTAAAAATAGTCAGCAGGGGCTAAAAATACACTTATTATCAGGGTAGGAAGGATACAATGGGTTCAGCGCATATTCTGATCCGGTATAAGTAATTGACTGAAGAAAATGTGCTTTTTCCTGATATTTAATTGTATTTCACTGAAATGATTTAAGAAAAGCTTGTAATTTTACTAAGTTAATGGGAGTTCGTAAGACTTGTTTTCTGGCAATTTGTAAGACTGACCCCCTACAAATCTTAGAAAAAATGAAAACAAGGTGCTTGATCGTCGATGATGAACCGCTTGCCAGGGAACTGATCAGAGGACATATCAATAAACTGGAAAATTTCGAGGTGGTGGATGAGTGCGATAACGCCATGAAAGCGATGGATGCACTCAGAAACCACCATGTGGATCTGATGTTCCTGGATATCAAGATGCCCCAGATGACCGGGATTGACTTCCTGAAAACACTCAAACGACCCCCGAAAGTAATCATTACCACTGCATTCAGTCAATACGCCCTGGACGGTTTTGAGCTGGACGTGGTGGACTACCTGATGAAACCGGTCACTTTTGAACGGTTTTTCAAGGCAGTAAACAAGTATTTCCAGTCAGGACTTCCTGAACCGGTGGAGCTTGAGGGTGAAAACGGCATGGATAACAATGCCTTCATCTATGTAAAGGAGAATAAAAAGATCATCAAGATCTATCTGAAAGAAATCCACTTTATAGAAGGTTTGAACGAGTATATCCGGATCCATACGGATGACAGGAGGGTGGTGGTGAAAAGCAGCCTCCAGAACATTGAGAACAGGCTGCCCCAGGAAGTATTCATCAGGATCCATAAATCCTATATTGTTTCCATCCCGAGGATCAGGGCATTCAATGCCACCACCATTGAACTGGACAACACCAAGCTCAGGATCGGACGCAATTACAAAAACCAGGTTTTCAGTGCACTACAATATAAACAGGAAATCTAATGGTACGGTTTTTTCAATGGACATGCTTTATGCTTCTGCTGAGCCTGCTGCCACGATCAGCTGCAGCTCAGGAAACTTCTTCCGGACTTTCAGATCAATCTGTGAAAGTCACCATCATCTATGATAATTACCAGGGTGACAAGAACCTGGAAACTGACTGGGGATTTGGCAGCCTGGTTGAATACGGGGACAAAAGCCTGCTTTTTGATGCAGGACGGAAAGCTGATCTTTACAGGAAAAACGCAGAACTTCTGAAGATCAACCCTGAAGAGATACCGGCTCTTTTTATTTCGCATTCCCACGGTGACCATACCGCCGGAATGGAGTGGATCATCAGCAGCAATCCAACCATCCGTTCATACCTTCCATCTTCCTTTGCAAGGCAACTGGCGGGTATGGGCAGACTCCCGGCGAACAGCATGGCCGTCTCGGAACCCATGCATCTTTTCGGTCCATTTTACTCCACGGGAGATAATTTCGAAAAGTTTCCCGAGCAGGGACTGGTGATCAAGACCGGCGACGGTGGCGTGTTGATCACCGGATGCGGCCATCCGGGTGTGGTTGAAATGGTTTCCAGGACAGAGGAAGAACTGGGGATTGAGATTCATGCGGTCATCGGAGGATTGCACCTGCTCAGGACTTCGGACAATCATGCCAAACAGATCGCCAAACAGCTGAAGCAGCTTGGAGTACGGCAGATCTGTCCCACCCATTGCACCGGCGACCGGGCCATCGAACTTCTGAAAGCGTCCTTCGGTGACGGATACATTGCCGGCGGAACCGGCACGGAGATCGTCATAGAATAATACGATCCAAGAACAAATATGAAGGGATTGGAATTCAGGCACCTGACGGGCCGGACCGAAGGGAGGTTCGTAGTGCCTGATCCAATCCCTTCATAATATACCACTGCTAATCTTCGGTGCCATCGTCCCACCAGACACCGTTGTAAACAGTCACTGACGGCACATTGTCCCCGTTGCCCGAAATCTCATTCTGTGGATAGGGAAACCTCCGGGGGGTATCGAAAGGATTGGTCATTTCCGGATAACCGGTCCTTCTCCACTCTGCATAAGCTTCCACCGAACCGTATGGCCACAGCGCAATATACTTCTGGGCATAGATCATATCAGGAGTCAGGTCAGCCGCCACGGCAGGCATCACCGCGCTCTGTGATTTATACGCCTCTGCATCGGCCGGATCAACTCCGGCTGTGCCCAACGCTGCATCCAGTCCGGCTTCATAGGCAAGCAGTGCTGCTTCCGGATCGGGAGAGGACTTACGGAGATGACACTCGGCCTCTATGAACTTCAGTTCTGTATAGGTCATGATGGGCAGGGGAGCCACGTCATAGATCACATGGTCCGTTATGCGGGAATAGATCTGCCCGGCCTGGTCCTGGGTGGCAGTCCCGTTAGGCGCCGGCACATACGCTTCCCCCACCTGTGTAAAGAACAGCGGGATCCTAGGATCATTCAAACCGTCGAGCAAATTATAGAACGTGACGCTGACGGCATGATGTTTCCTTTCATTCTCCTCCTGGTACCAGGTGTTCTCATGACCCGGATCCGGGGCGAAATTGTCAAAAGTGAAATTATCCTCCGGAGAGGCAAATCCATTGGCTGCTGCAGCCAGCGCATCCGCCGCCGAACCACTGGCATCAATGTTGCTCAGCCGGTTGCTGTACCTTGCCTTCAGGGAATATGCGGCCATTAACCATGCATTTGCATCACCACCATAGATAAAGTCCTCACCGCCCGTATTACTGATGGATTCCCGCTGGAGGTCTTCAATGGCCTCATCAAGCAGATCGAACATGGCATTGTAGATGGACTGCTGGTTGTCATATGCAGGATACCTGTTATCCTTGCCCTGGAGGGCTTCCGTGTAGGGAACCCTTCCCCAGGTATCGGTGGTCACGAACATGGTATAGGCCATCAGTACCTTGGCGATTCCCACATCAACCCATTTCCCTTCCTCATCTCCGCCTTCAGATCCTTTTTCTATAATGATCTTCAGGTCTGGCAGCAACCTTGGATAGATGTGGAAGGCCCAGCTGTTCTCACTTAACTGGGAATTGAGATTGGCCCTTCTGTCTGCATCCCGCATTTGTCCGTGTGCTCCTGCGGTATGCTCTACAAATATGGAACTGTACCAGCCCAGTGTGGTACCGGTGACCCAGTACGGGGCCCCCACGGTGACTCCCGACATCAGCATACTGATGGGCACATCGGCGGGATTGTTGGGATCGGTATCGATCTCGTCCATGATCTCATCACTGCATGAAAACGTGAACACGACAAGCAGTAACATACTTAATATTGAGAGATATCTTTTCATGGTCATTGAATTTATTTAAAACATTACTTTTATTCCTCCCCCGTATGATCTGGTGTTTGGCAGGGAAACATACTCGAAGGCGCCTATCCCGTTGCCCTCGGCCGTACTTGATTCGGGATCGAAATTGGGATATTCTGTCCAGAGGGCCAGGTTGCGTCCATTCAAATACAATGAGACTGAACTGATGAAGGTATTGGCAAACCAGCGTTGAGGCATGTCATAGCTGACCACTACCTCCTTCAACCGGAGCATGGTCTTGTCAAAAACTGCCGATTCGGTAATGTTCCACTGAACGGTGGCCCAGTAATCCTCTCCCTTCAGGATCTCTATGTCATTGTCCCCCTCCAGGATCAAATCGCCGGTACCCGGGTCAAGATACCCCTTTGCTGTGTTGGGCAAGACCACGGGAGTCTCCCTGTCCTCGGTCTCTTTGGCAGCCCCGTAATTCCTGAGCAGGCGGTTCAGACCGCTGGAGATTACACCTCCCTTTGAATAATAGAACTGTGCGCTGACTGAAAATCCTTTAAAAGTCAGTGTATTGGTAAGGCTGGCATCCCAGTCCGGATTCACATTGCCCAGGATTTTTTCAGGTCCGGCCAGGGGCATCCCGTAAAACGGATTGGGCTCACCGGCCACGGTCTCCCTGGAATCCACCACGATCCGTCCATCATCATCCCTTACATACGAACTTCCGAAAATAACGGGATACTCATGCCCTGCATAGGCAAAGGCTCCCACACTGGAGAAGTTCTGGTAACCGGTCTGGATCCGCTCCACACCCGGGGCAAGTTCCACCACCATGTTGTCATTTTTGGCAAAATTGGTCATAACCTCCCACTCAAGACCGCCTCTTCTTAAAGGTACAAAAGAGAAGACCAGTTCATGGCCCCGGGATTCCAATACCCCTGCATTCCTGTATTCAGAGCGGAAGCCTGTAGATGCGGCAAGCGGAACGCTGAAGATCTGGTCGGTGGCATTGACATAGTAATAGGAGTAATCGATCCCCACCCGGTTCTGGTAAAACCTCAGGTCGGCTCCCACTTCCCAGGTGGTCACGTTCTGCGGCCTCAAATCACTGGAGAGCAGGACTGACTGGAGTGTGAATGCCGGATTGCCCATGTAGGGAAAGGTAAATTCATTGTTCAAAAATCCGCTCCCTATAGACTCGGTCTTTTCTTTGGGGGTGAACAGGGTGCGTGTAGCGTAAAGATCCCCCGCCTGTCCCATCTGCGAATAGGATGCACGGATCTTCCCGAAAGGAAGGACCTGCTGGTCCTGCATGAAACCAAGATCGGAAAATACAAATCCCAGGGAAGCAGAAGGATAAAAATAGGACCTGTGCCCTGCAGGCATGTTTGATACAATGTCGTTCCTCCCGGTAAGGGTCAGGAAAATCATGGACGCATAATCGGCCGTTGCGGTTCCATAGAATCCGACGACTCTCTGCCGGGTCAGTTGCTGGACCGCTACCTGGGTATCTGTATTGGACAGATGGTCAAATCCACCGATGGTGATGTCTGTCCCGGTCATATAATGCTGGTTGGTGGTAATGTCATAGAACTCGTTTCCAAAGATGGCATCGATCCCGATCTTCCCGAAATCCTTGTCGATGCGGACAGACAGGTTGGAATTCAGTTCCTGCCGCTGGTAGGTATAGTCATCTACCTGTCCCCCGCCTGGCTCGGCCGGGAATCCAACCACGGCCAGATCCGGGTATGCCCTGCCCGCTCCTGATCCCAGGGAAATCACCTCATGGCCGGTGGTAATGAACTTGTCCAGTCCAATGCGGTAATTCACCCCCAGCCAGTCGAAAGGGTTATATACAAGATTGGCGTTCCCGAAAAACCGGTCGGTCACCTCGTTAAACGAGCTGTGCTCAAGCGCCCAGTATGGATTGTCCATAGTGACACGGTAGTGCTGCTGAATAAATGGATTGGCCGGATCTTCATAGGGTGTATTGGTCAGGTCATAGGTCCTGGGTGCAAAATAGACCGTGAACAGCGGGTTGGCCAGGTTGCTCCCACCCGGGATCTTGTCGATATCCACTTTCGCAACATTGGCAGACAGCGATGCTGTCCATTTCTCCCCCAGGTTAAAATTCCCGTTGAATTTTGCACTGCTCCTTACCATCCCTGTGGTTTCGATGATCCCCTTCTGATCGGTCCGCCCGAATCCCAGGCTGTAGTTGGCCCGGTCGGTGGAGGAAGAAATGTTCACGGAATTGGTCAGGGTATACCCCTTTTTGAAAAAATCTTCCTGGTTATCATACACCTTGGGTACGTTAGGAGGAGGTGATCCGTCCAGGGTTTCGTAGGGATTGGCCAGGTAGAGGTTATCCAGCTGGGAATGATAGTTCTGCAGGGTATCGATCCTGGGTCCCCAGGAACCTGAAGAATACAAACCCAGCTGTCCGCCATTGCCCTGGGCGTAGGTGGATTGCAACTCGGGCAACCGGGTGATCTGGTCCACTGAAAAATTGCTGTTGACAGACACCAGTGTCCTTTTCCCGGCCATTTTAGCTGCCTTCCCGCTTTTTGTGGTAATAACAACCACCCCGTTTGCAGCTCTTAATCCGTAAAGGGCCGAAGCGGTAGCCCCTTTCAGCACAGAAATGGATTCGATATCCTCGGGGTTCAGGTCCACCACCCTTGAAGATGGATTGGTCCCTTCACCCACTTTTTCCTTGAATGCCTTTTCTGATGCCACGGGCATCCCGTCCACCACATACAGTGGCTGGTTATCACCGGTGAGGGAGACATTTCCCCGGATGGTCACATTGGAAGTTGCTCCCGGCATGCCACTGGATTGCTTTACGGTGATTCCTGCGATCTTGCCCTGCAACGATTTTGAAAGATCCGTATTCTTGGCCCCGCTGATCCTGTTCGCATCAATCTCCTGCACTGAATATCCCAGGGCCTTTTTCTCTTTTCTGATGCCCATGGCGGTCACCACCACTTCATCGATCTGTAAAAGGTCGGGCTCCATCACCACATTGATCCTTCCCTGCCCCGAAATTTCAACTTCCCGAGTCAGCATGCCCACAAATGAGAAAACAAGCGCATCTGCGCTCGCCGGTAATTGCAGCTGGTACTGGCCATTCACACCGGTAATGGTACCAGCGGTGGTTCCCCTGATGCTCACAGAGACACCGGGTAAAGGGGAACCATCTTCGGCACTGGTCACGGTTCCTGTGACCATCAGGGCCTGCGCGCTCAACGCAGAGAGCCCCATCGCCAAAAAAAGCAATAAGCTAAATACTCTTTTCATACAATCAGATTTAGTTGGAAGATTCATAATATGGAAATGAAGAAAGCAGAAAGCGCATAATTATTCTAATAATATCAAGCAGTGGCGGCTTACTGTAATCATTCAGCCGGTTTAAATCTGTTGTGTTCCGTTCACTGTGACTTACAGGCCCCTGGTACAGGAAATGTACGCCATTGGCTGAAGAATCTGGCTCTGGTCAGGAAGATGAGGAAATTCCGAAGGGGTCAATTACCCCGACCGCGGGGTGAACACGCGTTCATGGTTGTTATTTAATTTCTTAAATATTTACCTATTTTTATGCCAAACTAACTGCCATGCTAAACACTACTGACTACCTGATTATTGCCCTTTATTTTCTTATTATACTGGTTGTTGGAGTACTTACAGGAAGGAAACAGGACAGGGAGGAGTTCCTTATTTCAGGGAGAAAGCTGAAATCGCTCCAGGCCACAACGACCATTTTCTCAAGCAGGATCGGGGCGGCCATTCTGCTCACATACACGGCACTGGTGTATATGTACGGACTGGGAGCTCTGTGGTATTTCATTGGTTCGGTTTTCGGTCTTTTCCTTTTTTACTTCTTCGGGGTTAAGGTCAAAAAAATGGCAGATGAAGAAAATTTCTACACCCTGCCTGATTTCTTTTTCTTTCTGAAGGGCAAATTTGCAGGGTACCTGGCGACCCTGATCACCATCATCATCACCTTCGGCTGGGTGGTCCTGAATTTCACGGCAGGAGCGAAACTGATCGCAGAATATACCCCCATCAGCTACGATTTTTCGGTGATCATTGTGGGTGTGATCATCCTGCTGTACCTTCTGGCAGGGGGATTCGATGCGGTGGTGAAGACCGATATTATCCAGACCATCGGGATTTTCCTGCTTTTTGTGCTGATGATCTACCTGCTGATCACCACCGACACCAAACCTGGCCTGGACTTTATGGATCTGTTCAGTCTACCAGCGATGCAGATAATCAGCTTTTTTCTGGCCGGATTCTTTATTCCCATGGCCTCCCCGGAGCTCTGGCAGCGGGTATACGCCATAGAAAACAAAAAACATTTCAGGCGCAGCCTGTTCCTGTCATCGCTATTTTACCTGATCATCGGCTTCATACTTCTCCTGATCGGGCTGGTCATCCGTGAAGACATCCCCGACATTGCCGCTGACACCTCGCTGATCGTGGGATTCAGCATGTTGCTTCCTGCGGGGCTCGCCGGGTTATCGGTGGTCATCATCTATTCCTCGGTGTCATCTTCGGCCGATACCTACCTGTTCACCACCTCTGCTTCGGTGACCCAGGATTTCCTTGAAAAGACAGGTTTTGCGAAAAAAAAGGAGAATCTGCGCCTTGTCATGCGTTACAGCATGCTGGGGCTGATGATCCTGGGTATCACCATGGCCCTAATCCTCAGGGACATTGTTGATGCCACTTTCTTTTTTGTATCCCTTACCATGTCCCTGGGATTCGTCACACTGGCCATCTGGATCTATCCCAGGCTCAACCGCCACAGCGTGAATCTCTCTATCTTTGCCTGCCTGATCGGGGTGATCATCCCTGCCATCATCGTCGGCATTTCTGAATCGCTGATCATTTATGCCTGGGGTTTCTGTATTGCCGGTATACTGATCGGGATACTGATCAACTATATTCGTCCTGCAAGGCTGTAAAAATCGAGTAGAAAGATAGGGATAAAAATCAAAATCCCTATCTGTCCTCTCACACCACCATTGCATACCGATCGGTACAAGGCGGTTCCTTAAATAATAACTCTGACAGCCCTGTAGTAATCCGAGAAGAACAAA
>Ga0180432_10012213_pt1 | contig 10012 bp, 9 predicted proteins | sample SS_ome_10_FD_132414 | JGI IMG/M metagenome (GOLD analysis project Ga0180432, IMG submission 132414) | Hypersaline lake sediment archaeal communities from the Salton Sea, California, USA - SS_1_MS_2 metaG | ecosystem: Environmental > Aquatic > Non-marine Saline and Alkaline > Hypersaline >...
ATATCCTGGCGAACGTCTCGGCCGAAAACGTCACGGCGATGTTCGACGCCGTAAACTATCGAAGTCAGATATGAACTTTTGCAAAATTGAAGTTAGGCATATGTTATTTCAGAAAATCGGTTTCACGATTTTCTGAGAATAATTGGGCCTCTTGATAATAACCTATTGTTAATTCAGGCCTCAAGGCAGCTTTTCTTCAAAGAAGAAATCGAGAGGCAAGATTTCTTCTTTTCAAAAGTATGCCTGATTTCGCTGCCGCTGATATCAAACGTCACATAGCGCGACCGCCTCGGCGAGGCCTTCGAGCGGGTCTCGCGTGGGTACGAACTCATGGCCGACGTAGCCTTCGTAGCCGGTCTTGACGATTTCTTGCATGATCGCCGGGTAGTTGATCTCCTGCTTGTCGTCGAGTTCGCCGCGGCCTGGATTGCCGGCAGTGTGGTAGTGGCCGATGTAGTCCTTGTACTGGCGGATGCGGGAGATAATGTCGCCGTCCATGACTTGTACGTGATAGATGTCGAACAGCAGTTTCATCCGCGGCGAGCCGACCTTCATGATGATATCCATGCAGTAGTCGGTGTGGTCGCCCTGATAACCCGGGTGGCCCTTCATTTCCACCGCGACCCGGCTGTTGAGAATCTCCATACAGAGGTTGACTTTCTTCTTCTCGGCGTAACCAACGATCTTCTTGAGGCCGCTCACGCAGTTCCTGGCGCCGACGTCGTCCGGAATATCCTCGCGGAAGCCTGTAAAGGCGATCACGTTGGGGAAACCGTACTCGGCACAGGCATCGATAGTCTCGCGGGTTTTAGAGATAATCATATCGTGATATTTCGGATTATTGAAGCCCTTTACGAACGGCGGGTCCGGCGTGCCGTTCGGCGCCAGTGCGCATACGAGGCCGTGTTTCTTGAGCGTGGCAAAATCGGCCGGGCCCACCAGCTCGATGCTCTTGCATCCGAGCTGCCTGGAGATCCGGCACATTTCCTCCATATCCCAATGCGGAGCAAAGCACCACGAAGCAACCGAGTGGTTGATGTTCCCTTTGGTGGCCGCACGTTTGACGCCGCCGTTCATCATCGAGCAGGAATTGAGAGTTAGAGCCGCGGCGCCGGTGCCGGCGGCCACTTTGAGCATGTTGCGGCGGCTGATGCTGTTGGCCGTATGGATACGTGATTTGTTTTCTTTGCTCATATTGAGTTCCTTTCTGTTTTGTAAGCAAGATGTAGCCAGACATAAGATTTTTCGGCGTCGAGGTCAAGAAAAAAACGCCGCACGCCGTGCCGCCGGTATCGACGGCTGTCTGCCGCCTTAAATGCTTTTGACAATCCAAATAGCATTTGTTATGGTATATCAACTGCAATAGGGTGTTCTTTGGGAGTCTGTAAGAAGGAGCAGGTTTGAGAACGCACGAAAATGTGAACCGACGCGAATTCCTGAAAACCGCCGGCGTCAGTTGGGCGGCGGCGCTAAGTGCTCCGGCAATCTCGGCCTCGGCTCAGGATTTCGGAACAAGCAGGAAGTGGCGCATGCGGCTGTCCACGTCCTCGATTCATTTCATGGGATTACCGATCGAGCAGGCTTGCGAGAGGATCGCCCGGCTCGGATTCGAGGCGATCGATATCTGGTCGGCCCACCAGGGCTGCCCGCACCTCGATGACGTGGCGAAGCGCCTGGGGCCTCAAGGTCTCAAAGAACTGCTCGCGAAGAACAAGCTCAAGCTGTTTGCCTTTTCAGTGTATAGCGGAGGGTATGAGAAATACGCCGAGCTGTTAGGCAAGGTCGGCGGAGGCGTGGCGGTTCGCGGAAGTACCGGGCCCTGCAAAGCTGAGGAGCTTACTGCCCGAATGCGAGAATTCCTCGACGGTCTAAAGCCTCTCGCGGAGCTGGCCGAAAAGTACAACTCGTATCTGGCCATCGAGAATCACGGCAACGCGCTGCTGTGCTCGCAGGATTCGTTCAAGGCTTTTGTCGATAATAACACCTCGCCGAGACTGGGCATCGCGCTGGCGCCGTACCACGTGCAGCGGCAACAGGAATCGGTTACAGAAACGATACGCATCTGCGGCAAACAGCTTTTCTTTTTCTACGCATGGCAAAACTACAAAGGCGCCGAACAGCTTCCCGGAATCGGACCGACGGACATGACGCCCTGGATAAAAGCCCTGGCGGATATCCGTTACCGCGGATGTGTCAACCCCTTTATGCACGGACATCCGGAACCCGACGAAATGACGGCCAACCTTGCCAAATCGCGCGACTATTTGAAGCAATGCCGCAAGAAAGCAGACCGCGGCGCGTAAAATACACTTGAGAACGAGACCAGAGTTAAGAAGCAAAGGAGAACAGCATGGATAAGAAGAAACAACAAGCCGGCGATCTTACCCGGCGCGATCTGATGCGCACGGGGGCGGCGGCTGCCGCCGGCCTGGCGGTCGGGAGCACACAGCAAGCCTATGCCGGAAACGATGTGACCAAGACTCGAAGCTACAACCCGGAAATGAAGTACCGGCCACTCGGCAAGACCGGACTGTGGATATCGTCGGTATCTCTCGGCGGCCACTGGAAGCGCGTCGACAAGATGGTGCCAGGCCTCTTCAAGGGCAGAGGATGGATCAATCCGGATCTCGCCAACGAGGGATTCGTAAAGAACCGCCGCGACGTTGTCACCCGCTGCATCGAGCGGGGCGTCAACTACATCGACGCGTGCACCAAGCAGGAAGTCCTGGCTTATTCCAGTGCTCTCAGAGGCCGGCGCGATTCGATGTACCTCGGCTTCTCGTGGTATCAGGAGGAGATGCGCAGCCTGAACAAGCAATTGCAGAATGACAAGAAGAAAGGAAAGCCGAAGTCGGCCGGCTGGATCACCGAGCAACTCATGGCCGCACTCGACAAGGGCATGCGCGAGGCGAAGCTCGATTATGTCGATCTGTGGCGCATCACAATGCACGAGCAGAGCAGCCGTCATACAAATGCCGAAGTCGATGAGATGGTGGCCGCTCTTGAGAAGGCGCGAAAACAGGGCAAATGCCGCATGTGCGGCTTCTCGTCACACGATCGCCCGCATATCAAGAAGATGATCGAGACCTATCCCGAGGTTGTGGAGGTTGTTGTTACACCGTACACGGCCAAGAGCAAGGTGGTTGCCGACGAAACCGGACTGTGGGCTTCGATGAAGAAACACGGCGTCGGCTGGTTCGGCATCAAACCGTTCGCTAACAACTCGCTGTTTAAGGGCAACAGTGCTCTTGACAGTCCGACCCGTGAGCAGGACGACAAGCTTGCGCGTATGGCGATCCGCTACATCCTCTGCAACAAGGCCATAACGGCGCCTATCCCGGGTTTGATTAATGCCCATCAGGTAGACAACGTCGCCAATGCCGTCACCGAACCCGAGCAAGTCGCCCAGGAAGAGGCTAAAGAGCTCGAATTGGCGATGGACAACGCCTGGGCCAATCTGCCGGCGGATTATCAGTGGCTCAAGAACTGGGAATACGTGTAATCGACACACAGCTTTTTTACCGTAGGGTGGGATTTGTCCCGCCAGGATTTTGGTGGGCCAAGGCCCCACCCTATGGCTTATTTTTGCATTCTTTGATAAGGATTTACTGAATGAAAATCACTTTACGTTACGTTGTGTCAATTGCAGGATTTATTTCATGCGGCCTGCTGGTCTTTGCGGCAGGCTGTTCTAATGAGGAAAAGGCCGAAGACATCTCCGCTGAGCAGCAGGCTCTGGAAGGGGCCGCAGAAGAAAAGCCGGCGGTCAAGACATTTACCGCAAACCAGTTCTGTGCCGCGTGCCACTATGGTTTCGTCGACGAGGAAATGGCGCTTACGCACGAAAAGGCCGGCATCGGCTGCGAGAGATGTCACGGCGAATCCGAGCGTCACCGCAGTGATGAGAACAATATCACGCCGCCTGAGATCATGTACCCGAAGGAAAAGATAAATCCTACATGCATGATGTGCCATCCACGGCACGAGATCGAGCACGTCGCCAGCCATAAGCCTATGCTCGCAGGCGCCAAGACTATCTTTGACTCTGATTCGAATAATGACGGCGGGCGGTTATACTGCACTACCTGTCACGCCAAGGAGCACAAGATCAACGTTCGGACCATCCGGTGGAACAAGGCAACCGGCGAACTTCTAAACGAGTAGGGGCGCCTGCCTGGCGTCGCGAGCATCCCGACCCCATCCCTCATCCTTGACATGCATGAGCAGCCGGCGTATAATATACCGGCTTTGAATGTGTTGTAGTTACGCTCGAGATGCTCGCGGGCGTGCGAGCGTCTGAAGCGAGGTGTAAATGGAAAATCCCAGGCCGAATGAGGAGCAGGACTTGGTCTCATGCACAAATCCAAGGCATTTACACTTATCGAGCTTCTTGTCGTTATCGCGATAATCGCCATACTCCTGGGGATACTGCTGCCGAGCCTGCGAAGAGTGCGGATGAGTTCGAAGTCTGTCGTCTGCCAGGCGCACCTTAAGACCTGGGCAAAAGCTTTCGTAATGTATACGAACGAAAGCGACAGCTTTTTTCCATCCGTGCTGGCCGGCTCCGGCGGTTTGTACGGGCAGTGGACTCTCGCTTTGAAACCCTATTACGGCGAAGAAACAAGGATGTGGTTCTGTCCTCTTGCAACAAAAGCATATATTCACAAAGCAAAGGAGCCATACGCCGCGTGGGTAGTGGCTGGAAATCAAACAGGCGATCTTCGGCCGGGCGACTATGGCAGTTACGGGATCAACGCCTGGGTCTATGATCTTGACAAAGACGTTGCCGGCAACGCAACGTCTACGGTTTTCAGTCACAAATATGCATGGAAGAACACTTCCGCCCGAACGCCGGGCAACGTTCCGGTCCTTGGCGATTGTATGTGGAGAGGTGGATTCCCCGAAGATGACGACACGCCGCAGACGATTGAAGAAAATCGGCTGATAGACGATGGCGAGTCGATGCGATATTTCAATTTGAGCAGACACCAGGGCGCAATGAATCTGATCTTCATGGATTTCTCCGCCAGAAAAGTCCCCCTGAAGCAGTTGTGGCGGTTGAAGTGGAGCAGGAATTTCAATATCACGAAGCCCTCGCCCATTTGGCCGGACTGGATGGCAAGCATGGCGGAAGATTAATACTAATCCGAGAGAAACGGGTTCACATCTTGAATTACGTCTGGACTTTTGCGAAAGTTCAGTTATGAATTATCTCAGGAACATTGGCGCGAATCATCACACCTTACGACTTGGCGTGTTAGTCCGCATAACTTAAAGGAGTGCAGCATGTATCGGACATCCATTGCAATCGCTTTTACAATTCTCGTGTCGGTCAACCTCAGCTATGGTGCAATAAGAAAATACTCAAAGAATCCCTCTTATTTGGAATATCAGGGCAGTCCCATCCTGCTTATTGGGGGAACGGACGATGAAAACGTGTACCAGTGGCCCTCCTCTGCAAAAAAGGCGCAGCTTGACACACTCGCGGCGTGCGGCGGAAACTATGACCGCTGCACCATGAGCTGCCGGGATGCAGGCAACGCGGCACCATTCAAGAAGCTTGCAAATGGTAAGTATGATCTTGAGCAATGGGACCCAGACTTTTGGAGCCGTTTCAATGAATATCTCAGGCTCTGCAAGCAGAGGAATATCATAGTCCAGATTGAGTTTTGGGCGACCCATGATTTGTCGAAAGGCGGATGGGCAAAAATGCATCCTTTTTGCCCGAAAAATAACGTAAATTACGGTGCAAAACCCGATACGGTGCTGGATAACGTGGGGGTTTATCCATGGTCAAGAGAAAATCCGTTTTATACCACTGTTCCCGCCCTGAAAAACGACGGGAAGGTGTTGAAGTATCAAAGAGCCTTCGTAGATAAGATTTTGAGTTACTCCCTGAACTTCGACAACATTATTTATTGCATGGATAATGAGTATTTTCCCGTGCAGCCGGTGGAATGGCCCCGATACTGGATCGAATACGTTAAAGGCAAGGCCGCGGCAAAAGGCAGAAGTGTTCTGCTCGGGCAGATGTTCCAGAGCAGACGTATCAATCGACTTGAAAAAACAGAAATTTACGCCATCAGCCGCCCTTCGATCTTTGAATTCATTGATCTTTCCCCCCATAATTTTTTGAAAACCCGTACGGAGCAGGTGCATTGGGACGATATCGTCTTTGCAAAAAAAGAGGTTAAGAAGAACAAGGTGAGACCGCTGTTGATCGACAAGATCTACGGAGCGGATTCAGGAGTTGACAGGAACATGTTCAACGAATCCCGCGAGGGAGTGGACCGGTTCTGGAGATTTGTCTTCGCCGGTTATGCATCCGTGCGTTTTCACCGCCCTACGACAGGGCTGGGATTGAGTCCCCTTGCACAAGCGAATATCAAGGCAATGAAGAAATTTGCCGCGGTTCTTAAGCCCTGGAACTGCAAAACCAGGATGGACCTCTTATCGGCAAGAAGCGCCAACGAAGCCTACTGTATGGCCGATGCAGGCCGCGCTTACGGTGTGTTTTTTCCGGGAATGTTCGCCGGCACTCGTCAGGTGACACTTGACTTGAGGGGCACGAATGGGAATTTTGAACTTTGCTGGATTGATCTGGCCTCCGGCCGTTTGGGACCGGCTTCTGTTATCAGGGCCGGGAAACCGGCCTCCCTGAGACCACCGGCGAAAGGAAAGTATGGCTGGGTGGCGATAGTAAATATTAGCGATTAAAGAGGGAGAAGCCGAGTCACATTTTGAATGGCTGTTTTTTCTCCGTGCGTCTTTCTATACTCTGTGAACTTGCGATTTTATCCTACGACTTTTATTGTGACTATGTCCTGGACGTCGATCATGCCGACGGGCCTGTTGTCGGCGTCGACTACGGGAAGCTCGTCGATTCTGAATTTGTGGAATATGGCCGTGGCCTCGGCGGCGAGGGCGTCGGCCCTTATCTTTTTGCAGCCGGCGGTCATGACGTCGGCGGCGGTGAAATCAAGGGCGTCGCTGCCGTGCTTTGTTACGAGCCGGCGCAGGTCGGCGTCGGTTATTATTCCCGCCAATGCGCCGTCTTTGCCGACGACCATCACGGCCCCGTGCCGCTTGACTTCGTCGGTCTTTTTCAGCAGTTGCTTTATCGTATGGGAACTTTCGGCAAGGGGCAGCTTTTCGCCGGGTCTGAACATCATCGATTGCTCAACCGTCATTAGCTTTGCGCCGAGCGAGCCGCCCGGATGGAACCTGACATAATCCTCGACGCTGAATTCGCGGGCCTTCATGATCGTCAGGGCGATGGCGTCGCCGACGGCCAACATGCACGTCGTTGAGACGCTCGGCGCCACGCCCAGCGGGCAGGCCTCGCTCATCTTGCCCATGCACAGAACGATGTCGCTGTGCTTGCCGAGAGTCGAGTTTGCGTCGCCGGTTATGGAGATCAGCCTTATTCCGAGCTGCTTGACCATATTTATAAAACGGGTTACTTCGTCGGTTTCGCCGCCGTAGCTCAGGACCATCACCACGTCGTTTTCGCGAAGCCTGCCCAGATCGCCGTGGACGGCTTCGGCCGGATGAAGAAAATGGCTCGGCGTGCCGGTCGATGCGAGGGTTGCGCTGATTTTCTGCCCGATTATCCCCGCCTTGCCGATGCCGCTGACGATGCAGGAGCCGGAACAGTCGCAGATCATCTCGCACGCCTTTGCGAAAGAATCGTTCACTATAGGCCCGACAGAAACGATCGCCTCGGCCTCAGCCGAAATCACCTGCCGAGCATATTCAAGATCAAATTTCAATTGTTAATACTCCGGGCTTTCCATACCTCAATCAAGAATTAGAGGTACTTTCTGAAAATAATAATGGTTGTTCGTGTTTTGCTGGATACTGATCGAGGAATTCCTTCAGAGTATCTTCGGTACCGAGTTCCCGCGCGAGAGTTAGAAGATCAAGCCGTTTAAGCAGACGCATCGTGATAGGACGCTTCTCATCCCAGAAGACAAACGCAGAGAAGAATTCCTTAGCCATATCCGAGTTCAAAAGATCAGCGACAAAAAAAGCTTGTTCCTTAGTTTTGCAGGCTAGAAAATAACATGTATCGTCAAGAACAACCGGTTTTTCACCATAAGGGCCAGCAACTCTGAAATCGAGCTTTTTGTAGAATCCTGAGATAGCAACCTTCCATCGGGCAAAAGAATAGTCACCAACTCCGAATATGGCAAAGCGAGCACGATTTTGATAAACAGAACTGGCTCGTTTGTCTAATTGTTGGCCGTGCGCTTGCAGGTACTGCCAGGTCTTGGGAGCCAGTTGGCGGATCAGATGGGTGCTCTCACCCACAGCTTGCTGCGGAACAAGCATCCAGCGATTCGCCTGATGGTTAAGACCATTTGCAATATCTGAACTCTTGAACATTGGATAGAGATATTCATCTTCTAAATCCACAAGTTCTCCAAAACCATTTCTGTATCCGTCGGCCTCTCTGCGGAATTCCATAACTTTAGCACAATCGTGCTTGATCCCGGACCTCCATTTATATCGTTCCTTCCCTTCGAGATGTCTCCAGCGTTCAAAATTCGTGATATTTGCCACAAGACATCCCTCTCGGTATCCAATGGTCACCGCTTGGGAAGTGCGCTTGAGGCTATCATAAACCTGGCAGTCGAGATTTGAACGCAATCCTGAAGTAGCAATAACAAGAAGGCATGCATCTACGGCAGCACTAAAATATCTGGAGGTCTCGATACGATATATATTCGACCCGCTCAGACGCTCTCCGTTCTTCCATGCGTGACAAAGGACTTTCCTTGCAACGGCAGTCTTACAAAGCATTGCCAATGTAGTTTCTCTGCCGGCAATCCACTCGATTAGCCTGCTCAACATCCATTCAGAGATGTCGAAGTTACTCTTTCCAGTGATCGCGTCTATTCCCCGATGATTTTGGAAATTGGACTTGTCCGGAAGATTGCAGCTTCCAATGCGCCCAAGTTCAGCATTAGTTACCCAGGGGGGATTACCTATTACAAGAAGCGGATCAGGTAACGATTCAAGGGTATGCTGCCAATCCACATCAAAAAAATCCTTATTGACCAGTTGTATCGATCCAACAGCATCATCCGTTTTTTCTATAGAAGATCGAGCCATTCTGATATAGTCGCTGTTTATATCGATCCCAACAATATTACGGACAGACGGAAACAGCTCAATTGCAGCCGTAATGAAGCTTCCCTTGCCACATGTAGGCTCAAGGATGCTTACAGGTTTAATCCCTTGTCGGAGCAATATGGAACATACATCGCGGGCAAGTTCAATAGGCGTCTGGAAATCGCCAAATTCAGCTTTACTTTGACTTTTCTTTCTTAATGCCATAGCCTCAACGAATCCTGGAGATTCCGTCCACCTTGCCAGCCTCATCAATTACACGCCTGTATTGCAGCCTCCATTGGAGAGCGTTGGAAATAGCCAAATATCCAATGTTCGGCGGATTCGCGATAATCTCGTCGGCAATCCTCGAAGCCTGAATTTCTTCAACAGGAAGCAGGCGCTCGTGCATGAATGCAATAACGTCATCTTTGTTTCCGTTGTTATCAAGGATTTTGAGAATCCCTGTGGTAGTTTGGTAGTCTGCGGTTCTCTCTGCCGTTATGAAAATGCTGTGCAATATATTGAGTCTTGCCGTGCGCGTTTGTTGCTCATCTGTCTTCTCATAAACAAAAAGCAGCAGGGAATAACCCAAACCGAATATCTTTTGTCGCGCGTTCTTAAAAGGGCACGAAGACTGTGGTTGCTTTATGCTGGTTACCTTCATGTCCACCCCAAGTTCAGAGAAATCGATACCCCTGGCGGAACTGCCCTTTTCATACGTGTATTTCTGACTGAGATAGGACTGAAACTTGTGCTCCAAATATGTCCCTACAGCCTTTCCATCTGTAACACCGAAGATCGTGGATTCTTCATGTCTGGATTCTGATTCAGCAAAAGCTTTTGCTTCCCTATTCAGAAGTTCAATGGTCAGTTCCTGTTTCATAAGCTCGATCTA
>Ga0180432_10012214_pt1 | contig 10012 bp, 21 predicted proteins | sample SS_ome_10_FD_132414 | JGI IMG/M metagenome (GOLD analysis project Ga0180432, IMG submission 132414) | Hypersaline lake sediment archaeal communities from the Salton Sea, California, USA - SS_1_MS_2 metaG | ecosystem: Environmental > Aquatic > Non-marine Saline and Alkaline > Hypersaline >...
GATAAACATGGTCTTTATAAAATGAGTGGGACAAAAGATAAGATTAAGATGATTGCAAGGGCAATATCCCATGAATTTATACATTCTTTATTATCACAGGAACATGGTGCTGATGCAAACCACAGGTGGGATAATATTTCAAATGATATAAAATTATGTTGGTATCATCATGGAAGTGAATTATAATGACATATTTACACAAAAACTATAAATAGAATGAAAGACATAATAGTATATGGTGATATGAAAAATGAAAATATGTGGAATAGTAACGAATAAAAAAGAAGCTGATGATATACAGGAAATCGGAAAGACTGCTGTTGTAGGGTTCAGAGCAAGGCATCTTGGTCATTATGCATTAATTGAACAGAAAGAAGATATCATGACAGGTGAACAATAATGAAAGATAATTGTTTCTGTAATTTCATGTTTGATGATTCTGATTGTAAAAAATGTCCATACAAAAAAGAATGCAAGGCAAGAACACCAAACCCAAGAAGGTGCTGAAATGAATAGTTATCAAAAACTTGAATTGGTAAAAAAGCATATTAAGTCCTACAAGAATAATCTTTCAAATTATCAAAGTGATGCTGTTAATAAGACAAAGGTGATATTGGAATTAAAACATTGTATTGATATTATCGAAGGTGATACAGTATGCAAATAAAAGATATCATTGAAGTTAAGATTGATGATAATCTTAAAAAATGTAAGAAATGTGGACAGCATTCACTTGAAATCGAATATTTGGGAACTTCAGATACAGGGACAAAAGTGTTTGAAGCAACCTGTATCTTGGGATGCACAAATTATATATTCTGTATTGATAAAGACAAAAATTATTATCGGTCAGGAAATCTTTATAAGATAAAAGGTGGTAAATAATGATATGTCATATGAAACATAGAAATAGGGTATCTGTCAAGCATGGGACAAGAAAAGCACCTTCTAATCATGGTCATTCTTGGGAATCATTCTCAAAGACCACCGATGAAGGAAAACTTGTTCTCAAAGGAAGAAAATGCACTGTTTGTAATAAGACTATTACCTATTTTAATTATGGTGAATAAATGGAAGATTCTGCTTTGGTATTAAGGTTATATCTATTAACAGCATTTATATGTCTTTTAATAGGTGGGACATATCAGATGCTTGAAGAATTTTACGAAGATGTTGACCTTACTTCTTATTCTCTTATTGAAAGGGAAAATTATATACAATATCAAAGTGATGATTTTTCTATTAATCCTTTTGATTCCTATTATTCAAAGATTGAACTTTATTTAATCTATATGTGTTGGGTTATCGGTGTTTGGAACCTGACAGATGCAGTTATTTATCTGCATAAAGCAAAACTTATTAAATGATGGTTACTAAATTATTTGGTAACAAAAAAGGTGAATTGTTATGGCAAAAAACAAAAAACAAAAAGAAACCACAATAGAAGATGTTGATTGTTACATCAACACTTCAGAAAAAGCTGTTTTCATCAAATGGAATGATGAAACATATATAACCAATCGGGAACTTGTTGAACAACTTGTTGAAGGTCGGTTAAAAACAAAAGCAGGGAAAAAAGCGAAAGCTGTCAATCTTGGAATCTTTACTGATGAAGGGATTAATGAAACTGATGTATTCCTTACTGTTAAGGACAAATCTGTTTATTTTGTCCCACAGGAAGGCAAGGTCATGATTACTGCTTTATCCCTGATGAAAGAACTGTTGATGGGAAAAACTGATTCTGTCAGAATGGGAATGTTTAAAAAACAATAAACATTTCTTTCTTCCTTTCTTTCGGAAAATAAAGAAAAAATCATAAAAAGGTGAAAACATGGGAATAAAAGATAAGATAATTAAATCACAACTAAAAAAGCTTGGGATTGATATTTCACATCCTAAACAGGTAACATTCAAGACATTGAATGATTTGATTGAAAGTTCTATACCTTCGATAATCAGTGAAAGGGAAATGATTAAGTTCTTACAGGAAAAGATAAACGAACTTGAATCATAGACATTCATTAGGGTGGATAGGATATGTCAGAAAAGGAAAGATGTAATGATTGTCCCTTTTTCAAAGAACAGAAAAAGAAAAAGAAAAAGAAGAATATTCCAAAAGAGATACCTATAATATTTGTTCAGGAAATGTGAAAAAATGTCAAATCAAAGGGTAATTGAATTTACAATCTGGCATATCATCGTTGTTATTGTTCTCATTTCTGCAATATGTTTTGCAGGGTTCACTTTGTTTGAATCATTGAAGGTCGATTATGAATATGGATTTTCATATGAAGAATATGATAATGATATTACAATAAGAATGATGTCAGGTAAGAATTTCAGTAAAGATGAACTTTCAGTTTTATTAATTGGAAAGACAACATATGAATTGACATATGTTCTTTATGATATATTTGATAAACAGTCTAATCAATTTAAATGTGGTGGATATATTATCATAAATAAAGAATATTTAATACATTATAGTGGTGATATAGTCATTGAAAGAAACAATCATATCATAGGAAGGATATCATTATGAAAAAAATAGCATTGATTGGAACACATGGAATCGGAAAGACTACAACATCTTATGGACTTGCTCATATGCTTAAGAAATTAAGATATAATGCCATAGTCCTTAATGAAACAGCAAGGGAATGTCCATTACCTATAAATCAGAAAGGGACAGAGAAAAGTCAGAAATGGATTCTTGGAAAACAGCTTATGAATGAAGCTGTTATTCATCCATCTGTTGATTTTGCTATATGTGACAGGACTATTCTTGATGTGATGGTTTATTCTGAATATTCAAATATCAAATTAAGTAATGCTATTAGGCAATTTGTTTTGCATCATCTTAAAACATATGACACCATTTTTTATTTGCCTATAAGACCTGAATATTTTAAAGGTGATGGTCAACGGTCTGGTGATGAATCATATCAGCAATGGGTTGATAAAAGATTCAGGTTCTATGTTAATAATTTGGATTTTGATTTTGTAGTAGTTAAAAATGATGATAATGTGCTTAACAGGATAATGTATTATCTTGGTAGAAAATATAATCTTATTAAAAAGGAGTAATAATATGACAGTTGTTAAAACCTGTAATGGATGCAGATATAAGAAAAGATGCAATGGAAAGATTGCAAAAAATTCACCTGATTGCAAACGGTTAAGACAGGGAAAATTAAAAGAAAAACAGTCAAGGTTTTCTTATTGGTTGCGAAAGTTCAATGGTGATAAATTCACTGCAATGGTGAAATTGAATAAAACGAAGGATGAAGATAAATGAGATTGAATCCAAAAGATGTCAAGTTCATGGAAGCATATGATTATATTCAGGAATGCTTCTTTCAGCTTTTCTTTTATCCTTTGATATTCTGTGGTGTTGGTGTTATACTGTTGGGATTATTGCATTTGTTAAATTTCCTTAATTTTTTCATTATGAATTTATCAGTGTTCTCTGTTTATATTTTTCTGTGGTGGTTCTGGTTTGGTGAAAGAAGAAAAAGATTGCATCAAGGAAGTGAATAGATGAATGTAAAAGCTTTTGCAAAGATACATTCTTGTATATGTGATTTGCATTTTAAAGATGGATTGATTACAGATTCAGAAAGATTCTGTATTCTAAAATATGTTGCTAAACATCATTTGGATAGTGATTAAATGAGAAATGATAAGATTTGTCCTTTTTGTGGACATCTTATGGTGTATATAATCAAGAAGGATAAGTTCAATATAACAAAATATTATTGCTGTATAGGATGTGGACAGATTGAATTGGTATAAACTTAATCCTGTTTATTGGATAAGAAGGATTAATGAAAAGATGGTAGGAATAGAGAACATGGGACATGAAGGAATCATTGAACTTGCTTGTGATTTACAGAATAATCAATCAAAGCTTCATTGTCCTAATTGTTCAGGTATAATGCCTGTGTTCAGGATGATTTTAAAATCAAAATCAGTTAACATGGGTGAACAATATCAGATAAGATGTCCACATTGCAAGAAGATGGTTTCAGTGACAAAGGGTGAAATAGAATGAATAAAAACAAGACAGGTGATAACTGATGTTCAGTTATTATAAATGTAATAACTGTGGAATGTTGATTAAGGTCATGTCTACCGTAAGAACACATAGGGTATATGATAAATCATTTGATATTGATATCTGTCCACATTGTAAGAGTTGTGACATTATGGATATTGATGCCAGTAAGTTCAATGGATGTGATGATTTTTCAATATGGTTTAGAGCATATAGGACTTATTATTATAGACAGATTGGACAAAAGGATATTAAATTAAGTCTGAAAGCACCAAAGGTGAAATGATGTTAAATAAGAAAAGAGAACAGGTAGGTCTGCTTATATATGCTTCTATTTTCTGGTTTATTTGTGGAATGGTTGATTATGTGATTACGGTATCTGCATATTACTATTTTAAATATTTTTCACAACTTGAATTTTCACCTGTTGTTAATTTTCTTTTTGATTATGGTATTCCACCTTTTTATATGTGGTTGATTCCACTTATAATCATCTTATTTTTAATATATGTTCATGATAATGTGGTCATGATTGATGAAATAGGTGACTATATCTATAAATATGGTGCTATTATAGAATCGGTTATGATATTCTATTTTGGTATAATACACCTTAATGGTGCATTCACATGGTTTGGATGGAATAACATCATTCCCATATGGTTTTAAGGTGGACAATATTTAATATGAATGAAGAATAAAAATAATGGATGGTTATTTTATGAATCAGATATCAAAAAAGCAATTAGAAAGAATAAAGGAAAGACGATTTATAAACAGTGTTTTTCAAACAGGATTAAGAGCAAGATATCTTGGAAGGATAGCAAGAAAAAGAATGTTAAAAGGTGATTTTAGTAATAAACCACCTTCTAAACAGCATAAAGAACATAAAGAGAAAATAGTTGGATATGATTAAGGTGATAAAATGCAAGAAATAAAAAAATCAATAGAAGATAAGATTCAGAATGTAGTTAATCCATATCATCTGAAAAAACAGGAATTGCTTATTTATACAACAGGTAAATGTAAACACAGAATGCCTTATCAACAGCATCCTAATTGTTTTATCAAAGAAGTGATGCAAGAAGGACATTCACCAAAGATAGGATTCATTGATTTGGAATTTCAGAATTTCAAAGCTAATTATGGAATACTATTGTCATATGCAATAAAAGAATATGGTAAGAAAAAGATTTATTCATCTGCTATCACACAAAAAGAGATACGGTCTGAATATCTTGATAAGAAACTGACTGAAAGATTGGTAAAGGACTTTTCAAGATTTGATGTTGTGGTCACTTATTATGGTTCAAGATGTGATATTCCCTATATGAGAACCAGAGCATTGAAATGGGGAATACCTTTTCCTTCATATGGATATATTAAACACATTGATTTATATTATCTGGTAAAGAGCAAACTTTCATTGAACAGGAACAGACTTGAAACTGCTTGTAGTCTGCTTGGAATAGAAGGAAAGAATCATGTGTTTGGTGATAAATGGATAAGAGCAGTAACAGGTCATATTCCTTCTATAAATTATATCCTTGACCATAACAAAAGGGATGTTGTCATTACTGAAAAACTATATAAGAAACTGATAACATTTTCTGCAAATACCAATAGAAGCATTTAAGGGATGAATATGTATCAGGGAAAGGTAGTCTGTGCAAGATGCAAGATAACGATGAAGCTTGTTATTTCTTCAAGTCTTGATGGACAGAATGATACAGCACAAAAATACAGGATGTTCTCTTTTCCTGTCCATGTTTTCTATGGAAAATACAGATGTCCATCATGTGGAAGAACAGTAATAGTTGATATAGAAAAAAGGTGATAATGTGAATGATTTAGTTATTACATTCGTTAATGTTGTTTTTTCACTTCTTGTTATCTTCCAGATACATAAGAATTGGAAGGTCAAGGATGTTAAAGCACATTCATATATATGGCATGGTGTAACCTGTTTGGGATTTCTGTTACTTGCATTTGAATATGCATCAGGTGGTTATCTTTTTTCTACAATAACCATTATGATGAATTTCTTATTCAGATTGATTATCATATTGCAGATGCTTTACTATAATAAACAGATGATATAATGTATCTTGGTGGTGTAAAAGCATTGCTCATCGCAGGACTTATAGGAATAGATATCATATTGCTGTTCCTGATTAATATCATTATCGCTGTAAGATTAAAAGATAAGAATATCATTTTAAGGATTCTGCAATATGTTTTAATGATGATATACACTTTCCCATCATTTATCTTTTGTTGTTATCTTGGAAATCATATCTGGAAATATATATGGATGTGGTTTTAATATGACATATTATTATGAATATAAGGAATTAGGTAATGCAAGAATCAGGATTTATAGAGAAAGAAGGATTTGTAATATACCTTTAGTTTCTATTGTGATTCCAACGATTGGAAAAAGACCTGAACTGTTAATGGATGCTATTGATTCTATTTATAAGAATAATTATGGAAACTTTGAGATTCTTGTAGTATATGGTGGAGATAATGTTCAGAATGCAAGGAACATAGGATGGGATTTATCAAATGGAAAATATATTTGTTTTCTTGATGATGATGATGTATTTCTTAAAGGAAAGATTCAAAAACAGGTTGAATATATGAAATATAATAATAATTGTGGACTATGTTGCACAGGATATACATCTACCGTCAATGGTGTGAAAAGAACAAAGATTCCTGTTGTTAATTCAAATTATACATTGGCAATTAATGGATTTTGTATGTCTACAACATCTGCTTATATGATACGGAATGATATAAAAGAAAAGACAGGTAATTTTGATGAAGAACTTGTTTTTGACCATGAATATGATTTAGCGATAAGGATAGCGATGCATGGATATAACATACATACCATACCAGAAATATTAATGAAACAAATAGGTCATGAAGGAAATATGTCACTTGATTTTATTAAAAGGATAAAAGGACAGATTCAGATGTTTATACGATATAGAAAGAATTTTTCTGTAAAAAGAAAGATATCTGTTTTTGTGCTGACAGGTTTATATGTTTGTGGTATTGTTTTTGGAAAAGGTGTTATCAATACTTTGCATCTTGTAGAATCATATTCTCAAAAAAGATATATGGAAAGATTTAAAGATTATAATGGTATGCCGATAGGTGGTAATATATGAATAAAAGACAGATGATAAAAAGGTTTTTAAGATTATGCAGATATTATTATTTTATAAAGAATCATGGTATTAAAAGACCTTCATTAAAAGGAATGAAACAATATATTTGTTGGTCACATGATGAAGAAAATCTTAAACGATGTGCATCCGGTGGAATAATGTTTGAGATTGCAAAGGTTATTTTAAGACATGGTGGTTCAATAGTTGGTATCAATGAAGATTTTGAATGGGAATTGACAACTGATTTAGAAAGGGTAAAGCATTTTTCTGGAAGCAAATATACATTGATTCCTATTCCATCAGCTTTATTAAAAAAGATAAGAAGTTATAATGGATTGGTCTGCTTTGTGGGAACACCATGTCAAGTAGAATTTATAAGGAATCATAGAAGAAAGAATATTATTTTTGTTAATCTTTTTTGTCATGGATTCCCTGAATCAAATCATAGAACAGATGAAAGATATATAAGAAATGGTTGTCATAAAGAACATGGATGGTCACATTCTTGTGAACATATGGATAAGGATTATCTTGATAATAATAATCTTATGAATAAATGCAAAAAATGTAATATGCATCAAAGTAGGAATGGTGATTTGACTATATCAGATGCTTGGAATTGTCCTGATTATCAGAAAAATGAAATGGGAACTTCAAGGGTTTATACAAATACTCTGTTTGGTTTTGAACTTTTCAATATGCTTGATATTGAAAAACAAAAAGAAGGTCACATAGGTAAAAAAGATAAGATAGCAGTCTATGATATACATGACCATGATAATTTTGGAAATCTCATGCTTCTTATCAATACCATGATGTATTTGGGAAATAAGGATGTAAGATGGGTTATGTTGACAGACAGACCACTTGAACTGAAGAAAAAGCTTCAGGAAATGAACATAATGACTTCAAACTGTGAATTTAGAAAACCGAATCTCATTAACAGACATCTTGGTTTTTGTATCAGAAATGGTTTTTTGTATCATGCTATTGTAGATTGTAAATCACTTATAATTCTTGGTGGTGATTCATTTACCTGTAATCATTGGTTGAGCAAATGGTATAAATCATTGATGGGTTTCCATGAATGTCAGAGAATGAATATTGATACCTATTTTTTAAGTAATAATTTTGATACATTTCCTTTACACCTTAAACCGTTGATTAAAAGAATATTTGGAAAATTTGAACATTTTTATGTAAGGGATATGCATTCTGTTTTTTCTTTACAGAGCATTGGTGTAAAGATGTCGAATATCTCTGTAATAGGTGATTTGGCTATAATGGATTTACCATCACAGAAAATGGTTCAGAGAAAGGATAAATGCATTCTCTGTCCATCATATCTTTGGTGGAAATATGCAGTTTCATATGATGATTATCTTTTACATCTTCATGATATATTTGAAAATCTAAAAAGATTTAATTTAGCAAAACCTTACATGATGGTTCATTCATCTGATAAAAGAGCATACAATATTATTGATGAATATATGAAACGATACGGAAAGGTAGATATACTTGTTCCAACAAACCCGATTGAAGCAAGATATTTCTTACAAACAAGTCTGTTGAACATCTGTTTTAGAATGCATAGTTGTATTTCTTCATTACAGGGATTTGTTCCGACATTCTGTATCGGATATTCCAAAAAATATAAATCAATAATTGGTTATCAGATGGGACAGAAAGATTGGTTGATGGATATGAAATCATGTAGTAAACTACTTTCATTATCATATTTACCAATATTTGATAAAAAGGAACTGAAGAATAATATTATTGGATTGAAAGCTTGGAATAGAAGTCATTTTTCAACAATAAGAAAAAAGGTGATAAAATGATATGTGAAAAAATAGATGCAATGATTTGTGGGACTGCAAAAGGTGGAACATCAACATTATTTAAGATATTATCAAAATATGAAACGGTATGTGTTGGTGAAAAAGGAATATGTTTTCCTAATTCATATGAAATGCATTTCTTTGAAACTGAACAATTTAGAACTTCAACATATAATAAAGGATATCACTGGTATCATAAAAGGTTCAGACCATCTGAAGGACAGATTGTTATTGAAAAATCACCATCATATATGTTTTGTCCTGAATCAGTGGATATGTTAAGGGAATATGCCGATGAGTTCAATCCTGATTTAAAACTTGTATTCATTTTAAGGAATCCTGTTCAAAGAGCATATAGTCACTATAAGATGCTTAAAAGAAACGGATGGAAAAAAGATAAAACATTCTTACAGTCATTCAAAGAAGGTGACACTAATATCGTTGACAGGGGATATTATTATGAACAGCTTAAAAGGTTCTTTGATGTTTTTCCAAGTGAAAATATCTTTATTTGCACATTGGATGAACTGAAAAGAGAACCACAGGAACTTTTTAAGAGATTGACATCATTTCTTGGAATAGATTTTATGTATTCATTGGATTACAATAAGAAATTCAATGTAGGAAGAAAACCAAGATTTATATTATTGAATAAAATTGGTCATTTTTTTATACATCATATCAATGAAAGGATTGGAAGATGGATTAATCAGATTAGTTCATGGAAAGGATTATATCGTATTTTTCCTAATAAAAAAGGATATAAATCGCTTGATAAGAATCTTGAACTTAATCTTATGTCTGTCTACATTGATGATTTAAATCATTTAAAGGGTTTGCTTGACAGATATGGTCATGAACATCTTTGTTTTGATATAGACAGGTGGATGTTATGTCTGTGATTTCTGGTTTACCTGAAATGGAATTTA
>Ga0180432_10012216_pt1 | contig 10011 bp, 10 predicted proteins | sample SS_ome_10_FD_132414 | JGI IMG/M metagenome (GOLD analysis project Ga0180432, IMG submission 132414) | Hypersaline lake sediment archaeal communities from the Salton Sea, California, USA - SS_1_MS_2 metaG | ecosystem: Environmental > Aquatic > Non-marine Saline and Alkaline > Hypersaline >...
CGACCCCCGCTTCACCAAGGCGCTCGACTACATCGCCGCCAACGCCACCAGCACCGACGACGCCTACACCCTCGCCCTGTGCGCCAACGCCATGGTCGCCGCCAAACGGCCCGAGGCCAACGACCTGCTCGAGCGGCTCCTGGGGATGAAGCAGGAGAAGGACAAGCTCGTCCACTGGGCCTCGACGGCGCAGGGCGTCACCCACTCGAGCGGCAACGTGCTCGAGATCGAGACCACGGCCATCGCCGCCTACGCGCTCCTCAAGGCACACCGCCACACCGACGTCGCCCACAAGGCCCTCGCCTGGCTGGTCGCCAACAAGGATTCCTTCGGCACCTGGCACTCCACCCAGGCCACCATCCACGGCATGCGGGCGCTCCTGCTCGGCGCCGGCGCGACGGGCGGTGTCGAGGGCGAGGTCAACGTCACCATCTCCGCCAACGGCAAGCTCGCCAAGGAGCTGAAGATCACGCCCGAGACGAGCGACGTGTTCCGCCTCATCAGCCTCCGGGAGATGGTCCGCAGGGGGAAGAACACCATCGAGCTCGAGACCTCGGGCAAGGGCGACATCGCCTATCAGATCGTCGCCACCCACTACATCCCCTGGCCCACGGAGCAGCCGCCCGCCGAGAAGGAGATCGCCATCGACCTCCGCTACGACACCACCACCCTCAAGAAGAACGACGTGCTGACCTGCCACGTAGCCGTCCGCTACAACCGCCCCGGCGCCGCGCAGATGACCATCGTCGACCTCGGCATCCCGCCAGGCTTCCAGGTGCTGCCCGAGGCGTTCGAGACGCTCAAGAGCAAGGGCGTGATCCAGCGCTACGCGATGACCGGCCGCCAGGTCATCCTCTACTTCGCCACCATCCCCAGCGGCAAGCCCGTCGCCTTCTCCTACCAGCTCCGCGCCAAGTTCCCCGTCAAGGTCAAGACCCCACGCTCCGTCGTCTATCAATACTACGAGCCCGACCTCCGCGATATCGCCGCCCCCGTCGAACTCAACGTCCTGTAGCAGGAAGAATGCGGGGGAGGGAACCCTTTTGGAAAACGGGCTCCTCCCCCACACCCCCTCCCTCCGAAAACTTCCAAGTTGGGCTGCGGCGGCGCTGGCAGGCCGCACGAGGCGCCCCACCCCCTGAAGTAGCGGCCCCCTGTGCGGCCTGCCAGCGCCGCCGAAGCCAATGTGAACGTTCTTGGAGGGGGGTGTGGGGGGAAGCCTTCTTCCAAGAAGGTTCCCCCCGCATCTTACTGCTTGAGGTCGATGCCTCGCGTGGCGAGGGAGGCGGCGAGGGCGTGCATGGCGGTGCGGATGCCGTGTTCGTTCCAGTGGGTGTCGTCGGGGTAGTAGAGGGGCGGGTCGGTGTCGGCGTTGTGGGCGAGGTAGACGGGCAGGAGATTGACGGCGTGGATGCCCCTCGCGACGAGGCGGCGGTCCAGGTCGGTGAGCGCGTCGGGCGTGGGCAGCTTCGGGCGGTCGGCGGGCTTGAGCCAGCGGCGGTAGACGTGGGCCTTGTCGGGGATGAGCAGCACCACGAGGTGGATGCCGCGTCGGGCGCACTCGGCGTGGTACGAGGCGATGCCGTCGGCCGCCTTGTCGAGCCGCCGCTGCCGCGCCGAGCGGGCCAGGCCCCGAACGCCGCTGCGCAGGAAGAGGGCGAACTGCCCGTCAGGCCGCTCCCCGACGAGCACCTTGTCGGTGATGAAGCGGCCGGTGAGCCGCCAGGTGGCCTCGGCCTTGACGGCGACGGCGAGGCCGCGGAGCAGCGACCACTTGGGGCTGCTCGAGTAGCGGCTCCACACGGTGCGATAGCTCCGCCGGTCGGTCTGCGGCAGCCGCACGCCGTCCCAGATCGCCCTGAGGCGCTGGCCGAGGGTCGGCGTCGGCGCGGGTCGGGGCGGCTTGTAGGTCGGGAAGGCGCCGGCGTGGGTCGAGCGCTCGACAAAGCCCCACACCAGCACCTTGGGCGGCTTGCGGCGGAACTCGTCGTCGTGGAGGAACGCCGTGATGCCCGTCCTCGGGCCGCGGGCCATGTGCGTGTGGTCGTAGACGGGCACGCCGAGCAGCCCAGCCAGCACGCCGGCCGGCGTGTCGGCGTTGGTCAGCCCCTGGTCCATGAACGAGTCGCCCGTCACCACCACGGGGCAGTGGGCGTCGGCCAGGCGGGGCTCGTTGCGGTAGCCGCGGCGATCGGTCCACACCTCGATGTCGCCGCGCGGCACCGCGAACAGCCCCGTGCCCAGGCGGAAGCCGAGCATGCGGGTCAGGTCGCCGCCCGAGTCGCCCACGTTCGTGGCGTGCTTCAGCCGGCGGTAGGGCGTCGGCACCCCCAGCGGCCGCCGGCAGGGCGGGTAAGGGTAGGTGAACGGGTCGACGAGGTGGTAGACCTCCGCCGCCGCAAGGGCCAGCCACACGGCGGCGAACACCGCGACGAAGAGGCGCGAACGGCTGGGGGCATTGCCGATTCCTGATTGCCGACTGCCGATTGCTCCGACCCCCAAAAGCCCGCTTCTCTGTGCTCTCTGTGCCTCTGTGGCCAATCCTCTAGAACTGGAAGTAGAGGAACGGCGAGTAGTCGCTCGTGAGCACGCCGTAGAGGCCGAGCAGGAACAGCGGCAGCGACCACGCCAGCGTCCTGACGGAGATCCGCAGCCGCAGGGTCCACAGGTTCGGGCACAGCCACGCCACGCCCGCGCACACGGCGAAGGGCGCCAGGAACGCCGCGGACCACGCCTCGCTCGGCACCTCGCCGAGCCCGTGGGCGCCGACGAGCCCGGCAAACAGGGTGCCCGCTCGCCCCACCGACGCCGAGCGGAAGAGCACCCAGCCCAGCAGCACGAGCACGAACGTGCCGGCACGCTTCGCCGCCGTGGGCAGCCGCGACAGGGGGTTCCGCTCGCCGAGCGCCCGCTCGATGCAGATCAGCACCCCGTGGTAGCCGCCCCAGAGCACAAACGTCCAGTTCGCCCCGTGCCACAGCCCGCCCAGCAGCATCGTGGCCATCACGTTCACGTAGGTGCGTGCCACCCCGCGCCGCGAGCCGCCGAGCGAGAAGTAGAGGTAGTCGCGCAGCCACCGCGACAGCGACATGTGCCAGCGGCGCCAGAAGTCGCGAATCCCGGTGGCCTGGTAGGGCGAGGCGAAGTTCTGCGGGAACTCGAACCCCAGCATCAACCCCAGGCCGATGGCCATATGGGAGTAGCCCGAGAAGTCGAAGTAGATCTGGAACGCGTAGGCCAGCAGCCCCACCCAGGCGAGCGCCGCGCCCGGCGGCCCCTTGTCGAACGTCGCGTCCGCCACCCCCGCCATCGCGTCGGCCAGCAGCACCTTCTTGGCCAGCCCGACGGCGAAGAAGACCAGGCCGCGGGCGAACTTCGCGGGCGTGTGGCTCCGCTCGGCGAGCTGATCGGCGATCTCGTTGTACCGCACGATCGGCCCCGCGATGAGCTGAGGGAACAGCGACACGTAGCACGCGAAGTCGATCGCCCGACCCGTGGGCCGGCACACGCCCCGGTAGATGTCGATCGGGTAGCTCACGCTCTGGAACGTGTAGAAGGAGATGCCCACCGGCAGCACGATGCCCAGCAGCCCGGCCGGCCGGCCGAGCCCCGTCCAGCCCGACAGCGCGTTCCACGACCCAAGCACCAGGTCGGTGTACTTGAAGAAGCACAGCACCCCGAGGCTGGCCACGACCGAGAACGCAAGCCACCCGGCCCGCGCCCCGCGCCCCCGCGAGCGGTGCACCATCGCCCCGCCCACGTAGTTCACCCCCGTGAGCAGCAGCATCAGGCCCACGCAGTCGACCCGCCACCAGCCGTAGAAGACGTAGCTGGCCAGGGTGAGCCACGGCGCGCGCAGGGCCCGCGGCAGCGCGTAGTAGCCCGCCACCACCAGGGGCAGGAACAGGAGCAGGAACTCGTAGCTGTTGAAGAGCACAGGTAGAGACGGGCCTGACAGCGGCCCTGGAGGGCCGGATGCGGATCCGCGGACGCTCAGAACGGGTAGAAGTTGGCCCTCGAGGTCTTCCGGGGGTAGAGCACCTCGACGTGCATGTCGTAGAAGATGGCGGTGAAGCGGCCACCGTGGCGCTTATACTCCGAGCGGTTCGTGGTGTAGGGCGAGTCGTCGTGGTTGCCCCCCCTGCATCCGGGCAGCTCGATCCACCCGCCGTCCCAGAAGCCGCACATGAGCGGGATGATGCGGCCAGGGTGCTCGATGGCGCCGTCGGGCACGTAGTCGAGGTAGCCGTTGAAGGTGTAGCTGACCTTCCACCACTGATCGCCGCGCTTCTTGGTATCGCGGTCGGTGGGGCAGACCCACACCTCGGAGTGCCTGTCGATCCAGCGCTCGACACACACCATCGGCATGGGCCAGGCGTTGGGGTCGCCGTACTGCTTGTCCCCAGTCCACCGAGCCTGGCCCCAGGGCATGGTGAACTGGTCGTTGTGCTGCCGGTACATCTGGACGGCGGCGAAGATCTGCCGTGCGTTGGACTTGCACTGCGCCGTGGCAGCCGACCGCATGGCGCGCAGCACCGCGGGCATCAGCAGAGAGGCCAGGATGCCGATGACGGCGACGACCACAAGGAGCTCGATGAGCGTGAACCCCCGCCTGCGTCCCCCACCACGGGCCCGTCCCACGCCTGGCGCGCACATGGCAATCAGCTCCCCCATGGGTTCTTTCCACAGTGCGGGCACGTGAAGCCCTCCAACTGCTTCATCGTCGCTGGCGGGGCGAACGGCTTTCCGCACTGGCTACAGAAGGCCGCCACGGCGCTGCCCTTCCTCCCGCACTTCGGGCAGGCGACCTCGCAGGCCTTGGCCTGGAATCCGTCCGCGCTGTCCTCGCCGCCCGCGCCGACCTGCTCGCGCTCCACCTCGTACACCGCCTTGCAGTGGGGGCACACCATCGTGACCGTGTTGCCGACGACGTGCTCCTCCTCGCCCCGACCCCGACAGCAGATTCGCGACACGATGCTCACGAAGAGGATCAGGGCCGCGATCCCCGCCGCGGCCCCCACCAGCGGGTTCCGCTTCCAGCCACCCCCCGAGTCGTGGACATTGCCAATGCTCATCTGCTCGGCTCCCAATTGCGCGGCTCATTGTAGGCAAGCGCCGCGGCCGGGTCAACTCCGCGCCTGCCGATGCGTGCTTGAGCCTTGACGAGGCGACCACGGCGCCGATAGAATCGCCACGGGTGGCGGAGTCTGGAGAGGCGATGGGCAAGCGGCACGGATTCTCGCGGGACGAGCGTGTGCGGCGCGCCGGGAACTTCGATCGCGCGTTCCGCGAGGGCAGGCGCTGCAAGGGCCGCCTGATGACGGTGCGCTGCGCGCCGAATCACCTGCCCTACAGCCGACTCGGCATCGCACTGGGACGCGGCTGGAAGCGCTCCGTGGCCCGCAACCGCGCCAAGCGGCTGCTCCGCGAGGCATTCCGCACCCACAAGCACGCGCTGCCGCAGGGCCTCGACGTGGTCGTGGCGCCGTGGAGCGGCTGGGGCGAGCCCACGCTCGAGGCGGTGGCCAGCGAGCTCGTCCGCCTGGTCGCCCGCGCGGCCGAGGAGCTGGGATGAGCAGCCGGGGGGAAGAAACCGACCGGCCACCGGAGGGTCCCGCCACGAGACGGGGGCTCCTCGCCTCGGCCGCCATCTGGCTGATACGCGGCTACCAGCGCCTGCTGTCGCCGCTGCTCCCCCGGTGCTGCCGGTTCGAGCCCTCCTGCTCGGCCTACGCCATCGAGGCCCTGCGGAAGAAGGGCCTCGTGCGGGGCTCCCTCAAGGCCGCCTGGCGCATCCTCCGCTGCAATCCCTTCTGCAAGGGCGGCTACGACCCCGTCGACCCGCCAGAGGACGACCCGCCGCCCGAAGACGCCCTGCCTCCCCAGCCGCCGCGGAAGGCGTGAGCTCCCCTGGCGATGCCGGGCGGGGGGCATGAGGCGGGGCGGGGGGGGGCGCTACTCGAGGCCCGAGAGCACTGCCTTGGCCTGCTCGGCGTAGAGGGTATCGGGGTAGTCCTCGATCACCTTGCGAAGCAGGTCCTTGGCCTTGTCGGGCCGCTTGTTGGTGATCCAGTTGCGGGCGAGGCCGAGCAGGCGGCGGGCCTTCCTGGCTGCGTCGGCCGCCTGCTGGGGCGACTGGCGCGGCTCGCCGCCCTGGGCCATGGCGTCGAGCGCATCGAGCTCCTCGTCGCTGAAGCCGTCGATCTTGCACTCGGCCTCGACGTCGACCTCGGGCGTGGCGTCGGGCTCGCCTGGCCCCTTGGCGGCGGCGCGGGCCTCGAGCGCGGCGAAGGCGTCCTTCGCCTCGGCCAGGGTGCGGAGCCTGGCCAGCTCCTTGCGGGCCGCCTGGCCCGCCTTCGTGGGGCCGAAGTTGCGTTCGAGCTCGGCGAGCTTGGGCACGGCGTCGGCGTAGGCCTTGTCCTTGAGATCGGCCTGCGCCGCCTCGAGCTGCGCCTCGGCCATCTCGTCGATCTTGGCGAGCTTGCCCCTGGCGGCCGCCACGGGCGGGGCCTTGACCCGCAGCGCCAGGATGCTCCTGTAGAGACTCGCCGCGGCGCCGTATTTCCCATCCTTGAACAGCTCGTCGGCCTTCCTCAGCCTCGCGACGGCCTCGTGGAGCTTCCTGGGATCGGCCACCGGCCCGTGCTTGTGGAGTGCGAGCTTGAAGAAGTACTCGAGGTTCTCGGCGCGGCGGTCGCCGGTCTTGGCCAGCACGGTCTCGCTGGCGTCTGCGAAGTAGAACAGCGGCAGGCGGATCTGTCGCTCGCGGTGGTACTTCCCGAGCAGGGCCGAGTGGATCTGGTTGTTCACGATCTCCAGCTCCACGCAGCAGAACAGGAACACGCGGCTGTAGCGCGCCAGCCGGGAGCTCGAGAAGATCTTCCTGACGGACCGCAGGGAGGCGTCGCCCTTGCGGGCGAACACGAGCAGGAAGGGGCGGCCGGTCTCCTTGGCGAGCTTGAGCGTCTCGTCGTAGTCCTTGCACCAGCGCACCGCGCCCTGGCACGTCGCGGCCCACAGGCCCGCGGCGATCGCGAGGGCAGCAAGGGGACGGCGCGTCATATCTGCTCCTCCCGAGCGAGACCTGGCCCGGCCTGTGTGAGTATACTGCGGGCCCGCGGGACGGTCAAGGACGCGCGCCTGGCGGCCTGGCGGCCTCAGCGGACGACGAGGACGGGGCAGGGGGCTTCGTCGAGCAGGAGCTGGCGCTCGCGGGCGAGATGGTCGCGGTGGGCGAGGGTCCAGCGGAAGGCGCCGAGCACGATGAGGTCGGCGCCGCTGCTCTTCTGCTCGGCCAGCATGGCGCTGTGCACGGCGCCCTTGATGAGCACCGTGTCGGCCTTCACACCGCCCTCCTTGGCCAGGCCGGCGAAGTAGGCCAGATGCCCGCGGCCGGATTCCTCGAGCTCCCGCTCATACTCCTGCATCTCGGGCGCGACCATGATGTGGGTCGACAGCAGGTGCTTGAGGGTGGCCGTGTCGACGATGCCGACGCCCGTGAGCCTGGCGCCGCTGCTCCTGGCGAGCTGGATGGCGTACTTGGCCGCCGCCATGGACGACTCGGTGCCGTCGATGAGGGTGAGGATGTGCCGGAAGGGGGGCTTGGCCATGGCCGCGTCCTGTGTCAATGGCCCGTGGGGCCGCGGTGGCAAGTCTAGCGCACGCCGGCGGCCCGCGCAAGCCGTGGGCGCGGGCCAGGCCGGGCTGGGTCTACTGCCTTCGCTGTTTCGCGATCCTCATGATGACGAACTGCTCTCGCTCGCGCTCCTCGAGCACGTCGTCGATGTAGGCCACGGTGTCCTCGTAGTCGGGGATGAAGACCTTCTCGAGCGCGTTGACGCGGCGCTGGGTGCGGCGCACCTCGGCGGCCAGCCGCACCACGGCGTTCTCGATCTCGGCCAGGCGCGCGACGGCGTCGAGCGCGCCCGTGAAGCGGCGCATCACCTCGTCGGAGAGCACGCTGCCGGAGCCGAGGCCGAACTCGGGCTTCGGCTCGGCGTGCTCGGCGCGGATGGTGGGCAGCGCGATGCCCATGACGGAGCGGCTGTCGATCTCGACCTTGTGGTCGCGCACGATGCCGAGCGACTCGCGGTGGAGCGCCTCGGTGCCCGACCGCAGCACGTCCTCGCGGAGCGCGGCGAAGGCCGCGGCCATGGCCTCGTCCACCGCCTTCTGAGCCCGCTTGGCGGCCTCCAGGCGGCTCATGAGCTCGAAGATGAGGATCTGGCGCTTCTGCTCGAGCAGGTCGAAGCCTTCCCGCGCGAACTCCAGGCTGCTCTGGAGCGACAGCAGGCTCGATTTGGTCGGCGGCAGGTCGAGCTTGGCCATGCGGCGCGCTACTCCAGTCTCTCGATCTCCGACTCGTAGTCCTTCGCTCCAGGCTTCTGCGCCTCGCCCTCGCCCGTCGTGTCCTCGGGCTCGGTCGGCTCGGCGGCGATGCGCTCGACCACCTCGGCCTCGGCGGCCTGGCCGTAGTACCTGGCCAGCAGCTCCTCGCGGATGCGGTAGAGCTCGCCCCGCGGCAGCAGCGAGACCACCTCCCAGCCGAGCTCGAGGGTCCGCTCGATGGGCCTGTCCTCGTGCTCGTCCTGGCGGAGAAACTGCTGCTCGAAGGCGTTGCCGAAGGCGATGTACTGCTTGTCGAGCTCGGAGAGCTCCTCCTCGCCGATGACGGCGGCCAGGCCGCGGACCTGCTTGACGTGGCTGTAGGCGGCGAAGAGCTGGCTGGCCAGGGGCGCGTGGTCCTCGCGGGTGCGCCCAGGCCCGATGCCGTCCTTCATCAGCCGCGACAGCGACGGCAGGCCGGCGATGGGCGGGTAGACTCCGCGCTGGAACAGGTCGCGCTCGAGCACGATCTGCCCCTCGGTGATGTAGCCGGTGAGGTCGGGCACGGGGTGGGAGATGTCGTCGCTGGGCATGGTGAGGATGGCCATCTGGGTGATGGAGCCGTCGGAGCCCTCGACGCGCCCGGCCCGCTCGTAGATCGAGGCCAGGTCGCTGTAGAGGTAGCCTGGGTAGCCCTTGCGGGCGGGGATCTCGCCCCGCGCCGTGCCGATCTCCCGCAGCGACTCGCAGTAGTTCGTCATGTCGGTCAGCAGCACGAGCACGTGGAGGCCGCAGTCGAAGGCCAGGTGCTCGGCCAGCGTGAGCGCCACCCGGGGGGTGAGCAGCCGCTCGATCGACGGCGCGCTCGCCAGGCTCAGGAACACCGCGACGTTCTGGAGCACCCCGCTCTCCTCGAACGAGCGCTGGAAGAAGTGGGCCACGTCGTGCTTGACCCCCATGGCGCCGAAGACGACGACGAACTCCACCTCCTCCTCCAGCAGCCTGGCCTGGCGGGCGATCTGCGCGGCCAGGCGGTCGTGGGGCAGGCCGTTGCCGCTGAAGATGGGCAGCTTCTGCCCCCGCACGATGGTGTTCATGCCGTCGATGGCGCTGATGCCGGTCTGGATGAAGTCGCGGGGGTACTGCCGCGCGAAGGGGTTGATCGGCTCGCCGTTGATGTCGCGCTCGATGCCGCTGAGCGGCGCCGGGCCGCCGTCGGCCGGGCGGCCGAGGCCGTCGAACACCCTGCCCAGCATGTCGCGGGCGACGGGCAGCAGCAGGGGCCTGCCGAGGAAGCGCACGCGGGTGCTCCGCCCCGCCAGGCCCGAGGTGCCCTCGAGCACTTGCACCACGGCGCGCTGCTCCGAGACCTCGAGCACCGTGCCCAGGCGCACCTGGCCCGCCCTGTCCTTGATCTCCACCACCTCGCCGTAGCCGACGTCGCGCACGGCCTCGACGAACACCAGCGGGCCGTTGATCTGCTCGAGGCCCACGTACTCCAGGCCCCGATCCTGCACCTCCATCACGCATAGCTCCTCTCGAGCTCGCCGAGCTGTCGCCGCATGTCGTCGGCGACGGCGGCGATGCCTTGGGGCTCGTCGTTGGGCACGGTGGAGCGGGCGCGCACGATGTCGTTGATGCACGGCAGCTCGCGGATGCGCACGAGCGGCGCGCCCTTGTCAATCA
>Ga0180432_10012217_pt1 | contig 10011 bp, 8 predicted proteins | sample SS_ome_10_FD_132414 | JGI IMG/M metagenome (GOLD analysis project Ga0180432, IMG submission 132414) | Hypersaline lake sediment archaeal communities from the Salton Sea, California, USA - SS_1_MS_2 metaG | ecosystem: Environmental > Aquatic > Non-marine Saline and Alkaline > Hypersaline >...
CTTGCCCCTCGAGGATATAGTAAATCTCCTCGGTCTTTACGTGGTAATGTGGTTGGGTAACGGCGCCGGTGGGGAGTCGGGCCTCGGCCAGTGTCTGGTTGAGGATGCACGAGTTGCGATGGGCCAATAGCTCGCGGATCTCCGAACCATCCTTGGTGATGAAGGGCGTCACGCGATCGATGTTTTGGATGTCCATGGATAGTCTCCGCCGATTCGACCACAGCATATGCCTTGCCGGCGGACGCGTCAAGAATCACCACCGTCCAGGGCCGGCTTGCGCCAGACGCCCACAGTTGCGGGCGGATAGGTGCGAACGTCCCAGGCCGTTGCGTCGGGCAATTGGGTGAAGTCGAAACGCCGGTCGGCCTCGACGGCAAAGATGCTCTCCGCCGGCGCACTCTCCATCAACCGGCCGATCAGCCCCAGCATCTCGTCGGCCCGATCCACGTAGAAATCGTACGGCGGCGACGAGAAGACCACCCAGGGATCACCGCTCAGCTCCGGCTTGCGAGCGGCCCAGACGAACACGTCGGCGGTGACGATATGGACGATTTCGTCGATCTCCAGCGCAGCCACGTTCCGGCGGAGGATCGCGGCGGTCGGGTAGTGCTGTTCGATGAGCGTGGCCCGAACCGCGCCGCGGCTGATCGCTTCCAGCCCTAACGCGCCGGTGCCGGCAAACAGGTCGACGGCATGTTTTTGGCGAATACGGGGCCCGATCAGGTTGAAAAGCGCTTCGCGCACGCGGTCTTTCATCGGCCTGACACGCCGATCACCGCCGTACAGGAGCTTGCGTCCGCGGAAACGCCCGCCGATTATTCGCAGGCCGACCGTATCGCCGCCCGTGGTGCGCCGGCTTCGACCGGATTTGCCGCCAGGCTGGCCGCGTTTTCGGCGAGTCATGAATCGCACCTGTTTCTAAATGGACCTGCACGATTTCGGGAATCTGGGTGGCACGCTCCTCTCTGCGTTCAGGGCGCGTCATCCGTGGTCGAGCGTTTCGCAAGCATCCCGGCCACACATGCGAAAAACCGTTACTTTCCGGGCGCAGTTTGCGGATACCCTCATTTGGATCGCAAATGGGGGCTATTGGACAAACACGGTTGGTATGGTACTGTAACACGAGCGGGTTGGGAAGCCCGCCGGCCGGCAACGTCGCAGTACGTCTGGTCGAACCAGTTTTTGTTATGCACGAAGAGGGAAATTGTCATGCAGGTTTGCTTTCGTTGGGCATTGATTTGTCTGTGTTTGTTGGTGTCCCGTTCCGTTCTATCGGCCGACGCCCCTGCGCCACCGGCATCGCCGGCCGAGTCGAAGTCGCCGGCGGCCGAGCCGAAGTCGCCGGCGGCCGAGCCGAAACCGGGCCCCGGCAAGGCTCAGTTCGACCAGCTTTTCAGCCAGTGGAAGTCGATACTGGCCGATCTTCGCCAGTTGCGCGGGGAGTACAATACCGCCGCGCCGGAGCGACGCACCGAGATCGAAGGGCAATACGGCCAACTGATTCAGAAAGGAGTGAACCTGCAACCCAAGCTCATCGAGGCAGCCAAGAACGCCTATGCGGCGGCCCCCAATGCCAACAAGGAGCTGACCGAATTCCTGGCGTCGGTTGTCTATGGCGAGGTCCGGCGCGACAACTATGAAGAAGCCCTCCGGCTGGCCGAGTTGTTAATCAACAACCAGTGCGGCGTGAAACAGCTCTACGATGTGGCCGGCATCGCCGCGTTCGCCGTCAGCAAGTACGATCTGGCTGAAAAGTATTTCAAGCTGGCCGAGGAGAACGATGCCCGCAAGGGTAGCGGCCAGCCCTCGCTAAATCAGTTGATCGAAGATTTCTTGAGCAATCCGGCCCGGTACAAGAATGCCTGGCAACGAGAGCAACAGATCCGGGCGGCCGAGGCGAAGGCCAACGACCTGCCCCGCGTGCTCTTGAAAACCAACAAGGGCGACATCGAGATTGCACTGTTCGAAAACGAAGCGCCCATCGCCGTGGCCAATTTCATTTCGCTGATCGAGAAGGGATTCTACGACGGCCTGACCTTCCACCGCGTTTTGCCCGGCTTCATGGCCCAGGGAGGTTGCCCCACGGGTGACGGCACGGGCGGGCCCGGCTACAACATCCCGTGCGAATGCCACCAGCCTAACCACCGAAACCACTTCCGCGGCAGCCTGAGCATGGCCCACGCCGGGCGCGATACGGGCGGGTCGCAGTTCTTCCTCACCTTCGTGCCGACCAGCTTCCTCGACGGGCGGCACACGGCGTTCGGCCGGGTGGTCAAGGGCATCGACGTGCTGGCCAAAATCCGCCGCCGCGATCCGCAAGCCCCCGATCCCCCCAAGCCCGACAGAATCATCCAGGCCAAGGTGCTCCAAAAACGCCCGCACGAGTACAAACCCCAAAAGACGGGCCAATAAGACCACGTGGTCGAGCTTCTGTCCGGCAGGGCATTCCGGTCGCCGTCGAATTTGGTGGTTTGCCGGTGGGTTTGGGCAGCGTGGCCGGCCGGGTTGGGTACTTGGCAAACCGGCATGGATTGCCGAAAATAACGTGTTTCGGCCCAAACGGCCTTCGCAACCCGACCTTTTCTCATGGAACATCGTCATGCCAAGCTGCGTTCTCGCTTATTCGGGCGGATTGGATACCTCGGTCCTGTTGGGCTGGCTGCGGGATGAGGGATACGACGTGCACGCCGTGTACGTCGACCTGGGACAGCCGTGCGAGGACCGCCAGGCCATGTTCCAAAAGGCCGAGAAGCTGGGCGCCAAGTCGACACGCATTGTCGACGCCCAGGAGGAACTCTGCCGCGATTTCGCCTTTCCCGTGATGCAGTGGCAGGCCAAATACGAAGGCCCCTACCTGCTGGGCACGTCGATCGCCCGACCGCTCATCTCCAAGGCTTGTCTTCACGTAGGCCGGGAGGTCGGCGCTCGGGCTTTTGCTCACGGGGCCACCGGCAAGGGAAACGACCAGTGCCGGTTTCAGTTGGCCGCCGAGGCGTTGGATCCCGATGTCGAGGTGGTTGCCCCGTGGCGGATGGAGAAGTTTCGTAGCCGCTTTCCGGGCCGGAGCGAGATGATCGCATTTTGCCGCGAGAAGGGCATCCCCGTGAAGGCAACGTCCGAGCGGCCGTACAGCTCCGACGAGAACTGCCTGCACATCAGCTACGAGGCGGGCCGGCTGGAAGACCTGGCGGTCAACGGCGTGGAACTGGTCGAGTTCGGCATGACCGTCTCGCCGCAGCAGGCGCCCGACAAAATCGAGAGCGTCACCGTGGCCTTCGAGGCCGGCGTGCCCACCAGCGTCAACGGCCGCACGCTCGACGCTTTCGGCGTGGTCCGAACGCTCAACGAAATCGGCGGTCGCAACGGCGTGGGACGGATCGACATGGTGGAGAACCGGTTCGTGGGCATGAAGAGTCGGGGCGTGTACGAAGCGCCCGGCATGACGATCCTCTATGAAGCCCACCGGCTGGTCGAGCAGCTAACCCTGGACCGCGACTTGCTCCACTTGCGAGACCGGCTTGCCCCGGAAGTGGCCGAGATGGTCTATTACGGCTTCTGGTACACGGCCAAGATGGACGCCCTGATGGCCTTCATCCGCCGGGCGCAGCAGCCGGTTTGCGGCGAGGTGCAACTGAACCTCTACAAGGGCAACATGATGGTGGCCGGCCGGTCGAGCCCCAAAAGCCTCTACGACGAGGGCATCGCCACCATGGAAGGCGGCGGCTCCTACAATCAGACCGACGCCGAGGGCTTCCTGCGGATCCAAGGCCTGCCCGGCCGTGTGCAAGGGCGAATCAATCCGCGGGAATATTGAACCGCAACCTCAGTTGCTCCGATCGGTTGAAACGATCCGCTCCAATGTAGTTACCAGGGGAGGCAAGTCGTGCGTAACCGTGTTTCATCTGGATACATATTGCGTCTCCGCGGTGGCCAGGACGTCATCGCGGAAGTAGGGGCTTAATTCGGCGGGCGTGCGGATATCGATCTCGCGGCCTAAAATCTCCGACAATTCGATTTCCATCTCCGCCAACCCGAAGTAGCCGACGACTGCCTCAGGTTCAAATTCAACCAGCACATCCACGTCGCTGTCGGGACCGAAATCATCTCGCAATACGGAACCAAACAGCGAAAGCTGTCTTATCTGACGGCGATGGCAGAACTCCGCGAGTTGCTGCTTGGGGATTTCGATACGCGCGGTCATCTTCATATTCCCGTAACACGTCAGGCGACCGGTAAAACACTCTGTACGACGGGCCTCCGAGCCCGTAGCCGACGAATTCAGATGCTCGACGGACTCGGAGGCCCGTCGTACTTCAGATGGCTGAAGTGTTACATATTCCGGAGTATTGCGGATTTCGTCTGCACAATGCCTTTTAAGAACGTGTTTTGAAATTGGGTGCCACTGCTGGCTTGTCCAGCAGTGCGAAGTGGATTTCTCGGGAAAAACACTGCTGGGCAAGCCAGCAGTGGCACCCTTGGGGTCGCAACAATCATTTTCAAAACACGTTTTAAGAGTTTATTCCACGGTATCCGCGGCGACAACCGCAATCCACGAGCCCCGCCGTGCACTAGCTTTCCATGCCCGCCAGCAGGTCGGCCACGTAGTGGTCGATCTCGGCCAGCACTTCGTCGCGGGGTTTGTCGGCGGCTTGGGCGATGCGGCGAACGATGGCCGAGCCGACTATCAGGCCGTCGGCCACCGGCGAGAGCATGCGGACATGCTCCGGGCGGCTGATGCCGAAGCCGATGCAGATTGGAAGCGGGGTCTGCCGGCGAAGCCAGGCCACGTTGTCGACTAGATCCTGCGGCAGCTCGTTGCGTTCCCCGGTAATGCCGGTTACCGATACGTAGTAGATGAAGCCGGTCGTCTGCTGGGCGATCCGCAGGGCCCGATCCCGGGGCGTGGTTGGAGTGATAAGCTGGATCAGGCTGAAATCCTGGCGGCGGCAGATTTCGGCCAGCGGGCCCGACTCCTCGGCCGGCAAATCGGGCACGATTGCCCCGGCCACCCCGGCAGTCTTGGCATCGGTCACGTATGCCTCCAGCCCGTGGCGATGCACGATTGCGTAGCTCACCATGGTGACGATCGGTGCGTCGAGCTCCGGTGCCAGGCCACCGAGCATCGTGAAGATGTCGGCCAGCTTGACTTTTTCAGCCAACGCGCGGGTGTAAGACGCCTGGATCACGGGCCCGTCGGCGATGGGATCGCTATATGGGATTCCCAGCTCGCACATGCTGCTTCCCCGGTCGATCAATTTCCGGATCACTTGGGCTGTGAAATCGAGGTCGGGATCGCCGGCCGTCACGAAGGGCATGAACGCCTTGCGGCGGGCGGTGCGAAGCCGTTCAAAGAGGTCGTCTATTCTCGACATCTTGCAGTTGTCAGTGGGTAGTTGTCAGTTGTCAGTGGGTAGTTGTCGGTTGTCATTGGGTAGTTGTCAGTTGTCAGACACAGAGCGGGGCGAATCGCCGCTATGTCTGGCTAACAACTGACAACTGACAACTGACAACTACCCACTACATCTCCACGCCTCGGAGCCGGGCGATTTCATGGGCGTCTTTGTCGCCGCGACCGGAGAGGCAGACGATGACCGTTTCGTCGGGACCGCGCCCGGCGGCCATTTCCATGGCCTTGGCCACGGCGTGTGCACTTTCCAGGGCCGGCAGGATTCCTTCGGTGCGGGCGAGCACGTCAAAAGCGGCCAGCACTTCATCATCGGTCGCCTGGGTGTACCGGACTCGGCCGGTATCCTTCCAATAGCTGTGTTCCGGGCCCGTGCCCGGGTAATCGAGTCCGGCCGAGACGCTGTGCACGTTGCAGGTCTGGCCATCCTCGTCTTGCATAACGTAGCTGAAGCTGCCGTGCAGCACGCCGGGTTGCCCGAAGCATAGCGGGGCGGCATGGTCGCCGGGGTTCGTGGAGCGCCCGCCCGCCTCCACGCCCAACAGGGCCACCTCCTCGTCTTCAATGAATGGGAAAAAGATTCCACCGGCGTTGCTGCCGCCACCCACGCAGGCAACAATCAACTCGGGCAGCCGGCCGATCTGTTGAAGGCACTGTCGGCGGGTCTCGCGTCCGATCACCGCCTGGAAGTCGCGGACGATTCTCGGGAAGGGGTGCGGGCCGACCACGGAGCCGAGGATGTAGTGCGTTGTTTCGACGGAGTTCATCCAATCGCGCATGGCTTCGTTGATGGCGTCGCGGAGCGTTTGCGAGCCGCTTGCCACCGGCCGTACTTCGGTTCCCAGCAGTCGCATGCTGAAGACGTTGGGCTTCTGCCGGCGGATGTCTTCCGTGCCCATGTAGACCACGCACTCCAGGCCGAACCGCGCGCAAGCGGTGGCCGTGGCCACGCCGTGTTGGCCTGCGCCGGTCTCGGCGATCACGCGCCGTTTGCCCATTCGCAAAGTCAACAGGGCCTGGCCCAGAGTGTTATTGATTTTGTGGGCGCCGGTATGGTTGAGGTCTTCGCGTTTAAGGTAGATTTGTGCCCCGCCGCAATGCCGGCTGAGCCGCTCGGCATGATACAAGGGCGAGGGGCGTCCGACGTAGTGCCGCAGCAGGTCGTTCAGCTCTCTCTGGAAGGTTTCGTCGGCGGTGGCCTTTTGGTATTCGGCGGCCAGTTCGTCGAGCGCGTGGGTCAGGGTTTCCGGGACGTAGCGACCCCCGAACAACCCGAAACGGCCGGCCTGGTCGGGGAGGTCAAGAAAGCTGGACATAGTTTTTGTCTGGGGTAACGAGGTTATCTGCTCCACCGCCGGATTGCGGAACCACAACTCCGCCGGTATTCATCATACACTCGTTTCGGAGGAATACCTGCACGACACACCATTTTGCATTCTGGTTGACCTCTTTCGATTGGTCAAGGGGCGTAACGGGCCGGCGGCCCTATTTGGCGGTTAAAACTGTTCTTTTCGCTACAACCGTTTCCGCAGCCAATCCGGGGCGATTTGCCCCGGCCGCAAACGTGTCATATGAAACAGTATAGGGTCATGTCCGTGGCCGGACCAGGATGGGTCGGCATGTGAAGCCTTCGCGCCGCGGTGAAGACCCGTCCTTTCGAGGATCACTCAACCATGCCGGTTCCCGATAATCACCTCGATGCCAACTTCTACCAGTTGGTTCACCAGCTGATGAGTCGGCCGCGTGCAGACAACACCATGGAGCGTACCATGGAGCGTCGCACACAGAGTCGCAGGCGGTTTCTCGCCACCCAGCGTATTGCCCCGCACGCCGGTCCGGGAGTGCCGAAGGAATCGGAGTTCTTCGAGGTGCAATGCTACGACTTGAACCGCCGCGGCTTCTCTTTTCTCCTGCCCGAGCGGCCCGATTTCAAGTCGCTGGTTGTCTCGTTTGAGACCCCCTCGGGGCCGGTTTACATGGCCGCCGAGGTGTCGCACTGCGAGAGCGTGTCGGTTTATCCGTCGGGCGTGGTGGAACCTATTCGCCGCCGGGCCAGTGACACCAGCCACAGTGTACCCGACGGCGATACCGGCATACCCATGGTGCTGGCAGGCTGCCGGTTCGTGCAACGACTGACGCCATAACGAGCGGCCGCGACTTCTTTTCCGGCGTGCAAACTGCTAGAATGAACACCGGTAACGGCCTTCCGCGATGTGCACGAGAACGACGATGTGAAGTATCTCGCTGGTTTGACGCTTGCTATTCTCTCTGCGGTTTGGGTTCTGGTGGAGCCTGCGATTCCCCAAGTCCATTCCGTGCCCGAACAGTCCCCGGCCGAGGCAGGCACGTGGGCCATGGAACGGGTAATACTGCTCGACGGTCGTGAGTTGTCGGGCCTGGTGGGGTCGCAAGACGAGTTTTGGGTCTACCTTACCGAGATCCGACGCCCGGTCGGCCGGCCCATGTACCTGGTTGTCCGGCCCATCGAACGGACCTCGATCGCCAGGCTCGTGCGACTGAAGCCCGAGGAGCGGGCCAAGCTGCGCGGACGGATCGAGCAGTTCCGACATCGGGCCCGAATCGAGGCGGGCAAAATGGAGGCCGTTCGCCTGGGGCTCGTCGAGATTGACGGCACACACTACCGGCACTATCGCGGTAGATGGTTCTCTCTGGACAGTAGTGCGGACGAGAGGATCACGCGGCGGGTGATTGTGCGGGTGGAACAGATCTTTGCCGCCTATCGCCAGATCCTGCCGCCCCGGATCGAGGCACGGCGGCCACTGCGGCTGGTGATACTCGGTGCCCTGGACGAATACGATGCCTACCTGGAGCGGCTGGGGCTGAAGATCAACAACCGGGCGGTCTTCGTCGAGCGGGAGAATCTTGTGGTGGCCGGCAGCGAGTTGGCCCGATTTGCCGCCCTACTGGCCAAAATCAACGCCCGACATGACCAGCTCCGCGATGAGTTGAAGCAATTGCAACGATCTCTGCCGGAACGGCTCCACGAGATCAGCGAGCAACTGCGGAAACAAGGCAAGACACGGAACGAGATTATCACCGTGTTGCTCCGCGTGAAGCGAGAGACCGACGAAGAAATCAAGGGCAAGCGCAACGAAATACGCCGCTGCGACCGCCAGAACGAACAGGCCTTCGACCAGGTCACCCGCCAAATGTTCACCCGACTCTATCACGAAGCCTTTCACGCCTACCTGGAGAACTACGTTTTTCCGCACGAGAACAACCATGTGCCGCACTGGCTGAACGAGGGGCTGGCCACGATGTTTGAGGCGGGATTGCTGGAGTCGGGGGCACTCCGGGTCGATGCTCCCAACCGCCCGGCCCTCAAAAAGCTCAAGTCCGACTTGAAAGGCGGGCAGCCGTTGGCGCTTACGGAATTGCTCGCCGCCGACCAGCAGAGCTTCCTTGTCGCCCACGATACGTCGTCGGAGCAATCGAACAGGCACTATTCTTATGCCTGGGGCCTGGTCTACTATCTGACATTCGAGAAAGACCTGCTTGACAGCCCGGCACTCCTCCGATACGTCGCCCCCGATGCCAAGACGATTCCGCCGGTTGCACGCTTCGAGGGCCTGGTTGGCATGCCGCTTGCGCAGTTTGAGAAGGCGTGGCGCGAGTACATCGCCACTCTGCCGTGAAGGGCGCGGGAGGAAACGCGACTACTCAGCTCATCTGCCAAACGGCCATGCGGACCATGTCGCGGATGCTATTGACCGAGAGGACGGCGGCCGGCTCGAAACCGCAGTGAACAAGGCAATGCTCGCAGCGGGGATCCCGGCCCGGACCGAGTTGGTCCCAATCGGTAGCCTCGACCAGTTCCCGATAACTGCCGTAGTGAGCATCGGTGACCAGGTAGCACGGGCCTTTCCAGCCGCAAACGTTCCGCGTGGGGTTGGCCCAGGCGGCACAAGTCAAATCGCGCTGGCCGCAAAGGAATTCCAGGTAGACCGGCGAGGTTACCAGCTTGTAGCCCGCAAGCGATTCCTTGGCCTGGCGAAACTTCGCGTGGACCTCTTCCCGGGTCATGAAGAGCTGCCGGGCACCATCCGGGTTCGTTGTGTGGATTGCCTCATAGCCGTAGGCGGGTGAGAGCATCAACCCGTCCACGTCGAGCTGTGAAAGAAACTCAAAGAGCACGGCAATCTCGTGCATATCGGTTTCTTTGTAGACCGTGCTGTTGGTGGTGACCATGAACCCGGCCGCCTTGGCCGCCTTGATCCCGGCGACCGTCCGGGCGAAACCCCCCTCGCGCTCCACCAGCATGTCGTGCGTGGCTTCCATCCCGTCGAGATGCACGTTCAGGAACAGCCGGTCGCTGGGGCGAAAACCGGGAAGCTTCTTTTCCAGTGCCAGACCGTTGGTGCAGAGGTAGACGTGCTTGCGCCGGGCGATGGTTTGCTCCACCAGTTCTTCAATGCCCGAATAGATCAAAGGCTCGCCGCCGCAAATGCTGACCACGGGGGCACCGCACTCGTCCACGGCGTCCAGGCACTCTTCGACCGACATGGTGCGATTGATCGTGTCGGCATACTCCCGAATCCGCCCGCAGCCGGTACACGTCAGGTTACAGGCGTGCAGCGGCTCGAGCA
>Ga0180432_10012218_pt1 | contig 10010 bp, 6 predicted proteins | sample SS_ome_10_FD_132414 | JGI IMG/M metagenome (GOLD analysis project Ga0180432, IMG submission 132414) | Hypersaline lake sediment archaeal communities from the Salton Sea, California, USA - SS_1_MS_2 metaG | ecosystem: Environmental > Aquatic > Non-marine Saline and Alkaline > Hypersaline >...
AGGTAGAGCTTGCAGGCCAGTTCGGCCATGATCTCGACGGCCTCCTCGTGCGTGAGCCGGCCGGCTTCCACGTCGGCGCGGTAGAAGGGGCGAAGCATTTGGTCCAGGCGTCCGATGGAGTTGGCGTTGATATCGTCTTCGCCGCACGTCAGGATGTGGGCCAGCCAGAGGCTCTGCACGCCCTCGAAAAACGTCCGCGCACCCCGGGCCGGGACCCGGCCGCAGGTCTCGGCCATGCGGTGAAGCCGCTCCGCCTCCGCCGGATCCGGCGCCTGCTCTGCGCAGCGCGCCGCGCGCTCGGCGTAGCGCCGGCCCAGCAGGATGCCCGCATCGCAGACCTGCAGGGCCGCGCGCCAGAAGTTCTCTTTGCGGGGCAGGTCCGGATCGGTCTTCGCAGCGCCGGCAAGCCGCGCGGCCGCCTGTTCGCGGATGCCCGCGAAACCGATACGCAAGACCTTGGCATAGTCCCGCACGGAATGGTTCTCGATCCAGCCCCACGCCCAGAATACCGTGTCCGAGCGCTCACAGCCCCAGAATCCGGCACCGGCGCGGACGTCGTCCGGGATCTCGCCCACGGCCACCATCGCCGGATCGCCCGGCCCGTCGTGGTCCCGCGCGCACGCCGTGCGCACCGCGGCCACTACGCTGTCGATCTCGGGTTCTTCGACGCCGAACTCCAACATGCGCCGGCGGTCCTCCGCGCTCGCCTGAGGCGAGAGGAAACGCGCACGGGAGAGGTGCTCGCCTGCCAGGCACCAGTCGGGAAAGATCTGGATCGGGGCGGCCTTTACCAGCTCGTGCAGGAACGCCGCCCGCTGTTGAACCCGCGAACGCTGACGGCCCGACGCGCGCCATAACGCAACGTCCGTCACAAAGGGGTTCGGATCGGCCGGCCACGAGCCCTGCCGTTTCATCACCTGTCCGCGCAGACGGTCGATCCTGGAACTTGCAGAAAACCTTTCGGTTTGGTTCATCTCCATCCCCTATGGTACCGGCGTCCTCTCGTTGACGACCCTCACGCCCAGGCCGGTCAGCGTTTCGATCCATTCCTCCACCTGCTCCGGCGTGGGCGGCTCCGCGCTCACGCGGCGGTCCCCGCCGATCCCGAGCCGAGCCGCCTTGCTTTCGCCCAGGCGGTGGTACGGCAGGACCTCTACCCCGTCCAAGCCCGGCAGCTCGTGTGCCAACGCCGCCACACCGGCAAAATGGGCCGGCGAATCGTTCACACCGGGAACCGTCGGCAGGCGCAGCAGGATCCGGGCTCCCGCGTCGTGCAGCCGCCGCAGGTTGTCGATGATCAACCCGTTCGAGACGCCCGTGTACTCGATATGCCGCCTTTCGTCGGTCTCCTTCAAATCGTACAGAAACAGATCCACCACCCCCAGCAGTCGCGCCAGCCGGTCGAACTCCGCGTAGCCGCAGGTCTCGAGACAATTGTGCAGCCCTTCTTCCTTCGCGCGCCGCAACAGGGCCTCGGTGAAGGCGATCTGCATCAGCGGCTCGCCACCCGAAACGGTCAGGCCGCCGCCCGACGCCTCGTAGAACGGTCGGTCGCGCACAACCTCGGCCATGGCCTCGTCCACCGTGATGTCCCGGCCCACGATTTCGAGCGCACCGGAAGGACACCCGGCCGCGCACACACCGCAGGCCACACACGCCGCGCGGTCGAGCACGTGCCGGTCGTCCACCATCCGGTGGACCCCGCGTTCGCAGTGCGCGGAGCAGTACCCGCAGCCGATGCAACTCTCGGGGTCGAACGAAAGCTGCGGCTGCCGTTCATACGACTCCGGGTTGTGACACCAGCAGCAGCGGAGCGGACACCCTTTCAGGAACACGGCCGTCCGGATCCCGGGTCCGTCATGGATCGAAAACTTCTGGATGTCGAAGATCGTCCCCGTCAGGCCCTTCCCCGCCGCTACCGGCATGGCCGCATCTTTCATGCCGGTAGTATGAGGGACGTTCCCGCCGACCCGCAATATCTTTGGCGGGGCAAGACCGTTTCGCGTCCGCGCGGCTCATCCGATGCGCCACACCTGCACGCCGGTGACCTGCAAGTCGGCGCAGAAGGCGCGGAACCCGACGTGCCCGCTGACGATCGGTTCCGGGTCGTAGAAGCGGATCCACGGCTCACCGTCCACCCAGTACTCGATGAAGTGCCCGTTCTGGACCAGCGTGATCCGGTAGGTGCGATCCCGCTCGAGCAGGCGCGGCGGGTCAATGAACTGGCGCACCATCTGACGATGCGGATTCTTGCGCAGTCGCGTGGTCTTGTTGTTGGTTCCGCCCATGTCTACCCAGTAGAGCGAGAGGGGCATCAGGTTGCCGAGGGACGCATCGGGCAGGTTGGCCAGGTACTCCATGAGATCGCCGTCGGGCTTGTGTACCATCCAGAGAAAGATCGCGTCGGTTACGCCGGCCGAGAATTCCTCCGTAGGCACGGGCGTGGCAATACTCTCCACGGCGATGGGGCCGTCGAACCTCTGCCGCAGCAGATTGTTGCTCATGTGCCGGAAGATGAAGCCGTTCTCGTCCACGTCGGGGCTCTTTCCGTTGCAGGCCCAGTTCTGCCGCCATGAATCGTCGCCGAACGACTCCTCGTAAAGTAATTCGGTGCGTTTCCAGGCTGGGATGTCTACCGGATGCGCGATGAAGTCTTCCTGGAAAGCCGAGAGAGCGAGGTCCACGTTCTCCAGCGAGAGGGCAAACATGCCCTCGTTGTCGTTGACCGGCCGGGCCATCCGGCCTTCGGCCAGCACCTCGTCATTCCAGACAAACCGGTACACGTCGGCCAGCGTGGTCAACAAGACGGTGTGGGCCCGCCCGAACCCGCCGGGCGCCAGGTCCTTGTGTCCCACGCGTTCGCCGCGATACTCGAGTTCAGCAGCAGCGGGGCTGAGCCGGAACACGAACGGCGGGTTGCGCGGCTCCCACAACGGCTGCTTCCAGCCGAAGGGATCGTTGAACCGCAGTTCGATACGGCTGTCGTCACGGACGCGCACGGGTGTAAACCCGACGGTCAGGGCGACGTCTCCGCCCCCGTCGAACGGGTAGAACCGATTCGCAATGCACCCGTTGCCCTCAGCGGAAACGCGGAGTCCGCCGTCCGCCTCGCGGACCTCGGCGTTGTGCGCCACCCAATCCTGGGCCCGGATCTCCGGACCGTAGTACGTCTCAACGATGCGATCGTTCATGGGGGTCTCCTCACGAAGCCGGTCTGCTGGAACTGCGGTGCCGGCCCATCCCGGCACAGCAAACATCGACGCACAGCATACCATGGCGGCGATGTGCGTCACGCGTGTTCGTCATCCACAGTCCCTTGTCGCCCTACCGCATGGACCTTGGCCCCATACGACTCCATGACGGGCAGGGAGACGCCGTCGCTCTTGATCTTTCGCAGGCACCCCACGATGCCCTCTGCCCAAAGCCGCGCAAATCTCTCGCCCTTGTCCGGCGCAGCCTTACCGGGTTCGCCCACAACCATTTCCGGATGCGGCGCGATCCAATCCACGGGCGTGGACACACAGCCGACGTCCGGCCCCTTCTCGGACGGAAACGTCTTGTCCCCCAGCTTCTCGAGATGAACCAGATCGGGGCAGGCGGCCATGTTCAGGCTGGTCTCAAATTCGCACGCATGTCCCCACTCGGTCGTTTCCAGCATGCGGGACACCTCATCCCCCTTACCCGCCAGAACCGGTATGCTGTAAACGGTGTACGGTTTCTCGCGCTCGAGAATGCGGTAGGCGAACGCCTTGCCGAGACCGAGATTGCCGCCATGGGCGTGCAGAAGGGCGATCTTGCGGAATCCGTTGCGGCATACCTCGTCGCAGATACACTCCACGAAGTCCTGCAGGATCTCGGTTGGGATGTTGATCGTGCCCGGCAGCATCCGTGCCGTGGGCGCGTTCGCATAACCGAGGACCGGCAGAACCGCGACGGGCTCCTGTTGCAATACCTGCTCGATGACGTACTCGATGCACAACGTATCGCTGCCAACGGGAAGGTGCGGCCCATGCGCCTCGATACTCGCAAGCGTCAGCAGCGCTACGCCGTCCGTCGCTTTCCGCAATCTCTCGATATCCCCCTGACCGGTGCGGATCCAATGGTATTCCATGTTTGCCCCCTCTTCAGTGAAAAGCTTGAACGTACGGGTCCCCGCCATACTCCTCGCTCAAGCGCATGAACGCCTCACACATGGCGTCAATCGCTTCCCGCCGGTGTCCCGCACCCGCGGGATCGGCGTACCACTGCGCGATGAACCCGCCTTCCGGCCGCCCCAGCGTCCGGACCATGCGTCGGCAGTAGTCCCGGATCTCCTCGACCGTGCCGTGCGCCATGGTCGCCTGGATGTCCACCGGACACCAGAACGTAATCCGTCCGCCGAACCGCTCACCCAGAAGATCCAGGCCCATGTTCTCCTGCTGGTCCATCTGGATCACATCCAGCCCGGCCTCGATCAGGTCGCCGAGAATTTCCACGATATGGCCGCAGCTGTGCAGGAAGGTCAAGAGCCCGGCATCGTGCGCGGCCCGGTAGACGCGGGCGTACCGGGGTTTCCAGATCGCCCGCCAGACGTCCGGCGCGATCATGAGCCGGTTCTGCAGGCCCCAGTCGTCGCAGAACATGTACCCGTCGGCCCCGGCCGCGGCAAACCGCTCGATCGCGTAGAGATTCATGTCCGCCAGTACGTCAATCAGCCGGCCCAGCTCGTCCGGCTCCGTGAGCGTATCCACCCAGGTGTTCTCCAGGCCGCGGATGAAATGCACGCGCTCGTAGAGCGAAATCCCGTAGGACAAGAGGAACCGGTCGCCGGCCCGCTCGCGTGTGCCGGCCAAATCGCCCCAGCGTTTCGGGTCTCGGATATCGGGAATGCGGAGTTTCTCCCAGGCGGCCCAGTCCTTGAGCGGGGACTCCTTCACTTCACCCAGATTCGAAACGCCGATGTTGTGCCACACGCAGCCCCATTCATCAGTGCCCTCTTTGGGGCGATGGTCGGGCGACGGGTTCATCCCCGTGTGGGCAAAGTCGGATCCGTACGGTTCCGGCAGATTCCGCGGGATGCGGTCGGCTCCCTGAAACCGGACCGTCCGGGAAACGACCTCACGCGGCGTCATCTTCATGGCGGCCCCGTTCCTTCTGCCTGTCACCGCGAGCCGTACTCGCAGCATGCGTCGTAGAACGCCTGGACATTCGCCACCGGCATCGTGTGCACCCAGCCGCCGGGCATGTGGAAGAAGAATCGGGGCAGGTCCCGCGCGATCTCGGCCAACTCGCGGACCTCGCGGGTGACGTCCGCCGGGGTGCCGGTCGTGACCGTGGCCGGCGACGGGCCCGTGTAATGGACCGCATCCCGCCCGCACCGCTCCGCCATGGCGGCCAGCTCCATGCACGGCCGGTCCAGAAAGAACCCCTCCGCCCCCGCCTGCCGGATGTCCGACGCGATTTCCAGGTAATTGCCGTCGCTCATGAACAGGAGCGGAATCCCGCGCTCGCGAAACGGCCGCCAAAGTTCGCGATAGCGCGGGATCAGATGCCGGCGGATCCAATCCGGACTGAGCAGAAGCCCGGTCGCCGCGGCCAGGTCCTCGTGCGACAGCATGACCTCAATGTCCGTGCGCACGTGCGCCCGCATGACTTTCTCGCTCGCCGCCTGGAACCGGTCCAGCAGCGAATCCACCCGGTCCTCCTCGAGCACGCAAGCCATGAGGAAGGTCTCCCAGTCCAGGTCCTCGGCGGCAAAGTGGACGCAGGTCTGGAAGGTGTACCCGATCGGCAGCGCCGTTCCGCCGACCAGATCGCGGTCCGTCGACAGACGCCGCCGGATCTCCACCACGCACGCGTCCTCGGTCATGCCCGGCAGATCAGAGCGCTCTCGGACCGGATCGTAGTTAAAGATGTCACGGCGGCCCGATTCCCGGTTGCGCCATTCGCCGAGCGGCAGAACGTTGTAGAGATTCGGGTCGGTCTCCCGGGTCCCCGTCGGCCCCGGAATGCCGCACATGATCATGTCTATGTCCAAGCGGACCATGGCGCGGACCACGGCCTCGGCCGTATGTTCGAACGGATCCAGCCCGGTCAGTTTGCGCAGGAACCCCGGGTGCAGCGGCGTGTCAAAGAACGGGATCCGGTCGGTCGGCTCCCCGCGAATCGCCTTCCGCGCCCGCTCAATACTCACCGCCGCCCTCCGCAACGCCGCATACCCCGCGCGACGCGGGGCAGGCCGACGTGGCTACACCCGCCACGGCACACGCGACACGCCATACGCGCCACGCCCTACCCCATCTCCACCGCAATCATGCAATGCCCGTTGACCTCCGGTACCGTGAACGCGACACGGCCCTCCGCCACGCGGCGCTCCAGCTCGCGGCCCTGCGGCACGCAGACTACCCGTTTCACCGGGCGAGGCGCCTGCACGGACACGGTCACGTCCCGGAGTGGGATCACATCTTCACACACGTCGAAGGCCGTGCCGCGCCGTTCGGGAATGTAGTGGAGCAGGTGCACAATCCGGCGGTTCTCCGCTTCCTGCTCGTTCAACGTCGCCAGCAGCGTGCTTGGCCCGTCCACCCGCAGCACCGGGTCGGGGAGCAGCCGGTCCAGCGCGTTCTTCACCAGTTGCTTGCACCAGCGCGGCGCGTTGGCCTGGTACTGCGCGAACACCGGGTGCGCAAAGTAGACCGTTTGTCCGTTCCCGACCGCGCCCGGATAGGCGGTCCTGCCCGAGGAAGGCGTGTGCTGATGCGAGCACCAGTGACGGTAGTCGCGGTTGAAGAAGGGCGCCTTCACATCCGCCACCACCTCACTGCCGCGGAGGGGCCTGACTTCCAACCCTTTCCCGTACATCACCATCTCGGTCCGGGGCAACCCGCCGGCAAACGTCTCGCGCGGCACGATGAAATCCGGACTGAACGGCGCGTCCCCAACCCGCTCCACCCCGAGACACGCCAGGTTGAAGGCCTTGCCCTCCGGGTCCAAGCCCGAACGGTGCGAGGCGATGAGTGCGCCGCCGCCGTCCACGAAGGCTGTCAGCTTCGCGGCAAGCGTCTCGGACACCGGGATCTCGTCCGGCAGCACCAGCAACCGGTAGCGCGCGAAATCCGCTTGACTGTCCATCACGTCAAACTGGCAGCGCAATTCCTGAAGCATCCGCACGGCGCCGAACGCCGCCGGCGGCATATTCCAAGCCGAACCGCCGGGCGCGAATTCCTCCGGCGTCAGCAGGCCGACGTCCGGGACGGCCTGCGCACCCCGGCACCACGGCTCCTTGGCTTCGACCGACTCGTAGACCGAACCAATGAGGTCGTACGTGACCGGGCACAGCTTGCCGAACGGATGAAGCTGGTCGCCGACCGAGCAGCGCGCGTTCAGCGCCAGCATCGTAAAGCACTCGAATTCCAGTGCGGCCCGGTTCTTGAAGGAATGGAAATCGCCCCAACTGGTGTGGAACTTGCCGGTCATGCCGAGGACATCCACCCCCAGCGTCCTCGCATAGCGCGCGGTCAAAGGGAAATGCAGGTAGCCCCAGCCGCCGCTGGGCAGGGACTCGAGCTCCAGGTGGGTGTAGGCGTCCAGCACGGGCCGGTGTTTCGGACCGACGTGGCCCGCGTTGTAGAAGATCGTGCAGTCCCTGTTGCACTGCCGCACAAAGGCCGTCATGTCGCGTTTGAAATCGTGCAGCACCTTCAGGCCGTACCGGATGCGCGCTTCACGGTCGGCCGGATCCAGGCCCTCGCGCTCCATGCCGGACCGGGTCCATTGCGAGGAATCGTCCTGCGCCTGGACGATGTCGAAGAAGATGCCGTCCACCGGATACATCTCCAGCACCTCCCGGGTCTGTTCCTTGAGAAAGTCCAGGTACGGTGAGTTCAAGCAGAGGAACCGGTAGAAGCCGGCCTCAAACGGCGGCGTGCCCTTGACCCGGCCGTCCGCCTCGAGCATGAGCCACTCGGGATGCTCGTTCGCCGTGTATTCATCCCACTGCACCGTGATGTAGACCGGCGCGCGGATGCCGCGCTTGTGGCAGGCCTGAATCTGCCCGCCGAGCAGGTCGGACCGTTTTAGGTTCGGATGAATCCGCTCCGGGAATCTCTTCGACGGGTAGTAGACATACCCGTGATGTCCGCGCGCGAAGCAGGTGATCGAGTTGACGTGCGCGCGTTCAAGTGTTCCCGCGAATTCGTCGGGATCGAAGTCGCGCCCCACGTCCGGCACGTGCTCGCCCGTATGAAAGTCGAGATGAATCTGACGATAGCGTAGTCCCTGTTCCGGCATAGGTCCTCCTTCCGATCGAACGGCCCATCCTGTCAGAAATCGCGGCACGAGCGCAAGCACGCGGTCCCAGCCTCGGAATGTGCTCGACAAACTGGGCGCCGCGTGCGACACCCGCAGCCGATGCCGCTATGAACAGCCGCCTCAGACAGACAACTGCGCTCGGCCTTCTCCTCCTTGCCGGGAAAGTGTGCGCCCCGGCGCAGCAGTTCCGCACCGCCTGCGGCGATGCCGGCCATTTCTTGAAAGCCGGCACCAGGGTGTACCTGCACAACCCCACCGGCGAGGCGTTTTCCTTCACCGTTCACCGCTTCGAGTGGGCCGCACGGGGGGAGGAAATCCCGTGGAACGCACGGGTGATGCATGTGCGCCTGACCGCACCCGACGCCAACGTGCTCGTGGACGAGCACGCAACAGTCGAAGGCATCGAAGGCAAGCGCTATGAGGTGCCGGCAGGGCCCACGGGCGTCTATATGCTGGAGCCCAATGCCGACAAGGAATGGCGGCTATTCTACGTGACATCCTCGCTGCGCCGGTCGGTGGTCTCGGCAGAACCCGTGGAGCCGCCGCCGGACACGGCCAACGGCTTTCCGCTCCTGCTGAACCCCTTTGTGCCGCGGCGTTGGCACTTCTGGGTTCCCCGGGGCACGGCGTCTTTCAAGGTCCGACCCGTCTGGGCACGGTGGATCAGCCCACGCGAGGATTACGGGATCACCGTCTTCTCCCCGCGCGGGCAGCGGATGCAGTCCCACTGGGGCCAGATCGTGGACACGTGGGAGGAGGAAGCGCGGCAGGGCGAGGAGGCCCGGTTCCGGATCAGCACGCGGCATGACGTACGCGAGATCTTCCCGGAGCCCGGCAGCGACGGACGATTCTGGTCGGTCGAAGTCGCGCTGGGCGACTCGCACACCTACACGGACGTGAGCTTCTGCCTCGAAGGGGTGCCGCCCTATCTCGCGCGATGTCCGGAAGAATGGTTCAACCCCGAAACCGGCGAGGTCGCGCCGGTCACCGTCTACGATGACTCGCAGTTCATGCATTCGGCGCGGGACGAACGCGCGCGCAACCGGAACGGTGGCTGGTGGAGCCCGGTGCCGTCGCTGGGCGACCCGGACGGCGTACAGATCCGGTGTCCGGCAAAATTCGCGCTCTGGAACCCGGAGGGACGAGAGATGGGGTTCCGTCTCGGAACCTATGTCCGACGGAATCCGCCGGAGACGGCTGCCGTCAGGGCAACGGGAGCGGACGGTCGGTTGATATTCAGCGAGACCACGCCGCTTCGCACGGAGTGCAAGAACATCATGCCGACCAACATCCTGCGGACCGGCAAAGGTGTGGCGACCGTCGAAGTGACCGGCGCCGAGCATTTCATGGCGTTTACGTATCCGGCCACGCCCCTGGTGTTGATCGGAGAGGAAGCCGGAGAAGGCTGGAACCGTTTCCGGCTCGAGGGCTGCGGCCAGCGGTACTGGTTCTTCCTTGTCCCGGAGGGGACAAAGGAATTCAGTGTGCGCGCTGAAGCGGTGCACGACAAGGACGTGGCGGATCTGGAGGTCAACGCGCCGGATCGGCTGATGGCACGCATCTACGGAAGGAGCGGCGAGCAGACCGTTCGGGTCCCGCCTGATCTCGCCGGCAGGATCTGGCACATTGCCGTGCGGCTGGGCAGCGCCTCACGCATCGAAACCACTCTGCCTCGCCCGCGCTTCCCGACCCTGTCCCTGACCCTGGACCTTAAGGGCGTG
>Ga0180432_10012219_pt1 | contig 10010 bp, 7 predicted proteins | sample SS_ome_10_FD_132414 | JGI IMG/M metagenome (GOLD analysis project Ga0180432, IMG submission 132414) | Hypersaline lake sediment archaeal communities from the Salton Sea, California, USA - SS_1_MS_2 metaG | ecosystem: Environmental > Aquatic > Non-marine Saline and Alkaline > Hypersaline >...
CCGCGCGGCGAGCCCGCCGAGGGCGAGCAGCGCGAGGCTCGTCGGCTCGGGGATGTTGTTGACGAGAATGAGGGTCGGGGCGAACAGGTCGTCGCTGTCGCCGTACTCCCTCGACCGGAATCGGTGCTGGCTGCCGCCGAAGCTGGGGTCGTAGGTCTCGCGGGTGACGATGAGGGTGATCAGGCCATCGGTGTCGGCGTTGATGAAGTCCAGGAGCGCGCTGCTGCCGAGCTCGATGGTTGCGCCGCTGGCCCCGCCGGCGAACTGTGCGAGGAGCGTGGCCCGCGACAGGTCGATGTCGTTGTCGGCCGTGTCGTTGGCGGGGGCGTTGTTCCAGGTGATGCCGGTCTCGGCCCAGCTCTCGCCGGCGTCGCCGTCGAGCAGGCCGAAGAGGTTGAAGGTCTGGCTGGAGCTGTCGGTTCCGTAGGGGGTGAGTTTGAGGGTCGCGTCGAGGGTCTGGTGGCCGCCGAGTGCGGAGGTGTCGAACCGGAGGTACGACTTGCGGTAGAGCCAGCTCGAGGCGGGGTTGCCGTTGTTCTTCAGCTCCAGGGTGGTCGACGAGCCGAAGTTCTGGTTCTCGGTAGCTGGATTGTCGTAGCGGGACTCGATGTATGCATCGGCGCCGCTGCCGATCGAGGTCGGGATGACGGCGACGTCCTCGACGACGCTCTGGTAGGTCGTGCCGATCTTGATCTCGTCGACGAGGAACGTCTCGCTGCCGCCGTCGAGGAACGCCTTGCGGAGGATGAAGTTCGCGGCCGTCTCGAGATTCATCCCGCTGTCCGCCGTGTGGGTGGCACTGGGGGTGCCTTCGGTCTTCGAGGTCGGGTCTACGAACAGCGAGACCTGGTTGTAGTTGGACGAGCTGTCGGGCCGGGTGGCCTTGACGACGAGGAAGTGGGTCTGGCCGTTCACGGGGGCGATGCCCGTGCTCGCGCTGCCCGTCGTGCCCGATCGAGCGTAGAGGCGCCTGGGAATGCCCAGGTCGACGGCGCTGACCTTGGCGTTGCCCGTGTCGTTGCTCAGGCCTGCCTGGAAAAAGTCGGCCGTCCCGGCCGTCCCGACGTCTTTCGTCTTGTAGAGGAGGCTCACGTAGACCGTGTCGGCCACGGTGGGCGCGCGGCGCGCGGCGAGCACCTGGACGCTGCCTTCGCTGGCGACATACTGAGCGGCCTGGCCGCCGCCCCACACCGTGATCTCGCCGCCGCTGTAGTTGAGCGTCTCGGGCACGATCGTCACCTGGGGCCTGCGGGCCGATATGGGCACGCTCCACGTTCCGCCCCAGCCGTGGCCGTTGCCGCGGCCGTGGAGCTGGTCGCCAGGCGAGTAGGCCTGGAAATCCTCGACAGCCAGGAGCGCCGCGTTGGCCTCGGCCGCGACGAGGGCCCCGAGCGCGAGGGCCGTCCATGCCGCCAGCATTTGCCTGTACTGCACGGGAATCGCCCCCAAAAAAACCCAAGTGTGCAGACCGCCACGTACCCAACTGCGCGCAAAAAGCATGCCACGGCGTCAGCAGGCAACGACGCGAGCCATGGATGGCTGCAACGCCATATAACCTATGGGGATGCGTTGCGGGATGCCTGCACGTGAGCCGGCGCCCGCTGTCCGCCGGCACCGACAAAATGTCCCCCGGTATCCAGCATGCCAGACCCCCGAGGCCGATCGGGGCTCGCGCTTCCGCGCCGCGTCCCTCCCCGATACAATGGAGAGGACCCACGCCGGCCGGTCAGCCGTGGGGGGCTTTTCTCGCGGGCAGGGGGTGAAACGTTTCGCCTGCCGGCGACAGTACAGTTGTAAGGGAGCGAGGGCGCGTCGCCGAGGAGCCAGCCATCCCGAAGCTGCGAGCCAGGTTCCAGGAGCTGGTCGACGCCCACTACGAGGGGCTGTGGCGGTATGTCTCGGCCCTGACGTCGGGCGCGGCCGAGGGCGAGGACATTCTGCACCAGGCCTTCCTGCTGGCCTTCGACCGCCTGGCCGGGGGGAGCGAGTTCACGGGCGACCCCGGCAAGTGGCTTCGCGGCACGGCCCGCAACCTGGTGCACGCCTGGTGGCGACACAAGCGCAGGATGCCGCAGGACGTGGCGGACCGGCTGAAGCGGCTGGTGGACGAGGCGGACGACGCGCTGACGGGCATGGCCCGGGCCGAGGTGGCGCAGGCGCTCGAGCGGTGCCTGGGCAAGCTCTCCGCCGGCGACCGCGCGCTCGTGGCCGCACGCTACGAGCGGGGCCTGCGGGTGACGGCCATCGCCCAGCGGCTGCGGAGGAACGTGGCGACGGTGCGCGTCCGCCTGTTCCGCATCCGCCAGGCGCTGAGGCGTTGCGTCGAGGCCATCCTGTCCCGCGGAGAGGCCACATGAGCGAGCCGTGGCGACAGCTTCTCGACAGGGCGCTCGATGGCGATGAGTTGAGCCAGGGCGAGGCAAGGGCGCTGGCCCACGCGCTCGGCCAGGCCAAAGCCAGTTGTGCGGTCGGGGCCGAGCTGCGGTTCGAGGGCGAGCTTCGGGGCTACCTGGCGCCGCCTGGGCAGGTGGCCCTCTCGCGCGAGCGGCTGCTGGCGAAGGCCGCGCTGCGCGAGAAGGGACGGCAGGTGGCCAGCGGGGCACGGCGGCGCAGGCTCGCCTGGGTCGGGGCCGCCGCGGCGGCGGTGGCGCTCGTCGCGGTCGGGGGCGCGCTGTGGCTCGGGCGGGGGCGCTACCCGAGGCCCCGAGCACGGGGCGACCTGCGGGTGGTCCGCGCGGGACGCGACGTGGCGGCGGCCGGGCCGCTCGAGCGCGGCGACCAGCTCGTCGCGGGACGCGGCGGCGCCACCCTGAGCCTCGGCGGCTACTGCACGTTGAGCCTCGACCCCGGCGCGGCTCTCCGCCTGGCCGGCGAGGCACGGAAGGAGGCCGTGGAACTGACCAGCGGCAAGCTCGTCTCCCGAGTCGAGCCGAAGCAGGGCGAGTACCGAGTGCTCACGCCCCTCGGCACCCTCGAGGTGACGGGCACGGAGTTCGTGACGACCGTGGGACACCGCGCACACGCGCAAGGAGGACGCGAGATGAGCAGGCTGAAGAAGGCGGCGGTGGTGACCGTGATGGTGCTGTCGGGCGCCGTCGCGTACCAGTTCGGCGACGCGACGGGCCTGCTGACCGCAGGCATGGGCCAGGCCTTCGGCGCCGAGGGCGAGCGCGAGGAGCCCCGCCTGCCCGAGGGCATCCGGGGCTTCCGAGGCATCTTCGTCGGCACCGTGGTGAAGGTGGGCGACCGCGTGTTCGTGCTCAAGGTCGCCCAGGTCAAGCGCGAGTGGAAGCAGAGCAAGGCCGCCAGCCCCGAGAGCGTGGTCGGCAAGAGCGTCACGATCTCCGTCTGGCGCAAGAGCCGCATGCTCGAGCGACATCTCCGCACCCTCAGGACCCTGAGGCCCGGCGACAGGGTGGAGGTCGAAGTCTTCCACTTCGACGGCCACACGCTGGGCGTGGTGGAGCTGCTCCGCAAGCTCGAGCCCGAGGGCGAGCGCCGCCGCGAGGGCGAAGGCGAGCACGACGCACGACACGAGGAGGGCGAACGCAGGGAAGGCGAGCGTCGGGGCGACAGGGACGGCGAGCGCCGCGAACGCGAGGGGGGGGAACGCCGCCGCGATGGCGACCGCGAAGGGGAGCGCGCGCCCGAGGAGGACATGGCCCCGCGCGACAGGGATCGCGAGCGCGGGGTTCGCCACGAGGAGGGCGAGCGCAGGGAACGCAGGGAAGGCGAGCGCCGCGAGGGCGAGCGCGAGGGGCGCAGGGAGGGCCGACGGGACGGCGAGGAGCGCCGCGAGCGCCATCGTGACGGCGAAGGGCGTCGGGAGGGGGAGCGCGAGGGCGACGAGCGCGGCGAGCGCCGCCGCCGTGATGGCGAGCGCGAAGGCGACCGCGACCGCCGCCGCGATGGCGAAGGCGAGGGCGAGCGCGTCTCGGCCGAGCGGCTCGCAGGCTATCGCGGGCTCAGGGCCGTTCTCGTCGGCACCATTGAGGCCAAGGGCAGAACCTCCTTCCTCCTCGGGGTCCTGCGCGTGTCGAAGGTCGTGAGGTCCAACCAGGCGAAGCGCCCCGAGAGCGTGGTCGGCCAGGAGATCCGGCTGACCCTCAAGTGGAAGGGGCGGGTGAACTCGCGGCTGGCCAAGGCGCTGGCGAAGCTCGAGGTCGGCGACCGCGTGGAGGTCGGCGCGATCCACCTCGAACGCCAGCACTTCGCCGCCGTCGAGGTCCTCAAGAAGGTCGAGTGAGCCGCACGGCTCCAAGGGACGCTCTGGCACAGGCTCCAGCGAAAGGAGGCGGACATGGCAGGCAAGTGGACGGTGCGGGTGGCGCTGGCGACGGCCGTGGCGGGGCTGGCCACCTGGGTGGCCGCGGCCGACGTCGGCGTGCCCGAGGCCCTCAAGGGCTTCCGCGGGATGATGGAGGGCTCGATCGTCCGCAAGGGCGAGCGCGAGTTCATCCTCAAGGTCGAGAAAATCACCAGGACCTGGAAAGGCAACAAGGCGGCGAACCCCCAGGCCGCCGTCGGCAAGCAGGTGGTCTGCGAGCTGTGGGCGAAGTCGCGGCTCTACGAGCAGCACCGCAAGACCCTCGCCGCGCTCAAGGCGGGCGACCGCGTGTCCGTCGAGCCCTTCCACCTCGAGCCCGAGCACGACCATCTGAGCGTCGTCGAGGAGCTCAAGAAGCTCGAGCCGCCGAAGGCGGGCACCGACCCCGTGCCCGAGGGCCTGCGCGGGTTCCGAGGCATGCTGCTCGGCACGATCGTGGCGAAGGGCGACGGCGAGTTCGTCCTCAAGGTCGAGAGGGTGACGAAGGTCTGGAAGCACAACAAGGCGACGAACCCCCAAAGCGCCGTCGGCAAGAAGCTGGCCGTCGACATCTGGGCGAAGTCGCGGCTCGCCGAGCAGATCCGCAAGACCCTCGCCGGCCTGAAGGTCGGCGACCGCGTCGTCGCCGAGGCCTTCCACTTCGAGGGCAACCACCTCTCCGTGGTCGAGGAGCTGCGCAAGGAGGACTGACCTGCGCGGCTGCCAGGTCGCTTCGCCCGTTTCCACGCGCCCGTGGGCACTCAGACCTTCACGGCGCCGCCGTTCGCCATCGACCTGGCGGCTGCTCATCACCCAGGCCGGCCTGCCCGACATCGACGGCGACCGCTGGCCCGACGGCCGAAGAGGCGCGGGCCGGCACCGACCCGCTCGATCCCGTGGGCTTCCCATAGGCGATGCGGGGGCCGAGGCAGCCTTGACCTATAGGACCCATACGACCTATGGGACCTATCCGACCGCCGCCGCGGCCCAGCAAAGGAGTGCTCCGATGAGACCCGTGGCTTGCCGCATCGCGGTGGCGGCCGCGGCGCAGGACCCCGAGCGCGATGCCCTCTCCTTTGCGTGGGCCGTGGCCAGCCAGCCCGAGGGGGCGGCCGCCGCGCTCGCCGACCCCAAGGCGGCCACCACCAAGGCTACCGGGCTCACCGTGCCCGGCCGCTACGCCTTCGACGTCGCCGTGAGCGACGGCACCAGCCAGGTGCGCCGCACCGTGCGGGTCAACGTGTTCGAGGGCAATCAGCCGCCGCGGCTGGTCGACGTGCACAACCGCATCCCCGTGCTCGTCACGCTGCCCCACGACCACACGCTGCTCATCGGCGGCGCGTTCGACCTCGAGGGCGACAAGCTCGCCTTCCGCTGGAGCGTCGCCAGCCAGCCCGAGGGCGCCGACGTGCGGCTCGAGACGCCCGACAAGCAGAAGTGCAAGCTCACCCACATCACCGTCGCCGGCGCCGGCCGCCGGGGAGATGGCGGAGCCGCCCGCGACGTGGACGAAGAGCGACCGCGTGTCCGCCCGCGGCACGGTGACGGGCGTGGTGACGCGCAAGGGGCCGCGGTGGGTGGAGCTCCGCGGGCCGAGTGGGCGAACGGCGCGCTACATCCCGCGGTGGATCGGCGGCATGCCCCGCGACGGCGGAGGCCCCGAGAAGGCGATCGTCGCGAAGATCCGCCGGCTGCGCGTCGGCCAGCGCGTGTCCGTGCGATGGCAGATCGACCACCACCTGCGGGCCAACGACATCCGGCCGCTGCCCTGAGCGGCACGGGGCCGGCGAGAGGAGCAAAGGGGGACAAGCCATGGGGTACTGGCACCGTTGGTCTCGGCTCGGGGTGGTGCTGTGCGCGGTGGCGGGCAGCGCCGTGGCCGCGACGCCGCGATACCGCATCGAGTATGCCACCTACTTCGGCGGCAAGGCGTTCGACCAAGCGCGGGAGGTCATCGTCTATCCCGACGGCTCGGTGCTCGTGGGCGGCCTGACGGCCTCGAGCGGCCTGCCGACGACGGAGGGCGTGGTGCAGCCGCAGTACTCGGGCGACGACCCCGCGCTCGGGCACGGCGGCATCTACGGCGGCGACGCCTTCCTGGTCCGCCTCAGCGCCGATGGGAGCCAGATCCTGACCGCCAGCTACTTCGGCGGCTCGAAGCAGGAGCGCGGCGTCTACGGCATGGCGCTCGACTCCAAGGGCGACCTCGTGATCGGCAGCGCCACTCGCTCCGCCGACATGCCCACCACCGAGGGCAGCTACCAGCCGAAGTTCGGCGGGGGGAAGGCCGACATGTACGCGGCCAAGCTCGCGCCTGACCTCACCAGGATCCTCTGGTGCACCTACGTCGGGCGAGGGAGAACCGACTGGCCCCGCGGCGGCCTCGGCCTCGACGACGAGGACTGCGTCTACCTGGTCGGCGGCACCGACTCGCCCGACTTCCCGACCGCCGAAGACGCCTTCCAGCGCCGGCTCAGGGGCAAGCGCGACGCCGCCATCGTGAAGCTCAAACCCGATGGCTCCGACATCGTGTGGAGCACCCTGCTCGGCGGCTCCGGCACCGAGGGCCTGATGGGCGTGCGGGTCGACGCCTCGGGGGTGTACGTGGCCGGGCACACCCAGTCGCGGGATTTCCCGGTGACGCCCGGCGCGCCGCAGTCGGCGCTCGGCGGCAAGTCCGACTGCTTCTTCGCCAAGCTCTCGCCCGATGGTCGCCGCCTGCTCTACGCCACCTACCTCGGCGGCAGGGAAAACGAGTTCGCCGAGCACAGGCCCCACCTGCTGCCCGACGGCTCGATGCTGCTGACGGGGGTGACGGCCTCGCCCGACTTCCCGACCACGCCGCGGGCCGCGCAGCGGCGCTTCGGCGGCAAGAACGACGGCTTCCTCACCAGGCTCTCGCCCGACGGGCGGCGGCTCGTCTTCTCCACGTTCGTCGGCGGCTCCGACGGCGAGTTCTTTCTCATGCCCACGCCCGACCCCAAGGGCAGGATCTTCCTCGTGGGCACGACGCGGTCGCGCGATTTCCCCGTCACGCGCGACGCGGTGCAGAGCGCCTTCGCGGGCGCCAAGGGCAGGTGGGACGGCGACGGCGTGCTCGCCATCCTCAGCCGCGACGGCTCGAAGCTGCTCTACGCCACCTACCTGGGCGGCCGGGGCGGCGACCTGATCCGCAGCATCGCCCTCGGGCCGAAGGGCGAGGTCTATCTCGTCGGCAGCACCTCCTCGCCCGACTTCCCCGTGACGGCCAACGCCGTGCAGAAGACCCTCGGCGGCAAGGCCGACGCCTTCGTCGTCAAGCTCGTGCCCGCGCGGTGACGGCGGCAGATCGTCCAGCGGCAGAGCCTCGACGTCGATGCCGTCACCGCCGCCACCGTCACCGTGCAAGCCATCGTCGAAGCCACCTACCGCGCCCTGACGCGCGCCGGCGCGAAGTAGCCTCGGCGCCGACTTGCCACGGAGCCTCCCCCGGGTCTTGCGGAACCCCGGCCCGCCCGCCCCCCTCCCGCAGGTTCCACACCTGCGGGAGGGTATCGCCTACGCCAGCGGCCCCCTCCAGGTCGTACCCTCCCGCAGGACTGCAAGCCTGCGGGAGGGAAGTCCCCACCTGCCAAGCCGTAAACGCCTTTGTGTCAATAGCTTATGGCCACGAAGGGGCGGCAAGGGCAGGGCATGGCCCTGGGCCGTCGGATTTCGATCCCTCCGGCGAAAATCGATCCCTGCCCGCGGGCCTCACCCTTCCTCGGGGAGGCCGAGCGCGCGGGCGAGGGCGGCGGGCTCGAGGCGGTAGCGGGAGCCGCGGCCCTGGTAGAAGCCGTGCGCCTCGACCAGGTGGATGCCGAGCGCGGTGAAGCGGAGGGTCTCGCCCGTCGCGGCGTTGGTGAGCTCGACTTCGCCCTTGGCGAAGGTGCCGCAGCCGCCCCACGGGCAGGGGATGCGGCCCATGGCCTCGCGCCAGAGGGCCGAGCGCCCCTCGCCCACCTCGACGTGCCTGCCCAGGCCTGCGCGCGCCTGGTCGTAGACCGCTTGGAGCCTGGCGGCGATGGCCTGGTGGGTGGTGCCGAGGCCGACGACGGCGGAGTTGTCGGTCTCGAGGATCTCCTCGAGCCGCCGGCGGTCGGGGGCGAGGAAGCCGTCGCGGCAGAGCACGCCGGGGGCCATGCGCTCGGCGACGCGGCGGTAGGCGGGGCTTTGCTTCATGCGATCGGTCCCTGGCTTGCCCACCCGCAGGCCTGGCACCCGCGGGCGGGGCGGGGCTAGGTGAACTTGTCGTAGTGGATGCGCTCCTCGGGAATGCCCTTGGCGGCGAGCACCTTGACGGCGGCGTCGATCATGCCGCCGCTGCCGCACAGGTAGCCCTCGGCGTCGGCGCCGTCGGCGAGGTGGCGGTCCACGACTTCGGTGATCAGGCCCTTCTCGCCCGTCCAGCCGTCGCCCTCGGTCGCGCCCGAGAGCGCGGGCACGAAGCGGAAGCGGGGCAGCTCGCTGGCGAGCTGCTCGAGCTCGTCGATGAGGAACAGGTCGCGCCTGGCCACGGCGCCGAAGAAGTAGGTGCACGGGCGGTCGATGCCCTGCTCGCGCATGTGGCGGACGATGCTCCAGAAGGGCGCCATGCCCGAGCCGCCGGCGATCCACACCATCTCGCGGGCCGGGTCGTCGCTGAGGCGGAACTCGCCGTAGGGGCCGTTGAGCCGCACCTCGTCGCCTTCCTTGAGGATGGTGAACACCCAGGTGGTGCAGATGCCGCCGGGGGCGAGGCGGATGATCAGCTCGACGTGCGAGCGGTCGCTCGGCGGGCTGGCGATGCTGTAGGCGCGGTAGACCGGCTCGGGGTTGGGGCCGTAGGCGGGGGCCTCGAGCTGCACGTACTGGCCGGGGGTGAAGTCGATGGTGTCGGGCTCGACGAGGCGGATGCGCAGCTCCTTGATGTCGTGGGTGAGGTCGCGGATGCGCTCGACCACGCCTGTGAACTGCCTGACGCGGAAGAGCTCGTCGGGGATCTCGATGGCCAGGTCGTTGCGCACCTTGAGCTGGCAGCTCACCCGCACGTCGCTCTTCTGCTCCTCGTCGTCGAGGAGGGTCAGCTCCGTGGGGATGAGGGGGCCGCCGCCGGCGGTGACCTTCACCTTGCAGTAGGCGCAGGTGCCGCGTCCGCCGCAGGCCGAGGGGATGAAGATCTGCTGCTCCATGAGTGTGGCGAGCAGCGGCTTGCCGCCCTGCACCTCGAGCGTGCGGGCGCCCTGGTTGATGTCGATGGTGCACGGGCCGTAGTTGGCCAGGGTGCGCTCGGCGAGCACCAGCAGCGCGGCGAGCACGCCAGCGGTGGCGGCGGTCACCAGAGTGGCGAGCAGTATGGTGCCCATGGGCAGCGCCTTGGGGTCTCCGTCGTATAGGTCGTATAGGTCCTGTCCGTTGCGGGGTGCGGCGTCGGGCGTCGCTACTGCTGGATCATCCCACTGAAGCCCACAAAGGCGAGGGCCATGATGCCGGTGACGATGAGCGAGATGCCGGGGCCTTCGAGCGCGGGCGGGATCTGCGCTCGCTTGAGCCGCTCGCGGATGCCCGCCATCAGCACGATCGCCACCATCCAGCCCAGGCCCGAGCCAAACCCGTACACCACGCCCTCGACCACCGTGTAGTTGAGGTTGACCATGAACAGCGAGGTGCCCAGGATCGCGCAGTTCACCGTGATCAGCGGCAGGAA
>Ga0180432_10012220_pt1 | contig 10010 bp, 7 predicted proteins | sample SS_ome_10_FD_132414 | JGI IMG/M metagenome (GOLD analysis project Ga0180432, IMG submission 132414) | Hypersaline lake sediment archaeal communities from the Salton Sea, California, USA - SS_1_MS_2 metaG | ecosystem: Environmental > Aquatic > Non-marine Saline and Alkaline > Hypersaline >...
AGCAATGACGCAGACGCAGTCCCGACGTTGATGCGTTCAGGTGCGCCCTGACCCGTCAGCGTCATCACGGTGGACCCGTACAACGCAACTTCCTCGAACAGCGTCTGTCCGTCACGCCAGCGCTCATAGTCAGGCCATGACAGGTAGATCTGGTCCCAACTGGATGCCAGCTGCGGGTTGTCGAGCCAATCCGGGAAGGTTTCCCACACCTGCACCAGCCGGCCCGGATCCTCATAGGGGAGTGGGCGGAGCAACACAGCCTCCACAACGCTGAAGATTGCGGTGGACGCGCCGATGCCGAGGCCCAGCGTGCCGACTGATATGGCCGTGAAGAGAGGTTTTCGTCGCAGCATCCGGAACCCGAAACGTATGTCCCTTAGGAAGTCTCTGACTGCCACTCCAGGGAAAACCCGTTCTCGATGATTCGGCGCTCGCGTTGAGTTCGATGTCGACCGCATCTTGGCGAACGTCGAAATGAAGACCGCCCGGGAGATTTCCCGACGACGCCAGCGCCTCGCGATTCTGTTGCCACTGGCCGCTGCGAGCCGGCGATATGATTCTTCCAGTTCGCTCGTCAGGATGTCGGCATCGACCTTCCCTAGGTTCAACCGCAGGAGTATGCGCGCCAGCCTGTTCATCGAGGGCTCTCCAGCTCAGCGTGGAAACCATCCCACAGGCTCATCAGAGCTGCACGCATATCCCGGAGCCGCTCCATTCCCGCCGGAGTCAGGTCGAAGTATCGCCGGATTCGGCCCTTTTCCTCCGATTGATCGTCTACTCGGGATCGAAGCAATCCCTTCTCCTCCAGCCGCCGCATGGCAATGAACACGGCCGACTGGGCGACCTCGCGTCCGGTGCGTTCCTCGATTTCCTGCACAACCGATACAGAATAGGCCCCGCCCTTCAGGCGTAGTGTGGCGATCAGAGCCTGGTGTTCGAGGTCGCCAAGTGCATTTCTCGTCATAGAATCCCGACCATTTTCAGCAGTTGACTATAGTTGCTAGTGTATTGGACTCCTGAATTGCCGAAAAGGTTGCAGCGGGTCGCTATTTGCCTAATCAAGCGTCTCCAACGGAAAACCTCCCTGCCCGCGCCCCCGCGCCTGCCTATCTATGCAACCTTTTTGGCACTCCAAACGTCTTATTAACTGCAACGCAGTAGATATTTGTTCGAAACCGGAGCCGCAGCATGCCGAAAACGCTAGGTGAGTTCGAAGTACTGATCCTTCTGGCGATTGTCCGCCTGAAATCCGACGCTTACGGGGCCACGATCCATAAGGAGATTGAAGTCCGGACCGGCAGGTCGATCGCGATCGGAGCCATCTACACCGGACTCTCTCGTCTCCAGAAGAGCGGATTCGTGAAGGCCACAATCGGTGAGCCTACGCCGCAACGCGGGGGGCGGCGAAAGAAGTACTACGAGATCGAACCGGCCGGGGCGCGGGCGCTAACGCAGTCCGTCAACGCATTCCGACAGATGACCGCGGGGATCGAGGGTGATTTGGAGGAGGTGCTGCAGTGAGACGACGCCTCCCGAGGTTTGCTGCGGCAGTCTTGTCGGCCTTCGCTTCCGACGAAGAACGAGAGTTCCTCTTGGGGGATCTGGAGGAGCAGTATGTGCAGAGGTGCAGAGGAAGCAGTTTGGGGGCTCGAAGATGGGTGTGGGGCCAGGTGCTGCGCTGCGGTATGCACGCTCTGCGAAACCGGGGTTCGCAACGTGTATTTCCTGCCCCTGCTTCGACCTCGCAGCTAGGGCGTTCGGGCAACGACCTGCTGCAGTCAACGATCTCCGACGTTCGATTCGCTCTACGATCGTTCCGATCCAGGCCGGGCTTCGCTTTCACCGCCATCGGCCTAATGGGACTCGGAATCGGCGCCACTACCACAATCTTCTCCGTGGTGGACACTGTCTTACTCCGACAGCTTCCCTATCCGAATCCTGAAAGTCTGGTGCTCTTCGACAACCGGCCTCACTCGTACCCTAACTTCAAGGAGTGGCGGGACAATCTCACCACCGTCAGCACCATCGGCGCGTTGTCGAACGCCGAGGGTAGTGTGTCCGGAGGTCAGGGTGCGGAGCACGTCTGGATTGCACATGTCACACCCGAGCTACTGCCGATGCTCGGCGCGATACCTCACGTCGGCCGTCTATTCACCGCCCAGGATCAACTGGATGACTCCCATATGGTGATGCTGGGCCACGGATTCTGGCGACAACGCTGGGGCGGCGATCCGAATGTTGTTGGGCGGCAGATCCGTCTTGACGGTCAAATGGTGCTCGTAACGGGCGTGTTGAGCTCAGCGTTCACCCCACCACAGGCGATTACCGCAACCGGCCAGGTCGACGTGTGGAAGCTTTTGGACGAGAACGCTTCGATGAACTCGACCCGGGATTCTCGGACTCTCGGTGTTGTGGCGCGCCTTAAGGACAACATTTCCATGGAAGTCGCTCAGGCAGAAGTTGACGCCCTGACAGCGGCGCTCGCCCAGGAATATCCCGACGATTTCATCAGGGCCGACGGCTCGGCCCTTTCGTTCCCGCTAGTTCCGTTCAAAGAAGCAACTATTCGGAGGGTGAGCGACACTCTACTTCTCTTGTTGGGGGCCGTGGGCCTGTTGCTCCTGATTGCCTGCGCAAACGTGGCGTCCCTATTTCTGGCGAGGGGAACTGCTCGCGCTGGTGAGATCGCACTGCGCGGAGCCCTCGGTGCCGGTGGGCTCAGAATCGCACGCCAGCTTCTGACGGAGAGCGCGCTCCTGGCCCTTTTCGGCGCTGCGATGGGTGTAGGGTTTGCATACCTGGGCGTTCGGCTGTTCCTGGTTTTCAACCCGGGGGGAATTCCGCGCATCGCGGCACTCGCGGTTGACACCAGGATTCTAGTGTTCGCGTTTGCTGCATCGGTTAGTACCGGCGTGCTGTGCGGTGTCTTCCCAGTATTTCAAGCCCTCGGCCGGAGCGCGATTTCCGACTTGCGCGAGACAGCCGCCAATACGACCGTCGGCGCTAGGCGTCGAAGGCTCAAAAACGGCTTGGTGGTTTCAGAACTCGCTCTGACCGTCATTCTGTTGACTGGATCGGGACTGTTGTTTCGGAGCCTGCTGGAGAGAATGAAGGTGGACCCCGGATTTGACACAGACGGACTCGTAATTCTCCCGCTCGAATTGGGCGCCTCTTATGACGGGCCGGAGCGAAGCCGATTCGTGCGCGAACTCAGCGAGAGTATTCAGTCAATGCAGGGCACAGAGGCGGTAGCAGCAGGGTGGACACTTCCATTCGTCTTTCCAGCGCGGTCGTGCTGCTGGGCGAGCCCCATCTACGTTGAGGGAACAGAAGAAGACGAGCTGTTCCCGTACACGTTTGTACACCCGGTAACGCCGCACTATTTCGAGTCTCTCGGCGCATCGATGGCATACGGGCGCGAGTTCACAGAAACCGATCCAACGGATTCGCCGAGCGCTGCAATCATCAACGCGAGACTGGCACGCCGCCTGTTCGACACGGAAGACGCTGTGGGCAAGCGGTTCATGATAGGGCGGAGCGGTCCACTCACTGTCGTGGGTGTGGAGAGCGGCGTTCAGCACTGGAGTTTAGACGAAGAGATCGATGAGGCCGTGTACCTGCAATACCATGTTGCGGGCGCCGGATTCGGATTGCTCCACGTAGCAGTGCGATCATCTACGCCTCTCGATATCCTGGCCCCGGCCGTACGGGAGATCGTCAGAACACTCGATCCAGACCTCGCGACCGATGAGATCACGACCATGCAAAACCTGGTGGCTGACTCACTCGGGACTCCTCGGTTTCTTTCCATGCTCTTCGGATTCTTCGCGGCTGTGGCTCTGCTGCTTGCGTGCGGCGGGATCTATGCGTCGATGCTCTATTCCGTAGGCCAGCGACGCAGGGAGATGGGGATCCGGCTTGCGTTGGGAGCAGACGGTACGCGAATGACGGGGATGGTACTTGGTGAAGCGGCGGTTGTCACGGGAGTTGGACTTGTGATTGGTGTGGCCGGTGCAGTGGCCGCATCACGATTGATGGCTGGATTTGTTTGGGGTGTGTCAACATTTGACCCGGTCACGTACTTGGGAGTCTGTATACTTCTCAGTGCTGTTGCGATCACTGCATGCTGGATCCCTGCGCGTCGTGCGGCCAGGTCTGACCCGCTCGCAACGCTGAGAGTTGATTAGCCGTACGCAGTGACTGCGGAGCCGCGTGCAAATGCACCGGCCCGCGTAGAATCGGGTATCACCTGCCAACACCCGCACGCCAGAATGATGGCGTGTCTTACTCTTGCAGAAACCGCCGAGCCGAGGTGAGCTTATGGGTATGGCAGAACCCGCGTATTACACAGCAGAGATGGTCCGGGCGATTCCCGACGACGGCAAACGTTACGAGTTGGTGTACGGGGAGTTGCTCGTGACACCGTCGCCTCGGTTATGGCACCAGGAGGTCGTGGGCAGACTGTTTGAGGAATTGCGTGCCTATCTCCGAACCCACTCGGTAGGCCACGTGCTCACCTCCCCGGCAGATATCTCCTGGAGTCCCGACACGCTGGTTCAGCCCGATGTTTTCGTCGCCGATCTCGAAGAGGCACGCACTCTCGAATGGAGCTACGTGAAGACGCTGCTCTTAGCCATCGAGGTAGTGAGCCCCAGCACCGCCAGATTCGACCGGTTCACGAAGCGGCGTTTGTATCAGGAAGTTGGCATTCCACATTACTGGATCGTAGATCCAGACCGAAAATTGGTGGAAGTCTGGACACCGAACGACACTCAACCAACGGTCCAAAAAGACCGAGTAGTGTGGGCACCAAACGCGGCGGAGGAACCGCTAAATATCGACCTAGCGGAGTTGTTCAAAGAGATCTGACTCCTATCGCGCATGCAGAATCGAGACTCTGTGACGAGTCTAGCTACTCTGGTAGACCTCTGTACCACGCACTAATCTTCCTCAGTCTGAATTCAGTTCACTAACGTTTACCGGGAACGGGCTCATGTTGCGCAAAGCTCTTCTAGCATGTTTTGCCGTCGTAACTATGACAGCATCTCTTCACTCTCAATCAACCGCACCTTATCGTCCGCTGGGCACGCTGCGCGATCAAGCGGCATTACAACAACAATGGCTGCAATACCGGCTCGACTCGGTCATGCCGATGCTCATGCGGGAACAAGGTGTGGAGATGTGGGTGATCTCAATGCGGGAATACAACGAAGACCCCGTGTTTCCCGCCCTCGTTTCGGCCACTACGTTCGCGGCCCGCCGACGCACGATCTACATATTCCACGACCGCGGTCCTGGTGAGGGAGTAGAACGGCTTGCGCTGGGTGGTTCCTCACAGGGTGGCCTGTACGAAGCACTGCGCGGCTCAGTTCAAACAGAGGACGGCCGCACCGAGGAACTCACCGGCGAAAACCAATGGAACGCCTTTGCGGCATTGGTGCGCGAACGGAACCCTCGCAACATCGCCGTCAACATGTCGAACATCCACGCGTTCTCCGATGGCCTGACGGCGGCTGAATGGGAGCAGATGCAGGCCGCGCTCGGACCGGATCTCACGAGCAGGGTGGTGCGCTCTGAACTACTCGCGGTCAACATGCTCTACCTGAGAGTTCCGGGCATGGTGCCCATCTTCAGGAAGATGCAGGAACTCGCGTGGAACCTGATATCCACAGCATTCTCCAATGAGGTGGTGATACCGGGTGTCACAACCACAGACGATGTAGTGTGGTGGATGCGCCAACGCATCAACGACATGGGTCTCCAGACCTGGTTTCAACCGTCTGTAGACGTCCAGCGCCAAGGCGGCGTCCTCGGCGAGGGACCGACAGTCATCCAGCGCGGTGACGTGTTGCACTGCGATGTCGGCATCACGGCGCTTGGGCTCAACACCGACACACAGCACCTGGGCTACGTCTTGAGAGACTATGAGACCGACGCGCCCGAGGGTCTCAAGGCAGCGTTGAGAAATGGCAACCGATTGCAGGACATTTTACTCGCCGAGATGCACCCCGGACGGACGGGAACCGAGGCCTTGTTGGCCGCGTTGGAAGTGATGCGCGCGGAAGGTATCAACGGCACCATCTACACGCACCCGGTCGGAGACAACGGGCATGCAGCCGGCCCGCTAGTCGGACGCTGGGACAACCAGGCAGGAGTGCCCGGACGCGGTGATGTGCCGCTGCGTGGGCCTAGTTGGTATGCGATCGAACTCCAGGCCACAACACCTGTTCCGGAATGGGGCAACCAGACCGCCCGCATGGGGATGGAAGAAGACGCCGAACTCACTGCCGAGGGCCGTATGCGCTGGATCCTGAAGCGCCAGACTGAGTTTCACCTGGTCAGGTAGCACTCCCTGAAACCGTACAAGCCAACCTCTCGTAGGTTGGTGTGTAGATTAGTCATAGAATGTAAGACAAATATTTTGTGAGATCACCAAATGACTAAGCGCGACTACCTCGGTGAATTCGAGCAGTTGGTTTTGCTGGCAGTGATGAGGCTAGGGCCCGAGTCGTACGGCGTCACGATCCGCGAGGAGATCGAGGTCCGCAGCGGGCGCGACGTTTCACTCGGCGCCATTTACCCAACGCTTGATCGGCTCGAACAGAAGGGATACGTAAAATCATTCACCGGTGAGCCAACAGGTGAGCGCGGTGGGCGCTCCAAACGCCACTTCGTCCTTCAACCGCCAGGAGAAGAGGCCCTCCGGAGATCCTGGGAGATGTTGACCTCTCTCTGGGATGGGTACGAGCCCGAACCGCAGCGAGGGACCAAGTGACAGCCGCAAACGGCAAGCCGCGACACAAAGGCGAGAACGCCCCACGCCTCACGCGGACCCAGGCTTGGTTGCTTCGTACCGTGCCGGCAGCACACCGGGAACATCTCGTGGGAGACCTGCTGGAGGAATACCAGCGTCGTGGTTTTGCGAGCCGAAATGCCCGGACGAAAAGACGTTGGTTCCGCAGAGAAATCGTGCGCGCAATCGTCGCGAATCTCACAACACGCGCCCGGCATCGTCTCACCCGCCCAAGGCGGCGCAGGAAGCTACCGTCCACCTCGAACGGACGAGGCAATCTCATGGAATCCACGATCCAGGACCTCCGCCTAGCTCTTCGCGCATTCGTGAGAAACCCGGGAGTCGCGGCAGTGATCGTCGTGACGCTGGCGCTGGGCATCGGCGCCAACACGGCGATATTCTCGGTCTTGAATACGGTCCTTTTGAAACCACTACCCTTCCCCGAACTGGACCGATTGGTCACGGTGTGGACTCCGCAGCAGGGGTACACCAGGAATCCCCTTTGCGATGCCGATTGGATCGACTTGCGTGACGGCAGCAAGTCGTTCGAATACTGGGGCCCCTACCTTCCGGAATCCTTCAACCTCTCCGGGGACGAAGTCCCTGAACGGGTGCGCGGCGTGTCGGTGACACCAGGTGTTCTACGCGCTCTAGGAACCGTTCCGTCGCAGGGGCATCTCTTCACCCAGAGTGACATGCAGGACCCCTCCCGCGGCACCGTGCTCGTGAGCGAACGCCTTTGGAAGACTCGCTATGCCAGTGACCCCGACTTTGTCGGTCGCGTCATCCGGATCGACGGAGCGGGGCGGACCGTGATCGGCATCCTGCCGGAGGATTTCAGATTCCCGGGACGGCAATCTCTGCGAGAGCCCGAAGTCTTGCTGCCTCTCTATCTCGACGAAACGGATCTCGAGCGCGGGTCATACTTCCTCTCCGTGCTCGGCAGGCTAAGAGAGGACGTGCCAATCGAAGCCGCACGAATAGAACTGGGTACGATCGCCGCGCGGCTCGAGGAGGCTTACCCCGAAACGAACCGCGACAGGATAGTGGAGGTGTTCCGTCTCAAGGACGAAGTGCTCGGGGATTCGGAGAGCCGGGTGTGGACGCTTCTTGGCATCACGGGGATCGTATTGCTGATTGCGTGCACGAACGTTGCGAGCGTGTTGCTAGCACGGAATGCGGCGCGAGGCGCGGAAATGGCGGTCCGCGTCTCGATGGGGGCGGGGCGCGGCCGCCTGGTGCGCCAACTGCTCACGGAGAGTCTCGTCTTCTCGGTGGTCGGAGGCACTGCCGGGCTACTTTTGGCATGGTGGGGGATTGGTCTCCTGCGCGGCACCACTGCGGCGAACTTGCCTCGCATTGCCGAAGTCCAAATCGACATGGCGGTCGTGTTGTTCACGTACGGTGTGGCCCTTCTCACCGGTGTGCTGTTCGGAATTCTCCCGGCGCTCACGACGTCCCGCACAAACCTCACTGTCGGTCTTGGCCGGCAATCACGGACCGTTGCGTCGACTAGATCGCAGTCGCGTTTCCTGGGGATGTTGATCGTGGGTCAGTTCGCGCTCACGTTCGTGCTAGCAAACGCTGCGGGGCTTTTGGTGCGAAGCCTGTGGAACGTCACCGATTCACGCGAACTCCACCAACCTGGGAAGGCGCTCCTCGCCGGTTATTTGACGCCACGAGAAGAGAGCGACGAAATCCTAACTCCGGATCCTTTCCTCGATCGCCTGCTCGAGCGGCTCAAGGATATGCCGGGCGTTGTGTCGACCGGCGCCACTTCGCGCCTCCCGCTGCTCGGGGGTTGGACGGCAGGCGTGCTCTCGGATTGCCAAGAATACGATTCCAACGCTGACCGCGGCTACGTGAATGTCATCTGTGCAACGCCTGGGTACATCGATGCCATTGGTATGACCATCCTTCAAGGCCGAGACCTCGCAAACCAGGACCTGGACGCTGGGAATCCGGGCGTTTTGGTGAACCGTAGTTTAGCCTCGTCCTTGTGGTCCGGGGAAAATCCAATCGGGCGACGAATTCGAGCGAACAGTCCATCTCCGTGGTTCGAGGCCTCAGTAGTCGGCGTGGTGGACGACGTGAAGCAGGAAGGTCTCGAACGGCCGGTCAACGCGTCTATGATCATTCCATTCTTCCCGCCCTTCCAAGCCGACCGTTGGGTGGTATTGCGGACCGAAGGCGATCCCAAAACTCTCGTGGCGGGTTTGCGCGAACAGCTAGCCTTGCTGGATCCTCACCTCCCGCTGACCAGGGTGCTCACGGGTACCGAGCTCTACGATCTTCTTGCTGAGGATCGCCGGTTCACCACTCGGGTGATCGGGTTGTTCGCGCTCGTGGCTCTCTGTCTGGTGACCGCCGGTACCTACGGTGTGATGGCGTTTCTAGTGCGCAGGCGCACTCACGAATTGGGAATCCGTGCCGCGCTCGGCGCCGGACAGACTGCGGTGATGGGAATGGTGATCACCAAGAGCTTGTACCTGGCAGGTGCCGGTATTCTCATTGGGTTGTTGGGAGCATTCCTGACGTCAAGCGTACTCGGTAACCTCTTGTTCGGAGTAAGCCCGTTGGATCCAATGTTCTTGTCCGGGGCAACCATGTTCATGCTGGTATTGGCGACTGGCGCCGCAGCAATACCGGCGATTCGCGCCGTGCGAATCGACCCTGTGGAGGTTATGCGGGCAGATTAGCGGCGTCGCGAGTGGGGCTCAGTATGTACCCCTCGCGCCATGTGCCATCGACCAACATGGGCTCGACTCCGGCGAAGGCCAGCCCCGCGAGGTTGCGCCGCTCGAGAGCTACGCCGGCCATTCCTGCGACTGTGGCCTGTAGTTCCGCGGGGGAGAGTTCGCCGCGCAAATCCAAGGGGAAGCAACCCTTGAGTTCTCCTAGACTCTTAGCAGCATCATCTATGGTCGCCGTGCCATTATGAGGTAACGCCGCGATTCCGAGCGAGTGCCAGGCCGCAGTTGGGTACGATTCAACCGTGACGTGGCCAGGCCAGTTGCCGGTGGTCGACAGCCTTGGAAACATGAGTGTGCTCAGCTCGTCGAAGAGCGCCACAGAGAACTTCGTGTAAAGCAGGTGATCTGACGGTTCTGTTTCGCCAGGAAGGCCTGTGCGTGTGGGAGTACCTAGCTCGTGCTCGCAGCGTCGCGCATGGTCGAGACCGTCGTCTGGAGCCTTCCAGCCTTGCGGGCCGTCAACG
>Ga0180432_10012222_pt1 | contig 10009 bp, 3 predicted proteins | sample SS_ome_10_FD_132414 | JGI IMG/M metagenome (GOLD analysis project Ga0180432, IMG submission 132414) | Hypersaline lake sediment archaeal communities from the Salton Sea, California, USA - SS_1_MS_2 metaG | ecosystem: Environmental > Aquatic > Non-marine Saline and Alkaline > Hypersaline >...
ATGACGATTTCGCCCGATACTCGGGCACCAGCATGGCCTCCCCGTACGTGGCGGGGGCCAGTGTCATCTTGCGGCAGGCCTACGAGTTCGTCGGGGTGACCGACGTAACGCAGGATACCATCTACGACCTGATGGTCAGCACGGCCGACACCATATACGACCCGGTCACCGGCCAAGACTACCACCGGCTCAATCTGCAACGGGCCGTCGACACAATCATGCCGGCCGACGACTTCGGTTCCACCGCGGCCACCGCCTACAGCCTGGGCACGCTGATCGAAGGCACATCGCTCTTGGGAACCGTCGAACAGTTGGACGACAGCGATTGGTTTACCTTCACTGCCGGGCAAGATGGATACGTTACTCTTGAGGTCGACACCACCGACGACATGATCCCCCAATGGCAATTGCCTGCCGGAACCGTCTCCAACACGGCCGTCGAAACCCAAGACGTCGTTTCGTTCAATGCCATGGCCGGGAAAACCTACACGGTCGGTTTGGGCACGCAGGATGGACTGGGCCACTACACCTTGAGCGTCGCCTTGGAGCCAAGTTTCTCCTACACCGACTGGGGTGTGATCGGACAATTGCAATTCCTCGGCAACCGGATCTCGGGCGATAATCAGTGGTTTGCCTTTACTGCTGCCAACGAGGCGATTCTGAGTACCGAGGCCTTTTTCTCTTCCGCCCAGGGTAACGTCGACCTGGAGTTGTTCGACGCCGACCGGCAGTTGCTTGCCGCCAGCCGGGGTGAAGGCAACGTCGAGCGGATCGACGTGGCGGCCTCCGCCGGCGACACGTTTTACCTTCGCGCTTACGTCGACGGCCGGGAAACCAACGAGGCAGTGGATTTCCGGATAACGAATCTGGTTTCCCAAAACGGCGACGAGATCAACGTCTCGGGAACCGCCGGCGACGATTGCTTCACCTTCGCCGCCGGAGCAGCGCATCAGATCACCATCAACGACGTTGGCTATGAATTCGACGGAACCATCGTACATTCCGTTTACTTCTCGGGAGGAGGGGGCTCGGATACGGCTATCTTGAGCGGCGCCAACGGCAACGAGTCTCTCTTGCTGCAGGTCGGCTCGGCTCGGCTCGACGGCCCCGGATACCAAGTACAGGCAAGCGACGTTGAAAACGTCACCGTCTACGGCGGTGCCGGCTCGGATACCGCCAGACTATACGACTCCGCCGGAGACGACCTGTTGGTCGCGACGCCCGGATACGGCGAGCTATCGGGGGAGGGATTCGTCAATCGGGTAGAGGGTTTTGAGAATGTTCAGGCCTACTCGATCTCGGGTGGCACCGACGTCGCGAAGCTTTTCGACTCGGCTGGAGACGACTCGTTCATCGCTACGCCGGACTACGCCGCGCTGTCTGGGAACGGGTTTCATCTCCAGGCAGATTCCTTCCGCTATGTCCATGCCCTTTCCACCTCCGGTGGCAACGACACCGCGCGCTTATATGACTCGGTCGGAGACGACACCTTTATCGGAAACCCAAATTATGGCAAGCTCTACGGGGACGGTTTTTACGCCCGCGCTTGTTCGTTCCGTTACGTTCATGCCCTTTCCACGGCCGGCGGCACCGACGTGGCCCGGCTGTACGACTCACCCGGCGACGACACCTTTGTCGGTACACCACGTTACGGCAAGCTCTACGGCAGTGAGTTCTATGTTCGGGCATTGGACTTTTCGTACGTTCATGCCTGCTCTGTCGCCGGGGGTACCGACACAGCGAGGCTGTACGACTCGGGTGGTAACGACATATTGATAGCCACTCCAACCTCCGCCAAGTTGTACGGGCAGGGATTCTACAATCGGGCCATCGGCTTCCGTTACGTCCACGCCTTCGCCACTGCCGGTGGTGTCGACGCGGCCTGGCTGTATGACTCCGCCGGAGACGACGTGTTCATCGGCACGTCACTGCAGAGCAAGATGATGGGCGACGAGTTTTACAACCGGGCCCGATTTTTCGAGAAGGTCTATGCCGGCTCGGGCGCCGGTGGAAACGACCAGGCCTGTTTGCGTGATTCTACCGAAGACGATCACCTAGCAATGGAAGGAGCACGGGCGCAGCTTGCCAACGCGGTTTCAGCGATAGAGATCCGCGACTTTGATTACATCCGGGCGATTGCGGGTTCCGGCGGCACGGATACGACGGAGATTGCCGCGGTTGATTACATTCTCGAACTGCTGGGAGATTGGGAGTGAGGGTTAATGATGAATGATGAAGTGCACGCCGCTTGCGGCTGCCCGCCCACTACCCACTGCCTTAAGCGGCAACACGACGCAGGGGCTGGACCCAACGTCCCGGCTGACGATAGTCCGGAACAATCTGCTGCAACTCCTCGACGATTATCTCGGGAGCTTCGTCGGCGAGTCGCACCATCCGTTCGACAGCGGCCAGAATGGCAGTTGGATCGTCGCGGGTGCTGTCGGCAACGGTAATTTTCGGGTGGGGTGTAGGGAGATGCCTTTCACCTGCCACGTGCAACTCCTCAAACAGCTTCTCGCCGGGCCGCAGACCTACAAACTGGATCTCGATGTCCTCGCCCGCTTTCAACCCGGAAAGACGAATCATGTCGGCAGCCAGATCGAGGATGCGGACCGGGTCACCCATGTCGAGCACGAGGATCTCTCCTCCATTACCCATGGCTCCCGCCTGGATAACGAGTCGGGCGGCTTCGGGAATGGTCATGAAGTATCGCTCGATTGATGGATGGGTCACGGTGACCGGGCCGCCGCTGTTGATCTGCTGCCGGAAGACCTGCACCACGCTCCCCGCCGAGTCGAGCACGTTGCCAAACCGCACGGTGACGAAACGGCAACTCGACAGCTCCGCCAGCGACTGTACGTAGAGCTCCGCCACCCGTTTGCTCGCGCCCATCACACTGGTCGGATTCACCGCCTTGTCGGTGGAGATCATCACGAACGATTCCACCTGGCAATCCATGGCCAGGTCGGCCAATTGGCGAGTGGCAAGGACTATGTTCTTGATTGCTTCTCCGGGGTTTGCTTCCATCAAGGGTACGTGCTTGTACGCGGCGGCATGAAAGACAACTTCCGGGCGGTACTCATCAAGTATGCTGCGGATCCGCTTTTCGTCGAGCAGATCGGCAATGCAAACGTCCACGCGCATGTTGCCGGCCATCTGGCGAAGCTCCCTCTCGAGGAAGAACTGCCCTGTTTCCGATCGGTCGACAAGAACGATTCTGGCGGGTGAGAACTGGAGCAGCTGGCGGCAGATTTCCGAACCGATACTGCCGGCGCTTCCGGTAACCAGCAGCACCCGGTGGTCGATCCACTCACGGATGTTCTCCATGTCGAGCCTGACCGGTTCCCGCCGCAGCAGGTCATCGATGGAAACAGACCGCGGCTGGATGGCCACGCTTCCGTTGATCAATTGCTCGTAGCTGGGCAGCACCTTTACGCGGATGAAGTGCCGGCCGGCTTCGTCGACCAGCTTGCGAACCTGCCTCCCCGACAGCTCACCGGTTGCAATCAACACCTCGCTCACGCCGTGGCGTTCGGCCAATTGCGAGGTTTGCGCGACGGTACCGAGCACAGGCACACCGCCGATCCGCGTTCCCACTCGCTGGGGATTGTCGTCGATAAATCCAACCACGTGGTAGGTCAGGTTGCCGTTGCGAATGATCGCCCGCAACAACGATTCACCCGCCTCGTTGGCCCCCACGATGAAGGAGGGTATTTTGTCGGCGGAGAGGAACAGCAGCCAATTGCGCTCCTGAACCGCGCGCATCAGTGCCCTGATTCCACCCACCGTGACGATTGTCGCTCCCCAATCCAGCAAAAAGACACTTCGGGGAATAGTCACCGGGAGGAAAAGCCGGTTAACCAGCACGGTCAGCAGCAGGCTGCTGGTAGCGGCTTGGATCAAGGCGACCAGGTCGTAAAACGTAACGAACCGCCCCCAGCCTTGATATATGCGGAACCACCCGAACAGGACCAGTTTGATCAGCGCTACCCAAGCCACTGTGGCCCCGAACTCCTTGAGTTGTTCCGACCCGAGCCGACCCTCAAACCGCACCCAGTAGCTTAGGTAGTAGGTACCTGCCAATACCGGGGCCAACATCGCCATGCACAGTAGTTGCCTCTTGGCGCGTCGCACGCTGGTCAGTGTTCGGGCGACCCACTGCCGTGCACTGGCCGACTTTGTTGGCGGTTTGTGGTTATCAACGACCTGCAAACCGGGTCTCCTTCGCCGTAACATCGTTCTCATCGTAGCCGCTGGGGTATCTGGCCGCTGGAGGCTACGTGCTCCCGGGTAGCGATACGTTTCTTGACAACGTACTTGAGTTGCTTCTGCAAGGATTCGCTTTCAGGCTTTCGCTTGAGAAGCCAGCGGAGGTGTTGCTCGGCCTCGTCGTACCGTTTCTGATTAATCAAGGCCGATACCAAAAACTCCCGCACGCGGTGGCTCCCCGGATCGCAACGCAACGAGTTACGTCCGCACGCCAGTGCGCTCTTTCCGTCGCCCAACTGGTGGTGGAGTCGCTGGGCCGTTAACCAGGTTTGGCTGGCTTCTTTGCCTTGCTGGCCGGCGGCTGTAGCCTCGGCCACCTCAGCGTAGTAGCGACGCAAGGGAACCAGCTGATCGCGCGGTGCAATCTGCCGATAACGGTTGTCGAGAAGCCTGAGGGCAGCCATGTCCGGCTGGAACGTCTCCACGAGGAAGGCAATCTCTTCCTGGAGGTGTTCGCGGCCAGTGCGCCCGGCAAGCAACTCAATCAGTATGCGTTGTTGTATCGGACCACTGCGGAACGACTTCTGCCAGTATTCGATTGCCTGTCGAGGATCGTTGGCAAGCCATGCCTCCTTGCCAGCCTCAAACAACACTGCCCCATCGACCGGCCGAACCTTCAGCGCCTGTTCTACATAGGCCTTCTTAGCCAAGATGGGAGAATCTTCGCGAAAAGACAATTCAGCCAAGAACAAGTAGCCCTCACCTTGCAGCGGACAGAGTGCCAGTGCCTGCCGTGTGTGCTGTGACGCCAGATCGAGGTAGGCAAGGTGTTTGCCCACTGCCCTGGACAACCACTCCTGCATCGGTTTCCGCCAGTTTCCTTTGGCTTCTGGGCGGTGGAAGTTGGCAATGGCGGCATCGCGGATCATGGCAAGCGACATGACGTTCTCGGCGGTCTCTTGGGTGAGATCGAACAGACGCAAGTAGGCCGCCGCCAAACGCAATTGGGCCCTGGCATTCGCCGGATCCCACCGGATTACCTCTTCCAACTCCGAGATCATCTTCCTTGTTTCCGCCAAGGAAGTGCGGTGGACCTCTTCCTCGTCGGCCAGTTCCTTTCGTGCTCGTTCGATGGCCTCTCTATCAGAGGTAGCCAGCCCCATGATCCGGCACCGGTCCCAGTGCGGTTCCGCCAGGACAGGTCCGATACGGTTCTGGACCATCCAGGCACCCAGCACTAACAGCCCAATTGCCGCCGCCGGGGCAAAGATTCGGGACACAGTTGCGGGCTGGGCGTGTCGGCCCACTTTCTGGGACGCAAATTGCCAAAGGCGGCACGCGCAACCGGCAACCACGGCCACCATTGCCATACAGGCCGGGATGTACCACACGAAATCAACCAGGCTGTGCATCAAGCTCGCCGCCAGACTACCGGAAATCGCGCCTGCCAGGGTCAGCAGACGACCGGACTCAGCTGCCCGCAGGCTGCCCACGCACCAATAGGCGCAGAAGCCGATTCCAGTTAACAGTAGTGCCAGGCCCACGGCGCCGGTTTCTAACGCCACTTGCAAGTAACCGTTTTCGGCGTAGGGATATTCGAGCTTACCCGATGTCTCCAGATACATCGGATAGACTTCGCGCTGGCTCCCCACGCCGGAACCCAACAACGCATAATCAGGGATGGCCCTGAGAACCATCGTCCAAATGGTTCGCCGTGTGGCATCCTGGTCGAGCGTTTCAACGGAACCGGAGGCCAGATCGTCGAGCCGGCCAGCTATTCGCTCGTGGCCAAAAATGGCTAACGATACACCGACCAACAGCCCTACGGAAATCATACCAACGACGAACTTGCCTCCCAGCGACTTGGCCCGGTAGCAAACCGTCACGCAAATAGCAGCGGCCAGGAAAGTTACGGCCGCGCCACCCCGTGAAACCGACAACAGCCCGGCAAACAGGACAACTGCCAGGGCTAAACCCTGTATACCGTAGTTGCGCCCCGGCCTGCTGCTGTCCGACGACAGGGAAACCGAATGCTTGGGTTGACGCCCGCCTTTTCTGCGTAGTCCGTCTTGCAGCCACCAGATGAGTGGTCCTATCCCCAAGGCGAGGAAATGGGCAAAATGATTCCGATTGGCGAAACTTCCTTTGGCGACGTCAGAAGTGTTAGCATAAGGATACTCGTAGAACCAGAAGAACTTGCCGTTGCTGGTCAAGAACTGCAACAGCCCAAAGCCGGCCACTATCACCGCCGACAGGGCACACCATTTCAACAGCCACTCCACGTCAGCCACAACGCGGATTCGCTGAACCGTAGTCAAGAAAATCAGTCCGTATGCCAGAAACAGTGACATTCCACCCAACGTCAGGGCAGGGGTCAAGGAGACGCTGGACCAGATTCCAAGCCTCGCAGCGGGCTCTCCCTGGGGCGTCCAGAGCGGCAGGATTTCCGCCGTGTGGGGTGCCAGCCATCCCAGTAGTCCTTGAGGCAAGGAGACCAGTTGCAGCACCATCAGGATCGCCCCGCCAACCAGGAGCGGTTCGGCTGATGAGAAGATCCAAGTTTGGTCGCCGCGGAATGATTGACGGGTGACCCAAGCCACGCTGACAACGCAGGCCAGTGTGACCAGGGCAAGTCTCCCCAGCGGATGGGAACCACCCATCAGAAAAGGGACAACAAATATGCAACCGGCCAACCCACCATCGACGATTCTCAACAGAAGCCTATCCAGTTTGGCGGTACCTCCCCGGTTCCACGTCGACCTTTCCTGCCTGCCTTTTTCATAGGAGGTTTTGGTGTACGACATGGTTCGGTCCTGTTTGGACAGTGGCCCAAAACGGCGCGTCGTCAGGCGACCCTTCGGGGGACAATCGCAGTAGCAATATTCCCGTTGCCGTGGTGGGGCATCTCGGCCGCGTCCTCGCCGAGTGAATCTCCTTCGGCTTGTGCCAGATCATCGCCGATGGTGTCCATTTCGTCGTCGCCGTATTTCTCAGCGTAGCTGTAGCTGTAACCGTAGCCGCTGCTGTATCCGTAGTAGCCGCGGTCTTCCTGGGAACCAACTCGGTTGACGACAATGCCCAGCACAGGGATCTTCAACAGATGGAAGCTCTCGGCTGCTCGGAGCACCATTCGGCGACGGTTCTTATGTGGTTGCACGACCAGTAGTAATCCATCGACGAGTCGGCCGATCACGGCGGCATCACTGGTAGCCAGTGCCGGCGGACTGTCGATGAGAATCTCGTCGTAGACCGATTCGGCCCATGCCAACAACTCCGAGAACCGGCTGCTGGCCAGTAGTTCGGCGGGATTGCTCGGGCGAGGGCCTGAAGGCAGTACGTCCATGTTTGCGATCCCCGAGGACCGGATATGTGCAGAGGCCATCCGGACTACATCGTCTCTGCCGCGAATGACACTGGAAAGCCCGTCGACTCCACGCATTTCCAGCATTGTTGTCAGCCCGGGACGGCGAAGGTCGGCATCGATGAGCAACGTTTTTTTCTTCGACTGTGCATAGGAAACGGCCAGGTTGGCCAGAATGGTGGTTTTTCCATCTCCCGGTTCGGCGCTGGAAACCACAATTCGCCGGGCTTCCCGGTCGGCCAGCGCCAGGGCGGTGCGCAACGTTCGGAACGCTTCGCTTTCGGCCGAATCGGGAGCAGTATGCACTTCAAGAGCTCCGATTCCACTGGTTTCCGAAACGGATAATGGCCGAACCATTGCCAGCGCGCTGACACCCAACTGACCTTGCATTTCCTCGATCGAGCGAAAGCGGTCGTCGAGAATGTCGATCGCATAGACGAGCAGGAGCCCCGCGGTCAATCCGGCCAGCAGGGCCAACACGCAGGTGTTGCGCAAGCTGGGTGAGATCGGCCGATTGTCGATCACAGGATCCTGCAGCACCGCAGTGCGGACGTCCTGTCCGTCTTGCTTCAAGTCAATGTTGGCGATCCGGTCGGCCAGTACATCATGCAAGTTGCGGAGCCACTGAAGATCGTGCTCGATGATTTCCAGGTGGGCAAGTTGCGCGTTTAGACTGATGGCTTCCGCTTTTGCCTGCTCGAACTTGACCTGTAGCGAAGTCTCCAGTTTCCAGGCTTCGTTGAGTCTCTGCTGAACCATTTCCGCAAGCATGGGACCTAGTTGAGCATTTTGGATTTCGTCCAATCGCTGACTGATGCGCTCCTGATAGCCTGCCAGATAGGCTTCCGTCATGCGGATTTGTTCGTTTTTGGCGATGACTTCCGGATGGCGTGGGCCGTAGTGTTCCTGGAGCGTTCTCAGGGATGCATGCATTTCCAGGAGATCGCGCCCGAGCCTATCGAGGGTGGCCGCATTGTGAGTATTGATCCCTAATCCGCGAAGCAGCATTTCGTTGCCAACCACGTTGGCCACTGCCATAACATGCTGTTTCAGATCACCGCCATTGCGAATCGCCGCCTGGATCGCTGCCAGGGAGGCCTCCAGTTCCATCCGTTGCTTTTGAGTATCGACTAGAGCCTCGTTGAAAGAGATTGCGCGTTGTACCAGGGGATGGACCGTACGCCCGTCGGAGCGGATTCCCAAGTCTTCATACTCCCGTCTGGCTTGAAGCACTTCCGTTTCTTTCGCGGCGAGCTTCTCGGCCAACCCTGCCTGTTCCCTGGTCAGTACCTGGATGATTTCTCTGGCGGTTCCCTTGTAAGTTCGGTCGAGGAACTCGGTATAGGATTGTACCACGGCATTGACTACGGCAACTGCGGCACGGGGATCTTTGGAGCGGTAGTTGATTTGGATGATGTTCGTGTCACGCACCGTTCTGGCAGAAAGGTTGTCGCGGAGGACATCGTCCCACTTTTCCCTTGGAGCCTTGGCCATGTCAATGCAATCTTCGGGGCGCAGGTACTCCAAGGCTCCTTCGACGACCTTGGCCGTGGTGATCAGCTTGGCAAAGGTCGTCATCTTGCTTTGCTGTCGTCCGCTGTCGGCGGCCACCGAGGTAGGCAACATGTCAGCCCCGGTCTGCATCACCAACAGCGCAGCGGTCGCCCCGTAGTAGCGTGTTGCCGTGGCAAAATAAAGCCCGGCCAACAGACCGGTAACCAGCAGCGATGTGTATACCACGCCGATCCGGTAGCGCACGGTCAGAGCGAATTGCATAAGCGCGTGCACGAAATGTATCGTGCTCTGACTTTCAGACTCTGAATGCACCACCGTAGGTTCCTGCAACATGGAAACTACTACCCTACCTTAGAACATGGGGATCGTGCTGGTCAGACCGAACCGGATAAAGCTCTGCAAGGAATCCACCACGACCGTCACCGGGGTCTGCTCCACGCTGACGATATCGCCGGGTGCCAGCAGTAAGTTGACCTTTCCGTTCGATTTTGCTCTCCGCATGCTCAGCTTGATGGGAACCGGTTCTTCCCGGCCGGGAACGCGGCGGATGACCAGCACCTTGTCGGCAACCTGGCTGGAACATCCACCGGCCAGGGCCAAGGCATCCAACACTCGCAGTTCCTGGCTGATAGGCAGTTCAAACCTGCCCGGTTTCCGTACAAGACCCATCACGTGGATCGGCTTCGGCACCCGCTTGGTAACCATCACTACCTCGCCGTCGGCCAAGTAGTGACCGCCGTTGCCTTCCTGGGCTGCCCTGGCCAAGTTCACCCGGGTGATAACTGGGGCTGGAGGCTCGGGCGGCTCATAGGCGGACAATTGGGCCTTAGCTTGTCCTGTTACCCTTGGCTGCCCCGGCTGCTCAAGCAGGTTGGGGACAGCCCCACGAGGTGCGGGCCGCTTGATTTCCACGTCGGGGCCCGC
>Ga0180432_10012224_pt1 | contig 10008 bp, 10 predicted proteins | sample SS_ome_10_FD_132414 | JGI IMG/M metagenome (GOLD analysis project Ga0180432, IMG submission 132414) | Hypersaline lake sediment archaeal communities from the Salton Sea, California, USA - SS_1_MS_2 metaG | ecosystem: Environmental > Aquatic > Non-marine Saline and Alkaline > Hypersaline >...
GTAGCTGCCTGCGTCCGGACCGAAGCTCAGGAACCACAAGCGCTTGCCGGCTGGTGTGGTGAAGCCGTCGAAGAAGAGCTCGCCGTAAACGTGCTGCTGCTGCGTGGTGCGCAACAGACCTCGTGTGATGTCGAAGCTGTACGTCGGGCCTGATGGTGCCGCCGTGGCGCTGTCGACGCGTATGCCCTCCGAAGAGCAGAAGACCGGCTCGTAAACGCCGAGAGGTGGCGCCGTGTTCGGCGTGTCGTACGATCCCTGCCACGGCGCGCCTGTTGCGATCCATCCCGTGGTCTCGTACTGGTCGTAGATGCGCGTCTTCAGAAGCACCGTTGACGACTGGTTCATCACCTCCCACCGGATCTTGTCCAGCCCTTTGTACAGAGCGTTGTGTGAGAGCGTGAAACCGTCGGTCTTACCTATGCCACCTGTGATCTTCGCCGTTGATCCGAGCGTAGGCGTGGCGTCCACCATGGTGACGTACCAGCGGGCCCGGGCTTCCGATCCTTGCACGAATTCTGGGATCCGAGAGCAAATCTTGTAGTGGTCCTCTATGCGGATGTAACCGGCGGTCCGACCTGTGGTCAGGCTGAAGTTGGCCGGATCCCCCTTGATGGAGAAGAACGTGTTGGTGCTGAAGGTGAAGCAGTTGGTGAGCGTGTAGAAGCCGTCCACCAGACCTGGAAGGGATGAGATGTAGACCTCCGATCCCACCTGTGCCGCTGTGATTGTTGTGGTCAGTGTGCCGATGGTCATGACAGCAGTACCGGCGCCATTGTCGGCCGAATTAACGTTGCCAATCAGGCTGTCCACCGAAGACACCACGCCCCATCCTTGCATTCTTGACCAAAGTGTGTTTGACATGTTAGATCCCGCTCCCTTCGCCTTCCACGTCCCTGAACATCAGCTGCACCTTGAAGCGCAGTCCGCTGTTTTGTGCCGCGTCTGTGATCGCTGATGACGGATCCTTCACGAGCTCGTCCACCATCCGGGCACCTCGGTAAACGCCGGCTTGGTTGTAGATGCGAAACGGCGTGCTGTCCTGATCGGCGTTGTTCCGGCGGGCAGCTTCCATTAGGTTCTCCAGAAGGTTGTTCGGATCCGAAGTGTCAAGAGATGCGGCCGGCGCGAAGCCTGCATCCTCTCGCCTGTAGAGCCACAGGAAGGCCGGCTTAACGAACGGGAAGGTGAGGCTGCGCTTGCATTCCGTGTCCGCCCAAGTGACCGTCTTGTAGGTGACGCCGCTGAGCGACTTGCTCATGTAGACCGACGGATTGATGTAGACGCGGTCGTCGTAGAGCGTCAGTTGGTTGGGCGCCCAGTATCCGGCGCTGTTGAAGTCGAGCAGCCCACCTGTCAGCGCATCGACCGTCACCGTCTTGGCGCCGTCCACGCCGAAGTGGTAGGCAAGGACGTCATCAAAGAGCTCGATGGTCAGGTCGTTGCCGCCCGTGTTGGCGATGTCGAACCGGACGCGCGGCCATCCCGGCAGGTCCCACACGTAGTTGGCCGTGCATTCCGCCAAGCCGAAACCGCAGTCGACACGCAGGAAGTCCTGGATGACGTCAGCCAGGTAACCGTGCAGCGACGTGATCTCCGCCTCGTTGGTGGCATCAGAAGCGAAGCCCCAAAGTCCCTGGTAACCGGCGTCGTCGATGTTAAGCATGAGCGTGTTGCCGTCGCAGCCCAGCTCGACCTCGTTGGCGCTGCCGTCAGTCCAGTACGTCTGCCAGGTGATGACTGGATACTTAGGTGATGTGAAGTTGGTTGTCATTCGTCCTCTATTGGCTTCGTGTTGCTTGTGTGTGTGCTGCCATAGGTTTTGACCACGGAGAGCTCAGATGGCGTCTGGTGACCATTTTAGGCTTGTCCTGCTGCTGCGGCCGACGCGAATGATTCTGCTGCGGCCCTGTCGATCTCTCTAGCGTCGAAGCGGTTACCGAAACGGTTCTGGATGAAAACATTGGTGGTGCTCTCCGCTGTTCCGCCTGCGCCTGGTGTGGTGGCTGGTGTGACGCCCGCACCGGCACCGGCACCGGCACCTTGTTGAATAGCACCGGCCCTGGCTGAGAAAGCTGAGCCGACGGCGACGGCGGCCGTACCAGCAGCGATGAGACCAGCAGCGCCGACGGGATTCGCGTAGCCGCCGATGCGAGGATCACCGAAAGCGTAAATGGCGCCTTGTGCGATAGCGGTTGAGCCTAGCGCCTGAAGCGTTGAACCTAACAGTTCGAACAGGACAACCTTGGCGCGCTCAGCACCGGTGATGCTGTCGTCGAATCCGCCGCCTAGAGCGGTGCCGATGGTCGATCCTAGTGTGACGAAAGTGTCCTCAAAGGCATCGATAGCATCAGCCTTGAAGGCTTCTCTCGTTTCTTCCTTTAGTTTGGCAATGCTATCAATGTAAGCTCTGACGCCACCGTTAGCATCTGCCCATGCGCGCTGTTTGTCGGATAATAACGCAGTAACAGCTAAAATGGCATCTTTCTCTGATTCATAAACTGTATTACCTACATCCTGTAGCCCGCGCCGCCTATCACGATCTGCACGCATACCGAAGCCAGTTGTCAGCGGTGACGTGTCGATTGTGACGGGCTTTGGTGGCACCAGTGCGCCGGCTGTTCTCTGGGCTAAGGCAATCATACCAGCAGCTTGGTCTTCGCCCGCCATGTTTGCCTCTAATCTTGCTTTGCGCTCCGCTTCAGCACGAAATCGTGTGCTACTTATAACTAAATCAGTTGTTTGGTTGTAGAATTTTTCAAGAAGAGCTCGCTCGCGATCATAAGAAGCTGAAGTGATCGCTTCGTTTTCAAGAAGCTGTTGTCGTAAAGCCTCTTGTCTTTCTGCATTTGCTTGTGCAGTGATATTTCTTGTTTCTTCAATCTCATTATTTAGTTCTGCAACTGCCGCATCACGACTAATACCTCTACTTGTTGCAAGTTCATCAACAAGCCTTTCTCTTTCTTCAGCAGCGGCATAAACGGCTTCACGCGCAACACCAAACTGCGCTATAAGATCTTGCATAAGTTGCTCTTCGGCTTCTGGGGGCATTCCACCACCGAAGTAGGCTTGTCCAATAAGAGATAGCTCACTTATGCGTTGAGCAGTTTCCGTATTTTGACGATATGCTTCTTCCTCGATCTCGGCCATTCGTTCTATCGCATCACGTCTCTGCTGTAGCATGTTTTCAAATTCAGCGACGAGAGGGCTTTGAGCTGATAGGCTTAGAATGTTGACGGGAACAATGTCTCCTTTTAGGCGAAATTCATCTCTAGCAGCAGCGGCAGTTTCATACAAGCGTCTTAAGACGTCTCCAAAAAACTTTTCAGCGCTATTTAGTCCTTGAATAGTTGATCCAATTAGGGCTTGCAAGCTGGCATCTTCTTCAGATACAGCACCAGCACCACCACCAGCACCACCAGCACCAGCACCGCCACCAGCACCGCCAACTTGATTGACGTTGACCTCAACAGGTCTGGCAGAGATGTTCTCCAAGTTATCAATCATTGAAAGCGTATCATCTCTAATGACACGCATTTGTTCTCGTAGGCCCGCGATTGGATCTTCAGTTTCGGCCACGGCATCGCGCAGCGCTTCTGCCCTCTCTGCGGCTTGATCGATCTCGTCTGAGAATCGAGACCTGGTCATGTCTCTGACGGATTCAGCAGCATCTCTGAGGTTGTTAGCGATCGCACCAACAGGTCCGGTGATAACAGTGTCTTCGTCTATTCCGAAGAGCGTGCGGATAACGGGATTGTCAATGATGGCCGTTTGTACCTCATCTAGACTTGTAAGCAGATCAGCAAAGCCTTCGATGGCGCCGGCAACAAAACCACCTATCCCTTCTAGTGCATCATCCGCGAATTCAAGAATACCAGCCTTTACGTCCAGAAAGGTGGCTTCCAAAAGCAGCATGTTCTCGTCAAGACGCGATATGAACCTGATGGTTGCTAAGCCGGCATCTATCAGCCCAAAGAAAGCCTGGATAAGAAGTCGCAGCACGAAGGTGGCCATTTCAGCAAGCGAATCCGAATTCTGAACAACGAATTCGTTAAGTCGCTCGAACATCTGCGTCAGCACTTCAAGCGTCTGCGCAAAGTTGTCACCACCTAGAGCAACACGACCGATGCTGCCCAACAGCGTCTGGGCGGATTGACCGAGAATGTCCATCCGAGCGGCCGCCTCTTCATTCGTTGAGGTGAACGCTTCGATGGCCACTTTCGTGCCTTCAACGGCGGCGCCAATGGCTGCGGTTGCTGCAGCCAATCCGGCCGCTGCAACACCTAAAGCATCGACAGATCTTCGGGCGCCATCAGCAGCCTGCTCGATATCTTTCAGGTCGTCAGGTACTTTCTGAGCAGCGTTTTCAAGGCGCGCCATGGCTTGAGCATTATCAACCAAGACGGATTGCAGGCTGTTGAGCGTGCTGACGAGATCGATAATCTGATTGTCATCTACCTGGATGTCGATATTGGCTTCGTTAGTCATGTTACCTCATTGCGCCCGTTCTGTTTCCGAGCAGGTTCTTGATCCGTTCAGCTTCCTCCGACTTCTCAATCTTGTACTGCTGTCTCTCCATCAGGATGGCTTGCACCACCGACCAGTCTTCGTCCCAGATGTCATCCAGGCTCTTCTTGCCAGCCTCGTAAAGCTTCATCATGTCCGCGTACTTGTGGTACCTGAAAAGGTCTTCTTTCATGCCTGGGCATTCGCAAGTCACACCGCATCCCTTAGCCTCTCTCTTTTCTTGCGGCCACAACCTGCAGTCGCGGTCACCTGCTGGTCCCAGATAGTACCTGACATACGCCTTTACGCCTTCTCTTGTTTCTTTCCGCCGTTTCCCAGCTCTGCGCCTTTAGCGAATGCGTTGGCAGCGCTGTTGATGAATTCGATGCCGAGCGTGTCATAAAGCTCTCGCTGCTCGTCACGATCCTTGGGCACTTCGATCACGTTACCGTCCTCGTCTTCCAGGCCTTCGATGCTGACGATCTGATCACACAGCAGCTCGATGTTGAGCAGGTAGATGTCTTTGATCGCTGTTCTGTCTTCGTCAGCCAACCTCTGCTGCAGCACCTCGATCTCGTGGCTGTAGTCAATGAGGCTGGTAGCGTTCAGGCGCTTCATGCGAAGCGTGAGCTCCGAGCCTTGGATTTCGATTGTCGTGTTGAAGTAGCGGTTTAGTTTAAGTGCCATGTTTTCTCCCTCCGAGAAATTGTGTGTGTGCAGCTGCATTGCTGCGTGTTGTAATCTACAAGTGCGTCAAAACACATCCCGAAAAAGCAAAAGCCCCCAACCACCGAAGTGGAAGGGGGCCGCAGGCTCGGGAGGAAGGGCGAGCCGCGTTAGGCGTAGGTGTACGTGAACTGGAGGAAGCTGCCGGCTGTTCCGTCACCAATGGGACGCGTCATGCGGCCGGTGATCTGGTAGGTGGCGTAACCGTTTGCCTCACCGGACGTCACGTCCTCGAACTGCACTTTTGGAATGCTGATCTCGATAGCGTTGCCTGAAGCCGCCGTCAGCGTGAGCGTGATGGCGAACGTGGTACCAGAGAAGAACTTCTGGAAGACCTTGGCGTCAGTGGCGTCCGTGTCAGCGATGGTGAAGCCCACCGTGCCGCCTCTATTCCAGAACACTGGCGATACGGCAAATCCGTAGTTGCCGGTGCCACAGGGCTCGGTCACATCAGGCGTTTCAGATCCTGCTGTGACGCTGACGCTGTTGAGCGCCACCACCGTCATCGGGCTGGCGTCGTCGTTGTCAACAAATGCGCACGTCATGTTCTGCACCACGAAAGGCGCGCCGGTGATCTGGCTGTAGTCGCCAACGCTGTCCGTGTCCACCGTGGTGTCGATGAGCGCGTTGCCTTCCACCAGACCGACGCCGGCGAAGTTCATGATCAGCCGCTCACCTGCATTGGCGTTCAAGGTCACGTTCTGCGTGCAGCCACGGAGGATGTGAGCGTAGTCGCTGTTGCCATTGTCGTTGAGGTAGAAGCCCAACGTCAGGCCGAACGGATCCGTCGATGCGCCTGGTGAGAAGTCGTCGATGTCAGCCTGCGTGGGCGTGAAGACCAGGTCCGTGCCGTCGTCAGCAGCGTTGAAGCCGGCAGCACCAAGCAGCTGTCCCCAGTAGCAGGTGAGCGTGTCTTGCGTGTTGCCCGGATCGTGGACCTCGCAGTCGAAGCTGTAAGTCCATCCCCAACTTCCTGCCGTTCCCGTCACTTCGCCGTGGAAGCCGTCAAGAAGAGCGTTACGTGGGATGATGCGCGTGCCTCTACTTGGCGAGACGGTGACGTTCTCAGCGGGAATGACCTTCGAAGCGCTGTCAAGCGTCTCAGCCGTTCCAAGTGTGGTTTCAGGCTCGAACACGAGCTTGCGTAGTTTATTTTGTCTTACAGATGCCTGTGCCATGATGTTCTCCTAGTTTGAGCGGTTTAGTGTTGTAATCTACGGTGTGATTATGGTGCAATCGTCAGTTGCATTGGGAATGTGATGAAAGCGTTTGGGCCATCCACAGCGATGCTCACGGTCCACACATCGCCTGTCTGCGGTAGGGCCACCGGTGTGATGGCAACGTTTTGTGCGCCGGCTGTGAATGGCAGGTCTGAAAGCGTGGTCGTGCTGGCGTCTCGCTGCACTGTCACGTAAGCGTCGCTGTTTGTTGTGATGTTCGTGTCAGTGAAAGCGAGCACGTATGTGGTGGCGCCGGTCGGTATCGTCAGAGAAGACATCAGACCTGGTGTGACAGTTCCTATTGGTGTGCCATCCACCACCAGCGTTGCAGTGCCCTCATAGATGTAGTTTGATGGCACGCCTGGCAGAGGTGACACTGACGAGCTGAGGAAAGACGTGACGTAGCCTACCTGAGCGCGAGACCAAAGCTGCACACGGGCGCTGTGTGACGTCATGAACGCTCCGGGCTGAAACTGCGCCGGTCTGCCCAAGGTGCTGCTCACCTGGTCCACACGATACACCGTGGTGCCGTCATTGACTGTGCCTGGTGATTCTGGGAGGTAGCGTTCCAGCACGTCAGCCGCGATCAGTGCCAGGGCCTCGTTCTGCCTAGCAGCGAAGTCCACGTCCACAGCATCACACACTGTGGCGGCGATGACGTCGTAGGTGATGTTATCGGTGTTGACGCCCAGCACCTCTGTGATGTTGGTCGTGGCGCCCACCGGGATGATGTTCAAACACGGGAAACCGTCAGTCTGGTTAATGTCCATCGTGTTGATCGACAAGTTGATCTGACGCGGTGGTTGGATGGCCAGGTCGCCTGTCATGCCGTTGAGCGCGTTGTATTCGTCTATTGACTGCCGCAGCCAGGTGTCGAGCACGAAGCGGATCTTGGTGAGGATGCGCCTTCTGTTGGTGGCCAGCTTTGGCACGCCTAAATTCCCTACTGACATTGTGTTTCCTCCTCAGACGTCTTGTGTGTGATTGCGTGTGTTGGCATGCGTGTTACCTTAGGCTGAGCGGACGGACGTCTCAGAACGCGTCTGGTGCTCACTGCCATGTTAGTTTGCCGTATTGCTGCAGGTAACCGTTGATCAGATCTCCTAAGGCGCTGTCGAATGTGCTGTCGACGCCGTAGAAGACGTACATGTCATTGACGTGCTTGGCGTATGACACGCCGCTTGTGAAAGTGACTTGGTTGTTTGTGACGGTGAACTGTATCTGGCCTGGGCGTGTCAGTGATGCGCGCAGCCTTCCGGTTCTCACCAGTGTTCGGCCGTTCCAGTCCTCGCTGATGTTGGCACCTCGGGATCCCCACACGCGGTCGAAGTTGTTTGCCAGCAGGCCTTTCAGCAGGTCGAGGAACGTGGGATCGTCGAGCAGGTTAATGAGAAGCCTCATGTCGTGCTCTAGATCATCAAACACGGCGCCGAATCGACTGACATCGAACGAGATCATTACATGCCGCCGGTAAAGACCTTACCTGAGATGCTGGAATACCAGGCGATGTTCTGCAGGTCTGTGGCCGTCTGTTGCGGGATGTACTTGGCTAGATCCGGTCCGTCCTGGTCGTTAGCCTGCACGCGCTGTGGATAACGTCTGAGCGTGTCCATGATGCGCTCGAACTGGGCGAAGTAATAGGCGCCGGCGTCTCCCTGTCCTCGGTTCTTGGCCACCATCACGTCGGCAGCCGTCTTCATCACCACAGCTCTCTGCAGCAGAACGTAAGCTGCGTCAGTGACAGCCAGACCGCTAGGATCGAAACCTGACGCCACCGCTTCTGCTGCAACCTCTGCCGCTGATCCGGAGATGGCCGCTTGCACTTGTGCGATGGTTGGACTTGAACCTTGCGCGCTGATCGTCAGGTTTGTGACAACCGCTGAGATGTCGCTTGGCTCAACGTTGAATGTGATGAAAGACATTAGATCCTCCTGGATAATGAAGAAAGGGCCGGCCGAGAGGATGATTCCCCCGACCGGCCCCTTGATTAGTCCGCTACGTTAGCTTACGGAAGCGTCAGGGCAATGCGACGTCCAGCGTTCGGATCCGTCACCTTGACCACGTAGTCAGCGTTAGCAGCCACGCCGATGCCGATCGGATCAGGCATTGCCAGGTCACGCACGTCGAATTCGATCAGACCGCCGTCCTTAGCGAAGGTCGTCACGCAGCCACCGCGGGGATCACCTGCGTAGCCGAGGACAGCCGTCGTCGAGAGGGCGTAGGCGCCTGCACCAGCGCTGTTGATCTTCGTGCGATTCTCGACGAGGATCTCGAGGCCGAAGGCAGCGCGGAAGAATTCGCCGACAGCGCTCATCGGGCTGTAGCCGGTGCGTCGGAAAGAGCCGCCCGAAGCAGCGCCACCGAGAGCCGTGGAGCCCTGCACTTGGTCCATGTTGCGGAATGCGCGGAATGCCTCAGCGCCCATCAGAAGGTGCGTCGGTCGCTTGGCGCCGGCCTTCTCGATCTCCTCGATGGTGTCATCGAAGTAGTCAAGGATGTCCGTGGTAACGTCCGACAGGTCGAGCGTACCGCCAGTAGCAGCCGCCAGGTCAGCCGTGACAGCCGTCAGGAATTCGCCGGTGTAGTAGTCAAGGATCTGGTTGGAGACGGCCTTCATGGCGTCCTCAGCCACATCCACCACACCATTTTCGCCCTGGATTGCGTCGATGACGTTCTGCGGGAGCTTGTAGAGAAGCGAGCTGTGACGCTGCGTCTGAACCGCCACGGTGCCGTAGCCGAACTGTCCGGAGCTGTACGGGCTGTTGTCAGCCAGCGGTGCGCCCTGGTCAGCGTCGCGGTCGTCCAGGCGAAGGTCGTTCGACAGGATCTGGTACTGTCCGTTGCCGAGCATCGGATTGACCGGCGCGAACGCAAGAGCCGCCGGGAGCTGAGCAGGATCGTTGGAACGATCACGCCAGAGGCCCTGAATGGCTCGCGATAGTGATTGTGCTGAAGTTGCCATTTGTTTTTCTCCTTAGTGGTTTGAGGTTAGTTAGGCTGGGATTGCGACGATGTAAGGCGCCAAGGTGAATCGAACCACGTCACCAGCAGTCGTGACAGCATGCTCAGCTTGTCCGACGACGACTTGTCCCGTGGTCAGGTCTGCGCCAGCGTTCGAGCCGCTGAGAGCGCCCGTGTCTTGCACGACCAGGAAAGCGCCGGTCGACATGGCGTTGGATGCCACACCGGGGACCGAAGCCTCGCCAGAGGTGAAGAGGTTAACCACGTCGCCGATCGAGCCGGACGAGAACGTGATGCCGGCGATACCTTGACCAGCTGCTGCCGGAAGTGCGCCGTCGAAAGCGACAGCACGACCTGCGCCGACTGCCTCAGTAAGTGTGATTGAACGTTGTCCCATTGTTGTCTCCTAGTTTGTGAGGTTTGGTGTTGTAATCTACGGTCTGATTATTTGACGATCAAGCTTTCGAGCGCTTCACGGTATGTGATGCCCTTAGCTGCTGAGATGTCGTGCGCTGCGGCAAACGGATCCTTGGGGGCTTGAACTTCCGAGAAGCCGTTGGTGACGCGCTGTGAGAGGATTGACTTGGTGTCCGACTTA
>Ga0180432_10012225_pt1 | contig 10007 bp, 6 predicted proteins | sample SS_ome_10_FD_132414 | JGI IMG/M metagenome (GOLD analysis project Ga0180432, IMG submission 132414) | Hypersaline lake sediment archaeal communities from the Salton Sea, California, USA - SS_1_MS_2 metaG | ecosystem: Environmental > Aquatic > Non-marine Saline and Alkaline > Hypersaline >...
ACGGACCATGGCCGACTACCATGCCACCCGGCACGCCAGCGAGATCGGGTGCATCATCCTGGTTGAGCCCACCTTTTTCCCGCCAGACCAGTGGCTCCGGGGTCCGTCCGATTGGTCGCGCTTCAACCTCAGGAACAAGAAGTACGATCTGGCGCAAGGCGAAGGGCACAGGCTGTGGCGTGAGTGTCTCGCGGTGGCGCAGCTCGAAGAGACGGATGCGTCAGACCTAATCGGCGAGAGCAGGCGGCTCGGCGAGCCACGACTCGTGCGCCCCAGACTTGGACAGGGAGCTTTCCGCGTGGAGGTGATGGAAGCCTACGAGCGCGCATGTGCCGTAACCGGAGAGCACTCACTGCCGGCGCTGGAGGCTCCCCACATCAGACCGTTTAGCGAAGACGGTCCTCACGAGGTGCGCAACGGCCTGTTCCTGCGGGCCGACCTGCACGGGCTGTTCGACCGGGGCTACGTTACGATCATCAGGAAGGGGCAACTCGAAGTGAGCAGCAGACTCAGGGAGGACTACGACAACGGCCACTGCTACTATCCCATGCACGGTCAGAAGGTGTCGTTTCCTACGGGGCCGGAAAACGCTCCTGCACCTGAGTTCATCGAGTGGCACAACGAGAAGGTGTTCAGGGCGGCGTGAGCGTTCCCACTACAATCCCACAACCTTACAGTTCAAAACCCGCATTTTCATCCCGAGCGGCCTACGCGCCGGTCGCCCGTGGGCGGGGGGACGTGCCCCCCTACCCCCCGGGGGGGGTGCGGAGTGGCGGGCGGGACGAATCGGAGCGGCCCGGCGGGCTGCGGTGCGGGCGGCGGCGATCGGGGGGCGGGCGATCCGCCTCTACTACCCCGCCGCGCAATAGATCGTTGCGCGGCAAGCAAGAGAACGGGGGCCCGAAAGCAGCAGCTTGCTCTCAAGTTCGGGAGAGTTAATCACTTTGCCGCGCAACAGACCGTGCAATAGAAGCTGCAAAAACCCGCATTTCAGTGCATTTCCGCGGTATCTTGACACCCCTCAAAAGGAGAGGCTCAGCGGGCCTAACCCACTGAGCCTCATTGGTTACGGGGGCTGGATTTGAACCAGCGACCTTCAGGTTATGAGCCTGACGAGCTACCAGACTGCTCCACCCCGCGGTTTGGAGAATCCGCCCTTGCGAACGGGCGGGAAATTTAGGGCCGGCCGGACCCCGGCGCAAGGGAAAAATCGGTCCGGAACGGGGGGGAGGGCGGGAATCCTTGTGTCCGCCACGGCGCCAAGCTAGACAGACCCCCACCCCCCCCTCATCGAAGATCGAAGATCCCACCCATCGCCCCCCCATGTGGAAAGGCCGCTTTCAGAAACAGACCGCAGATCTTGTGCAGCGCTACGGGGAGTCCGTCTCGTTCGACTGGCGGCTCTACCGGCACGACATCGCGGGTTCGATCGCGCACGCCCGGGCCCTCGAGCGGGCCGGGTTGCTGACGGCGGACGAATTCCGGCAGATCGAGGCCGGCCTGCGTGAGATCGAGGCCGAGATCGAGGCCGGCGCGTTCGCGTTCTCCGCCGAGCTCGAGGACATCCACATGAACATCGAGGCGGCCCTGACGCGGCGGATCGGAGCGGCGGGGGCGAAGCTGCACACGGCGCGTTCCCGCAACGACCAGGTGGCCACCGACACGCGTCTTTACTGCCGGGCCGGGATCGACTCCCTGTGGAAACTGGTCACGGGCCTGCAGCGGGCGCTCCTTGTTCGGGCCGAGGCGTATGCGGAAGCGGTCCTGCCGGGATACACGCACCTGCAGCGCGCCCAACCGGTGACGGCCGGCCACCACCTGCTGGCCTACGTCGAGATGTTCGAACGCGACAAGCTCCGCCTGCGCGACTGCCGCAGGCGGCTCAACCTCTGCCCGCTGGGGTCGGGCGCGCTGGCCGGGTCGACGATCACGCTCGACCGGCATGCCATCGCGGAGGAACTCGGCTTTGACGGGGTGACCACGAACTCGATGGACGCCATCGCGGACCGGGACTACGTGGCGGAGTTGTTGTTCGACCTGGCGCTGCTCGGCGCGCACCTTTCCCGGCTCAGCGAGGATCTGATCCTCTGGTGTTCGGCGGAATTCGGCTTTGCCACCCTGAGCGACGCCCACACCACCGGCTCCTCGCTCATGCCGCAGAAGAAGAACCCCGACGTCTGCGAGCTGACCCGCGGCAAGACGGGGCGGCTCTACGGCAATCTCGTCGCCCTCCTCACCGCCCTCAAGGGACTCCCGCTGACCTACAACCGCGACCTCCAGGAAGACAAGGAGCCCCTCTTCGATTCCGTCGACACCGTGGCCCTCGCCCTCGACGTGAACACCAGGATGATCGCGGATCTTGAGATGGATGTGCCCCGTTGCCGCGCCGCCGCCGGCGATCCCCTCCTGCTCGCCACCGACCTCGCGGACTATCTGGTGCGCAAAGGGGTCGCCTTCCGCGAGGCCCACGCACTGATCGGCAAGGCGGTGGCCCGCGCCGCCGAAACCGGAACCCCGCTCGACCAGCTCGACCTTGCCGCCGTCTCGCCCGCGTTCGGCCCCGACGCCCGCGAGGTGTTCGACCTCGACCGCGCCCTCGCCGCCCGCTCCGCCCCCGGCGCGCCCTCGATCGAAAACGTCCGGACCGCCATCGATCACTGGAGGGCGGCCCTGTCGGAAACTCCGGAAGAGACCTCCCCGTAGATACCGCCGGCTCTCCAGCGTCAGCCCCTCGATCCGGTCCGGCAAAGGTGAGCATCCCGTCGCTGCTCCGAAAAACCCGGCCTTCGGAGAGGTCTCCCATCACGCCGTCATTCACCACACGCCATCGCATCTTTCCTTCTTCTCTGGAATCATCCTCCACAAAAGACAGCCCCGGAGCTCACGAGCCCCGCGGGACTACCGTCCCTCCCCCACTCCGCCCGCCGGTTGAAAGATGATTTCAGGATCGGGAAACCTGAAGCCCTCCGCCTTGAGAGTGCTGATGATATCATCCACCGCGCCCGGCACCCAACCCCGTTCGCCGATCCCGGTGGGGCCCGGGTCCGGGGGGGGAGCGCCTCGCGCGCGGTATTCGTGAAGAAGGAACACCCCGCCATTTTCCCGCCGGGCTTTGCCGACGATCCACTTCACCGCAAGGTGCGATTTCCCGGGCGGGAGGAAGGTGTCCCATGCGAAATACGTGATCGGAAAGTAGCCCTCGATTCCATACTCGCGCATCGCCCTGCGGACCGCCGGGGTAAGAAGCCCGTTGGGCGGACGGAAGTAGCGGCTCCGGTAATTCCTGACCCCCAGCGCGTCGCCGATCGCTCCGTCGGCGAGTTCCATCTCGCGCTTCACCCGCTCTGCGGAATGAAAGAGCGGAAACCGGTGATGATGACTGTGGTTGACCAAGACGTGCCCGTCGGCGGCAACCAGCCGCACGAGGTCCGGATGCCGGACAACCCGCTCCCCGATGAGGCACATCGCCGCCCGGACATCATGCTCGCGCAAGACCGCCAGCAGGCGCTTCGTCACGTCTCGATCCGGATTCGGCCCGTCGTCGAAGGTGAGGATCACGCTGCGCGGCGGCAGGGCGATCTCGTTACGCCGGTCCAGGATCGTGCATCCGGTCAACGGCAACGCCAGCCACAACAGCAGCCATCTCCATCTTTCGACCGGCGTTGACTTCTCTTCCATCCGACGCGTCCTCCCATGTCGCCGATCACTCCCGGCGTCAAATCTCTACACCTCCGAAAGTGTAAGGTCGAGCGCTCTGACGCGCAACATCACCTGCGCCTCTCCTCCCCTTCGGACCGCTAACCCCGCCCTCCGTAGGCGCGAATCCAATCCACTTCCAAGCTGAATGGCCCGGCCTTTTCGTCAGCAAGCAACAACCCGAGACGCTCGATCTTCGAGGTGTTCAGCACTTTGTCCTTCAGGTCCCTCCCACGGAAGGTCCCGGACATCTCACTGAAGGGAACTCGCACGACGGTCCACTTGCCCTTCTCGGTCGCGAAGTCCGCCTTGAAAGACACTTTCATCCAGCGATAGCGGGCATCGGATCCGACCCGCACCTGATAGGTGCGGCCATCCCCTTTGACCCGCATCGCCAGACCGGAATAGCCGGAGAGATCGAGATCGAGAGGACCGGTCCGGACGGACGAGAAACCCCCGTTATTTTCGAGCGAGAGAGTCCCGGCAAAGGTGAGCGTCCCGTCGCGGCTCCGGGAAACCTGACCCTTGGAGAGGCCTCCCATCACGCCGTCATTCACCACACGCCATCGCATGTTTCCATCTTCCTTGGAATCGAACTCCACGAGCGACAGCTCATCCGCGGAGGCCGAGAAGAGCGCCACTCCAATCAGGGTAAGGAAGGACAAACAAAGCCGGTGTGCTCTGAAATTTGCGGTCATGCCTGACAATACGCCTCCGCCGCCCGATCCGATGCCATTAATCTGCTTCGCGCCTCAAAACGGCCCCCGGCGGCCTTGTGCCGACGGAAGCCAGGATTGGTGAGCTGCTATCAGCGGCATAAGAAACCAGCCCGCAAGTGGAGCATCCGCGCCTCCCACGGGCTGAGTCTGGCTCCAGCTCCGGTAGCCGGCCAATCGTTCGCTCCGGCGGGACGAGCCCGCCGGGGGCGTTCTGCGGGTGGCAGTGCCGCGTAGCCGGCCAATCGTTCGCTCCGGCGGGACGAGCCCGCCGGGGGACGAGCGTTGCAGGCCGCACGAGCCGGCGGCCTGCGGCGGTTCGATGCCTCCCGAGCGTGGCGGCAGCTGCAGCCCGGCAACCCGGGAACTCCCGGGAAGATGGCTTCTACGGAGCCAGGTTCATTCCGATTTCGCAATCCTGGTCATAGAACAGATTGCCGCCCAAGTTGTCCGTCGCCGTATTCTGGTCGATCAGGCAGAAATCACTCGCATTGATGCCAATACCCGCGTTGCCGCGCGCCGTGTTTCCAATGAGGGTGCATCCGGCTGCCGTGAAGGCGACCCGGATGCCGTCATTGCCATTGAGGAAAGCGGTGTTGCCGATCAGCGTGCAGCCGCTAAGCGCCACGATGCCGTCCCTGTCATTGGAATAGCTCGTGTTGGACCTGATCGTGCAACCGCCACAGGCGAAAATACCGTCATTGACGTTGTCCCGAGTGGTGTTGCCGGTTATCGTGGAGCCATTGGAGGAAAAAATGCCATACTCATTTTCATAGGCCAGGTTTCCTGTAATGGTGCAGCCCGGGCTGTCGTCGAAATAGATGCCATAACCGCCATTATTGTATACAGTACTGCCGGTGATCAGGGTATCCGTCTTGGCAAATATCCCATGGAGGCCGTTTTCCGAAACCGTGCAATCCTTGATCACTGCGCCTTGGCCGGGGAAAATGCCGATGTTCAGGTTTGATATCGCCCGCATGCTTCTGATCCGGTTGTTCTTGCTGGTGTAATCGGCGCGAATACCCTCGTAGAAATCACGCACCGTTCCGTTCTTGATCTCAACATTGTTTGCCTCGATCCTGATACCGGCCTTGATTCCCGAGTCGGGCCCCTTCAGCGTGTATCCCATCAGGTCGATGGTCACGCCGGCGCATTCGACCGTAATGGCGTTGCTCGCAGTATCCGTGAAGGTCACGCTTTCGGTCAGATAATACGATTTTGTCACCGTGATCGTCAGCGGCAGATCATCGGCGTGAATCGGGACGCGCGGCTCGACTTCATCGAGCGTCTTCATGGTCCCGGTGGTAGGCGGTCCCGGCGGTTCCAGTTCACCGGCACGGACTGCCGGCGACATCATTAGAGAAACCGGCAGGACTACCAAGGTTGCTGTCAATTGCTTTCTTGTCTTCTTCATTTTCCTGCAGGGCTGGGTGTTCGGCTGCATGAGCCGGAGGATGGTCTGAGGTGTGAGAAAGCTTGCCTTCACGGGGTCAGCGGCATCTTGACCTCGATCCGGAAGAAGGTGCGGCGGCCCAGCGGGTCGCTCAGGGTGGCCCCGGTGGTTCCCGCCGCGCCCGGAAGGTCCGTTTCGCCGGTAAAGTCGGCGAAGGGCCCCGGAAGATCGGCACTCTCCTGCACGTCGTAGAAGCGCCTCTCGGAGGAGGTCCACTCAAGATCGATGTTTTCCGTGGCCTCGTCGCGCACCGTGAAATCGACGAGGCGGAGGTGGTCGGACGCGCTGAAGGGATCGGTATCGGCGCGGTATTCCTCGAGGTCGGTCCTGCCGTCGCCGTCGTAGTCGGTCGTCTTGTGCAGATGGGTCAGCAGCGGGTCCAACCCGGCCGCCACCGCCTGTTCGCGTTCCCAGGCATCCGCGATCAGGTCGGAATCGGTGTCGGCGCCCTCCGCAATCGCGTTCGTCTTCACGAAGTGGGCGCCGTTGCTGCCGAGGTCGATCCACCCGCAGTTCTCCGCCCACGCATACCCCGCAAGCCGCCCCGTACTGAGATCGACCCGCGGCGGATCACTGATGCCCTGATCGAACGTGATCCAGCCGATGTTCTCCCCCCACGCCATGCCCGAGAGGCTGCCCGCCCCGTCGTGATTGACTCCAAAGTCCGCCGCCTCGGTATTGGAATAGTGGATGCCGTCGGCAGGCGTGCCGTCGCCCAGGTTGATCCAGCCCACGTTCTCGCCGAAAACGTAGCCGGAGCAGACAAACTGCCCGATGGTGGCGCCCGCCCCGGGGGTGCCGGTGTCCCATCTCCAGTTTGTCCAGCCGATGTTCTCGCCCCAGGCGAAACGATCCGCGGTGTCAATCGTGGTGGACTGGCCCTCGATATGAGCCGCGAAGAAGCAGGCGGCGAGCAGGAGCGCGCCCGCGAGGCGGATGATCCGTATCGTTCTCATGGATCTGCGGATGTGGCGGAAGATCCCGGCGCCGTTGCCGGGAAACTCCTGTGTTCAGTGAACTGATCCCCCCTTCTCATGCCATCCCACATCGTAAGCAGTCCATCACGGCGGGTCAAGGACGGAGCACAGTTTTTCAATATCATTCAGTTGACTCAAAAGGCGCAACGATACCCAACCGTCACGTCGGGCCATGGGCCACCAAGTTGATCAACTTAACGGGTAAAGGGACAGGTCATCAACGTCCGGCCGGAGAGACGGGTGTGGCGAATCGCCGTCTTGATCCCGAGAGCAAGGCTTGGAGTGCGGTGGCAAAGCCCCAACGGGGCGGCGACACCGCTTTCGTGGGAGGGAAGATTGCAGGGACTTCGAGCTTCAGCACCTCATCGCAGAGCGGTGTCGCCACCCGCCGGGTATCTGCTTCGCGCCTCAAAACGGCCCCCGGCGGCCTTGTGCCGACGGAAGCCAGGATTGGTGAGCTACTATCAGCGGCATAAGAAACCAGCCCGTGCGTGGAGCATCCGCGCCTCCCACGGGCCGAGTCTGGCTCCAGCTCCGGTAGCCGGCCAATCATTCGCTCCGGCGGGACGAGCCCGCCGGGGGCGTTCTGCGGGTGGCAGTTCCGCGTAGCCGGCCAGTCGTTCGCTCCGGCGGGACGAGCCCGCCGGGGATGCGAGGGGGCAAGTTGGCGATAAACCGGTCCGCCGCGGCGCGTTAGAAGGGGCGACGAACAAACGAGCCTCACACCATGAAACGGATTTTCCTGATCTTGCCGGCGATCACGTGCGCCGCCTGCGCGATGGCGGGGGCGGAAACCAACCGGGGCCCGCTGCAACCCCAGCCGTATGTCCGGCTTCCAATGGGGAGCGTGCAGGCAAAGGACTGGTTGAAACACCAACTCGAACTGCAACGCGACGGTTTGACCGGCCATGCCGAGGAACTCTACGGCGATATCGGCGGGAGCGACTGGATCTCCGACCGCAAGCAAGGCGGCCAGCACGCATGGGAACGGGGACCGTACTATGCCAAGGGGTTGATCGCCCTGGCCTTCGTCCTCGATGACGACGCGCTGAAAAAGAAGACCCGGAAGTGGATCGACAAGGTGATCGAAAGCCAGCGCGACGACGGCGATTTCGGTCCCAAGCAGCGGAACTGGTGGCCGAACATGATCGTCCTTCACTACCTGCGGGACTACTTCGAGGCGACCGGCGACGATCGCATTCCGCCGTTCATCGGGAAGTATTTCCGGTTCCAGCTCGAGACGTTGCCGTCCCATCCGCTGCGCAAGGAGTCGGGATGGGCGCAGGCCCGCGGCGGCGACAACCTCGAGATCGTCCTGTGGATGTACAACCGCACCGGCGACAAATGGCTGCTCGATCTGGCCCGGTTGTTGATGAAGCAGACGAACGAGTGGAGCAAGTTCTACGCCGGCAACGGCGGGTCGAATTGGTACCCCGAACACATCGTCAACATCATGCAGGGGTTGAAGTCGCCGCCCCTGATGTTCCTTGTGTCGGGCGAGGCCGCGCACCGGAACGGGTTCGCCGCCGCCACCGGGGCCGACGGGTGGCTGATGAAGAAGTGCGGCCGCGTCGACGGGATGGTCAGCGGGACGGAACCGCTCACCGATCGCGGATCCACCCAGGGGACGGAACTGTGCGCGATCGTCGAACGGATCCTCGCCACCACCGTCGCCCTGAGAGTCCACGGCGAGGCCGGGATCGGCGATCAACTCGAGCGGGTCGCCTACAACGCCCTGCCCGCCGCCTTGCTGCACGACGGGAAAGGGATGCGCTACTACATCCTGCCCAACCAGCCGAAGTGCACGAACGAGAACCTCGGGTTCAAGCACAACGGCAACGGACAGAACGCCATCTGTCCCAGCCCGCACTCGGGCTACGCCTGCTGCCGGAGCAATTTCCATTACGGCTGGCCGAAGTTCGTGCACAACATGTGGATGTCGGCCGGCGGCAAGGGGCTGGCCGCCGCCGCTTACGGGCCGAACACCGTGACCGCCAAGGTGGGCAAGGACGGCGCCACCGTCACCATCGACCAGGAGACCGCCTACCCGTTCCGCGGGAAGGTCACCCTGACGGTCAAGGCTTCGAAAGACGTCGCGTTCCCGCTGGACCTCCGCATCCCGGGATGGTGCGAAAAGCCCTCCGTCCGGGTGAACGGCAAAGCCCGCGACAACCTCAAGCCGGGGACGTTCCATCGCGTCGAGCGCACATGGAAGAACGGCGACCGCGTCGAACTCGATTTCCCGATGCGCGTCGAGACGACCCGGCAAGCCAACGATTCCATCGCCCTCACGCGGGGGCCGCTGGTGTTCTCGCTCCTGATCGAGGAAGAGCGAACGAGCACCAAGTCGTTCCTCGGAGGCCGCTTCCACACCTACAAGATCACCCCGGCCGGCCCGTGGAATTACGCGTTGCTGCCGGGCGACCCCGAAAACCCGCAGGTCGAGACCGCCGTCGCCGATTCGATCCCGCCGCAACCGTTCCACGCCGCCGAGGCGCCGGTGCGCCTGAAAATGAAGGCCGCCAGAACCGAGCAGGGCGGGTGGGGAACATATCGAAAGGACCTCCCCGCGCGCGCCGTCGAACCGCCGCCAAGCCCCATCGGGAAGGTTGGAGCACCAGCGGACGTCGTCCTCGTCCCCTACGGATCGACCGAAATCCGCATCACCTGCTTCCCCTGGAGCAAGGGTTGACCGCCGGACGAGGCCCGGTGATCCGCTGCGACACACCGTCGGCGCGGTGACCGGAGCGGTGATCGCGCACGGCGGAGAAGAGGTTGCTCGCGGCCTTGATCATGTGATCGGGATGCGTGCCACACAGGTGGGCCGCGAGGAGCCGCCGACCGTCACAGCGTGGAACCCTTGATGGTTTCCACGGTGTGATCCTCGATCCAGTCCCAGTCGATCTCAACTCCGAGGCCGGGGCCGTCGGGGAGGTGCTGGCATCCGTCGGGCTTGACGGCCAGCGGGTCGTCCTTGAGCCCGAAGCGGAACATCGAGTGATGGCTCTCGAGGAAGCGGCCGCTCTCGGTCGAGCAGGCGACGTGGAGATTGGCGACGTCGAGGTCGGCCCAGGTGGTTTCGGCCATCGAGTAGAGGTGGCGCTGCTTGCGCCGCAGGTCCTGCCAGATCGCCACGTGATGGAGGGGATTGGGGCCGGCCAGGTC
>Ga0180432_10012227_pt1 | contig 10006 bp, 2 predicted proteins | sample SS_ome_10_FD_132414 | JGI IMG/M metagenome (GOLD analysis project Ga0180432, IMG submission 132414) | Hypersaline lake sediment archaeal communities from the Salton Sea, California, USA - SS_1_MS_2 metaG | ecosystem: Environmental > Aquatic > Non-marine Saline and Alkaline > Hypersaline >...
CGGCGGCCTCGCGGGCGGCGCGGGCCGGCGCCTCGGCCGCGTCGCGCGCGGCCTTGGCCTGCTCGGCCGCCCGGGCGGCCCCGGCCTCGGCCGCCTCGGCGGCCTTCCCCGCCGAGGCCGACTGCCGCTTCGCCGTACTCGCCTCCGACGCCGCCGAGGCCGACGCCCGACGGGTCGCCTCGCGGGCCTTGGCCGCCTGTGCGGCCTGCCTGGCGGCGTCGGCCGCCGCCTGACGGTCGGACGCCGCCCCGCTCGCGTCGGCCTTCTCCGCGGCCTGCTTGGCCCTCTTCGCGGCGGCGTCGGCCGTCTTGGCGGCCTGCTCGGCCTTCGCCGACGCCTGACGCGCGCGGGCTGCGGCGGCCTGCGACCGGCGGGACGCCTCGTCGGCGGCCTTTCGCGCAGCGGCCGCCTGCCGGCGGGCCTCCTCGGCCCGCTTCCCCGCGCCCTCGGCCGCGGCCGCGAGCTTCCCGTCGGCCTTCGCCGCGGCGGCCTTCCGGGCGGCCTTCTCGGAGGCGGCCTTGGCCGAGTCGGCCTGCGAGGCCACCTCGCGCGCCATGGCCTCGGCCTTCTTCGCGGCGGCCCCGGCGTGGGACGCCGCCGCGCCCGGGTCGCCCTCGGTGAGTCCCTTGGCCGACCGTTCCATGTCCGCCGCCGGGCGGGCCGTCTCGGCGGGCCTGGCGGCCGATTCGACCTGCCGGGCGCGCCGGGCCAGCTCCGCCTGACGGCGGGCCAGCTCCGCCGTGCGGCCGGCGACGGCCTTGCTCAACTCCTGCTGACGGGTCGCCGCCTCGTCGGCCGCCTTCTGGGCCGCCTGGGCCTGCTGCCGGTGCCCGGCGGCGCGCGCGGATCGGGCGGCCAGCTCGGCCTCCTTCCGGGCCATCTGCTCGGCGGCCTCGGCCAGCGTCGCCGAGGCGTGGCGCGCCGGCTCCTGGCGGGCCTGGTCGGCGGCCTCGTCGAGGGCCTTGGCCGCGGCCGCCTGGCGGCGGACGCCCTCGGCGGGGCGGGTCGTGCTCAGCAGCTTCGCGGCCTCCGAAGCGCTGCGGCGCGCGTCCTCGGCGGGGCGGGTCGTCGGACGGACCGGCTCGGCCCGCTTGCCGAACTCGCCGATCTCCCCGGCCAGCTTCGCCTGCTCCTCGGCGAGCTTGGCCAGGTCGGCCTTGAGCCCGCGCGTGCGCTCGGCCTGGCGGGCCCTGTCCATGAGGGCCTGCTGGCGGGTCCGCAGCTTGTCGGCCATGTCGTCGAGGACCTGCGTTCGCTTCTGCTGCCGCTGGAGGGCCTCCCGCTCGCCCCCGGGCGTCTGGCGGAGCATCTCGCCGACGTCGCGGGCGAGCTCGCGCTGCTGCTTGCGCCACTCGGGGTTGTCGGGCCGGTCCGGGTCGGCGGGCTCGGACGTCCCGGCCGGGAGGGTCGTCGCCGACGGGGCCGTCGCCGGCATCGTCGTCGCCTGCTCCATGGCCCGCCGGGCCGCCAGCTCCTCCTGACGACGGGCCAGAAGCTCCAGCTCCATCGCACGACGCGCCTGCTCCGTCCACACCTGGAACTGCTTGAGCAGCTCCGAGACGATCGCCAGCGACCGATCGACCTGGAAGTCCGCCTCGTCGGCCATCTGGGCCCGGCGCTTGACGGCGTCGGTGATCTTGATGAGCCCGGCCAGCTCGCGGGCCTTGCCGACGTGCGCGTCGGCCAGCTCGATGAGCTTCTCGGACAGCTTGGGATAGGCCCCGCCGGCCGTGGCCTCGGCGAGGTCGCGGGCGCCGGCCTCGGCCTCGCGCAGGCGCTCGCGCAGGGCGTCCACCTTCGCCAGCGTGTCCTCGGCCAGGGCCTTCGTCGAGGGCATCGAGCGGCGCAGCGGCGCCGAGAGCTTCTTCGCGGCGGTGAGCCGGCGGTGGATCGCCTCCAGGGCCTCGCGGATCCGCAGGTCCAGGGCGAGCTGGACCTGGAGGACGTAGGGCTGGGCGTCCGCGGCGAGATCGATCGTGCGGATGCCCGACCGGCCTTCCTGCGGGCCGCCCAGCGGCCCCGGCAGGTTGTCCCACCCGCGGACCTGGAAGGTCACCTGGCGGGCGCCGGCGAGGTCGAGGGCGGCGAGGTCCAGGGGGGCGGTCAGCTCCACGTGGGACGGGGCCGTCGCCGGGCGCGAGGCGCCCGTGGTCGCCGAGCGGACCGGCAGCCGGACCGGCGGCTGCTCGGTCCCGTCGACGCGGACGAGCAGCTCGGCGCCGCCGACGCCGACGTCGTCGGTGAGCCGGCAGCGGACGGGGACCGTGTCGGTCGGCGGGAGCTGCTGGGCCGCGGCGGCGGGGGAGACGATGCGGACCCGCGGCGGCAGGTCGGTGCGGACGTTGATGGCGCGGGCCACGGGCTCGCCGCCGATGCCGTGGCGGTCCGTCAGCGTCAGACGCCACCGCCCCGACCCGCCCGCCCGCAGGCGGTGGCGGAACGACCAGGCCCGGTGCGAGGCGTCCAGCGGGGTCAGCTCCCCCGGGGCGTCGTTGATCCGCAGCTCGGGGCGGTCCACGGGCTTGTTCAGCCGCAGGTGGACCGTCGCCAGCGTCCCGGCCGGGGCGTCGAGGTCGCCCGGGGCCGCCGACGGATAGGCCTCGGGGCGCTTCGTGTAGTCCGGGTACCGGTAGCCGACCTCGATCCGCTGCACGGCGGGGCGGGGGACGACCCGCACCGTGTAGTAGCGGCTGCGGGCGTCGCCCGCGCGGATGCGGTACTCCAGCGTCGCGGTCAGCGCCGGCGTCGTGTAGCCGAACGTCCGATCGCCCAGGCGCGACATCGCCACGGCCTGCTCGGGCCTGTCGGGCGCCCGCAGGCGGCACTCGGCCGAGCGCACCTTCCGCCCCGTCGGGCCGGTGACCTCGACCCGCACCTCCAGGCGGCGCCCGGCCGCCAGGGTGCAGTCGCCCGGGGTGATCCGCAGGTCGCCCGCGCGCACGCTGGGCAGGTTGAGCGTCGGCAGGAGCGTCTTGGCCAGGAGGATCCTGCCCGGCTCGGGATAGAGGACGAGGACGGCGGCGATGACGGCGGCGGCGACCAGCAGCACCACCAGCGGCGGGCGGGCCCGCCGGAAGCTGACCTCCCGACGGGGGCGCAGGCCCCGGGCGTCGCCGACCGCCTCGGTCGCCAGGGCGTGGATCAGCGACGCCGAACCGCGGATCTCCGGCGCGTCCGTGCTGCTGAGCAGCTCCACGGCGGAGCTGATGCGCTCCTTCATCTCGGGGTGGCGCTGCTCCAGCATCCGGGCGGCGCCGGTGAGGGTGAAGCTCCGCGCCAGCGGGCGGATGAGCGTCAGGCAGGCCGCCGCCCCGGCGGCCAGCACCCAGGCGCCGGTCAGGGCGTAGTGGTGCCAGCTCTCCATGGGCAGCCACTGGGTGCGGACGCCCATCACCGCCAGCACGCCCACCAGGGCGGCCGCGAGGGTGCACAGGACCCCCCGCACCAGCAGCGCCGCCCGGTGCCGGCGAATCAGACGCCGAAGCGTCGCCTGGATCGGTCGCAGCAGAAGGCGTTCGTCTCCGGGCACCTCAGTCATGGCGTCACGTCCTTTTCCGGCCGCCGGGTCCCCGCGGCGTTAGACCCGCGGCCGCCGGCGGGGTTCCGGTCCTTTCTACGTCAGCCCGGCGCGTTTGCGGAGGACCCACTCGCCTGTGGCCGCCAGGCAGAACAGCACCAGCAGGGGCCAGGAGTCCCACAGGGGGAAGTCCTCCACGCGCGTCCGCGTCATCCGGCCGGGCGGGAGGAACCCCCGCAGCCGGCGCGCCTGGTGGGCGCCGACGACGGCGCCGTTGTGGCTCAGTTGGGCCAGTCGGCGGAGGCCGTCGGCGGTGGCGGCGAGGTCGACCTGCTCGGCCGGGATGCCGCCGGCGACGGAGACCTTCACGCTGACCGGCTTCTCGTCCTCGCCCAGCAGCTCCTTGGCGTCCGGGGCGCTCAGCTCCAGCTCGAGGCGGTACTGCCCGGCCGGCAGGGGCGCCAGCGCGGCCCGGTACAGCCCGGGGGAGTCCTCGACGTACGCCATGGGCGCGCGGGCGACGGGCTTGTCGCCGTCGAGGACCTTCACGGCCAGGCGGGTGACCACGGGCGAGAAGTCCTCGCGGACGACCTTGGCGCGGACGATCGGACGCTCGTCGGGGCGGTAGCGGGTCTTGTCGGTGCCCAGCCGGACGCGGTCGGTGCCGGCGGGCAGCTTGCCCGCGGTCGCCCAGCGGACGATCTGGCCCCAGAGCTTGTGGTGGCGCCGGTCGCCCACGCGGTACCGCAGCCGCCACGTGCGATCGGTATTCAGCATCATCACCCGCCCCAGCCCGTGGGGCGCGACGACGACGAGGGCGTGGTCCCGCTGGTACTCGCGCCGCCGACGGGCCAGCTCGGCGCGGGCCTCGGCGTCCTCGGGGTCCTCGTCGGTCAGCCACGACGGGGGCTTGGCCGGGGCCGCGAACGCCAGGACCTCCGCCGCCGACGACGCGCGCAGGTAGCGGCCGTGCCAGTAGACCGGCGGCAGCGAGCGCCAGATCTCCCGCGACCGGTCCGCGCCCACGTCCTGTCGGAGGGCGACGTGGTCTGCCCCGGCGTCGGTGAGGAGGATGCGGGCGCCCTCGCGCGGGCAGGCGGGCCGGCGGTCGTCGGCGTCGAGGCCGACGGGGAGCAGGTCGGCCAGGGCGGTGCCCGCGCAGGCCGCGGGCATGGCCCGCGGGCCGGCGATCAGCACCAGCGTGCCCCCGCGGTCGGCGACGAACTTCCGCAGGATGCGCGCGACCTCGGCGGGGCCGCTGCGGCCCTCGGCGGCCTTCAGCGCCCGCGGGGGCAGCCGGCGGGCCAGGTCCGCCGGCGAGCAGTCGCCCAGGACGATCAGGTCGAACTTCATCCACTCGGCCTCGCCGGCCGGCAGGGCGGTGGCCTCCTCCTTCCCCGCCGGGCGCGCCGCCGATGCCGGCACCGGCTTGCGCCTGGGCTGACCGTGGTAGCGGTCCGGGTCCGTCAGCACGTATTGCAGCCGGACCGTCCGGTCCCGTCCGCGGAAGAGGTTCTTCAGGTAGCGGAACTCCCACCGCGGGCGGGCGTCGACCAGCAGCAGGCGGGTCGGCTCGCGCGTGACGGTGACGGGGACGGGGTAGGTGTTGTTGCCGGTGAAGGCCTCGTGGACGGCTCGGCCGGCGTGGCCCTCGGGGCGGACCTCGAGGCGGTATTCGTGCAGCCCGGGCTTGTCGGGCTCGTGGGCGAGCTGGACGCGGGTGCGGACCGCGTCGCCGGACGGGCGGACCTCGCGGGTGTCCACGCGCTTCTCGCCGTCGAAGAGGCTGACGCGGACCCGCCGGCCCTTCAGCCCCTCGAGCTTAAGCTCGGCGTTGGCGTAGACGCGGTCGCCCCGGCAGACGGTGTCGGGCGACTCGACCGCGATGATCCCCGCGTCGGCCGGGGGCGACGACGAGCCCACCACCGCCGCGCAGAACGACGCGCCCCGCGCGCCCAGTTGTCGGGCCAGCGGCTCGGGGCTGTCCGGGCCGTTGTCCTGCCCGTCGCTGAGGACGATCACGCCGGCGAGGTCGTCCGCGGCGGCGAGGACCTCGCGGAGCGCGCCGGCCAGGTCGGTGGCCATGGCCCCCGGCGGCGGTGCCGCCGGGCGCGACCGCGCGGTCGTCGCTGTCGCCGTCGCCGTCGCCAGCGGGTCGGCGATCGCGGCGGGGCCGGTCTCGTCGGCCTCGGCGGCGAAGGTCCACACCCGCACGGTGTAGTCCTCGGCCAGCTTGGCCAGCAGCGGCCGGGCCGACTCCTCGTCCGTCGGCGCCCTGGCCAGCAGCGCCGAGGCCGTCTGCAGACGCGTCAGGCGCGACACCGCGTCCACCTCCGCCCGGTCGGACTCGCCCAGCATGCGGTAGAGCAGCCCGTCGAGGTCCCGCCCGGCGTGCCGGAGGGCCTGCTCGGCCTTGGTCAGGGCGTTCGCGGCCTGGCGGAGGGCCTCGTGGAGGCGGGGCAGGTTCGCCGCGAGCTGCCCGGTGTCGCCGCTGCCCAGCAGGTCGGCGGCGTCGGCGAGTCGGCCCGCCCCCGGCCCGCTCAGCGTCGCCTTCGCGTCCAGCAGGGCCGTCCGCAGTGCCTGCGGCAGGTCGGCGAACTCCGCCAGCACCGCCTCGAGCGGGCGGGCCTGCTCGGCCGCGTCGGCCGACGACGCCTTCAGACGCTCGCGCAGCTTCTCCCGCCGGCGCGCCAGGTCGCGAGCGGCCTGGTCGGGGGCGGTCCGGGTGAGGCGCTGGAGCATGGCCAGGTCGCCGGCGAGGGCGTCGCGGAGGTCGGCGACGGCGTCGGCGCGGTCGTCCAGCCGGTACGGCCGGCGGGCCGCGGGCAGGCCCAGGGCCTCGGCCAGCCGCAGGCGCTCGTGGTCCGGCAGGCGCGGGTCGGCGATCCGCATCGACGCCGACGCGTCCAGCAGCACCGCCACCGTCCGCTTCCGCGTCTCGGTGAACACCGACGCCAGCACCGGCTGGACGAGCATCAGCGCCACCAGCGCCACCAGCAGCAGCCGCAGCGCCGTCAGCGCCCGTCCCATGCGACGCGAGACGACCCGCCGCTCCAGCCCGTACAACCCCACGATCGCCTCCGCCGCCACCACCGCCAGCAACGCCACCGGCCAGACCGGCCAGCTCGCGGCCAGAACCAGCACCCGACCCAGCGCCCGCAGCCCCAGCCACACCCCCGCCGCCCCCAGCAGGATGCGGGCGGCGACCAGCAGCGCGCCCGGCACTCCCGCCGCGCGCCGCCCGCGCAGCGCCGCCCACGCCCCCACGCCGACGGCGGCCCCGGCGGCCAGGGCCCAGCCCGGGACGCTCGGCGGCAGCGCGATCTGCTGGGCGATGGGGCTCATGCGCTGGCGACCTCCTCGGCCTCGGCCGGCTCGGCCTCCGACGGCCGCCGGGCGAAGCGCCCGGGCTCCAGCGACCCGGCGCCGAACGACACCGGGCGGACCAGGTGCGATTTCCGACGCACCGCGATGGCCCGCGTGACGGCGATCTCCGCCAGCAGCAGCCCGAGGACGATCACGGCGACGTACGGCCAGATCTCCATCCCCGGCGCCTCCCCCCCGATCGCCGCGGTCAGCTCGCTGAGCGTCTCGGCCCGCACGAGGCGGATGAAGCTCCCGGCCCGGCGGTAGTCCGCCTCGGTCAGCAGCTCCAGCTCGCTTTCCCGCGCGTCCGACAGCACCACGAAGGGCACCTCCGACGGCGCCGCACCGGCCGGGCGGGTCGCCACCGGCGGGGCGGCGGCCTTCGCGCCGGGCGGCCCCGGCAGCACCAGGCGGTACAGCCCGGGCGCGGCGGTCATGGCGAAGACCGCCTGCCAGCGCGCCCCGCTCCGCCGGAGGGTCGCCTCGCTCCGCCTCCCGTCCGGGCGCCGCACCGCCACCGACGACGGGCGACGGCGCCCGGGCAGGGCCCACACGAGCTGCTGCCCGGGACGCAGGTTCAGCGGCCGACGCGCGGGGGCGGCCAGGTAGTACACCGCCTCGTGCACCAGCGGAACGTAGCACTTCTTCACCGGCAGGTCGCTGCACCCGCGGGCCAGCGGCACCGACAGGGTCAGCACGAAGCCCTTACCGCAGCGGCGCTGGATGAGCAGCGGGTCGCCGTCGTCCAGCACGGCCCCGACGGAGACGCTCGGGTCGTCGTCGGGGGCCAGGGCCCAGTGGGCCTCGACGCGGGCGGAGGCCAGGTCGCTCACCGCCGGGTCCGCCAGCAGCCGCAGGGCCGGGTGGTCGAGGGTGTTGACGGCGACGCGGGCGGCCTCGCCGCCGGGGCCGGCGCGGCGGAACTCGGTCAGTCGGCAGCCCGTCAGGCGCTTCCCGTCCGGGGCGTTCCAGCCGTCGTAGGCGCCCGGCTGGGCCTTCGCGCCGGGGGCGATCAGCAGCCCGCCGCCGCGGGCGACGAAGCGGGCCAGGGCCTCGGCGGCCGGCTGGGGGAGCCGGGGCACGTCGACCAGGACGACGGCGGCGTAGTCGTCGAACCGCCGGACCGCGCCCACGTCCGCCGCCGCCACCACCGTCGGGCGGACCAGGCGCCGCGCGGGCCCGCCCGCCGGCAGCTCGCCGTCGTCCGCCGACTCCGGCGCCGGCGGCGCCAGCGCCAGGGCGAGGTAGTCCCCGTCCCCGGCCAGCGGGCGGGCCGACGCCCGCCCCTGGACGATCAGCACCGGCAGCTCGCGCAGCACCTCCACGGCCCGGACGGTCCGGTTGTCCCCGGGCAGGTCGTCGTCGCAGAGGACGCGGGCGGCGACGACGTGCGGGCCGGCCGACGCGAAGCGGTGCTTGAAGGCCGCCGACGCCGACGCGCCGCCGGCGATCCGCCCGACGTCCCCGCGCGCGACCACCCGCTCGTCCACCAGCAGCTCCACGCCCTCCGGGGCCACCGGGCCGGTGCCCGTGTTGGTCACGGTCACGTCGATCTCCACGTCGCGGTCCGTCCCGATCACCGCCCGGGAGAAGCGCAGCCCCGCCGCCGCCGCGTTCCGCCACTGCGCGGGGCCCGCCACCGTGCGGACGATGACCAGGGGCTCGCCCTCCGGCCCGGCGGCGGAGGCGGCCTCGGCCAGGAAACGCCACCGCCGGTCCGCCGACAGGTCCCAGCCCACCCGCTGGCCGTCGGTGATCAGCATGACCCTCTTGATCGGGTTGCTCCCCGCCCGCAGCACACCCCCGGCCGCGTGAAGCGCCTCCAGCACCCGCATCGAGCCCCCCGACGGGGCCAGGTGCTCCAGCCGCTCGCGGACCGCCGCCAGGTCCGCCCGCGGCGTGGGGGTGACCGGCTCGGCGACGGACCCGGCCAGCACCACGCCCGCCGCGTCCCCGCGCCGGCAGGCGTCGAGGACCTTCCCGGCCTCCTCGACGGCCCGGCGGAAGCGGCTCTTGCCGCCGGCGGTCAGGCTCATGCTCAGCGACCCGTCCAGGACGATGGCCACGTCCTGGGCGTCGCGGGCCCCGGCGGCCAGCAGCCGGCCCGTCCGCAGACGCGGGCGCGCCAGCGCCAGCACCAGCAGACCCAGCAGCAGGCAGCGAAGGGCCATCAGCAGGTATTCCTCGATGAGGATCCGACGGTTCCGCGCCGCCAGCGAGGCCTCCAGGAACTGCATCGCCCCCCAGTCCACCACCTGCGCCCGCCGGCGGTTGAGGATGTGGATGATGATGGGGATGGCGACCGCCGCCGCCCCCGCCAGCATGATGCCGTTCAGGAACGTCATGTCAGGTGCGTCACTTCGCCCGGCTCATCCGCCGGGCCAGGTAGTGCGCCAGCGCGATGTCGAAGCGGCCGGCGGTGGACAACTGGACGTAGTCGACGTTCATCTGCCCGCACCCGATCTCCAGCCGACGGAGGAACTCGCGGACGCGGGCGAGGTACTCGCTCTTCAGCGACAGCGGGTCCAGGTGGACCCGGCGCGAGGGCAGCTCTAGGTTGCGGAACTGCGTCCAGCGGTCGAACGGGAAGCTCAGCTCCTCCTCCGCCATCACGTGCAGCAGCAGCACCTCGTGCCGGCGATAGCGGAAATGGTGCAGGGCCTTGAGGATTTCCTCCAGGTCGTCGAACAGGTCGGAGATGATGACGACCAGGCCCCGCCGGCGGATGCGCTCGGCGACGTCGTGGAAGATCGCCGCCACCGACGTCTCGTTGCCCGGCGCGGTGGCGGCGAGCTCCTCCAGGAGGACCTTCAGGTGGGTGACCCGGCTGCGGGGGGGGATGTAGCGCCGGATGGCGGTGTCGAAGGTCACCAGCCCCGCCGCGTCCTGCTGGTGGATCATCAGGTGCGCCAGCGAGGCGGCCAGGAACTGCCCGTAGCGGAACTTGCTCAGCGGCCTGCCGTTGTGGCGGGCCGCCCGCTGGCCCGCGTACCCCATCGACCCCGACGCGTCCAGCAGGATCACCCCCCGCAGGTTCGTCTCCTCCACGTACTGCTTGATGTAGTAGCGGTCCGATCGCGCCAGCACTCGCCAGTCCAGGTCGCGGATGTTGTCCCCGGGCAC
>Ga0180432_10012228_pt1 | contig 10006 bp, 10 predicted proteins | sample SS_ome_10_FD_132414 | JGI IMG/M metagenome (GOLD analysis project Ga0180432, IMG submission 132414) | Hypersaline lake sediment archaeal communities from the Salton Sea, California, USA - SS_1_MS_2 metaG | ecosystem: Environmental > Aquatic > Non-marine Saline and Alkaline > Hypersaline >...
CTGAGGGGTTATCCGCCGGGATCGGCCGGATCGAATCTATGCCCTACAGGCTCCTAGTCGCCGCCGTGCTCCCGCCGGTAGGCCGCCAGCCGCTCTTCCGCCTTCCTGAGCTCCTCGTTCTCGCGAAACAGCTCGACTATGGATTCCAGCTGGACAATCTGCTCTTCCAGACAAACGATCACATCCTGCGCCTCCTGGTGCTTCTTGCGTTCGGCGGCCAGAGCGGTCTCTAGCACCAGGCAGCGATGCTCCAGCTCCTGGTTGGTCTCCTCGAGGCTGCGCAGCGCGCCGGCGAGCTGGTCCCGCTCGCTTTTCGTGAAGTTCAGTTCGTTCTCCCGGTCGGAGCGCTCGCCTTTCAGGGCGTCCAGCCGGGAGAGAGTCTCCAGCAGATTCCCGCGCTCCTCGATGAGCTCGTCGTTCTGCGAGCGGTAGTAGTCTAAGTCCTGCTTGAGCGCGCGGATGAGCTTCTCGGTGGCCAAAAGCTGCTCCCGGATGTTCGCCGAAGAGACGGAGACGGCCGCGTCGCTTTTGGTATCCTTGGTCATGAGCTGAATATGGTTTCCACTTCCGCAGCCAGACTGGTGAAGCGCTCGTCTTTCCACCATTTTTTCAGGCCGGCAATAATCTTCTGGCGGACGGCGGAGGCGCTGGAGGGATCGAAGTCGATCCTGCGGTTGGTGATCTTTTCTATGGCCAGCCTGGCGGTGCGCCTGACTTCCAGCGCGGGATCGTCCAGCGAGAGAATCAGCGAGAACACCGCGGCGGACGCGCCCAGCTCGGCCGCCGCGGCCGCCGCGGCGCAGCGGACGCTCGAGTCCGGATCGTGCAGGGCGTCGACGATCATGGCGGCGGCGCTCTCCGGGCCGATGTCCCTGATGGAGCCCAGCGCCATTCTGCGGATTCCCGGATCGGGGTCGGACAGAGCCTCGACCAGCTCCGCCGACACCTCCCACCGGGCCTGGTCCGCGGCCGGTGAGTCCAGATCCGCCAGGGCCTCGGAGCCGGCGAAGCGCCCGGAGCCCAGCAGGGTGTGCTCAAGTGACCGCAGGCGGTCTGCCAGACCCGAGAGTCTGGAGTTGAGTTCGGGGCGCCGGGAATACGCCGGACGATATCTCCCGGATGCAGCGCTGCGTCGGGATTTCCTGTTGGCGATGATCCGGTAGGGGAACAGCATCAGATCGATGATACGGCGGGAAGCGGAACCGAGAAAATAGCCCGTACGGTAGACGCCGCGATGGCAGGGAGTGTAAGACTTCCTGCTGCGCCTCTCGCCGGTAGATGCGAACATGGGGCGCCTCTTATCTCAAGAACGCCTTTTCCCGGCGCGGTTCATTCGAGGCCCAGATCCTTGCGTTTCCGCTCGACGAAGCTGTCGATGGCCTCCTTGAGATAGTCTTTACCCTCTCTGACCTCCTCGGGCACGCGGGCGTTGAACGTCTTGCGCATTTCCTCCATTTCTTTCTTCAGCCGCTCGTGGAGGTCTCCGGCCTTGATTCCCTCGACGACGTCGTCCGAATGGTACAGGTTGAGGTCCGCCACCATGACCCGGGCGATCCGCGTGGCGTTTTTCTTCTGCGGATCTTCCTCGACCTCCTCCGGGGCGGCCTGCGTATCCTCGGGCGCCTCTTCGGCGGCGGGAGCCTCCTCTTCGGCCGGCGCGGTCTCTTCTTCGGCCGGCGGGGCTTCATCCTCGACCGGCGCGGCCTCTTCTTCGGCCGGCGGGGCTTCATCCTCGACCGGCGCGGCCTCTTCTTCGGCCGGCGGGGCCTCCTCTTCGACCGGCGGGGCCTCTTCTTCGACCGGCTGGGCTTCTTCTTCGGCCGGTGGGGTTTCCTCTTTGGGGGCTTCCGCCGGCGCCGGGCGGGCACCCGCCTCGATGGATTTGACGATGTCCCGCCGGAGCTCGGCAATGGACTGCTCGAGGGAACGCCGGATTTCCTTCAGATGCGCTTCGGTTTGCCCGGCAAGCTGGGATATATCCTGGTTCAACTTGGCAAGCGCCTCGTCTTTCGCGGAGCTCGTGTCCGAGGTTTTTGACAGACCTGCGATCATTTTTTGAAGCTCCAGCACCTCTTTCTTCGTGGGCAGATCGCCGGTGGCATGCTTGACAATCTTCTCCACCTCCTCCCGGAGCTCCTTTGCTCCCAGGCCGGGCTGGGGCGTAATTTCGACCTTTTTGTCGAGGTTGTCGATGGCCTTGAGCAGATCCGAGATCTCCTTGGGATCCGGACCGGAGCTGCCCTTGGTCTCCTTGATGATCCGGTTGGCCTCCTCTTTGAACTCCTTCAGTCCAATGCCCTGTACCGGCTGCGCGCTCGACGTCCCCGCCAGCTTATCCAACGCCTTGCGCAGACCGTCGATCTCCTTCTTGTTCGGGCCGCTCCGGGTCTCCTTGATGATCCGGTTGGCCTCGTCCTTGAACTCCTTCAGTCCCAGGCCTTGAACTGGCGATTCCCTGGTCTTCCCCGGCAGCTTGTCCATCGCCTTGCGTAGATTATCCATTTCCTTCTTGGTGGCCAGGCCCTCCCTGGTCTTCTTGATGATCCGCTCCGACTCGTCCCGGAGCTTCTTGAAGCCCGGGCCGGCGAAGGGATCCTGCTTGATGAGTGTTAGGGTGGAGATGGAGCCTTGCATTTTCGTGAGCGTATCGAGGACGGTTTCGAACTGCTGGAGATCTTCGCCGTACTTCTCGAGTATCTTGGTGTTGCGGTCCAGGGCTTCGAACAGCTTCTGGTTTTGCTCTCGTATCAATTTCTCCAGGTCGCCAGGCGCGCTGGAATGCTGGTGAACTTCCTGGACCTGTGCCGGTGCCGGAACTGCGGCCGAAGCCGGAGACGGCGTAGCAGCCGGTTTTGCAACTGGGGTTGCGGACGGAGCAGGCTCCGGCAGCGATCCCAACGGATTGGTGGTGGCTTCGGGCTTGTGGAAGGGCTTGGGGGACTTGGGATGCGCCGGAATTTTCTTTGGCTTGGCGGGTTCGGGTTCGTCTCCGAACGAAGCCAAGAATTTCTTGAAGACGATGTTGGAAATCTTGGAAAGCGTTTCGAGGACGCCGTCGCCTTTGACCGCGCTGGCCAAGAAGACCGGGTATCCCTTGGTGTTCAGGGCCTTGTTCAGCTCCGCGGGCGACATGAGGTCGGGCAGGTCGCGCTTGTTGTACTGGAGCACCACCGGAACTTCGTCCGGATCTATCCGCAGTTCGCGCAGGTTGTCGTAGAGGTTCTGCAGGCTCTCGAGGTTGGAGTCCAGCATCATGGACTGGGAGTCCGCGACGAAGACGACACCGTCCACGTTCTTGAGCACCATCTTCCGGGTCAGGTTGTAGCGGACCTGGCCGGGTACGGTGTACAGCTTGAAGGTGGTGGCGATGCCGCGGATCTTTCCGAGATCCATGGGCAGAAAATCGAAGAAGATGGTCCGGTCGCCCTCGGTGGAGAGCGACATCATTTCCTTGGTGTTGGGGACCTTGCTGTTGATGTACTCCAGGTTGGTCGTCTTGCCGCACAGTCCCGGCCCGTAGTAGACGATTTTGCCGTGGATGATCTTCTTCTTGATATCGATGACCGCCATATTTGCCCTCTCAATCAGCGCTTCAATTTATCCAGCGATAGTTTTCGGTCCAGGCGGGCGAGCGTCGCGCGGCCCGCTTCTAACTCATAGGTAACACTGGTGATTTCGCGCCGCGACGCGGCGATGTCGTCCTGGACCGTTTGGATTTCACCGGCAAGCTCCTTTTCGCGCCGGGAGTTTTCAGAGTACCGGCGATCGAGCATGTCAACCTCGCGCTCGAGATCGTCTATCTCCCCGCCGGTTGCGATCATGCGTTGAGTCATGGACTCCATCTTTTCCACCAGGAGGTCGCGCTCGTTCTTGGCGTTTTCCAGGTGCCCGAGCAGCAGCTTCTCCTCCTCGGCCAGCGAATCGCGGATTTCCTCGAGCGCGCGCCTCTGTTCCTTGAACTTCTCCAGCCGCCTGCCGGACTCGTACTTGCGGCGCTCGAGTTCGGCTGCCGCCACCAGGGACTCGCCCTTCGCAGGGCTGCTTGCATCGACACCGCTCATCCTATTCGGTTTCCTCCTGCTGGTAGTACCAGCGCTGCGACATGACGCATACGTCCGATACCGAGCGGCGGATCTCTTCCAGTGCCTTTCTGGACTCGTCGACCTCGTTTCTCAGCGAGTTGCGCTGGTCCTCCGCCATCTGGAACTGGCTTTCCATTACCTTCAGGCGGCCGTTGAGCGCGTCGCGTTCCTCGGCCAGGGTTGCCAGGCGGGTCCGCAGATCGGCCACGATTTCCATGGCGCGGTCGAACTGCTCCTCCACACTCTGCAACTCCTCCACCGAGTCGTTCTTTTCGGCCCGCATCCGTTCGGCCAGCCGATCCAGCTTCCGGTTTTCGCGCTCGCTGTCGGCCAGCTTGCGGCCCAGCTCCTCGATGGTCGCCGCCAGCCGGGATCTCTCTTGCTCGAGATGGGATGCTTCCGCGCGCAGGTCCCCCAGGGAATTCAACTCCTGCTCGGATTGCTGGAGCTGCTCCTTCAGCTTGCCGCGTTCCTGTTCGGACGCGGCGGTTTTCTGTTTTTCCTTCTCCAGGTCCCGCTCCAGCGCCTCGTTCACCTCGAGCATCCGCTCGAGCTGTTTTTCCAGATCCCGGATCATCTTGGAAAGGGTCTGAACGGTTTCGTTGAGCTGCGAGCTGTCTTCCGGTCCGGCTTCCTCGGGAGCCATGTCTACCTCACAGTTTCAAGTCCTTCACCACCTTCTCCGTCGCCATCTTCACCGCCATGCCCATCGTTTCGATCACCCCCTGCCCGTCAATGGCGACGGCTTCGAAGTCCGGAGCGTTGTAGCGGTTCAGTTCCCTGCGCATCTCTTCCACCGGGACGATCGCTTCGAGGTCGCGCTTGTTGTACTGGATGACGTGGGGGATGTCCTTCAGGTCGATGTTGTAGGTGAGCAGGTTCTCCTCCAGGTTTAGGATGCTGTCGATATTGGCTTCCATCCGCTCTTCCTGGGAGTCGGCGACGAAGACCACGCCGTCCACCTCCTTGAGAATAGCCTTGCGGGTTAGGTTGTAGAACGACTGGCCGGGCACGGTGTAGAAGCTGAAGCGCGTCTCGAGATCTCCGATTTTTCCCATGGAGATGGGGACGAAGTCGAAGAACAAGGTGCGTTCGGTTTCGGTCTCCAGAGAAAGCAGTTTGCCGCGCTTCTGGGCGTCGGTCTGCTTGTGAATGAAGCGCAGGTTGGTGGTCTTGCCCCCCAGTCCGGTTCCGTAGTACACGATCTTGCACTGGAGTTGTTGTTTTTTCACGTCTATGAAGGGCATCGCTGCTCCCGTTCAAACCTCGGAGGTGTCATTCCGTCTCCGGCGCGCGACCCCGGGCGACCAGCCTGCGCATCTTTCCGAGCGATCCCAGAAGTCCGCCGACTGCCCGGCCCAGGCCGAGCACTTGCTCTCTAAGGCTTCGTCTTTCATTGCTGAGCGCCTCGATGCGGATCTCCTCCAGGCGCATTTTCTCCTCGGACGAAGCGCAGCGGCGGGCCAGATCATCGCGCCTGGAGCGGATCTCATCGATGAACGCCGACCGCTCGGCAATTCGGCTCGACAGCCGCCGCAGGGCCTGTCTGGTTTCTTCCAGGTTCTCGTCAAGCGAGTTCAGCTGGGCACGCCGCTCTGAAACCCGGGACCGCAGCCTGCGAACCTCGGTTTTCAGTTCCTCGAGGAATGATTCGGCCTCGACCTCGGCTCGGAGTTTCTCGAGAACCTGCTCGTGGAGCGACTCGAGCTCGGCGGGCATTCCCGCGGTCTTCTCGACCGCTTGCGGCTCCTGGGGCGGCGCCGCCGGAGTCTCCTCTTCGGCCAGAACCTTGAGGAGGTTGGCCACGATATCGGGGCCCAGACCGGTCACCGCGGCTATCTCATCGGGCTTGGCCATCATAAGCTGCTCGACCGTCACCAGGCCGGCGGCGCTCAGGCGGCGCAGCACCAGATCGCCGATGCCCTCCTTGCCCTTCAGCGCGGTGAATATGGTGTTCTGGCGACCGCCGGACTCCGCCCGGCCGCCGCTCATTTTGTCGGCCATATCCCGAAGTTCCAGGACATCGCCGAGGACTACCTCACGGACATCGGCCGGCACCGAGCCGACCGAGGAGACGTCCAGCTCGGCAACCTGTTTGTGCAAATGGTTCAACAGCTTGTGGACGTCTTCGAACCCCATCTGCAGGGAGGCGGTCTCCAGGGAGGAGAGCATTCCGTCTAGCGCTTCGAGCGACTCGGTGTCTCCCTTTCCGGAGAGGACCTGCTCGATTATCTCCTCTACCGGCTGGAGATACTGCGGGAACGAGGTTCCGAATATCTCGCGTATCTCCTCGGATTGGTGGTCGTCGACTTCAAGAAAACCGTCGTTTTCGTCCAGCCGGGGATCTTCCCCGCCGGAGTCCGGCTGTCCATCGGTTTGGAGAACCTCTCCGGGTTCCCGGATGTCGTCGCTGTCTTCCGGCATGCTCGCCTGCTCCCACCGGGATTACAGTTATCCGTTGCCTTCCTGCTTGTCTTCGTCCTCGTCCTCGTCCTCGTCCTCGTCCTCGTCAGAGGCGCTTTTCTCCCCACCCTCCTCGGCCTTCCCGTCCGCTACCCGTATACCCAGACCGTCCAGCCCCTCGGGCATCTCGTCTTTTTCGGTTTTGCTCTCCTCGGAGGCCTTGATGGTTCCCAGCCCCTCCAGTTCCGCCGGCATCTCGCTCTCCTCGGGCTCCGCCGCGGCCTCGTTCGCGGCCGGTTCCTCGGCCGCTTCTTCCGCATCTTCTTTGCCGGATGAAGTCCCGGGCCGCGTGCGGGATGCCGCCACGCTCTTCAGATCCACCACCTTCGCGGGCTCCCGGGCGGCTCCGGGCTCCTCGTCGGCCTGGACCTTGCCGGCCGGATCGACTCCACGGGCCGCCGGCTTGCTTGCGGGGGGCTCGGCCTCCTTCTGTTCCTCATGCAAGTCGAGACCTTCCCTGCGCTCCAGCTGCTTGTCGATCCTCGCGCCTTTCCACCATTCCTTCAGCTCCTCGATGCGGCGCTGGAGGGCCTCACCCTCGGCTTCGATGTCCGCGTCGATCTTCTCCCCCAGGGTGCTCTCGACGGCGGTCTTGGCCGCAGTTCGCACGTCGGTGTCCGGGTCCAGCAGGGTCCGGATCAAAGAGAGCACCGCCCGGTCGCTGCGCAGGTTTCCCAGCGACGCCGCCGCCGCCGCCCGGACCTCCTTCTCCTCGTCATGCAGCGCGGAGATGAGCGCCCGGGTGACCCCGTTGGTCTCGCGCCATCCCAGGTAGGTGGCCGCGGCCTTCCGGACCGCCGGGTGATCGTCCTCCAGGGCGGCCAGCAGTGTTGGATCGTCTTGGGGATCTCCGGCTCTGGCGAGGCCCCGCAGCGCCGCCAGGCGGAGGTGGTGTTGAGTGCTGTTGGTATACCTCCTGAAAAGCTCGGGGGGAGAATCGTCTCCCAGCAGCGCCAGCGAGTTCAGAGCGGCGGCGCGCACCTTGTTTTCGGGATCGAAGAGCGCGGCCCGCAGTACGCCGAAAGTCGCGGACGTCTTGAGTTCGCCCAGCCGGGCGGCCGCGGTCCGGCGGACTTCGGGATCGCCGGCCAGGAGATCCCCGACCAGCTTCTCGAAGACGATCTGTTGCGACTTGTCGTCGAAAGAAGATCTTTGCGAGGCTCTCAGGATGGAGTTGCGCACCCGTTCATCCAGGATGGCTTGTTCGGAGTCCGAAGGCTCCTCGGGCGGATTCGGAGCGGCCGGTTTCTTCTCCCGCGCCGGCGGCAGCTCGGCGGCCGCCGGCAACACCCGCAGCAGCTTGAGTTCGCGGGCCGTGTCCCGCTCGAGCCGGGTCAACTCGGCTCGCTTGGCGCGCAGCCGCTCACGCAACTCGCGGGAAAGATCGATGACTTCGGCCAACTCGGGCGTGTCTGGATCGAGTTGTTTTCTCTTGGCCTGGCCGACCCCCTCCACCACCCGGGCGTAGACCCGATCGAGTTCGGTCTCCAGCCTGCGTATCTCGGCCTCCAGAACAATTTGACGGGCCGAGAGGCGCCGCTGTTCCAGGCCCGGTTTTCTGGTCTCGCGGGCCTCACGACCGCGCCGTTCCACCAGGCCGAGGGCGCGTCCTACCGCCCGGAAAGCCGCGAAGACTTTAACGCGTACGGCGCCGGTTTTCTTGTCGTCAGTCTTCGTCATGGCTTCTAAAGTGCCTCATCAACAACAGGCGGTCATTGGGGGGAACAATGGTGAGATGCACTCCCACCCGGTGGTATCCCTCGGTGGTGGGCCGCGAATAGATGATCTTGCCTATCGCGCTGAGATTGAACTCCGTAGTGGCAATCTCGAGGAATATGATCCTCCCGACCGGCAGCGCCCGGGGGGCATGGAGGCCGATACCTGTCTCCGAAATGTCACAGGTCTTGGAGATGCCCTCGCTGGGGAAATCTTCCCCATCCGACTCCAAACTGAGGACCCGGTACCAGACGAATTTGACCGTGGAATGGCGGGATGCTACCCGGCGATCAGCTGCGGAAACGCTTTCTTTTTTGCCCTCATCGTTGGTCATTTTTTCGTGCGTTCCTCGTCGATCTGGCGTAGGGCCTCCAGAATCATGAACTGGGTGTTGCCGTCGATGCTTACCTCTTCCGGAAGCTGGTCGTCCTCTTCAAAGCAGAAGGTCCCGTTTTCCAACGCCATAGCAACGAAGAACGCACTCTGGCCGCGAATGTCCTCGCAGGCGGCGTGGTACAAGTGCCCGTCCCGAAAGAACATTTCGACCCTCTTCCCATCGGCTTCAACCGTGAAGGTGCCGGTCTTCTTGTTGGAGGAGAGAAGCTGGAGAATATCGGCCAGGACCCCTTCCTGGATGACGCCGCTGAGAGTGTATACTCGCTCCTTTTTCGCCGCTGGCGCATGGAGTGTTGCCGGTCTTACCGGCGGTACATTCGATGTGGATGCTTCGTTATGCACAGAAGGCTGCATTGGTTTCGACATAGGAGCAAAATCTGTGCCATCAGGAGCATTTTGGGCCGCGGGCTGCGGATTCCCGAGACCTATCACCCTCTCGATCCTGGTGATCCGCTCCTCGAGCATCTGGCAGGTCTTGAGCATCCGCGCCTCGAGGAGATCCAAACCGGTTTTTTCGCGTCTTTCCCTGAGCTCCGCAAGCTTCTGGCGCCGCCAGGCGAGGCGATCGCTCATTGGGTGCTTCAGAATCGCCGTTCCTCCAGACTGCCTGGAGGTGGAGCGTTTCGACTCAGGATTCAGCTTCTCGATGAGCTGGAGAATCTGCTCTTTTTTCTCCGCAATGTCCACAAGAAGCTCCCAAATACAGCAATCCCGCTGGACGGCCAGACCAACGTCCAGGGGGCCGGCGCGAAGACCGGCTTCTCAGTCACCGGATCAGATGCCGCAACTCTTCGAGGCATCTCATCCGGCGAGAACCGGATCTTCACAATCCTCCACTCTCCTGCAAGGTGGCACCGTCGATGGAAGCTTCCTCAGCTGGAACTCTCGGGGACCACCTCTTTTTTTGTATCTGCAGCCGCGGCGTTTTCCTCGACCTTGCCCGGGCCGGCTTCCTCGGTTTTGGCCGGGGGCTGCTCCCCGGCTTCGTCCGGAGTCTTCTCCTCGGCCTTCACCGGGGGGTTCTCTTCGGCCTTTACCGCAGGTTTTTCCTCGGATTTCTCCGGCTTCTCTTTCACCGGCGGTGCCACGGCTTCTTCGCGGGTTTCAGGGACCGATTTGTCGACTAGCTTCTTGCCGTTGATCTCGTCCATTATCTCCTGAAGAATCTCCACCCGCGAGAAGAGGCTCCCGATCTTGTCAGAGACCTTGAGTGGTTCCGGACTGGAAGTTGAACTCGTGTATACCTCGCGCCCGATGGCCAGGAAGGATTTCTCGATCTCGTCCTGTATCGCCTTGCTCCTCACGCTTACGATCGGGGCTTCCTGCTCACCGGTTTTCGATTGGAAGAA
>Ga0180432_10012229_pt1 | contig 10006 bp, 7 predicted proteins | sample SS_ome_10_FD_132414 | JGI IMG/M metagenome (GOLD analysis project Ga0180432, IMG submission 132414) | Hypersaline lake sediment archaeal communities from the Salton Sea, California, USA - SS_1_MS_2 metaG | ecosystem: Environmental > Aquatic > Non-marine Saline and Alkaline > Hypersaline >...
ATGTTCATTATATAAATCTAGCATCACATTGAAATCATAAATTAATTCAAAATTTTGGGCTACAATTATTTTATATTGAATGGTCAATTTTTTGAAGATAAAGTTCAAATTAATTAATGCATTATCTTATTAAAAAAATTAGGATTTTTTAATAAAATGAAGAACTACATGGAATGTAATCTCATCGAAGAACTAGGAGAAATTGCCGGAGATAAATTACCTATTCATGTAGGGTTAATTCCCGATGGAAACCGTCGATGGGCAAGATCAAAGAAATTAGACTCAAAAATGGGACATTTAGCGGGATATGAAGCTTTAAAAAATATTCTATTTAGTTTTTTTAAGGCAGGAATAAAATATTTGAGCATCTATGCGTTATCTCTTGAAAATGCAAGGAAGAGGAGCCCAGAAGAGCTTAAATATATTTATAAGATCATCATGAAAGCTTGCGAGGCCGTGAGAAACGAACCTTTAGTAGTAAAAGAGAAGGTTCGTGTGAACATAATCGGGAGATTGCATTTATTACCTCCAGAAGTCAAGGAAAAAGTCGATGATCTTATGGAATTCACGAAAGACCACTCCCAAAACTTCATTAACATCCTAATAATGTACGATGGGCAAGAAGAAATCGTGGATGGCGTGAAAAAACTCCTCCAAAACAACATGAATCCAGAGAATATATCTCGTGAAACAATTAAGGAATTCATTTATACATATGACTTTCCTGAATTGGATTATATCATTAGAACGGGGATGGATGACGGCGCAAGAATATCTGGATTTTTGCTATGGGACGCAAGCTATGCAGAATTCAAATTTCGAAACGAATATTGGCCTGATTATACAGAAGATTTACTTTTAGAAGATCTTAAAGATTTCGTGCGAAGAAATCGACGAAAAGGAAAATAATTCTTCTGATAGATTTATTTTATCTTACACTATTTATCTTAATATATTAGACAACAGAAAACTTGTTATTCACATGACGATTCCCGACCCAAATAAAATAATATCTTTAAACATAACTCAGTATCCAATGCACCTATTAATTCCTTCAATAGATAATGTCGTATCTATTCAAGCAATGAATTATTTAAATCAAGAAGAGGGCTTTGAATTTATTTTTCAAGGAGAAAATCTTGAGATTGGCGTGCCAGAGGATTTACAAGGACATATAAAGTTTGGAGCTGGTGAAACCAAAAATTTTAATTTAAATCTGTCTCCTACTGCTGATGGGTCAGGCAAGTTGGTCATTACGATTAATTGGTTAAAACTCGTTGAATACACTGAAAAAGTAGAAAAGATTAGAGACGCCGTGCCGCATAGCAGGATTACCGAGATTTTTGGGAGATATCCACTTAAATCCGCTGACCCTGCAATTATTTTCAATTCAAGCGAGTTTATTATTTCCTCGACGGAAGAAGACGTAGCGCAAGCTGAAGCACAACTGAACAATAAAAGAAGTGGTGATCCATTAAGCGTTAACGTCGAAGAAATTGAAACCGATGTGAAAAACATCGCAAAAAGATATCTTTCGCTAAACAACCTTGAAAAAGCCTTGCATTATTCATTACAATTATCAAACGAAGAAGAAAAAAGTGACTTTTATTACAATTTAATTAGGGCTCATGCGTCTATTGACTATGACCAAGCGATAAAATTCATTTCTGGATTAAAAGACGAAGCGAAAAAATTAGAAATTATAGAGGGATTGGCTATAGAACAGGCGAGTGTTAATCCTGAACGAGGAATAAATGCGGTATTATTGATTGAAAATCCTCAAGCAAGAGAAAATTTAATGAAAGTCGTTATTGGAAAGATTATCCCCGTAAATCCAGGGTTAGCAGCGAATTCTATAGATCATGTCAACGATGAGAGCGAGAAAATTAATCTCCTATTAAATGTTATAAAACAATTAATCCAAACTAATGATAAATCTGAGGCAATTCGATTGTTAAATAAAACAATCGATCTTTTAAAAGTTAATATAGAAAGTTGGGCCTATGAATTACTTAAAGATGCATTACAAGCACTAGCAGAGTTAGATTCCCCGAAAACTGCTGCAACAATCATTGAAGAAATATCTCAGCCAGATACGAAAGAAAGAATTACCAAAGATATTTTTGATATAATTTACGAGATGGTTGACGAAATTAGAACAAGAATTGAATCCACTACCGTATTTTCTCAATATTTCCTATTCAACATATTGGTATCAAATATCAATGAAAATGTTAAAACATTTTCTTCAGTCGGAGGAAATATAAGTTATAATCTCTTAATAAAGGACTATAATTACCGTATAGCAATCGTTTCCTTGTTTAGTTATAGTTTCAGCATTTTTCCAACATTGGAAAGAGTATATACTGATCTTAACAAGGCAATTGCATACTACATTTATCCGTCTATTGATAATCACGAAAAAAGAGAATTGGATGCAATCAATGGAACTTTAAGACAGTTTTTTGGCGTTCAAAACGCAACTAGCCAAATTATTGTGTATAATTTGGATTTCATACCCTATTTAGGAAAACCTACAATTATACTTTCTTCAGAAGACGACATTAACGATAACCTCAAGGCAAAAATAAAAAATGCATTGGGAGACGCTGCGAATTTACACGTGGACGACTCCTTATTCAAAGGAGGGACGACCGTAGATAACTTAAAGCAAGTTTTTACACCCGATAAATGCAGAATCGTAAATCTACTGCTGTCCTACGAATTTATCAACGATTATAACATGTTTAAAATACTTATTCAATCATTAATTTGAATATTTCCATATCGAAAAATATAAAAAAATGAATTATAATGACATTTGTAATACCAATTGGTTCATTTGAATATTGAAAAAAGGAGAAAAAAGAACATTCATGTAAAGGAGACACATCAATGGCTAAAGACAAGAAAAAAAAGGAGAAGAAAAAGAAGAAAAAGAAAGTAAAGAAACAACAATCGGATAGTCCTGATTCTTTTTCACAAGCAGTGACAAAAAAGAAAGAGGTTAAAGGGAAAAAGGGTGGTCTTCCAGAAGGGGTGTCCTTAGGTCAAACTGTTGATCGATCTGGAGACCGGTTATATGTAGGTACTGATTATAGAGAGGTATATAGCTGGCAGTACGATAGATCTTGGGCGGATATTTTATCCCAAACTGAGTATTGGACACATTTACCGTTTACAATTGGAATTGAACAAGAATTAATCATCGCTGATGACGAAGGAAAATACCCTCCTGGAGAAGAAATGGTCTTCAGGATGAAGGAGATAGTAAAAGACGCAATCAACATGTTAAAAGAAGTATTATATCATGGTCGCGATGATTTTCTCCCAGTTCCAGATTATATTAAATCGAAAGTATTGGCAGAACCATGGGGAAAGGACGACTTAGAAAAAGGACATGTATTGGAAATTAGATACAAATTACCTGAAGGAGCCGTTGCAAGTGAAGTAGATATTGATAGTTTTGGTCGTGACGGAAATGTTACAGCAATCACCTATATCTTAGAACTGGTAACTCCTCCTTGTGAATACGTTGAAGAATTGGCATTCTGGGCATCAACATTATTTTTATTGGCCAAAAACACGCTTCCAAAAGATCTTCACATCATTGCATCAGGTATTAATCCGGTGGCAAAAGAATACACTCGGGGATTAACGCAAGCGGACCATTTTCACATTGGGACTTTTAGGAGCGACACAGAAAAGGCAATGGTATATTCAATGATAAGAAATTTCATCCCTCACATTATTTCGCTTACAGTAAATTCGCCTATCTTAAATAGCAAGCCTACAGATGTTGTAAAGATCATTAATAATCGAATAACAGCTCCGAATTGCGTTCGATCGTTACGGTTAAAGTATAACGCAACGATGTTATCTCCAAATGAACCCAAAGGATTCTTGCCATATCTCACGACAACTGATAAATCAGGCGAAGAACAGTTTTTAAAAGGCGTGGAGAAGGCAGGATTAGAAGATGCACGCATGGTTGACTGTTTTCCTTTTACTGATTTTGGAACCATTGAATTGCGAGTCAGTGACGCGCAAATATCAATATGTAGGCGCATTGGCATGGCAATGCTACTTCAAGCATTGTGTTATAAAGCGAGAAAATTATTGGAGCAGGGAAAATGGGTTCCAAATGCAGGAAGCCCTACTATTTCATTTAACAGAAAGGGAGCCTACGAGAGAGGATTAATTTCGCTTTTTAAACCTCAAAATCTCACCAGAGAGTTTTTAGCTCAATACGATCCTGATTTTGCCGAGCAATATTTAGGTCCGGAAAACGATCCCGTACGATACATGACGCAAGCAGTGCAACGAATGTTCTTGTATTTGAAACCAGAATTACTCGAACTTAATTATTTATACTCGCCATTTTTAAAACCACTTCTCATGAGCGTATTTGGCGAAGTGTCATATGCCGCAGCACCCATAACAGAAGCGGAGTATCAACTCTCTCTATACGATTATAAGGTACAGAATGGCGAAGACCCTAACATCCTATACGATTTAATTTACTTCACTATCGAATACTGTAAAGATCCAATTAGCCACCCGCTTACGGGCGTCTTAACCCTTCCAAAAGAAATGAGGGAATAAAATAAAAATAAAAAAAAATAACATCAAAAACAAAAAAATGTTAACAGCAACTATAGAACAGGACGGAAAGACGAGGATTGAGAACATATTCGTAATAGACTGCCATTCGCATTTAGGTCAAGACGTTGACGGCGCAGCAATGATGAATCCTTTAGCGCCTTCGGGAACTTTTGACTTTTGGGGCAACGTTCAAGGCAAGATTCGAGCAGATTGGGAAAAAAACGGCGAACAATCGTTTACAACCGTAATGGACGGAAAACAAACGAAAATATCTTGGTCTTTTAAACCGTTTCCCTTCACGGATAAGTTATATGCAGCGCTTGAAAATTTAAAAGTGCGATATCAAGACTTGAAGGAAAAAGCCAAATTTTATTCTTTTATCGACCAAAGCGTCTGCTTTCCGTTTCAAGATGTGTTTCGAGATAAACACCCCGAAGCACTATATCGCGCTAGTAACATCAATGTGTCTCGATTTACCACGCGTTTTCCTTTCTCAATGAAATTGATTGGATATGCTCGTTGCGATCCCATGGAAGGAGAGAAAGCGGTAAACGAAGTAAAATACGCAAGAGAAGTTCTGGGACTTCGTGGATTAAAGCTCCACCCTCGTTCGGAAGGTTGGATTGATAATATAAATACGGATAAAGCGATTAATGTCCTCGTTGAAGCCGCAAAACATTCAATGCCCGTTATTTTCGACACGCGCGGGAAGGGATCTATTATAGCCATAGGAGAACTAATTAAATCTACAAGAATTTTCATCCAGAGCAAGTATCCCGATTTATTACCTCACTTTAAAGTGATTATTGCGCATTTTGCTCAGGGAAATATTGGCGATTTGGACGTCTATAACACCATCGTTCAACCAAATACCTATGGAGATCTTTCCATGCTACACGGAGAAGGTGCGGGTAATTTTTTCAAGAGTTTCCGAGAGTGGTTCAATTCAAGCAGAAAAGAATCTGTTGATGGCCGTAGATGGTCGGATTACTTGCTATATGGTTCGGATTACCCATATTTTGGCGATGTTCACGCTGAAAAATTGATAATTTATGTAATTAACAAACTCTTTTTCGATACGGGCGGAAGCATCGAAGATGCCAGGAACATATTAGGATTAAACCAATTAAGGATCTTACCAGAATATAACCTCCCTCAAGTTAAAAAAGAAGCAAAAGTCTTGCCAAGCACGATGGTTTCTTTTCCAACCACGCAAGAGGACGAGACGAGTACTTATGAATTATCCGTGAACGCTTTAGCAAAACTCATTACAGATAATAAAATTGACATCAAGAAATTTTGCCTGCAATTTGAAAACTCTTGGGATAAATTCAACGATAACATTTTATTAACGGTGGAATCCACGAGTAAAAAAGAAGAAATTAACCTTTTATTCATGGATCTAATAAAAGACAAGATTTCGTTACTCGCTCCGCTTCAAGCTCACATGGAATGGAAAAAGTTCGGATATAAATACTTTAATCCAGATGATCGAGCATTATTCGCAGCGTTTTTCAAGCAATGCTATAATGTAATGGATTCAACCAAAGTAGTAGAGTCTTTATTACAAGTATTTTAGTTTTTAGCTATTTTTTATCTTTTAATTTGCTTGTATCAATAAATCTTTTATAGGTAATTTATGATGATCAATATATAAGAAAAGAAATTAGTTAACAAAATAAAAAAGGCTGGATGCTTTTAATTTGAAAGGAATTGTAATTCTAGGATTTAGCAAGGTCACGGGCTCATATATTGATGCACAATACCCGGAAAACATTTATAGGAAGCTAGAGGTAGAACCCTCGGTATTGTTGAGCTTCCTCGAGGAAAATCGAGAAAAACAAATGACTCCTAATTTTTCTCAAACCGTCTTGAAAAAAGAACTGAGTGCCGCATACTTTTACACGGGCTTCTCGAACGAGCGCTTCGTTGGAAGACCCGGTTACACAGTCGTGGTTCTCATGGCGGAAGACGAGATAATTCCTAAAAACATCGAAGGAATGATAAGGAGGTTGGCGCATGAATTATTACCACAGAGAGGGAAGTTGACATTTAACGCTCTCATTGCTGATTTCTTCGAGTTATTAAAAAATGCCGAACTAGGTCCATACTGGAAAGAAAGCATCCAAGGAGAAGGAGAAGAAATAGAAACCGTTAGTGTTAACGCCAAGGAGGTTAAATCCCCCGAATTAAAAGAGCTCGAAACGCTCATAAAGAAAAAATCAGAACTGGAAAATGCCCTTAAAACTCCAACTAAGGAGGAGTCTAAAACTTCTGGCCTCGACGAAGAAATCAACGATTTAAAGAAACAATTAGAAGAGAAAAACAAAAAAATCGAAAATTGGAGCGCAGAATTCGCCGATCTTAACGAAAACAATGCAAGTTTGATGAATAAAATAAAGGAGTTAAACGAGAAAATAAATCGACAAGCGCAGGAACTTGAAGATAAAGCGGGAGATGTTGACAATTTCAAGGAAGAAATAGAAAAATTTTCGAAACAAGCAGAAGAATTGGAAAAGCGAGATAAGGAGATTCAAGAACTAAAGGACAGCTTGGAAGAAGCAAGCAAGTTTCCTAAAGAAATCGATGAAAAATCCCAAGAAATCAGCGATCTGAAGAAGAAAATAGAAGATCTGTCAAACGAAAAAGCAGAAATTGAAACGAAATTGAATGAACTCGATGAAAAACAGAAAGAGATTGAAAAACTCAAGACAGAAAATGACGATCTAAATCAAATACTCGAAAATTTGAAAAAAGATTTTGATGATATGAAAAAGTCTGCTGAAAGTTCTAATACCGAAAAGGATAGCTTCTTGGACACTATTACGGACTTAAAACTTGATCTCAAAAAAGCACGAGAACAACTCAATGTCGAACAAGAAAATCAAGCTAAAATCAATGAAGAAATAATCGATATGAAAAAAGAGATAAAAGTCTTACGACGAGAACGAGATCATTATCTCGATCGATTAAAAGAAAATAATCTTCTATAAAACATCTTTAATGAATTATCAATTAGATATTAAAATGTCATGAACTTTTACTTGAAAACCCCCTATAAGGAATTTCACTTTTGTCATTGGACACTTTTCACAAAACATAATTTTTTATAGATAATGTAATATAATAATAGTAATTATTAAAAAATATTAAATCAAATCAAAATAGGTGTTGAATATTAGTATCGATACGAAAAGTTTCGATAACATCTTGAGTAAGATTATCAAGTCAGAGAGCGGAATTAAAAAAGTAATTCTAGTTGACAGAACGGGTTTGACGATCGCAAGTGTGAGTAAATTCTCGTATTTCCCTGCTGATGTGGACGGAATCGGGGCAATTGCGTCAGCCGTGTTTTGCGCAAGTGAAGAACAAGGAAAAAATCTTGAACTGGGTGATTTAGATATCGTTACTTCCGAATTTTCTGGTGGTAAGATATTTGCCGCGTCTTGTGGTCCAAAAGGAGTCCTTTGTTTGATATCAGATCCAGACATCAATATCGGATTGATCCGTCTCATATTAAAGAGATCGGGAGACGAACTTCGAGAGATTTTAGACGAGTTCTTGTCTGAAGTGCCCGAAACCTTAGATAGTGGGCTTGATTTATCGGATCTAGATGAATTAACGCCCGATTAACTTTTCAATTTTTTCCTCTATTTTTCCGCATTTAATTATAGTATCTAATTCATTTTTGAGGGAATTTAATAATATTCGTTGTTGAATTCTTCGATAGCATCAAATATGGCCACGATATTTTCTGGAGGAACATCCGGCAGAATGTTATGAACCGTATTCCATACAAATCCTCCCCCAGGAGCAAAAATCTCTAATAATTCCTTAATATGTTTTTTTACTTCCTCTGGAGATTTAAAGGGTAATATATTACGAGTGTCGGCACCACCACCCCAAAAAGTAAGATCGTCTCCATAGTTTTCTTTTAAAAACTTAGGATCCATGCCCTTAGCATTAATTTGAACGGGATTTAATATCTCAATCCCGACCTCTATCAAGTCAGGAATTAGGGGTACAATCGAACCACAACTATGCATGAAAATCTTCATGTTTGAGTGTTTTTTGACATAATCACAGGCCGCTTCAAGCCGAGGTTTTATGAACTTCCGAAACAAGCGAGGGCTAAAAATTGGTCCTTTATTCTCTCCGTAATCGTCGCCAAAATTTATAATATCTACAAAATTTCCAATAGCTCTACATGACATTGACAGTGAAGTGAGTTGAAAATCTAAAACAACATCAAGAAACTTATCCATTTTTTGAGGATGGCGAATCATGTCTACTAAAAATTTATCCATTGGTTTTAATACGGTCCCAAATTGAAAAAAACTAACGCTAGAGCTAAAAACTAAAGCTCTCTCCGTATTTTCCCTTAAATCCTTAACTTTCTTTTTTAATATTCTCCAAAATCCCCCTTCTGTCAAATGATCGAATGGTGGACTTACCAACACATAAGCAAAATTTTTTGATAATGCTTGAAGCATGTCATTAATATTTTGAGGGAGTTCGTCTTCACAAGGGTAATAGGTTTGATCAATTACTAAGGCTGCTTCAGACATTCCTGCTAATTTAGTTCCATCCGGATGAATAACGTCAATGGAGCCATCTTCGTTAAATTCAGACTTAAACCAAGCAGGAAATTGAGCTGGAATTCCGTTGACTTCTACATCACGCCAATCCTCATCATTCGTATTGAAACATCGACCTATATCGAAGGTATCCACGTTAAACCTTTCCAGAATAGTCTCTTCAGGATAAGCAAGCTGTTGCATCAAATCGTAAATTCGCGTGTGCCCTTCTTTTATTCCCAAATACTGCTTGAGGTTATGATATGCGATAGCAGAGATACCGGTTTGAGGTGTTCCACCCAGATCTATTGGTACTCTATCTGGTTCTTTATGATTAATGCTCTTTAATATTCTTTCTCTAGAATTCACTTTTAGTTAATTTTTATTTCATTTCATCTATTTATTAGAATAATTTTTTAAAAAATAAAAAGATATCATTACTCTTCAACTATTTCTTACAAAATTTTTTTCAAGTTGGAGAGCGCGTGAAAGTCCCCATTAAAACGAGATAGAACACGAACATCGTGGTAAGAATAATAAAACCAATATAGAAAGCTCGATTTTTCCATGGTTGTTTTTCAATATTTGTATAGATTAGAAAGATGCCAAAACTAACGAACATTAACTGAGCAGGCTCAAATACCTTTAATATCGTATGCAAGAATAGTAAAATCAAGTTAGATTCTTCTAGATCTGAAACTGTCCAATTAGCATACATTTGCAAAAAATACGGAGGATTAACGAGATATGGAATAAAAAGAACGAAGAAAGGGGCTATATAATAAACTAAATCTTTAATTTTGATTTTTTTTGTGATGAGCAAG
>Ga0180432_10012231_pt1 | contig 10006 bp, 8 predicted proteins | sample SS_ome_10_FD_132414 | JGI IMG/M metagenome (GOLD analysis project Ga0180432, IMG submission 132414) | Hypersaline lake sediment archaeal communities from the Salton Sea, California, USA - SS_1_MS_2 metaG | ecosystem: Environmental > Aquatic > Non-marine Saline and Alkaline > Hypersaline >...
AGAATAATTACATTATTTTCTTTTTTTAAATTATTTATTTTACTTATGATTTGTTTATTGTCCATATGATAAAACCATTATTGCTTTCTTGACCTGAATAACGATATTAAACATAAATATTGCCCTTTTGAATTTATATAATAAATAAAATTCCATTTTATCTCATTCTTTTTTATTCAAAAGCAAATCTATTTATCTGGGATATATAATTACATAAAAAGAGGATGGAGCAATATGGACACAATAATAGCTATTTTAATTGGTTTTATAATAGGTGTAATTTCTGTAGGACTCGCAATTGAACTAGGGATGAAAAAATCTAATAAAAAATTACCAGCATCAAGACCCACTCATAAATGGAGTATTAATGAAATTTCAAATCCTAGGATAATAGCTGAATATATGGGTGATGTAACACTACCGAAAAATGCAAAGGTAGTTGTAAATCAATTCGATGATAATAAAAAATTTTCAGGACTTAACGTAAAAAAACATTCTGGAATCAAAGGTAACTACATACTTGGAGATGACCGTGCACTCATTTTGGCTGGACCTGTAAAGGATGATGAACTTGGTATTTGGACTGTTGAAAAAGTAATGCTTGATAAGTTAAATAGATATTTTGAGGATAGCTGGTCAAAAGCAACGAACCTAAAAATAGAAGAAAAAAAGTAAACAACAAAAATGATTAGTTGCTCAAATTATTTATTATGGGTTAACTAGTTAAGTAACATATTAATTCCAGAAACAATCATGTTAAATGTCCTTGGAGTAATTATTGCATTCATTGTAATTATTTTTCTAATACGTAAAAAGTTTAACTTTGGGCTATCATTAATTCTTGGTTCATTAATACTAGGTATATTTTCATTACAAACAATTGATTTCATAGAAATTCCACAAGCGATGATTCAAGCAAGTATTTATTCATTTGAAAATAAACAAATTATTACTGATACATTAGAACTTGCAGTACTAATGACACTTATTTTTCTACTAGCAAAAGCTATGCAAGAAACAAAGGCTATAAAAAAATTAATTGATAGTCTAAGAACATTTTTTACAAAAGGCGGAGTTTTAGGCGTCATTCCTGCTGTATACGGACTTATGCCAGTTCCAGGTGGAGCACTATTTTCAGCTCCCATGATAGGGGAAGAAGGAGAGAAATATGAACTAAATAAAAATCAGATAAATTTTCTAAACGTATGGTTTAGACATATATGGTTTCCGATATACCCAATATCATCAGCAATGATACTGATATGTAGCGTGAAATTTTCAGATATAAATATATATCATTTAATAGTTGTAAATATTCCATCATTTATAGCATCAATCATAATTGGATTGATTTATCTTAAAATGTTTATTAAAAAATCAAATATACAGAAAAAAAAAACAGAAAAAAATTACAAAGGCTTAATTTATTTATTACCGCCTATTATCCCACTATTTTTCTATGGTGTTTTACAATTCTTTGGAATTCCTCAGATAAGATCTTTTCTAATTGGGATTGTTTTTAGCATTATAATTTTATTTTTATTAATAAAAATACCTTCTGATGATTACATAAGAATAATTAAAAAATCATTAACATGGAAACTAGCACTTGCAATCTTTGGGATTATGATCTTTAGAGAAATGTTTGAAGTTTCGCAGGCAAATATAATAATCGCAGATATGATAGGAAAACTACCAATACCTGCTCTTTTAATAATAATAGTCATACCATTACTCCTTGGCCTTCTTACAGGATATAATTTAGGCGCAATAGCATTGTCATATTTTCTTGTAGAACCTTTTTTTATTTTCACGGGTTTAAATATCATAGGTCTTACAAGTATCATATTTATCAGTTCACTTGCAGGTTATCTAATTTCTCCAATACATCTTTGTAATGTTTTAAGTAGTGAATATCTAAAAACAGATACAACACGTATGTATAAAATGTATATTCCTGCAGCAATATCATTGCTATTCATTCAAACCTGCGTTGTGGTTGTGGCATTTTCATATTAATCTAATTTTACCATTAACAGATAATCTATTCTTGATGGTCCATTGTTATAATAAGACAAAACTTTTAAAAAAAATTTGTATGTGGTCTAAATTAGATGTCTTCAATGATAGATGATTTAATGAATCCCTCAGCATATCCTGAGAAAACAAATAATATAAAATTAGCACAGACTCATATCTCAAATGTTTTTATTGGAGATGAATTCGTTTACAAAATAAAAAAGCCAGTAAATTTTGGTTTTTTAGATTTCTCAACTTTAGAAAAAAGGAATCATTATTGTAAGACAGAGGTTAAATTAAATAGCCGTTTTTCAAATGATATTTATCTTGGTGTTTATCCTGTAACTTATGATGGTGTAAAATACGAGATAGAGGGCAAAGGCAAGATTGTTGATTACGCAGTTAAAATGAGAAGAATTTCAGATGAAGATCTTCTCAAAACAAGATTCAAGAAGGGAACAATTACTTATGAAGATATCATAAGAATAGGTGAAGCTATTGCAGATTTTCATAGGAAATCAACACGATCAGAAGAAATAGATAAATTTGGAAAAATTGAATCTGTTAAGTTCAATACAGATGAAAACTTCGAACAAACCAAGGACTTTATTGGTGATTCAATATCTAAAAAACAATATGACAATATAAAAAATTGGACTGATAATTTTTATATAGATCATAAAAACCTATTTGAAAGACGAATAAAAAACGGTAAAATTAGAGATTGCCATGGTGATCTTCACATGGAACATATTTGTCTTACGGATCCTATCATGCTTATTGACTGCATTGAATTTAATGATAGATTCAGATATTCCGATATTGCATCTGACATAGCTTTTTTATTAATGGACCTCGAATATAACGGTGGTGAAAAGTATTCTAATAAACTATGTGAATCATATCTAAACCGTTTAGGTGAAAAAGATGATAAATTAGTCTATGATCTAATAAAATTCTATAAGATTTACAGAGCATATGTTCGAGGTAAGGTAACAAGTTTTATACTAAATGATAAATCAGTAAATTTAGATAAAAAAAATAATGCAAGAGATACAGCTCAGAATTATTTTGCATTAGCAAATTCTTATATATCAGATTAGATTTTTCAAACTTATTGGTGATTAATAATAAATACTATTTATGATATTTCGGTCCGACTTAATTAAGTTAAATAAGGATGTGAAATTATGAAAGAACCTTTTGAAAAATTCATAGAATCTGAACTTAAGCCAGGAACTCTACTTATTGCTTGTGGATTACCTGGAACATGGAAAACTGAAACAACTGAGGAAGTATCAAAGATAAAAGGATATCCTATACTTAGAACAGATTTAATTCGCCGTGAAATATTAAAAGATGTTGATATCTTTGATGAAAAAGTAGCCTCAAATTATGAGATAAGAAAAAGAGTATATGATGAAATGTTCAAACGTGCAGAAGAAACCTTAAAAAAAGGAGACGGCGTAATTTTAGATGCTACATTTGTCACTCAAGAACTTAGACGAAGAGCAGCAGAAATTGCAGCTTCACAAAATAAAACCTTTGTAATTTTACAAACAAATTGTTCAAAAGATGCTAGCATAAATAGAATATTAAAAAGAACCAAAGAAAACTATGAATCAAATGCTCTAACAGAACAGGCATATATAAACAATCTAAAAAAGTTTGAAAAAGTCGATTTAAACAATTTAAAAGAACTTTATCAAAACCTACCTATTGTACATCTAACAGTTGATACAGAGTTGGATGAACCACAGGATTGGCATATAATTGGAATAGAGAAAAAATAGTTATAGAGGTTCAGTAATGGATGTATCTGGATATTTTATAAATATTGAAAAAGCATCAGAAATTGTCAAAGAGAATAGATATAAAACTATAGCTCTTCAGATACCAGAAGGACTTAAAAGATCTGCATGGGAATTAGTAGATTATTTAGAAAAACATACAAAAGCAAGAATAATAGTAATTGCAGATCCATGTTTTGGTGCATGTGATCTAGCAAATCACGAACTTGAAAAATTAGACGTAGAATTTGTAATACAGATAGGACACACACAAATTCCAAGCATTGATAATTTATATATCCCAACACTTTTTCTAAATGCTTTATCAAATAAAGATATGTCAGTTGTTATTGAAAAATCAATTTCTTATTTAGATGGACAGAAAATCGGAATTGTAACAACAGCACAACATCTACATACTCTAGAATCAGTTGAAAAAATATTAAAAAAACATAGCCTTGTTCCAGTATTAGCAGAAGGAGATCAAAGAATCTCCAATAAAGGTCAGATTCTTGGTTGTAATTTTTCAGCAGGTACAAATATTAAAGATAAAATTGATAGTTTTTTATTTATTGGAAGTGGTAACTTTCACCCTCTTGGCCTTATGCTTAGTTCTAAAAAGCCTGTAATTGCAGCCGATCCATATACAAATAATATAAAAAAACAGGAACTAGATAATCTAAAAGATACAATTTTAAGACAAAGATATGGAGCAATAGCTAATTCAAAAAATGCAAAAAAATTTGGCATACTTGTTGGAATTAAAAGAGGACAACAACGAATTAAACAAGCAAATGAAATAATAAAAATGCTAGAATCTTTTAATAAAAAATCCATAACAATTGCATTGAATCAATTCTCACCAGAGATATTGCAAGGTTTTTCCAATATTGATTGCTATGTTTCAACAGCATGCCCCAGGATAGCAATTGATGATTATCTACAGTATAAAATTCCTATTATAACTCCAATTGAGCTTGAAATTGTCTTAGAAAAAAGAAAATGGGAAGATTATATTTTCGATCAGATTATAGAATAAAAATAATAATTTCTTTGTTTTTACAAAAATATTTATTAGCAATGCTGTTGACATTATTTTGGATGAATAGTCTAAAGATAGGATGTAAACCTCTCGATAGTTTACTTGGAGAAGGTATAGAAAAAGGAATTATATCAAAAATATATGGTGAATCAGGAACAGGTAAAACTAATATTTGTCTGCAAGCAGCTAGAGAATGTGCAAAATCAGGACTAAAAGTAGCATATGTTGATACAGAAGGAGTATCAATAGAAAGACTTCATCAGATTTGTAAATCGCATGATTTTAAAAAAATTTTCAATAACATTTTATTTTTTAAACCAAAATCTTTAGATGAACAAAGAAAGATAATATTAGATGTCACAAAAAAAGATGATATTAGGCTTGTAATTATTGATACTATAAACATGTTTTATCGTATAAACCTAGAAGATGACAAAGAAGGAACAATGAGAAGTTTTACAAAACAAGTATCAAATTTACAAATAGCAACAAGAGAAAAAGATCTATTTGTAATCATAGCCGAACAAGTGTATACAGATAAAAATGGCGAGATAAAACCATTTACAAATAGAGATACTGAGCATATGATTAAAACAGTAATTAAACTTGAAAAAAAAGATGTTGGACAAAGACGGGCAATAATTATAAAACACAGATCTCAACCTGAAGAAAACAAAACTTGTTTTAAAATAACAGAGAAAGGTTTAGAATAATACAATATTAATTTTCATTTCAACTGGAAAAATATAATAACCTAAATAATATAATAAATTGGGAAATATGGACCAAGAGGAGATGAATTATAAAATTCTTAGAAAAATTCAACAACAAGAAAGTAGCTCACCGTTAATTTCAAAAATTGATAAAAATTTTTATTATAAATTCTCAGAATATATTAAGAATTTAAAGGAAAAAGCTGAAAAAGAAAAAGAAGGACATAAATTAAAATTATTTAATGACGAAATTCAAAATACAGAAAAAATTGCATTAAATATATATGAAATGCGTGAGAAAAAGATTGTTCAAACTGCGTTGTCAAGAGTACGAGGTGGAAAACCAGATACAAAAAATTTTCTTGAAATTGAAAAAAGATTACATGATTCAATTGTAGAACAAATAAGCAATACACGCACAGATATCTTAGAAGATAAAAAAGAAAAAATAACAAATGATAAATCAAATCATAACAAAGAAGAAAAGAAATCTAAAAGTAATAAAAATGCAATTTTAAAAGTAATTCAAAATACACCAGAATTTGTTGGAACAGATATGAAAACATATTCACTTAGAAAAGATGATATAATCACTCTACCAAAAGAAATGACTAAACCATTAATAAAAAGAGGAGTGTTAAAACAAATAAAATAATCAATATTTAAGAATACAAGATATACGCTACAACAGAATATTATTTATATTGTGAAAAATTATAAATATAATGATTTCTTATTAAATTTAGATATTTACATTCGGAGCTACTGGGTAGTCAGTACTTCCGAATGTAAAAAAATGCCAAAGAATCATCGTTTCTACGGAGAGAATCACCAGAAGAACTATAGTTTTTACCCTGTTTTTTAGATACATTTTTGCCAAGGAGACCATGTTTTTCATTTTTTCTTAGTTGAACATGAAACATCTTCGAAATATGAGCAAGATCCTGATAATTGATAATCTTAGAACGTTTTCCCTTCAGTAATGATGTCAGTGCCTCCTTATTTTTATCCTCCAAATAGTACACTGCTTTATTAGCAACCTGAGCACGCTTTATAACAGGGAAATGCTTCTGAAGAGTATGAAAATTCCGGCTGCATTTACTTCTACAATTCACATGCCCCTCATGTAAAAGCTCTTTAAGAAGGTCAAGAGTTTTACCACGTATCTCAGTACGACCAGGGTTCTTACTAGGAATATCTCTAGTATGATAATACACAGCCTTTTTATTTATCCCCATATCTTTTGCAACCTGATACTTGGATTTACCATTCAAGACTTCCTTGCGTATTATTTCAATAGTTTCTTTATTTAATCTTTTAAGCATTAAAAAATGATTTTAGTTAAAAGTATAAAAAGATTATTGAAAATCAGGCAAAAACATTGCCTGATATATTTTATTAATAATTGTTATAAACTAACTAGTGGCCACCTCAAACTCATATGATACTTCAAGCAAGGATTCATCATCACAAACCAACACATCACCATACTCATCCCTAAACGCAGCATAAACACGATAACATCCATCACCGTTTTCCAAATCATCCGTACTAACCAATCCATTAAATATCAAATCAAGAGCAAGCTGCTCACCAACACCAACAGTCCGAACAGTCTCCTCATCAACAACAACCTGATCAACAATCCACTCCTTACCACCCTCATAAAAATCTATTCGCATAAACAAAAATCCACATATATCCACAGAACCAGTGTTTTTAATCTTTGATTGATTACGATACTCAACAACCAGTTTCGGATCATATAACGTTCCAACATAATTAGCTGAACGAACAAGAACATACTCAAGACCTGTAGGAGCAACACCATCTATATCCCTACTACTACGCAGACAAAGCTTCGTTAAACCCTCCTTAGTTATCCAGCTAAGATTAGTAACAGTGATATTATTCCTTCCACTAGTAAAATCAGAAGTGTTAAAACTACCGCCGTCACCAGAATAATAATCCTTATCATAATCACCAGATTCAAGAGGATCATGTGGATAACTAGGTTGACCATTCTGAATAACTATATCAAAATCATTATCTGAATAATCATAACCCTTCGTCAATGAAACAGTTGCATTTGTAATACATGCATTTGTTGGAATATAAGACGTATTGAAAAATAAAAACCCCCTATATATACGATAAACATAACCAGTGGGGAATAACGGTTCTCTTTTCTGTCCAAGATAGATATAGCTAGATGTATCATATACTGTGCCTGTTGAAGACGTCCAAGCTGTGTTATAATTCAAATTACTATATCTATAGATATGTCCATCTTCATTTGTGGAATATACAGATATCGTAGGATCAACCACCACTGGGAAACTCATCTCCTGAAGATCAACATATTTTAAACCAGATAATAGATAGTAATCACCATCAATGTTTATTATCCGATATATCAATTTTTTGGATTCAACTGGGTTGTTCTGCTCATAAGCAGTACCAAGTGGTAACCCGCATTTAAACTCACCAGTAACAGCATCTTTGAAATCCACACCATTCTCCGTAATAGTGACATCATCAGAAAGTTCACCATACTCATCATACATTGTTAGACCCTGGAAGTCAAGCCGTGTAATGAACACTAAATATGACTCATTGTTATTTAGTCCATAATCTGATGGTGGATTATCCAACAGCATTGACTCGACAGAAGTATCCATTATTATCTCCTCCTTTAGACCAGATGCATCATAAATATATCTTATATCTGTACCCGTGAATACCTCATCATAAATTATTGAACAATCATCAACGTGTCCCGTGCTTGATTGAGTATTTCGTATATATTCATAGTTCCAATCCTGTGACGGGTCAAGATAACCCATGCCAACCAACTTACTACATACCATTTGGTTATTTGGATTTTCAGATTTATCATATGCAAATACTATTGGCCAGTTATCCTGGATATTTGGTTTGAAGTACGTACTATACAATCCTTTATTATTTCCAGCTCTATAACCATGACCATAGACAGGATGACCAGGTTCAAGCAGTTCAATAGATGTATTGATCGGTGTCCAATCCCTATACTCATCCATGTAGTTCACAGGCCCAGTATAGACTTCAAGGACATCATTACCACTTTCAGCGTCATAATACTTATTGTAAGTAAGCCCACGACTGGTCAATATGTAGTTTTCTGATGGATTTGGTGGATCAGTGATGTTGATATATTCACCAGTTCCATATGTGTCTTGTAGTGTTGCTATGTTTATTGTTGCATTTGCTGAAACATTAAAACAATAATCCAAGCTTGTGTTCTGATTGCCATACTCATCAATTGCCCAAATACTAAAGTTATAACAACCAACAATCCAAGAATCACTAAAAACATATGAAAACGTATCACCCACAGTGTTCTCCATAGTAAAACAGTGCTCTGAATCATCAGGATATGTAATATTAACAGATACAGTATCCACGCCACTCTTGTTATCCGTGACATCTGCAAAAACACTAATATTATATCCAAAACCAACCAAATCAGGACTAGAAGTAACATTGGTTATCTCAGGGGGTATCTGTTCTGGTGTAAAACTACAGTAAATAGAATACAAACGATTATTATTGCTAAAATCAGCTGGATCAGGAGGAACACCATAAACCTCAGAATCATATCGACCAATTGAATCATCGACTAAATCATAATAAAGACGGCAATAAGAGTTACTTCCCCAACACGCTAAAACATACTCTGTATCACTCTCCAACACGGGTTTAGGATCTGAGAAATTAAACTCAGCCCACCAAGAAGAAATCCCTGGATTTCCTTGTTGTAAAACATTATAATCCTCAACTGTTGTTCCTATGAGTTTGGAATCATTCGCGCGATAAATCATGCATTTATAATCACCAGGAGGACCAAATGCTGTATTAATAAAAGCTGTAATACTATCCGTGGTGCAATACTCATCCACAGTGAAAACAGATCCAACTATCAAATCATCAACCACCTCATAAGAGGCTCCTGATTCAAGATAACCGAAAACAGGGGGTACAAAAAATGAAAATGTCTCCGAGACGTTACTGTTATTTTCGTTATCAACAGCCCAAACTCTATAAGAGTAGTTACCGCTCTTCCAGGTGTCATTAAAGATATAACGATAAGTGTCGTTAACAATGTTAGTCATCGTAAAATTACCGCCTTTATCATCTGGATAGGATATATTGACACAAACAGTTTTAACACCGCTACAGTCATCAACTATATCAGCAATAATTGTAACATTAAAATCAGATACCAATAGATCTCCAGAGTCATATGAAACATCCTTGATCCTGGGTGGAATAAAATCATATGTGACTGAGATCACTTCGTAGAACTCATCAATGTTAGACTGATTATCCTGAACTGTTAATGTAACATTATAATCGCCGACGTTTAAAAAAGTATGATTAGGGTTTTGGTCATATGACAT
>Ga0180432_10012232_pt1 | contig 10005 bp, 10 predicted proteins | sample SS_ome_10_FD_132414 | JGI IMG/M metagenome (GOLD analysis project Ga0180432, IMG submission 132414) | Hypersaline lake sediment archaeal communities from the Salton Sea, California, USA - SS_1_MS_2 metaG | ecosystem: Environmental > Aquatic > Non-marine Saline and Alkaline > Hypersaline >...
TACATCAAGAGTTGATTATATGTTACACAAAAAGGAATGAATTTCAAATATTGTGGATAAATCTACCCTAAATATTTGAAGGAGAACACCTTATGTCTTATAGAGAAGCAAATGGTCTAATACGAACAACTGGAATGGCGAAGCCGTCACAGTATGCTGTATACTTCGCCGGACCTTTTGATATCATCCCAGTTGAGGGATCAAGGCGGCTCTCTATTAATTGTGAAGAGGCTTTCTTCCCGTCTAAGAATATCTTCACTGCTGATGTGCGACACTACGGAAACGGGTATAAATTCCCGTACAGTCATGAGTTCACTAACGAAATCACAATGATTTTTCGAGTTGGTGCAGACTTTTATGAAAAAAGAGTATTTGAAGAGTGGATGAATAAGATCATCAATGTCGATAGTTTTGACCATGAATACTACGACAACTACGCTTCTCAGATTGCAATCGCCCAGATCAACAACAATAACATCACCAGAAAAGACGATAATGACAGTATCCTAGGAAATCTTGTAGATCGTTTCAAGGAAGGGATCGATAATCAACTTCCAGAAGTAGACATCTTTGGTCGTAAGGATGACTTCGAAGCACCTAGAATCGGTGCAGAAGACATCACATATCAGGCAGTCCTCCAGAAAGCATACCCAATTGGAATCATGGAACTTCCTCTTGGGTATGGAAGCACTAATACATATCACAGAATTGGTATTACATTCACCTTCAAGAAGTGGTCAGCACTCCCCCAACTGGTTAGTGGAGATATCAAATCACAGGCAATCAGAAATTCAAACGAACTTGATTCTGAATTAGAACAAACACAAAAACAAGCCGTGAATGGTGGTATCATAAATACGATTTCACGCGGCGTAGAACAATATGGCCCGGCATTTAGATCAGGCCGGGGAAACATTTCATTTTAATTGGAGATAGATAATGGCTTTACCGAAACTAGCAACAAAAACATACCAAACCACCCTTCCTCACCTACAACGGACTGTAGAATTTCGTCCATATGTTGTCAGGGAAGAACGAGCACTTCTCATGGCAAATCAGGATGATGATGAGTCGGCAATGCTCATGGCAACTATTAATCTAGTTGATGCATGTGTGCTCACCGAAGGAATCAACGCCAATAAATTGGCTGATGTAGATCTCCAGTGGCTTTTCATTCAAATCAGATCAAAGAGTGTCGGTGAGGATGTCAACTTTATCCAAAAATGTGATAACGAGGGATGTGGCAATGAGTTCGAAGTGAAGTTCAATGTCGAAAACATCTCTGCCAAAGCATCTAACCCAGAACTACACAATCTAGTCTATGTGGTTAATAAGGATACTGAGTCTCAGATCATCATCGAATTTGGTCTTCCAACCGCAGAAACATATATATCATCTTCTAAGATTGAAGATCCAGTCAACCAGACATTCCATATGATCGAATCATGTGTCCAGAAAATCACATATGAAGGAAACACATATGTCACTGGGGTTGATTTCGTCCAATCTGAAGTGTCTGATTTCCTTGGACAACTCCCAGCATATCATCTCGAAAAGATCTACGCACAGGTATTTGAAACTGCACCGAAAATCTATCATGAATTCAGTATCACATGTCCCAAGTGTAAGAAAGAGCAGAATTACTCAGTGGAGGGACTTCCAAATTTTTTCGGTTAATGCATCTGTATGACTCAGTAGAATCACATATTCAGACGAATTTCTTTTTGAAATTAAACAAATTTAGTATGGATGAAATTGATAATCTTGAGCCGTGGATGCGTGAAGTTTATATAAATATGTGTAAGGAATATCAACAAGAACGCAAGGACGAACTAGAGAAAAACCAATAATGATTCCAAAACCACCATCCAATCCAGATGACTTCAGAACCATTGTAGACAACATGCGTAAGCAGTTTTCTAGTACACAGACTCAAACTATTGGTGACATCAAAACAGCATTCACCACTAGTTCACATGAAGTCGTAGAGTCTGTCGATCAGGTCAGAATGACTAACGAGCATGGTACACAGAAGATTGTCGATAATATTGTCAAGAATGCACAAGCATTACAGACAAATCTCGGCAAGCGTGGCACACATCGTCTTGTTGATATCTCATACGAGATGTTGGATCAAGGTGACGCATCTGCGGGACTTTTGAAAGACATCAAGGATCTCCAGATTGGTATGAGTTCCAGATCTGGTCTTTGGGGAACATTCAGAACATGGATTAAGTCTTTCCAGCCCTTCAGTAACGAGAAGCGTCAGAAGATCATGCTCAAGCAGCGTATCGCCGCAAATAAACTTCTTAGATTAACTTGGTTAGAGCAAGGAAAAACTACTAACGCATTAAAGGGTGCATTTGCAAAATCACAAGAAGAGAAACAAGAAGAAAGATCATTCCTATCTAAATTGTTTGGCCGTAACAAAAAAGATGAGTGGACAAAAAGAGATGCTAGAGATCTCAGTCCAAAGGGATTCATGGGTCAACTGAAGCGTTTTATTGGTGGGTTACTTATAGCATCTGCCGGTGGTATTGTTGCTATTGCTATGTCTATGCTTACCAGATTCAAGCAGTTCAAGACCGCTGCCGATGCACTCGATAAAGTTGTTGGTAGTATGTTTACTAAATCCGGTTTGGCTACAAAGATAAAGAATATCTTCTTTACTTTTGTTGACGATCTTGCTAAAAAATTTCCTAAAATTGGTGGACTGGCGTTAAAGAATATTGACCCGAAGCGTTTCAGATGGATTGGAAAAATTTTTAGTGGAATTGGAAAGTTTATCGACGGGATAATGCCATTTTTATCAAAACTACCCCTATTTGGTAAAGCATTTGCTCGTATAGGTAAGTTTGTTCCATTCCTTAATATTATCATTGGTGCATACGAACTCGTCCGTGGTGCATTAAAGGGTGCAAAAAAGATTGGTGGGCTCAAAGGTGTTATCACCGGTCTCATCGGCGGTGTTTTTGAATTCTTCACACTTGGTATATTTGATATGGATGCATTTCTCGAAACAGCCAAATCTGCATTCACGAAGTTAGAGAATGGTGAATTTATTGCTGGTATACTTGAGTTATTCAAATCTCCATTTGATGGATTAGCATCTGGAATTATATGGCTCAAAGATAAATTGCTTGGTGGGGACATTTTCGACCCCAATAATAATACAGGTATAATTGGAAAGACATTTACATATTTAATAAAACCATTTCTTATGATGTATGATGCTATCAGTTGGGTTGTTAAAAAAATTATGGGGGTGTTTACTACAATTGAAAATATATGGGTCAGTCTCATACTTACTATTGATCGTATCCAAAAGTTCTTTGGTACGATTGGAGACCACTTCAAAGATATGATAGATAACCCCATTGGAACCATTAAAAAGTGGATGTTGGGTGAAAAAGAACCAGAAAACAAAAATAAACAATTAACAGATTTTACTATGAAAAATTTTGGCCAAGATACAACAAATAATAGAAAATTGGCTGCATATATGATGAGTGAAGGAAAGAGTAAAGAACAAGCAATTCAGTGGTATATTGAAGAAAGAAAGAAACAAAATGTTAGAGACATATTGAATACGGGGCCTTTTCTGCCAGAGCCAGACCCAGAACAAATTTATGGACCCGAACGACGGCTGTATAAAGAAAGACCACCGGCACCAGAACCACAACACACTGCACCACTATACCCCACAATCCTCCCAACAGACAACGGATATGGCTTTACTGAATCAACTTATTATAACGAACTTTTAATTAACAGAGCGAGAAGGTAATACATGGCACTCGGAGATCAATACTCAAACATTACAGATGATGGGAATCCATTTGGATTCGATCAGAGTCAATACTCAGATCGTCCCAGTGCTGGCTCTACAGATCCGACACTGAAGGCTTTATCTAATGAAAGTCAACCAAGATTTTTCGCATATCCCGAAGATCTTACATCACAAGATAATCCGGGTCACTTTGTATTATTCCAAGCATACCATGTAGAAGGTATAAAACTTTCAAATATTGCCAGTGGAATCGCTTCATTAGCCGAAGAAGCATTCCCTATTGGTATTGGATCATTGGGAGAGGCAGGGACAAATCTTATTGATTATTCTGGGTATAGTGGAGTAGCAGCATCTGATGAGGCTGCCCTCGCAAATACGAATCAAGAAAATACCCTTGCAAACAGACTAAACAATCAAAAAGATGTAAATGCGAGGGCAGTCTCATCAGATGCTGGACGAAAGCAGGATATCCTAGGTAAGAGAAAACAGTTGAAAGATACCATTGCTCTCTATATGCCAAATAACCTCCAAGTTGCTTACGGATTTGACTATTCAATGGAAAATACCCTCCTAGCATCTGGGGTTAGAGCGGTTGTTGACTGGATGAATAATCCAAACTCATCCGCTTCTGGGCGTGCATCTGTTCGTGATATGAAAAACTTCATCACACAAACTGGTATTCGAATGGGTACTGGATCACTGAATCTCTTTGGACAAGACCTGTCTGGAGTCGTGTCGTCTGTCACCCGCAAGGTATTGAACCCACATCTTGAGTTCCTTTTCCGTCAGGTGAATCAAAGATCATTTAGTTATACCTTTAGTTTCTTCCCTCGCAACAAGAGAGAAGTGGAACAGGTATACGAGATCATCAATAAATTCAAGCATCACGCTCACCCAATCTACGACAGTAAGTCAACATTCTTGACTATGCCATCGGAATTTGATATCGTGTTCTATTCATCGAATAAAGAGAATCGATACATCAACCGAGTTCTTCCATGTGTTCTTACAGGAATCGATGTTAACTACACACCCAATGGACAGGCTGCATTCTTCAAAGAAGTGGATGCAGAAAAGTCACAGGCACCGGTGCAGATTGAAATGACACTGAACTTCTCAGAAACAGGTCTTCTACACAGAGATCACATCGCACAGAACTATTAAGACTCTCCGGCGTATGTTTCTTCGGACTCCAGATTCGCAATGGTCTGGTTTTCTGGATATGGCTGTAGAATACTGTCTCTTGATAGAGTTAAGAAGGATGTATATTCAGTGTTCTTTGATACCTGATGCCGAACAGAACGGACAATATATCGACCAGAAACGCTCTTATCAAGACTCTTAACTTCATTTCTGGGAGCGTCTTTATTGGGAACTTCAATCTCAATCACATCACCGGCATGAATATCACTATTTCCGGGAACAGATATTCTCACACCATGCGAATTGAACTGTGACAACTGAGCATTTCTTCTCAGGTGTACATCCTTGTTGTAATCTGGTGTGTCGTCTATCCTACCAGTATTATTTGGAATATAGAGGATACTGGAAGCGATAGAACTGAATTCATTTATCATTCTTCTGTTCGCTGGATAATTTTCTTCAAGATGTCTAACATCGTTAAATTCTCTGTTTATACTGTAAGTATTCACGCCATAGTTTCTGGTAATCATATCGTAGTAATTTAGAGATGAAAGGTATCTACCCTGATTCATGGCATCAATGATATTATGATCATTCTCCACCACAAATTCATCTATACTTAAAATAGGGAGAACCACATCCTTTTCTCCATCTACTGTTGCGTATTGGGGAGAAGCACGGAAATACTTGAATTGGGATTTCTTTTTACTCAGACTTGATAAGGGAGTAAAATAGTATCCCTCTCCCATTCGCTCGAAGAACATATATGTGCTCTCTTTAATTCCATTTGATGATCTCGCCTTTCCACAAATCCAAGTAATGGATCTTACTGGATTCCAATTTGGAATTACGACCCGATCTAAATCTTCGCATACTTCTGGGATATAAATTGGCTTGCCACCTTCAAAACTAAATTCATATGATTCATTCTTCAGATAATTATCATAAATTTTCTGTACAATAGTATCATGCCGATCCTCAAATGATTGAACTACTTTTCGCTTCCTATTTTCTATGAATTCAGGACTGGAGAAGTACATGGTATAGATCTGAGTTTTATCGTCAGCATTCTCATTCACTGGTGATATTCGATATACATCCATTTCTACAATTTGAGTCTTTTCACTGAAAGAAGATCTGTAGGATATGGATACTCTTTCCTGTCCGATGAATGGCATCTTATTGATAAGAGACAAACCATCAACTAGGGTAATATCACCGGACAAGAACGGACTTAGCACATCTTCGTAGATATTGAATTGCTCGACCAGAGCAGTGATATCCATATGCTTGCCCGGAGCCATAGCAGAAGTGCGAATTCGAATCCAGTTTACTACTGGCTGTTTGGCGTATTTGAATGCTTGTGTATCTTCCATAATAGTATTTATACAGAAAAAGAGGGGAGATATCTCCCCTCTTTCTGAACTAGACTGAAATTATCAGGTTATGAGTTCCGTGTGAGGGCCTTGAACTTCGCCAGAGGGCTTTCATCCCCTCCACCCTCTCCAGAGTCAGATGACTTGGACTCTTTGAATGGAGCCTCTTCAGTGGATTCTGGAGCACTCTTGTGAGGGTTGAAGTTAGGCTGGGACGATCCAGACGACTTTGTATCCTCTTCGGAGTCATTGTCCCGTGATGGGGCACTGTTTGAAGAACGACCGAAGACAAACTTATCAAATTTTGTCTTGAGTTCATCATAACCAAGGAATTTGGTCGGATCGTGGTACTCCTGAAGGGAGTGTAGACTTTCCCAGAGTGCCTTGAGTTGATCCTCATCACCATCAAACAACTGGCTGACTGCTTGGAATTGGGAGTCCTGATATGTGGTGTATCCACCATCACCCTTACGCATCTTCAAGACAAGGTTTGCACCATCCCAGAAGTCTTGAACATCAATACCATCTTCTCCAAGGGTGGGATCTCCAGCAGCAACGGCTTCGATCTTTTCCATGATCTTCGTACCAAAACGGTAGAGGAAATTCCGTCCATTGTTTTCTGGATTTGCTGGATCATTGATAACAATGATATTTGCATAGTAAGAAGTCTTACGCTTACGTTGGCTGGCAATCTTCTTATCTGATTCGATGCCAGAATTCCAAAGTTCACTGTTTGCCTCACAGACAGGACAATCCTGACCTAGACTTGTTGGACAGTTTTCGATGAACCACTTTCCATTCTTCTGGAATCCGTGGTTAAAGACCTTGATAAATGGACTGTCTTCTCCGCGTGGTGCGGGCAGGAATCGAATGATTCCCGAGTAGTTTCCACTCTTGTCTGGAGTTGGCTTCCAGATACGCTCATCTTGATAAGAGTTGGTGTTGCTCCCAGAAATACTGGCGAGTTTTTCCGAGAGTTTTGAAGTCCCACGATTTTTCTTCATTGCACTAAACGAGTCTGACATGTTTTTCTCCTTTTGTATTAACATGTTCCAAGTGACGGGCTACTGTGCCATTCGCACCATGTATATAGTGTCCGTTCACTCTCTGCGGTATACGATTAAAAATATTTATTCACCACGGTAGCCATTTTTTCATCGATGTGACAGAATGCTAAAGTCTTTTCTATCCTCTCAGACTCTTGCTTCCATACAGGATCAAATGGGTTAAGTTCATCAACCTTGGTGTGGAATCTTGTGATTACTGCCATAAGACACAGCGTGTAATAATGTATGTGATTCTGTTTATATAACTTATAGATTATTGGATGCTTACCGGGCTTGGCCTCAAAAAGATCATCAAATGACTTTTCAGACGACTCGCAATATTCTTGGAGGGTTCTGATGTCTGTCTCGAACATATAGTCCTTACCCTCGACATACCCCATCCATTTATTGTAAATCTCGTCATGTTTCTTATCCATCGCACGACCAGCCCAGAATGATTTGTTTTCTATGAAGTTGGATAAGAGAAAGTGGAAACTATCTCCGCGATATTTCTTGGAGATCTTTTCAAAATGCCACCGATCTTTTCTTCGCTTAAATGTATCATACTTCACAGAGACTTTACCATTGTATTTGTTGTAGTCATAATCTTTCTGGTTGAAATGGGCTTTCATAGCCAGATACATTTGATATACTTCAAATCCAGTGCTGGAGTTTTGATCTTCCATGACTCTCCCACGCGAATGGGGCTATCACAATATGCTCATATCCCGCATCCCTCAAAATATATGACATTTCCTTTGCCCCCACTGAGTTGAGGGAGTGGATCACTACCAATGTTCCCGAATATCTAGACTTGATATCGTCTTTCGTCATTCTTTTGCAGACATATCTTCCATCTTTTTCATCATCATTGAGTTGGTTATTTGTCTCGGCGTTTAGGTCATGATCAAGATAGATAATATCAAAATCTTTCTCCACATCAAGAAGTTCTTCAATACATGAATCGGCATCGTAGACATGAATTCTTCTAAGATCGGTGTTAACTTCACGGAATCTCATATGTCTATTCTTATTGTCGTCTAGAAAAAGTGCGTGGATCTCAATCATTGTAGATTCTCAATATAGTGAATAATTCTTTCATTTACTCTCTGTGACGAGTTTCCATCCCCATATGGACATGGGTAATCATCATCGAAATTCTTTATTGCATACTCAAAAACATCAGAGAGTGTTTCTGGATCTGGTGCCTGAAATGACACCGATCCCTCGCAAAGATGTCTTTCCATCTGCCTACGACACACAACGGTGGGCTTATTGAAGAACACAGCCTCTTCTTGCACCCCACCAGAATCAGTAATGACAGCAGCACAGTTGCTGAGTTTTACGGAAAATTCATTATGGTCGATAGGATCAACCACATCTACCCGAGATCCATCAAATATATGTCTGTGTTGTTGAACCATAGGAGATGGATGCATTGGGAAAATAAATTCATACTCCTGATGTGCTTCTGCAAGTTTCACGATCTCTTCAAAGTATTCTGCGATATACTCTTTATTCTCCCTGCGGTGCATTGTGATGTACACCGAATTCCCTGTGGTTGGGTATAAGTGAGATATGTTATCAAGAACCGTGTTGCCTACAATATAAGTTAAACTCACATCGATTTCTTCCAGTAGAAGGTTATCCTGTTCTACCCGAGTCGGACACAAGTGTAATGAAGCAATTCTTGAAATCATTTGGCGATATGCTTCTTCTGGGTATGGGTCTCCCAGATCGTGGGTACGCATACCAGCCTCCAGATGAATCAAGGGAACCTGATGGTTGAACGCCTGAAGACCCATAGCGAATACACTGGCGGTATCACCCTGAACCAACACAGCGTCATATTCATTCCAATCTATTGCAGAATCACTAAGTTGCTCAATGATAATGTCGTTCAGACGGTTTCCTGTGTCTGGGATGATGCCGTTAATCATCAAATCATAAGAGCCACCATGAATGTCTTCATGTTGTCCGGTAAAAAGAACCGTAGGATTAAACCGATTATCACGCTTCATCGCATTGATTACTGGCTTTACCTTAATCCACTCCGGTCGAGTTCCATAGCATACTAGAATATTATAGGGCATTCAATCCTTCTCTCTTATCGATCCATATTCCATTGTTATGATATCCGTAAAAATTTAAGACATCATGATCTATATTTTTTGTAATCCAATTCATGCCATCAACACCCAACTCATCATGATACATTCGTGCCGCATCAGTTGGCCTTTGGTGCTGTACTCGCATAGGACTTCTTCCTCCCGGCATGATCAATACAGTCTTATCATACCAATTACCAGCCATCTTAATAAGGTCTGGACAGGATTTATCTATAGTGCTTAGAACCCAAACTAGATTGGAGAGTAATGATTCGTAGGTCACGAACGCATCCATTTTTATGTGGCTCATCGTCTTATAGAATTCATTATATTCTTTTGTGAAGCACATCGCCATATCTTTTGAAATATGAGATGCGTCGTTTTTGTTCTTGAAATCTTCATGTTTCTTTCTACTTACGATCCAAGACATTGGGTTTCTCACGACACATATATGTATGTCATCTGGATCAAACTTGTCACTAATATGCTGATCTAAATCGTATTTTGATCCATGTTTTTTGAATTCTTCACTGTCCGGATGA
>Ga0180432_10012233_pt1 | contig 10004 bp, 6 predicted proteins | sample SS_ome_10_FD_132414 | JGI IMG/M metagenome (GOLD analysis project Ga0180432, IMG submission 132414) | Hypersaline lake sediment archaeal communities from the Salton Sea, California, USA - SS_1_MS_2 metaG | ecosystem: Environmental > Aquatic > Non-marine Saline and Alkaline > Hypersaline >...
AGTCCTCGATGCCGTCCCGGATGTTCTCCAGCCGCACCGACGCTGCCGGTTCCCGTCCCGGGCCCGGGTAGCACAGCATCCCGTCGCCGTTGTAGGGATTGAAGCGGCTCTTGAAGCTGTGCGTGTCCCAGGGGCCCTCGGGCCAGCGGGGCTCGGTCTTCATGTTGTCCGCCCACAGGTTCCAGTAGTAGTACTCGAACCCCGTGATGCGGTACTTCCACGTCAGCCAGAAGATGATCCGCGAGGCGTACAGGGGGTCGCCCATCTGGACGTTGGGATACGGGTGCCAGGGGCTCGCCGCCGTGTACCACATGACCTGCTCCCCCCGAGCGTTGGCGGCGAGGATCTCCTTCGGGTCGAACCCGTACGTCCCGCCGTAGTTCATGATCGGGTCCCAGACGTCCACGTACCCGACCAGCTCCTTCCTCGGGCGGGAGCCACCGATCATGACCTTCAGCCCGGGGAACTTGACGTGCACGGCGTTGGCCAGGTCGGTCATCTGCTTGAACCGCTTGGGCCCCGGCTCGTCGCCGATGTAGGCCATCGTGTCGGCCAGCACCCCGGCCTTCCGCGCCAGCTCGACCTCGCGAGCGACGTCGGCCTCCCGCAGCCCCCGCCGGAACGAGCCGTGCCCGAACATCCACAGGTTGCACCCCCGCGCCTTGCAGAACTCGAAGTCCTCCGGCCGCGGGTGCAGGCCCGTGGCGTACTGCGCGGTGGGGCTGAAGCGATAGCGAAGGATGAACGCGTACCACCGCCGACGCAGCTCGTCGGTCACCTTGCACCTGTAGAAGCGCCCGACGTTGCCGAGGTTGAAATGCGTCTGCCCGCGGAAGATGCCCCTGAAGGGGATGTTGTAGTCCCACACCCGCAGCTTGACGGTCAGCGAGACCGGGTCGGCGTTGGCGGGCCTGACGGTCATCCGGCCTGCGTAGTTCCCGGCCGGGAGGTCCCGCGGCGTGTGGACCGTGATCCACAGCGGCTTGTACCTCACGGCCGGAAGGTCGAAGGGCTTCCCCGGCAGCAGGGGGTCGGGCTTGGGCAGCAGCCAGTCGTAGCCGGGATAGTGGTACGTCGGCTTGAGCTGCACGTAGGGCTGGAGTCGCCAAGTGCACTCGTCGGCGCCGATGACGCCCTTGCCGCCCACCCGCTTGAGGTCGCTGAAGGTCACCTCCACGCCCCGGAGGTCCTTCGTGAAGGGCATGACGACGGCCTGGAAGCTCACGTACTCGTGCCGGGCGGCATGCAGCTCGACCTCCCCGGTCATCCCCCCGCGGAAGGGATATGCCCAGTGCAGGTCGGAGATCCGCACCATCGAGTGCTCGGTGCCGATCCCGAAGGCCGCGCCTTTCCCGAAGGCCGCGACGGCCTTCCCGTAATCTGCCCGGCAGCGGTCCACCAGCCGGGCGAGCCGGTCGGCCTCGTCGTAGAGCGCCCGGCCGTCGGCGTACGGCAGGTCGGCCTTGCCGGCCAGCTCGTCGGCCCGCCGCCGCAGGCGGGCGGCCTGCCCCTGCCAGGCCTTGGCCGCCTCGGCCAGGGCCGGGAAGGCCTTCACGGCAGCGGGGATCGCCTCGGCCAACCGCTCGAGCTTCGCCCTGCCCTGACGGACCTTGCCCGCCCCGTCCAGGCTGAAGACCACGATGCGATCGAGCAGGACCGTGTTGGGCGGGCAGTTCTTCTCCACCTTCTTCGTGATCCGCAGGTCGGCCAGGACGTCCCCGGCGACGGGCCATTTTCGGTTGTGGTCGTTCTCCACCAGGGCCCGCGTGAGCGGCCAGTAGACGTGTGTCCACTTGCCGTGATGGACGTTGGGGTAGAGGAAGCAGTGCGACCGGCACCCGTACCCGCCGGTCACGTTGCGCGCCTGGATGATCAGGGCCGGGCAGTCCTCGGTGTAGACGTGGAAGCTCAGGACCGTCTCTTCGGTCAGCGTGAGCTTCATGCTCCGCGTGGCGCCGGCCGTCTTCGGGCCGACCTCCAGCGCCCCGCTGCTGCCCGGCAGCGCGTGGGCCTTCGTCAGGGCGCCCGACCAGCCGTCGGTGGCCCCGGCGTCGAAGTCGCACTGGTAGATGACCTTGGCTCCGGGCGGGGGGCGGAAGTCGGCGGCCGTTTCCGCGGCCCCGGCCGCACCCGCCGCCAGCAGTAGCCCCAGGATCGTCGGCATGCGATTCATGTGTGCGTCCTCCGCGGACGCCCTCGCGCGGCCCCGGTCGGGCCTCCGGGGGCGTCGGTGGCCTTCACGAACGCCCGTAGCATAGCCGAGGCCGGCGGCGTCTTCACCCCGCCGTCGTTTGCGGGTTCCGCGGCGGGCGCGGGGACCGTATCATAGGCCGGTCGATGAGGGAGCCGGGCCATCCAGCTCGAGGGCCATCGGCGGCGCGGGCCGCGGGCGCCCTGGCGGCGCTGCTCGCGGGCGCGTGGGCCGGCGCCGACGAGAAAGGACCCTCCGCCTTGAACGTGACCCTCGGCCGGGAAGTCCTCGTCGCGCAGACCAACCGGGCGCGGCTGCCTTGGGGCGTGTGGCAGTTCCCGAATGTCTTCCACCTGGGGCCGAAGGCGCTCGGCGTGGCGTATCAGCGGTTCGTGGACAACGCCGCCTTGGATTCGGCCGCGAAGCACCGCACGCCGGGGCTGTGCGTCTCCAACGACGCCGGCGCGACCTGGCGGCCCGCCGCCAACCCCCTCGATCGCCACGGCGGGCGGGGCATGTGCCGGCTGGCCGACGGCGACCTGCTTTACCTCGCCGGGCCGGGGTCGCGGAACGTCCCCAGGAGCAAGCTGCCCCCGGGGACGCGTGTCCGCCATGGATATGGTGGGTACTATACAATCCGCGACCCGCTGAAGATGCCGGAGGACCTGGGCCGGTGGCACGTGGTGCGCCGCCCGGCCGGGGGCGGGGAATGGACCCGTCGCCCGGCCGTTATCCACGACCCCGACGGCGGCGTCTACAGCTACGACCCGCCCGGAAAGGACTACGCCGTCGTCCACTGGCAGCAGCACATGCGCGTCGTGCAGCTTCCCGATGGGTCCTTGCTGGCGGTCTTCTACGGCTGGCGGCTGGGCCCGGACCGAAAGCCCCGTCCGAAGTGCGAAAGCTGGTGCCTGCGCTCCGTCGACGGGGGGCGGCGGTGGACGTTCCACGGGGTCATCGCCCGCGACGACCGCCACCGGCTGGCCGGGTTCACCGAGCCGACCGTCGCCGTCCTCGCCGACGGGTCGCTCTTGGCCGTCCTGCGGACGGAGTGCGCCCGGACCGGCCCGATGTATCGCACCTGGTCCGAGGACGCCGGCAGGACCTGGTCGAAGCCGGGGCCCTTCTTTGCCTTCGGCGTCCTGCCCAACCTGCTGCGGCTGCCCGGGGGGGTGATCGTCCTGTCCTTCGGCCGCCCGGGGGCGCACCTCCTGTTCGCTCGCGACGGCAGGGGCCGGGCATGGGAGCGCCCGACGACCCTCGTGTCCGAATCGTTCGAGGGCACCGGCGTCCGGGCGGGCAAGCACGGGCTTCGGGTCGATCCGGCAGCGAAGGGCAAGCGAAAGCAGACCCGCACCAGCGGGTACACCTCGCTGCTGGCGGTCGGGCGCGACAGCTTCTTGGTCGCCTACGATCAGTTCGACCGCCCCGACGAGACCGGCCGCCCGCGGAAGGCCATCCTCATCCGCCGCGTGAAGGTCTCGACAAAGCCCCTGCCGTAGCCGGCAGGCCGCGCTGGGGCCGGCTCGCCGCGCGCTACGGCACCTCGAAGAACCGCTCCCGCGGGGAGCCGCAGATGGGGCAGGTCTCCGGCGGCTCGCCGACCGCCGTGTTCCCGCACACCCCGCAGACGAAGATCGCCGCCGTGGGCAGGTCCTCCCCGGCCTTTTCGGCCTCCAGGGCCCGGTGGTACAGTCCGTGGTGGACCTCCTCCACCGCCTGGGCGTTGCGGAAGGACGTCTCGGCGGCCTCGTTGCCCTCGGCGCGGGCCTCGTCGACGAACCGCGGGTACATCGTGCGGAACTCGTGGCCCTCGCCCTCCATGGCGGCCTGGAGGTTCTCCGCCGTGGTCCGGACCCCGCCCATGACCTCCAGGTGGGCGTGGGCGTGGACGGTCTCGGCGGCCGCGGCCGCCCGGAACAGCCGGGCGATCTGCGCGCGCCCGTCGCCCTCGGCCTTCCGGGCGAACGCCAGGTACTTGCGGTTGGCTTGGCTCTCCCCGGCGAACGCCTCCTTCAGGTTCTCCGCGGTCGACATCCGGCATCTCCTTTCCGCCGGCGCCCCGCCCGCGACGCCGCCGTCGGGGCCTCCGGCATGGGTCTGGCGACGGCCTTACCCCCATGGTAGGCGGCGGCGCCGGCGGTTTCCCCGCCGCGGGCGTCATTGTCTCCCCGCCCGCCTCCCGGGCCGGCGCGCGGCACATTCGGAGAAACTTCCGACAACACCCGCGGCGTGCAGGGTTGTACTATTGCCCCGCCGGCGCGGGGCCGGGTCCGATGACGGGTACCTCAATGGGAGGCCGGAAAGGCATGGCGCACAACGAACGGCGCGGGCGCGGCGGGTCGGCGGGACGGGCAACGGGCGGGCTGCCGGCGGCGGCCCTGGCGGCGATGCTGGCGGCGGTCCTGATCGCCGCCGGCCCGGGCTGCGGCGGGAAGGACGCCGACGACGGCGCGGCGGACGTGAAGTACGGCATCGACGGTCGGCCCGACCCCGAGAAGGGAAAGACCGTCGAGGAATGGACCCAGCGCCTCGGCAAGGGCGAGCCCAAGGACCGCGCCCACGCCGCCAAGGTCCTCGGCGAGATCGGCGAGCCGGCCCGGCCCGCCGTGGACGCCCTGACCGGCGCCCTCGACGCCGCCGACGAGATGCTGCGGGTGCGCGCGGCGGTGGCGCTGGTGAAGATCGGATCGGTCACCGACCCGGTGGTGAAGGCGCTGACGGCGTCGCTGTCGGGCGAGCGGGCCGAGGCGAAGGTGCTGGCGGCGCAGACGCTGGGCGAGCTGGGCCCGCGGGCGAAGCCCGCGATCGACGCCCTGGCCGACCTGCTGGGCGAGTTCAGCAAGCCCGTTAAGGCCGCCGCCATGGAGGCGCTGAAGAAGATCGGTCCCGAGGCCCACCCCGCGCTGGCCGAGGCCCTGACCGACTCCAACGATCGGGTCTCCAAGGCCGCCGCCGAGGTCCTGGCCGAGGCCGGCCCGGAGGTCCTCCCGGCCCTGGGCAAGCTCGTCGCCAGCCGGGACGAGGAGATCCGCCAGCGCGCCGCCCCCCTGCTGCTCCGCCACGGGGAGAAGGCCGTGCCCCACCTCGTCGAGGCCCTCAAGAGCTACGACGTGGCCGTCCGCCTGTCGGCGGTGGAGATGCTCCGCGACCTGGGCCCGAAGGCGGCCCCGGCGGCCGGGCCGCTCGCCCAGGCCCTCAAGGACGGCGACACGCAGGTCCGCACGCGGGCGCAGGAGGCCCTGGCGGCCATCGGCAAGCCCGCCGTCGGCGCGATGATCGAGATGCTCGAGGACGAGAACAGCTACGCCCGCATGCTGGCGACCGACTCGCTGGTCAGCGTCGGCCAGCCGGCCGTGGGACCGTTGACCGAGGCGATCGAGAGTCCCGTCGAGACGGTGCGGGCGCACGCGGCCGAGGCGCTGATCAAGATCAAGCCCGGGACCAAGCCCGCCCTGGAGGTGCTGGTGAAGGCCCTCGGCAGCGAGCAGCAGGAGCTGCGGCGGCTGTCGGCGCGGACGCTGGCGGGCGTGAAGACCGACCTGACCCCGTACGTCGGCAAGCTGATCGCGGCCCTGTCCGATGAGACCAAGGACGTGCGGAAGTACGCCGCCGAGGCCCTGGGCCATCAGGGCGCGGCGGCGAAGGCGGCCGTCCCCGCCCTGACCAAGCTCATCAAGGACCTCGACGAGGAGATCGCCATCGCCGCCCTGAAGGCCCTCGGCGCGATGGGCAAGGCCGCCGCACCGGCCGTTCCGCAGATCGAGAAGCTCCGCGACCACCCCAACATCCTCATCCAGGGCGCCGCCGAGAGCGCCCTGGAGAAGATCAAGAAGTAGCCGGCCCGCCCGCCCCGCTCACCGACGCCGGGACCGCCGCCTGCGCCTCAGCAGCATCGCCACCGCCGCGCCCAGCAATCCCAGCGTGGCGGGCTCGGGGATGAAGACGTATGCCGATCCGGAACGGTAGCCCTGCTGGTCGTCCCAGTGCGCGCCGGCAACGACGAGCGCGTCGCTGAGGGCAACGCTGCTGCCGAAACGGTCGTCTTCGTCGCCGTCGACGGCCACCAACTTGGCAACCTCTTCCCAGCCCGAGCCGGTGTCCTCGAAGATATACGCCGCGCCCGAGTTCGGCGCGGTGTCGTCGTCCCCCCAGGCCGACACGACCGCCCTTGATCCGCAGATCGCTACGCACTCGCCGACGTAGTCGAAGCTTCCGGCATCGTGAGGGACCAGCCTTGCCGTCTGCTCCCAGCCGTCGGCGGTCCTCTCGAAGACGTAGGCTGACCCGGAATGCGAACCCGCGGGGTTGTTCCGCGGGGCGCCCACGATCGCCCGGGAGCCCGAGATGGCAACACTATTGCCGAATCGGGACTCGGCGATCACGTCTGCAGGTAGGAGCTTGGCGACCTGTTGCCAGCCGCCGGCCGACTTTTCGAATACGTAAGCGGCCCCTGAATCCTCACCGTTGCAGTGGTGGGCGTTGGCACCCACAATGGCCGCAGAGCCGCTCACGTCTACACTGCAGCCAAACTCATCATCCCTGGCCCCGTCCTCAGCGGCCAGAAGCACGGGTCCGCTCCAGGCGCCTCCGACCTTTTCATACACCAAGGCGACCCCGGAGAAGCTGCACGCCCCGGGCCCCTGAGGGGCGCCCACGATGGCCGTGGAGCCGCTGAGACCCGCATCCGCCCCGTAGAAGACGTAGCTCGTGGACGGAGCGGAGAAGGTTGTGGCGAATTGCCACGCGCCTGCCGTCTGCTCGACAATGCGGGCCTCGCCATAGAACGTCATCATCCGACCGAAGATCGCCGCCTCGCCGTCCATGTCGATGCTGATGGGGCCCGGGTACCCGGGATCCAGGATCTGCGTCTGGTGCCAGCCCGAGCCGTCATAGGAAAACACCCGGACCGGTCCGACGTTTTCGCCAACCATGAGCGTCGAGGCGTGCACTGCCACCGGTTCTCCGAAGAACACATACTCCCCGGGCGTCTCGGCAAGCAGCTTGGCCTGCTGGGTCCAGATCTGGCCCCGTGCGCGTGTACCTGGGGTCCCGAACACGAGCACCGCCGCGGCGACGCAAAGACGGCTCCGTCTCATGGGCATCATCTCCGCTGCACACATTACCCCTGCCAGTCCCTTCACTCGGGTGCCGGCCGCGCCTGTCGGCGAGGGCGTGACCCCCGGACGGCAGGTGCGGCGCCCTCCGACGCCCACAGCGCGGCACAAGCGCCGAAAGCTCCAACTCGGGAAGGCACTCAGGCAGGACGATGCGAAGGAGCGATGTTCGCTCCTGCCCTCACTGTAGAGCCGGCTGACCGTCGCAGGCCCGGCTCAGGGCCTCCGGCCGCCGGGTTCTCCTCTCCGCCGCTTCCCCGAGCGGAGGTCGGAGCGTCAGCGGCAATTATATCGCGCATCGTGATTCCGTCAAGCGCAAAGCATGGCGAATCGTCGGGAATGTGCCGGATACAGGGAACACCTGAGTTCGGACGCCGCCCTTCGGCGGCCGTTCTTTCGCGCGCGGCCCGGGGGTCGCGGCGGCGCCCCGCCCGCGCCCGTCGCTGGCTGCCCCCACGCCGGCCGTCCTTTGACGGCAATCCGTCGGGCCAACTCAATTGCCGGCCCCGTCTGTCCGATGAGAAGTCCCGTCGGGGGCGGGGCCCGTTGGGCGGTCCGCGCGGGCGTGCGGCGGCGTGCGGGGCCGCCGGGCGCGCCGGGCGAGACCCGCCCGCGCGCCGTCGCCGGGTGCCGACAGCAAGGGCCGACTGCCATGGTATTTGTCATCGGGGCGACCGTCGTCATCGCGGCCGTGAATCTCCTCTTCGTCCTGCTCATCCTCCTGGGCGGCCGGCAGCCGGCCGCGTCCAGCGACCCCTTCGAGGGCCTGTCCTCGCGGGACGACGAGGGCCCGGCAGCGGAGCTGGCCGGGAAGCTCGCCTCCCTCCGCGAGCGGGTCAACGAGCAGGGCGAGCGGCTTGCTTCCCTCGCCGGGGCCGTCAAGGCCCTCCAGGGCGGCGGCGGCCCGGCGGGCGGCGACGGGGCTTCGGGGCCGGCGCCGACGGGGGCGGCGGGGGCCCCGCCCGAGCCCTCGGACGAGCAGCTCGCCGCCATCGAGGCGGCCCGCGCCGAGGTCGACGCCCGAAGCGAGGCCCTCCGGCAGGAGGCGGCCGGGATGCGCGACGCCGCCGTCGAGGCCGGGCGGCAGGCGGCCTCGGGGCCGGACGAGGGCGCGGCGGCGTTCCGCGGCCGCCTGGAGGGGCTGCGATCGGCGCTGGAAGGGGAGGCCTTCGCGGAGATCGAGGCCTTCGCCGGGGAGGAGGAGCTGGTCGGCGCGCTGATGGGGAAGCTCGGTGAATGCCGCGAGGCGGTGGATTCCTTCGCGGCCCGGCTGCCGGACGCGGCGGGCCTGGCCGATCCCCCGGCGATGCGGATCGAGCTGCCCGACCCGCGGGCGGAGTTCGACGCCGCCTGCGCCGAGGGCGGCCCGCCGTCGGCGGAGGCCTTCGCGGCCCGCTTCGCCGCCGCCCTGGATCAGGCCGCCGGGCGCCTCCGGGCCGACCACGCCGCCGCGCTGGAACGCCTCAGCGGCGACGGCGACCCCGCCGCGGTCGAGAAGGAGGCGACCTCCGCGTTGCCGGCGGCCGCCCTGGCGGTCATCACGGCCATGGAGGACATCGAGGAGCAGTGCGTCAGCCACGAGGCCCTGGACGCCTGGTGCGGGCGGCACCTGCGGGCGCTGCGGTCGGCGATCAGCGAGGCCGCCGGGCTGGCCGAGGTCCCCGCCGCCAAGGGCGAGCCCTTCGACCCGGAGCTTCACCGCAACGTCGCCGCCCCGGCCGACCCCGAGCCCACCGAGGACGAGCAGCGAGGCTGGCGCATCCGCGAGGTCATCCGACCGGGCTATCGGGCCGGATCGGCCGCCGAGGGCGAGTGCCTGCGTCCGGCCCAGGTGAAGGTCGCGGCCTGAGCGGCGCGCCCGGGCCGGGCGACCGCCGCCGATGGTCCCCATGCGGCCGGCTCACTTGTCGAAGCGCGCCTTCACGCGCTTCAGGTCGAACGCCTCGGGGGCCCAGTCGCCGATCCACTCCCTGCGCCAGGCCGTTTCCTCGCCGTCCTCGCCGAGGGCCTCGATCTCCGCGTCGGTCATCGCTTGCACCCGGCAGCAGTCCGCGTACCCCCAGACGCCGCCGCAGTCCTCGGGCGGGCACGCCCGGGCGCCGTCCAGCAGCCGCCGCTTGAAGCGGCCCGGGTCCTCAACGAGCCCCTTGAGCACCACAGCGTGCTCCCAGTTGTCGCCGAAGTCGTAGGTGTAGCGGCACTTGGAGCCCTTCCGTCGGAAGTGGCTGGAGAGGCTGACCCGGTCGGCCGGCGGGCCCTGGCGGTCGAACGCGCCCGCGTACACGTCGTCGGCGAGGGGCCGTTTGCCGTTGGCGTCCTGGAAGGCGTAGAGGTGCTCCTCCTCCCATCCCATCGCGTCCTGGATGGCGGCGTGCAGGTCGAGAAAGGTCGCGGCCTCGCTCAGCAGGAATCGCCGCCAGATCCTCGGCTCGATGTCGATGAGCGAGACCTCCAGGTCGAAGTACCTGGGCATGTCGGGCCTCCCTGGAGCGTCTGATGCAGATCCGTCCCGGCAGTCCGTTGGCGAACGCAATGCCGCGAAGCTCCGGCCGGGACCGCCCGGAGCCGGGCGGGATGGGCGTTACTCGATTCGAACGAGTGACCTCTTCCTTGTAAGTGCTGGCAATAGCTAAATATGTACGTCCTTGCTGGCCGCCCAAGTCTGTTGCCTGCAAGCCTTTAGTCAACGTCCCGAC
>Ga0180432_10012236_pt1 | contig 10003 bp, 4 predicted proteins | sample SS_ome_10_FD_132414 | JGI IMG/M metagenome (GOLD analysis project Ga0180432, IMG submission 132414) | Hypersaline lake sediment archaeal communities from the Salton Sea, California, USA - SS_1_MS_2 metaG | ecosystem: Environmental > Aquatic > Non-marine Saline and Alkaline > Hypersaline >...
AGGCCCGTTCGGTGCGATTCAGAAGATCGGGCAACCCGTAGACGGCGAGGCGGTATGCGACCAGCGGGGCGGGAAGGCCGCAGTTTTCGGCCTCGAGGACGGTCAGGATCTCGCGAGCAACCCGCTGGTCCCCGGGGACGGGCAATTCGGCGATGCGGGCGAACATCCTTGATTTGATGGTCGTGTTGTAGAGCCCCCCGGCAGGGCATCCCGGGTTGTTTCCGGCCGATTGCAGGTTGGCAAGGAGGCCTTTCCAGAAAGCGATCTGTTCCCGGGGGCTGGTCAGGGCGGCCTGGGCCTCGTCGACAAGGAGGAAGCTGTAGGGATTCCGTTCGAGGCCGCTCGCCAGCAACCTGATTCCGTGGGTCTTCTGTTGATCCTCCGGCAGGTGGCGAAAGACGGCATGGGTCAGAATGGAATCGTAGTACGATGCCGGGCCATGGTTGAGTCCCCATGCAATGCTCTGGTGATAGACCATGGGCTTGCGGTTGTGGAAGGAGATCTCATAGCCGTTCTTCCGGCCGGTCCGGTTGAAGACATTCTCGAAGGGCCACGGCGTGAAGGGAGTGGTCTTCTCGTCGCCGCCCGTGGCGTATTGCCCGCCCTTGCAGCTGTAGGTCCCGGTCTTCGGGTCATAGTGAAAGGCAACCATGGCGCAATGACCCGGCTGGATGGCCTGCGAGGCGGGGATGCCGAGGGTATTGTGGCTGCGCGACGAGATGGCCCCCATGCTCCCGCAGACGCCGCCGTCCTTGAGCATCATCTGGACGGTGGCGTAGGTGAAGGGGTAAGGCTTCAGGCGGCGGGCGGACTGCATCGCATGCTGCTGCGCGATGGCCCCGATGTACTCTCCGTACTTCATGAATTCCCCCTTGTCGCGGAATGCCGTCCATCGTTCCTCGCGTTCCCGCAAGGGTTGGTTGTCCGCCGCCAGCATGGTCAGGACCGGCCATGGAGCAGTGAGAGGGAAACGCGGCCACTTGCGGTCGGCCTGGAGGTCCGGCGGGAACGTGTGTTCGGCGTTGCGGATCAGGTAGGCGCACCGCTCCGCCGGGGAAGCAAACGGGTCGCGCCGGGCCGGCAGCAGGCCCTTGGCTTCGTATGCCTTGCGGAACATCATGTAGGCCGAATCGATCTTCTTGTATTGCTCGCCGTGAACCGCGTCGCAGCTGTCCCAGTGAATCACCTTGTCCCCGCAATCGATCCGGACATCCTGGTTCATCTTCGCCATGCAGGCGTTGAACTTCTGCTGCAGTTCGCTGCTGGCCATGACGTCCGCCGCATACAGCGTGCGGGTGCGTTTTTCGGTGACCGGAACCTTCTTTGGCTTCCGCCCTTTCGGCGCCGGTATGGCGATGCCCTTGTCGTCGTATTTGAGTTCAGGCAGAACCTCCTTGTGACCGGCCACGACTTCCTCCTCGATGGTGTTCCGGTTGAGGAAATTGATGATGTGGTCGTTGAGGTCGAGTTGGCGGTTGGGATCCGTGGTGTCGACCGGCCGGCGCGGATCGCCGGGGATGACGAGCTTCAGCGGACTGCGTGGCGTGAGGTCCGCCGTCATGCCCTCCTTGGCGCTGACGAGGGCCGTGGCGAGGGCCAGTTGGCGGTACTTCTCGAACTTCTCCTTTCCGAGGTCGAGACGAAGCGAGTAGAGCCACAACAGCACCTCCGAAGGCTCGTGATGGGCGCCGTAGACGCCCGCCGCGATCGCAGGGTCCGAGTCCACCCAGTCCATGAATTCCTCCGGCAGGGATTGTCCGCCGGCCTTCAAACCGGAAAGCGCCTGTTCCCTGGCGTAAGCGAGGTAGGCCTTCCGCACCTCCGGCGTGAACGCGTACTCGGCGGTGGCGCAGGCCTTCAGAAGTCCGGCCTTTGCGGGGCCGGGTCCCTTCGAGGTCTCTCGCGCCGGAGCGCCAGGGGCGAAGCCCGCAAGGGCCGGGATCATCAGAAACGCCCAGAAGACCGGGCGGCATGCCAAGGTTTTCTTGTTGCTCATCGGCAGAAATACGCTTGCGGCCGGGGGATTATTTCGCTTTCGGTTTCACGGTCACAGGTCACTCGGGGGCGTTGTGTGGACTGCGGTGGCAAGCGCAGCAGCTTGCCCGTCGTAGCCCACAGGGCAAAGTCGGGCCACACCGCTTTGTTGGAACGCGGTGCGACCGCGCCAGAGCGCCGTCGCCGCCCCTTGCGGGGCTCTGCCGGCGCACTCCAGAGGTGCCCCGGTGTGGAGTGCGGTGGCAAGCGAGGGACGAGCGCGACGATTACGGATTACGAGGGAGGTGCGCTTCACGCAATCGTCTCCCGTAATCGCCGCCGTAATCATCAATCGGTCCGAGGCTTGCCTCGCTGGACTCTACCACCACCTCCAGAGTCCCGACAGAACGCCGCCGGTCCCGGTCGTCCAGAACGATGTCACCCCTCGGATTCCCGCGCGTCATGGCATGGCAAATGGCCCCCGCATCCTCCACTCGACGCTCCCGCGGCATGGAAAAGCGAAAACAGAGGCGGGAAAAATCTCAAAAAATTTGGGCTGACCTCTATTTCGCGGGTTGGTCTACCCCCGCATGACTTCGTCGTGGAAGGCGAGGTAGTTTTCGAGCGGGACGGTGTTGTCGAGTTCGGTGGTGGAGCCGATGAGGAGGCGGCCGTCGGCGCCGAGTTCGTCGATCATGCGGCGGGTCTCGGCGCGGATCTCGTCGGGGGTGCCGTTGGGCAGGAAGTGGGTGACGTCCATGCCGCCGACAAGGGTGAGTTCGGGGAACCGGCGGCGCAGCTCCCAGGCGTCCATGCCGGCGGCCTTCTCGATCGGGTTGAAGCCGTCGATGCCGATCGCGACGAGGTCGGCCATGATGTCCATGACGTAGCCGTCGGAGTGGAAGATCACCTTGAGTCCGCGCTCGTGGCAGGCGGCGGTGAGCCGCTCGACGTTGTCGAAGAAGCCGATCCCGCGCAGGTCCTCACGGCTCATCATCAGCGTGTTCTTGAAGGCGACGTCCGAGTAGAGGAGCCCAGCGGGCTGAGGTCGGCATGGGCGACGCGCCGGATCCTGCGCAGTTCGGACTGCTCGATGGCCTCGATCCAGCGGCGGACCAGTTCCGGGTGGTCGTGGCGCAGGTAGGTGAAGTGATCGAGCCCGCAGTGGTACCCAAACATCGCCTCGTTGATCGACACCGAGGGGGTGGTGTGGATGTAGACCGTGCCGTGGAAGTGCGCGCTCCATTGGCGCTGGCGGGCGCGTTCGGCCTCGATGCCGGCGGGCGTCGGCTCCGGCTCGGACTCGAGCCGCGCGATGTCCTTCTTGATGAACTCCGCCCACTCGTCCTCGCCGGGGTGGGCGGGCTGCTTCACCCAGCTCGTCCAGCGCTGGGCCTCGATCAGGTTGCCGGCCTTGTCGCGCCATGTCGTGCCGGGCGCCTTCGGCGTGGTCATGTCGCGGGTGCCGTCGAGGAGGTGCGAGAGCGCCGCGATGACGACCGCCTCGTCGTCACCGGCGTCGAGCTGCCGGCCGGCGAAGTGCTCGATCACGGCGTCGTTGCAGATCAGGTCGTAGATGGGCGTGCGGTCCGGCCGGATGCCGGCGAAGGCCTGTTCGATTCGTTGGCGGGCGTCGTGCATGGCGGTGTGCGTTCATTTTCACAGCGGCAGGTCCAGTTCGTGGCGCGCCAGGAGGTCGCGCAACCTGACCGGCGCGCCGCCGGCCGCGGCTTCCTCCATGGCCTGCATCAAGCCCACCGTGACGATTCCCTCCCGGACGTCGGGCCGCGGCAGCTCGCCGGAACGGATGCAGCGCGCGAAGTATTCGATGTAGTCCTGGTATTCGCCGGCGTGGTGCGTGTGCCCGCCGAAGCGGAAGTAGTAGTCATCCCTGTCCTCGAAGGTCTCGACCACCGATTGCGTGTCGGTCTTCCACGCGTAGCGCAGGTCGTAGTAGTCGGCCTGGCTCGCGCCCAGCGAGCCGCGCAGGATGCAACTCGAATTGCTGTCGCGCGAGGTGGGCGTGACCGGGCTCATGAACGTGCCGCTGACGCGCGCGATCCTGCCGCCGGTGGTCCGGAAGATGAAATGGAACGTGTCGGGGTGCACCAGGCCGAGTTTTGCTCCGTTCTCGCTGAGCCGCGAGTATCCCATCACTTCCTCGATGCCGGGAAGATACCAGCGGACCAGGTCGACCGGGTGGCTGAGCCCGCCGTAGAGCCACTTGAAGGCGCCGGTCCTTGGCCATGGCTTCGACAGGAACCAGCGATGGTCGGCGTTGTAGTAGGCCTCGACGGTGTTGAGTTCGCCAAGCACCCCCGACTCGAAATGCGCGCGCTGCCGCGTGAAGGGCAGAAAGAAACGGGTGCTCTGCCCGACCAGCAAACGCTTGTCGCTCGCCTCGGCCGCCTCGAGCACCTCGGCGGCGCGGCTCAGGTTGTCGAGAAACGGCTTGGTGCAAATCACGTGCTTGCCGGCGCGCAGCCCGCGGATCACGTGTTCGGCGTGCAGATGGTCGGGGGTGTAGATCCCGATCACGTCCACCGCGGGATCAGCCAGCAGATCATCCAGCGCGGTGGTGAGGACCGCCTCGGGCAAGCCGAACTCCGCACAGCGTTCGCGCCCGAGGTTCTCGTCGAGGTCGCACAGTTTCACGACCTTCCAAAGTTCGCTCTGCAAGCCCGCGGAGATGATGCTCCGGCCTTCGCCGAGTCCCAGCACGCCGAGTCCCAGTGGTTTGTGATTTGATTGGTTTGTTTTCATGGGCTCTGGTTTCTTGTTTCAATTTGCTTCGCTTGGGTGGGCCCCTCCGCCCCCGGCTCTTCATCGCTTTAGTTTCTCACCATGGTGGTTCGGCTGTTTTCTACGCTCCGAGGCTCACTATCGTCCACAGCAGGACCACCACCCCGCCGGCGGCGGCGACCACCATTGCCTGCCCCTTCCAGTCGCGCGGCGTCCATTTGCGGAACTCCCAGTCGGAGTCCGGGAACAGCTTGAGGTGGTCGCGGATCGACGGGTCGGCGCGGGTGCGGGCGACCTCGGCGTCGTCGGCGGCGTGGTCGGCATTCACCGGGGTACGCATCCGGGCGAAGAAGAAGTCGAGGCGCGCCTTGTCCTCGCGGCGGGTCGCCAGCGAAACGAGGATCAGGATGCCGAAGGGCACGACGACGCGCAGGATGGCGGTGAGCGACTCGTTGAGGGCGTGCTTGTTGCGCGTGAGGTCGAAGCCGAGCAGGTCGAGGGCGACCAGCTCGACCTTGAGCAGGCCGCCGCCGGCCGGCGGGCCGGCGGCGTTGCGCTCGAGGCCCTTCTGCCAGAAGATGCTCTGCGGCTCGAGGTAGTCGTGCTTGGTGAACGGGTCGCCGACGGCGAGCGGCGCGGGCCGTGGTCCCCCGGCGGCGCCGCGGGCGTCGAGGGTTTCCCACACCGCGATCTCCCGCGCGCGCTGCCCGACGTCGGCCGGGCTGGCGGTGTAGGCATTCTCGACCGTGTAGCCCCGGGTCTGCTTGGCCAGGGCCGGGCTGGTGCGCACGCCGGGAATCAGGGGGACGAGGAAGGGCAGCGCGAGGGTGAACAGGAAGGTGACGAGGATCGAGAGCCACGCCGCCGGGCGGGTGGCGCGGCGCCATGTCATGCCCAGCCAGAATGCCGCGCCGAGCATCGCATTGAAGCTGAGCATCATGATGAACAACTGGAAGATGTCATCGAGGGCCAGCGCGATGGCCACCCCGCCGACGATGTAGATGACGCAGAAGAGGCGGCCGACGAGGATGTAGTGGGACTCGCTGCGGCCGGGGACCATCGGCCGATAGACGCTGTTGGTCAGCAGTGACGAGGCGGTCAGCATCAGGGCGTCGGCGGTGGACATCAGCGCGGCCATCAGGCAGGCGATCATCAGGCCGACCAAGCCGGTCGGCAGCAGTTCGCGGGTGGCCATGCCCCACACGTAGTCGGGGTCGGTCACCTTGGCGCCGTAGAGCAGCAGGGTCATCATCGCGATGAAGCCCCAGATGACGCTGCAGTAGCGCTTGATGAAGATGCCGGTGAGGAACCCGACGCGGGCGGTCTCGTCGTCCCTGGCCGAGCCGGCCGCGGTGAGTTGGTTGGCCTGGACGGCGGTGTTGATCATGGCCATCACGGCGAACGCGGCGATGAAGTACCAGGTGAACTGCGGCAGGTTGGGCGAGCCGAGGACCTGGAAGAAGGCGTCCGGCAGGTGCTCGTGGAAGGCCTCGAAGGTCCCCATGAACCCGCTCTTGTCGTAGATCCCGTTGATCTTCACCATCGCGAAGGGGATCAGCATCACGGTCAGGAACAGGATGAACAGCCCCTGGATCGTGTCGGTGATGAAGGCCGCCTCGAGGCCGCCCGAGACGGCATAGAGCAGCACGATCACGGCCAGCGTGATGGTCAGCCAGGTGCGGTCGATGTGGGAGAACGACATCCGCGGGTTGCGGGCGGCCAACTCGTCGAGCCGCTGCCGCCCGGTCTCGCCCAGCAACCGGTAGTCCTGCTCCTTCAGTTCCCGCAACTCGACGGCGAGGTCGCGCTCGGCGCGCTCCTCGACGGTCAAGGCGGCCTCGGGCTTCTCGGCGATGGCGGCGACCGTCTTGCTCATGGCGGCGAATCCGCCGGCGGCCACGATCATGAACATCACCGCCTGCGCGGCGGCGTAGAAGCCGGCCATCCGCTTCGACCCGTAGCGTTCGGCGAAGAACTCGGCCAGGCTGAGGTAGCGCATGCGGCGGTACCACAGCGTGGTCATCCAGAACACCGGCATCGAGATGATCCCCTGGATCAACTGCATGCCGATGCCCGCCGCGCCATTGGTGCTGACCATGGTGGTGGTGGTCACCGCGGTTTCCGCGCTGGTTCCCTGGCCGAAGGCGGCGAAGGTTTGGATCGTCTTGCCGAATCGCCGGCCCGCAAGAAAGTAATCCTCGGAGTTCCTGATCCGCTTCATCGCGCGGAACCCGATCCACAAGACCACCGCGAAATAGGCGAGGATGACCAGGATGTCGAGCAGGGGCAGGCCGAGGATGGTCATGGGGAAAGTGGCGAGGGGCGAGTGAAAAGTGAGCGCAGCCTAATCGTCCTACTTCATCTCCAATCGATGAAGTAGCTGGATCAGGTAGCTGGATGAAGATCATTTCATTTGCTTGTCAGGATGGGAAGGTGATGGTGAAACCAACCTTCCGGCGAAGATGCGGGCGGCGGGGTTGGTGTGGATGCGGTCGGCGAGTTTGACCTGGCAGACGCGCCAGGTGCCGCGGCCGTGCGGGCAATCGACGGCGGCGGGGACGGCGTGCCAGTCGCCGTGCCAGTTGCCGTTGCCGCTGGTGAGGACCGTCGACCAGCCGTCGGCGGATTCGATCACGGTTTCGAGCAGCGGGGTGACGTGGCCGGCGGCCTCGTCGAACCAGAACCGGAAGTCGTCGCGGCGGAAGCCATCGACCAGCGGGTGGCCGGTGTCGCAGCCGGCGAAGTGGCGTTTGCCCATGCCGCCCTCGACGACCGTCAGGCTGCCGGGGCCGAGCCTGTGGGTGCCGGGTGGCAGTTCGAGCACCACCGCGGTGGCGCCGGCGCGCACCGCGGCCTCGACCTCGCGGCGCCGTTTGTCGAGCGCGGCGGGGTCGTCGATCAGGATGACCTTGGCGTCGCCGGGTGGTCCGTTGAACCGGCAGCGGCAGCCGAGGGCGCGGGCGAGGCGCGCCGCCTTGCCGTCGCGGGCGCCGACGATCCGGACGGGCCCGCCGGGCGCGGGCGGGCCGGGTGGGGGAGGGAAGACGTCGAGTTCGAGGCGGGATTCATGCAGCGTGCGGTCGCCGGCGACCAGTGCCAACCGGGCGGTGACGCGGGTGCGCCCGCGCACCTCGGGGGCCTGGAAACGGATCGTCCCCTGGGCGGCGGAGCTGCATTGCGGCACGATCGCGCGGTGGCGGCCGGATTGCAGCAGCTTGCCGTCAGTTTCGAGTCGGTAGCGCAGTTCGGCGCCGGCCGGTTGATCGTGGGTGTCGTTGCAGACCCATGCCTCGAGCGGGATCGGCTCACCGGCGTGGAAGGCGCTGCGGTCGCCGCGCAGCGAAGCCATCAGCGGGGTGAGCGCGTCGCGGTAGGCGAAGTAGGCCTTCTTCGGCTGGCGGTCGACGTCCATGATCGTCTTCATCCAGCCGGCCGGCCATGCGTCGATGAACAGGTGCACCGCGAAGGTGTTCATGCGGGCGTCGCGGCGGAACGCCTCGGTCATGAGCCGCAGGATCCACGCCTGGTGGTCGTGGCTGGCATCGACCCATTCCTGCATGGTGGAGGGGGTCGGGTACCAGAGGAAGTGGAAGTTCCACGACTGGGCGCCCTTGATCGCGGCGGGCGACCAGCGGGCGTCGGGGCGGGCCCGCGGCGGCAGCCACTCGCGCGGGTAGTACTTGCGCATGACGTTCACCGGGTCGAGCGCCTCGGCGCCGAACTCGCCGCAGCCATGGAACCAGCCGTCCTGCACGCCGAGCCAGTGGCCGTGGTGGAGCCGGCCGAGGTCGAGGGCGTGGCCGATGTACCAGCCGCAGTAGCAGTGGTTGTCGGGCATGCCGAAGGGTGCGGGCGGGTCGTAGTCGCCGTCGCAGCACTTCACCACCCGGTCCGGGTTCTGCTGGCGCACCGCGCGGGTGGCCATCTCGAAGAAGACGTCGAGTTCCTCGCGCACCAGGTGGCGGTGCGGCTGGCCGGTGGCGTTCGGGTACGGCTCGTTGATGTAGGAAACGACCACGTTGCAGGCGTGCGGCCGGACCAGGCGCTCCATCTCGCCGGACTGCCGCACCGCCTCGATCATCTGGTTGCGCCGCAGCACCCCGAACAACGGCAGGTCGGTCTGGGTCATCAACCCGAGGCGGTCGCACATGGCATAGATCTCCTTCTGCACCGGCCGCTGGGTGAGCCGCAGGAAGTTCATGTGGCAGAGCTTGGCCAGCAGGATGTCCTCGATGAGCTGCTGCGGCTTGCCCTGGAGGACGCACTGCTGGAGGTGGCCCATCGTGTTGGCCCCGCGCAGGCGGATCTCGCGGCCGTTGAGCAAAAACCGGCCCTTCGGCTCCGACTGCTCGTCCTGCGCGAAGGTCCGGATGCCGAACGTCTCGGCCGCGGTGTCGACCTCGCGGCCCCCGCCGTCGAGCAGGCGCAGCTGGAGCTGATAGAGCCACGGGCGGTCCGGTTCCCAGACGCGGGCGGCGGGGATCTCGAGCGGGATGCGCAGGTAGTTGACGCCCGGTCCCATGTGCTGGCGCACGCTCGGGTCGTTGAACTGGTCGACGTCGCCGTGGCCGCGGATCTGGGTGCTGTGCGGGACGACCCGCCGGCCGCGGACGGCCGTGCGGCGGAAGTTGCGCCCGAACACCGACAGCTCCAGCTCGACCGGCTTGTCATCGAGGTCGCAGTTGGTGATCTCGAGCCAGGCCTCGACCGTGGCGGGGGCGCCCGCGCCGTCGCCGAGGTCCAGCGTGCGCACCCAGGCGTCCGACACGAACAGGCGCGGGCGCGCCTCGAAGGCGACTTCCTGATAGATCCCCATCCCCGGCGGGCAGTGGTGCCAGCCGAGTTCCGGGTCGTCGTAGCCGAGGCCGCTGGCGGCGTAGATCTTGTCGCCGCAGTGGCCGACTCCGCCGCCGTGATCCATCATGGGCGCGTCGTTCTCGACCCGCACCAGCAGCGTGTTGTCGCCGACGCGGGCGTGGGCGGTGCAGTCGAACTCGAAGGGCGCGAAGAAGCCCTCGTGGCGGCCGAGGCAGACGCCGTTGAGATAGACTTGGCAGGCGTAGTCGACGCCGCGGAAGCAGAGGAACAACGCGCCGCGGCCGAGCATCCGGCGGCTCAGCTTCACGCGGGTCCGATAGAACGTGACCGCGCGTCCCAGTGGCGGGCCGAAGTGCGGGATGGTCACGCGCTGCCAGTCGCCCGCGCCGGCGAGCGTCGACGCGAAGTCGGCGCGGTCCTGCGGCGATTCCACGCGCCAGTCGAAGCGCCACACCGGCTTGCGGAGGCG
>Ga0180432_10012237_pt1 | contig 10002 bp, 6 predicted proteins | sample SS_ome_10_FD_132414 | JGI IMG/M metagenome (GOLD analysis project Ga0180432, IMG submission 132414) | Hypersaline lake sediment archaeal communities from the Salton Sea, California, USA - SS_1_MS_2 metaG | ecosystem: Environmental > Aquatic > Non-marine Saline and Alkaline > Hypersaline >...
CCGCGCTCGGAGCCACACGGGCGTATGGAACGGTGAGTGGAGAGAGGAGTGTCATGGGGACTGCCTGGCCGAGTCCTAGTGCCACTGCCTTGCACACATCCCCGCCCGCGAGACACGGTGCTTCTTCGAGCGCTGACGCGGCAGCGTACGGCGATTGTTGCAGTCTTTGCGCGTCGGCGAGTGACCTGGCTCTGTCAGCTTGGATCGCACGGACACTTGCCGGGTATGGGTCAAGAAAAGCCCCTCCGCACGTTGAGCCCACAACAGCAGACGAGCAGAACAGGTTTGGCCCCCAATTTGATTGCTGTATGTGACTGTTCATTCCGACAGGTTCACGTGCAGGTGGAGTTGCCACCATGGATCAGACGTCGTTCATCCCTGCATCATCCCGCAAATTCGAGGCACATTTGTCAACCAGTCAGCCACTTACCATGGCGTCTTCTTCTGGAGACATCAACTATGCAGCACTATACGGCGCGGCTTATGGATCGGGTGCGGGTGCGGGTGCGGGTGCGGGTGCGGGCGCGGGCGCGGGTGCGGGCGCGGGCGCGGGCGCGGGTGCATCAGCATCTTTTGACGACGCCGCGACGCAGGCGGCCTTGCTGCGGCGCATGCGCGAAAGCGCCGCTAAAGCTGCATCTCGCCGCGTGCCGTCATCTCAGGCGCGGAAAGGGGAACAGGCGGCGGGCACAGAGCTTATCAGCGCACTGACGGAGCTCGCACGGCCGGATTCGGGACGTGGAAAGCCAGCGAAGATGGCCGCACTGCAGGCGTACCTGATCCAGGACGGGCTTCTGAAACCGGGGTCGTCCATTCCGGTCTCGCGAGCTTTGTCAAAACGTGGCGGCGACGTTCTGGGCGACAATACGATCGGCGAGTGGCTACTTCGCGTCGCGCCCGGCCAACGCTGTGGGGCCGCGCTGTACGACCCCAATTCTGCCGGTGACGCAAGTCGCCTCGCAAAGGCAGTCCTTGCGGCGGCGCGCAGCGACGCTGCACCCGACATCATGCGCGCGCAGCGCGAGCAGGCGATTAGTAATGCTCGCGCGATTGTAGAGCAGCTGGGGAACCTCGCTGCCAAGGCGACGGAGCGACTGAGTCAGAAGAACGCGCGCTACGTTCTCGACATCCCGCAGGGTGAATCCATCAGGTCGGCACGCCTCACTCTGATGCTTCCCCACGGCACCCACCTTGACGGGTATCTGAAGCTGTACGCGGCCATTCTTGCCGAGATGGAGGAAATCGAGCGCCTGCACCGACAGCTGCGACATGAGGAGCAGCATTTGCACTCCGTCTCGGCCGACGAAGACGGGGCGAGAGCTTCAGCGGCGGATGCGGCCTTCAACGTGCAGCGTGCGCTTCACCACACAGCGGAGCACGGGTCGGTGCTGAACAGAGCGCACAGGGTGAGTCGTGTGGCAGGCGAGGCTGTGGAGGAACTGGAACAAGGTGAAGCCATGAGCGAGGCTGGAAGCGTTAGCCCTCCAGCAGCCATGTACGCACGTGCGGGTGAGTATGCGGGAGGCGAAGGGCAGGGAGGTGGCGAGGTGACCAAGTGAGATTCTGGCATACAGAGCGACTTTCCACGTCCCACGTGACCAAGGCATTTGCTCTTGATGTAATGATGTACGCTCGCTGGACGGCTTTCCAGGTGCCGTCAAATACACACTGACCTGCATTAACAGAGTAGCGAGAGCCGCTCGGTGCACGCGCGCGCGCGGCTCACTGTGCGCATCTGCCGTTTGCACCGGAACCGGAGCGGAGCACATTTTTAAATATGTCCCACATGGAGTGCACGTGGTGCGGACGAAGAAGCACGTCACCACTGCGGTACTGCACCGGGTGCACGGTCGCTCGTTATTGCAACGAAGACTGCCAGAGGCGAGATTTCGTACTGCACAGACACTTTTGCCTTCAACTGCGTGCAAGATCCGAGGACAGCATTCGACGGCTGGGCATGTCGGTACCGGACGAATCAGACTCGGAGCCAAGAAGCGGAAACACGCTGCGCAGCACTACGGCGATCGACGACCTCGTAAGCCGCGTGGGGGGGCACGCACCGTCAAGCTGCCGAGAGTGCGGCGAGCGTCTGGCGATGGCGCTGCAGGTTGTGGAAACTGTGCGCGTATGCCATTCAGCCGTGCCTGTACTCGTCACAGGTGCAGATTCGCCTGCAGTCGCGACTGGCGCCCGCTCTGACGGTGATAACACAAGCGCTGGAGCGCAGCAGCATACCGCCGGCGAGGCTGAAGAGGGCGAGCGTGTATCTTCTCGTCGGCGACGAGATCCACGACAGCAGCAGCAGCGTTCCGTTCAGATGCGGGCCAAGCTGCAAGGCTCGATCGTTGTCGACGCCGTGCTTCTTGGCGCTCCAAAAGCTCTGGCTCTGGTGATCCACACGCGCTCGGGACATTCGCGCGTGTGCTTCCTCTCTCGGATCACGAGTCCCCTTTGCCAGTCTCCGTCGCTTCAAGAGCAAGGACACGAGTCGGTGGGAGGTAGCGCGAGCACGAGCACGGGTCGAGACGGTGCCCAGACGTCGGGAGAGCACTCCGCATCTGCATCCCTCATCGCGCCCGCTGCAAGAGCGGCGGCTGGTCGCACGATGCCTGCTCCGACAAATGTGCGCGGTCCACCACGCGCGCAGCAGGAGCCGCAGGGCCGGCGCCGATCTAACGAAGACGTAACCGAGAGTGGCAGCGACTCAGCAGGCTTGGCGACTGATCGTGAGATGGACGAGAGCGCCGGTGACGAATTTGCGACACTCAACTACCGGAATCGTCAGATACTTGCAAGCCTGGCCAGCAGCGTGCCACCGATGCGAGACAGTAGCGTGTTAGTCTATGTGATCAGGAGCACGTCCGAGTATTCGACTCGCGTACTGTCCGAAGCCGCCTCGGTGCTAGCCACGCCCTTATTCTGCGCGCCGTCGCACCACAACGCGTATGAGTGTGACCTTTTGTGCACCCTGTCGCACGCGATGCGGAGCAGCAGGAGCATGTTTGAGGAAGATGCGAGGCGTGGTGCGACCGGGCAGTCGCACTGTCTGCTGTGAGCAATGCGAGCGCCGCTATGCGAGCGCCGCTAGCCACCGGTGTCGCGGATATCGCGGCAGGTCTGGCGGGCAGTTGCCCTTGTATAAACTTGACCGTTTTCACGCATTCGTCCGGTTAGCGTGTCGCTCAGCAACCAGTCTCGGCGTGGGCGCGTCCTCGCACACAAGTGTCGGTTGCGTCGACCATCGCGTGCGAGTGCCTCCGAGCTGCCCTCATGCGTGATATGCCAGCTTTGCCGCCCGACCAGCATTCCCAGGCGCCCCTGCGAGGAGTGCGAGCAAATGTCGCGGTCGCGTTTGCGTCGCTACTTGCACTCGCGGCAGGCTGCAGCGTCTGGTTTGCGTGTTCTGCGCGCGCACCGGCAGAGAGCTTGGTCGAGGATCCCGAGCACAATCAATGCAAGGCTCCAGTGCATCACGGCGATAGCATTCTCGACGCCTCGGACGCGCCGCGCTACGCTGCCGCGGCCGGCGCGCTGTGTTCTGCGGTACTCGCTGTGGCGATGCATCTCAGGCAAGCGGCGTCGGCCGCAGCCGCCGCGGCACGCGACATCTTCCGGCTGCTGTCCAGCGTGGCTCTTAGCGTCTATGCTTGGCTGCGCAGGGAGGCGATCGTGCGTCCGCTCAGGAGCCTGTACATGAAGGGCTTCGGGTGGGGCAGCATCGGTGGGTGGGGCGGCGCGTCGCCGGCGCACATCTGCGCCTCGCTGACCGTCGGATCCAACCCGACATTCTGGACCTCGACGGCGGAGGCCGCGCGCGAGTGCGACGCGATGATCGAGAGGCGCTACCAGAGCGTGCTCGTCGTGGCGGAGTACGCGATGCTGCTGTACGCGACACTGCGGGTGATCGGTCTCGTCGCGAGCCACGTCGCGGTCGTGGGACCAGTCGTCCGGGAGATGCGAGCTCTGCGGCGCGAGATCGGACACGCAGCAGCCATGGGAAGCACCACTCCAAAAGACGTGTCGGATCCTCCATCGCACGCGCACGCTCGACAAGGCTGAGGTTCTCTGTCTGTAACTGCCAGTGCTGCAGTGCTGCAAGAAAGAATGCGCGCTCAGGGACGCACGTGCAGGCGTTACGCTATGCCGAACCCCCGGGCGTTTCCTTCTCGGGCCGTAAATGCGCCAGTTCCGAGCTAGGGCCGAGGCTCACTTGCAAGGTCGGCAGCGCCGCCACGACCTTGCGCTCTGCCTCACCAGAGGCCGACGCGAGCAGCTCATCGGTTGCGCCACGCAAGGCCTTGGGCGGCAGGCGGCGCTTGGCGGAGCGAAGAAGCACCGACCCGTCGGCCGCAATGCCCAGCTCAGCCGTGGCGCGCGCGCCGGGCGGAAGACCGAGCGGCTCGGGCCACGAAAAGTCACCCGTGTGGACTGCGTCTGCCTGATCGCCCTCGAGCATCAGATGCTCGCTGATCACCTTCAAAAGCTCACTGGGCATTGACACCAGGCGTGCGTGCAGCTCGCCCGCCGTCATCGTTGGCTGCAGAGGCCGCCACCAGACGGCGGGCGGCGAATGCACCCCGTTCCTGGTCGCCTGTGAGAGGATACTGGTCGGTCTCATCTCCATCGCTCGCTGAAGCGCAGCGGCGAGGACCTTTGGCTGCGACCGCAGACGAGCCGCCACAAGGCGCACAGCCTCGGCGCTGGGTGGCAGCGGATGGTGTGCATCGCACGCTACCGACAGCGCGACCGCCGCCGCTGGAAGGGAGGCGATCAGGTTGCCGGGCCACTCGCGCGGCTCGCCGTGGGGCCAGGTCCCATCCGACGCTCGCAACTGCACGTCGACCGCAGAGGCGACCGCCTGCGCGATCTGTGCGAGGCGTGCGCCGCCCGAGCCCTCGTCAAGGAGCGCGTCGGCGGGGGCGCGCACATCTGCAACTCTCCGTGCGGTGTCAAGGGCGATGGCCACGATGTCGACGTCAACACCGGCTGGAGAATAGTCTGCGGCCGTGCAAATCCTTGCCGCCGATATCTCGCCACGCTTCTCGCCACGCTGGTCCTGCTCCTTCTCCATCCCTATCGTCTTTTGTGCAAAGTTTACACACCGGCGCAGCTCCTCGTTTAGTCTGCGCGCAAACGCGAACGCGTAGCGCTCGACGTCCCCCCCGCGCTCCGATGCTAGATCAACGACGGCGTCGGTCATAGCGAGCGCCCTGAAAGCGTGCATTGACGGCTTGTTGCGGGTGCGTCTCAGTGCCGCTTTGACCCACGCATTCTGCACCATGGCAGAAGGGCGCCCATCTGCGCTGGAGGTGTCTTGGGCGATATGCCCGTCGTCCAGGGCCCCGGTCGCTTCGCCGTCGCGGACAGGGATGTCCGTTGCCTCTGGCCGCGTCGCCAGTGCGACGATCTCATCAAAGCTAGTGGCTGTTGACATCCTGCAGCTGGCGGCAGACGTGTACGGGGGGTCTTGGTTAAGCTGTTGCACTGTGATAAAGCGCGAGCATCGCTGCACCAACAGTGCAACCGCATGGTGGCGAGCTGCCTGGCAGGGTGGTGCGCCTAGCGGGTAACCTTGCCCAAGATATCAACAAAAGCACGTCTGGCCTGGATCTGATCCGCTTCCTTTCCAAATAAAGCATCGGCCAGTATCGGCCTGGTAACTTGCTGCTGCGCAGCAGGCGCTAGCTCCCTCAAACGACGCACAAAAGATTCGAGGCTCGCCCTTGCCTGGCTGGGCTGTTTTTGCGCGCCCGTCCAGATCTTCTTGTACACTTCACGGAGTGCGGCGACAGACGGCTGTCGCAGCACGTCGTGCTTCTCGTCGGCGTCTTCTGGCAGCCGGACTATGTTGAGAGACCGCGCAAGTAGTATCTTTTCAGGCGCTGGGAGCGCAAGCAATCTTACCCGCCAAAACGGGTGAGACATAGTGTTCAGCAGCTTCTTCATCGGTCCTTCGACGGTGTCTTCTGTGACCGTATCATCGAGCAGAGTGCGCACCGCCGCAACTGCTGCGTCGACTGTAAGCGCAGGTACCAGTGTCAAATCCTGCTCGCCTCTTAGCGCCTCGGGCTGGATAAAAGGGCTTGCACGCCGACGACGCTCCTTGCCAAGACCCGGCGCGGCGTCCCTTGCAGGCGACGGAAGGCCGTCTGCACCACTTGTCCGTTGCGAGTTCTCGCAGCAACGCAGTGCGTGCTGCTGCGATCCGACCGCCAGGGTGCCAGTGCTGACTTCGCGGCCGGCCGAAGGCACCCAGACGCAAACAGGAGTTTGGACCTCTGAGTCGGGGTACCAGGCAATTTTGGCCTTTCGTACACGTGGCGCCCTGTCGGCGCTCGCCCCACCCGCCTCGGCACCCTCGGCGGCGGGAGCAGCCGAAGCTTCCGAGGCTCTAGCCGCGACGCGCTCCTCCAGCGACGCGCAAGTCTGCAACCATACAATTGCGCCACTTCCAGTCAATACGTCGTCCCCTCCCTGCTCCTTGGCACACTGCAGCTCTGATCCGGACGCGCACTCTCGAATAAGCTCAGTTGAAGACTTGGGTGGTTCCCGACCTGAGGTCGCGGCAGGAGCAGCAGTCGCAGCAGTCGCACCAGTCGCAGCGGGCGCAGCGGGCGCAGCGGGCGCAGCAGGCACCGTAACGCTGGCTTGACTCGTCGCATCGCCTTGTCGTGTAGTGGCAGGAGTTGAGACACCAGCACCTTGCGCTGACGTGGCAGGAGCGCGCGCCGATATGGACGGACGCGAGCCCTGTGTCGGTGGCATTGCAGCGGCTCCCGGAACTTCCGCTGATGCCGATTGGTCCGACCATTCGCGTTGCTGCGACTGAAACCTGGCAAGGGCCGCCCGTGCAGCTGGCGACAGAGCGGTTTGCAAAGGCGCGGGTGCTGCCGCGACAGGCGGCTGCGGCCGCCGCAAAGGTAAGGCGACACCCTCTGGACTCGTCGACGTACGAGACTCTGCCCATTGAAGCAAAGCGATAATGACTGGATTCAGCTTGCCAGTGTCTGGAATGTGGATTCCAATCTTGTCAAGCAACGGACGTGCCTTGATAGCGATCTCTTTGGTGCCCCGCGCCCATGCTTTTGCCCGTTGCAAGACTTCTGGCGACAAAGACCCAGACGTGAGGTCCCCCAATCCCTTGATACATAAATTAAAGTACCTTGCACGCTCTGCCAATCCGGCTAGTTGCTGGTGTACATGAGCCAGCTCGTCGGCGCTCATGGTGTATAGAGAGCCCCTCTCTCAGTTGTTACATTGAAAGTGATCATCTTTAGCTGCGTGTACGCGCAGGGACAACGAGGTCGACGGCGCAGGTCCTTTGCTCGATGCTCATAAATGAAAAAAGGCCCCTCCTCCCGTACCGAACATCGACGCAAGACTTGATTGTCAAGGTGAATGTCGGGATACGGGAGAAGGGGCCGGGGGTGGGGTGCAAATATAGTGAGCGAGGAAAAATAAGACAAGAAACTGACAAGAACGTGTGAGACAAGACATCATGAAATTCTACCATTTAGCGACTTGTGGAGAGCGGACAAACTGACTGACTGACTAGCTAAGATGGGGCACAAAAAATTAACTAACCGACGCGGACAAAAACAGGAAGACACATGCGACACAGCAGGCGAGGGACAGTGAGCACGGCAAACTAACCTCTTGACTAACGTAAATTAATTTGATAAACAGTACGCACGACTTGAGAAGGCTGACGAGCTGTAACGCGATGAAACTAACTTGTTTGAATCGACACTGCGGGGATCACTGGCAAAGGGTGTGGGGGCGGCCGAGGGGCAACGGGAGGTCGATACACGAAAAATTATGCAAACGCACCTTTGATAATCACTTGTGCCGTCCATGCTGCATTAGGTGAACCACGCGGCGAGATTTCCCCAACAGGGGCTTATCTTTGATCTTGACCATACTGACTTAATGAGGAGGCGGGCCGCAGCAGCGCGACACCTGGCTCTCGGGTGCATCGATCCCCTGGGCGGTGCACAAAGTACGCGTGAGCTTGGGTAAGGGCACGGCGAGTGCTCGAACCAATCGAGTTACTGAGCACAGGATTCTCGCGTACTAATTGTGGCTTCCGTGAGCGCTAGCACCTCGCGCTAAATGTTGTGGCACAGCACACAGGGGAGAGCGGCTTCCGAGAACGACACAAAATCGTGGTGACGCAAAACATGCTGCCGCACCGCACTCTTGTGCGGACGCTTATAAGGTGTCCGCAAACGGACGTGGCAAAATTACACTGGTCAAGTTGGGGACATCTCGCGTTGTGGTTGCTCTCATGTAGCACCATGTGTACCGCTGGCCGGACGAACGCGCAACTGCGGGAGAGCTCTGACCCGCCCGCGGTACCGATGACGTGGCCGCGTAAAGTACCGCGCGTTTGAGATTTCAAACCCAGTTTGCAGTGTGCGCTCCCAATGTGCAACCGCTTGGTGTTGAAGCACGCCTCGCGAGCCCCGGCACTGCGTGCGCCTGTGCTTGTGCTGCTCCCGCTATACAAGGTGGCGTACAGAGAACGTTAGCTATGAGCGAGCCCGCGGTGTCGTCGCAAAGCAGCGGAGCGGCCCAGACGAGTCCTGCACTCGCGACTGGCGCATCGCCCAGCCAGGGCGCTGGCACGGTACGAGAGAGTAGCCGTGTCGGGAGGGTGATCAAGACTGCGTCGGCGCAAGTGGCTAGCATGGCGTCCAGTGTGGAAAGGGGTGCTCGTCGAGCGGGAGAAGCGGTGATGAGGGCAAAGGATAGAGTGTTCTCGAACACCAAGAAAGCGCAGCCTGCATCTCCCCGGCAGCGTCTCGTTGTGCACGAGGAGAGCAAGGCGCGTCTGGTTCATGGCATCTTGATAGGTATCGTTGTCATCACCGTGGCGGTGATTGTTCTCATCATCTTCGGCGAGCTCACGAAACCGTGTGATCCTAATGAAAAGAAGAAGAGTGTAGCATGCAGCGTGGCAAACGCTGGGAACCAGGCTGCACAAGCATTAAAAGATCTTATCGAAACCATCGGTCACTATGCCTGGGCTATCATCGCAGTTGCGGGAGTCTATGTACTTACTGCTTTCGCCAAGGTAATTGCCGACATTCGCGCGCGCACCCGCGGTGGCGGAAACGAGCCCGAGCCACCCAAGCCTCCCGATCCCGAGCCAAGTCAACCGGAAGAGCCTCCCGGGCCAGATGCGCCGGACGAGCCCCCGACCATGGAAGAGGAATCACTTACAGAGCGTACGGTAGCGGAGCGCGCTAAGAGCGCACATATGTACTCCTTCAATATGCGTCTCCTTTCGAGCGACAATGTCGCGTGCGACACGTGGATGGGACTGTGATGCACAGGTATTCCTGGTCGTCGTAAGCGCCTGGAACCGCGGCACATGACTGCTTCTTCTACTCTTACAGCCGCTCGCTGACAACACAAGCGTCGACAAGTAAGTTGGCCAGCCAGTGATGGCGATAGGCAAGCGCGGCGTGGTTGCAATTTCGGTGGCAAGTGGGCTCGCAGTGTGTATCGCAATTATCGTCGCTGTTGTGATAACATTTACGGCGCGCACCAAGTACAGGAGCAGCGCGCGGGGGGGCCGGCGCGGGGAGCGCGGTGGGAGTGCGGGCTGCGACGACTGGTATCGATTGCCGGCGCGGTTCCACAGACCGAGCGACGCCGGTAGTCTCGCAAGCTGCCTGCCACTCGCAGACTATCCCGCCGCTCCGTCCAGCGCGCGAGTCGGAGACGTGGAAGATGTTGAGCACACATCGGATGATGTTTTAGTGTCGAGCATCGAGCACGATACGAGACAGGCGCGCACAAGTGCCGCTCCCTTCCGGCCGCGCACGCTGCGGCTTGCCTTGGGCGAATTGCGGCAGTTTATGAGCAGCTCTGCCGCTGGTACTGCGCTGCACGCTCTTGACGCACATGCAGTCAGCCTCGACCACGTGGCCGCGCAGTCTCTGCGGAAGCCCCACCAGGACGGTGTGTCGTGCGTGCCCACGCACAGCGCCGACC
>Ga0180432_10012238_pt1 | contig 10002 bp, 8 predicted proteins | sample SS_ome_10_FD_132414 | JGI IMG/M metagenome (GOLD analysis project Ga0180432, IMG submission 132414) | Hypersaline lake sediment archaeal communities from the Salton Sea, California, USA - SS_1_MS_2 metaG | ecosystem: Environmental > Aquatic > Non-marine Saline and Alkaline > Hypersaline >...
CGCAATACGTTCGTAGCGCTGGCCGCGCAGCTTGCAGGGAAAGCTCGGGGTGATGTCCACCGACGCCCAGCCGATGCGCAGTTCTTGCCCGTCGGAGGCTGCCCGGCACGCACACGTGGGCAGCATGCACGCGACGGCGATCGTCACGACGCTCAACAGGTGGTTGTTGCCCATGGTCCCTCCCTTCTCGTTCGGTATTCGTGCGAACGTCCCTGCGGGATGTCGGATCGCGGGCTGACCGGTCCGCTCGCTTCGCTGCGCCGGCGTCGGTGCTGCCGAGGCCCGCATGCTCTTCCTGAACCACGGCGAACGCACCTCCATCCGCGAACAACCATCGCCCGCACCCGGTTCCTTCCGTGCTCAGGATATATGGCTTCACGCATCTCTGTCAAGATACGTGAAGCTCGGAACCCATCATCGTAGCTCATACATCGCCTGTGGGAAGGCAGGTTCTCTGCCGATTGCCCCGCGCAGACGCCATAGGCCCTTCGGCGCAGAATGCCCGGTTCGGGGCACGCCGCCCGGACTGCATGGCCTGTGCGACTCGGACCTCCGGCCCGACCGTGGGCGCGTGCCTCTGCGCGGAAGGGAGCGCGCCATGGTCGTCTTTACGCAGCGCAGAACGCGAAATCCCTTGCCCCCTTGGTGCGGGTATGCGATCATGCGCGGACCCGCGAGCAAGGGGGTGTTCATGTCCGTAGGCGTCACGCGCAACCACCTGGAACTCGCCGAGCGGATCGTCCGGCGCGCGCACCGCGCGGGCGGGCTCGCGCCCCTGGACCTGGACCGGTTCTGGGCCGACCAGGACAAGGCCCTGGCCGACCCCTGGGCCGCGGACTGCCCGCAGCTGCCCCTGGGCATGCGGATGTCCGTGGAGGCGATCTTCGCGGAACTCGGGATCCCGGAGGACTGGCACCGGCTGCATCACGATCCCCAGTGGCGGTCCGAGCGCAGCCGGGACTACAACGACGTCTCCGAACGCATCGTGGGCCGCCGCGTACTGGACGAATCGCCGCCCCCGCCCCCGGACCACGTGTGGCCCGAGGTGAAGACCCTGCCCGACATCTTCGAGGCCAGACAGGAGTGGCACACCTGGTCGTACTGGATACACCCCGCGGCCCGGGACGAGGACGACTTGGCGGCCCTGCTCGACCGCGTGGAGTGGCGGCTCGAAGACTTGCGCGAGTTTCTGCTGCCTCCGAACTGGTCTTCTGAAAAGGCCCGGCTCAACGCCCTCGGCCTGCAAAGTCCGATCTACCGCGACCAGCGCGGACCGGTCACCTTCGCCACCTCGCTCTACGGCACGGAGAAGCTCATCTTCCTGCTGATCGACGCGCCGGACCTGGCCGACCGCCTGCGCGACCTGATCTGCAGCGCGGTCCTGGGCCGCGCGCGAATCCTGGACGAAGAGCGCGGCTGGACCCTCGACCGAGCGGCCCGCGGATGGTACTGGCGCGACGACAACTGCTGCCTGCTCAACGAGGAGCTGTACGACCGGTTCGGCAAACCGATTCTCAAGGCCGTGTACGACCGGTACGCACCGGACCCGGGGGACATGCGCGCCCAGCACTCGGACTCGGACATGGCCCAGCACCTGCCCACGTTCGCCGAACTGGGGATGAACGACGTCAACTTCGGGCCCAGCCTGACGATCGCACAGATCCGCGAGGCCATGCCGAACGCGCTCATCCGCGGACAGCTCGCGCCCTTTACGCTCAGTCGCAACCACGAAGCGGCCATCGTCGCCGAGACCCTGCGCGACATCGAGATGGCCCGCCCCACAAAGGGGATGATCTACGAGACCGCCGGGTCCATCAACAACGGCTCGCGCCTCTCCGCGATGCGGCTGATCATGGCCACGATCCAGGAGTACGGCCGGTACGACCGCGAGCCCCTGGGGCTGGCGGACGCTGCGGCGCGAGACATTGTCTAAGCGTGTTGCGGCATACCCCGGGGGCCCACGCCTCCTGAGAGGGCCGCGCGGCCTTGCGCAAGGTGCGGCATCGTGTCTGCGTGGTGCGAGCCGGCGTCGCGAAAGGACACCCCATGCCGAGCGTACTGGGCATTGACGCCGCGTGGACCGCAACTCAGCCGAGCGGCGTGGCTCTGCTCGCGCAAGAGCGCGACGCGTGGCGGTGCGTCGCACTCGCCCCCAGCTATCCGTCCTTCTGTTCCCTGGCAGACGGCCAGTCCGTGGACTGGACCGAGCGGCCGATCGCGGGAAAGCCCGCGCCCGACCGGCTGCTCCCCGCGGCGCAGGCGCTTCTGGGCGGCGGGGAACGCGTCTCCCTTGTGACCGTGGACATGCCCATGGCCACGGTGCCCATCACGGGCCGCCGCGTAGCGGACAGCGCGATCTCGCGTGCATTTGGGGGAGCCGGCGCCGGCACGCATACCCCCAGCGCCAGGCGGCCCGGCCGCGTAGGACAGGCGCTCACGCTCGGATGCCACGAGGCGGGGGTATCCCCTGGCCACCACGACCACGCGACCGGCTGCGCATCCCGCCCTGGTGGAGGTGTATCCGCATCCCGCGTTGCTGGTCTTGACGGGCAGCAAGTACCGGGTCCCCTACAAGGCGAGCCGTTCCCTGCGCTACTGGCCGGGCACATCGGTACGCAAGCGGATCGGCAAGCTGCTGGCCGTGTACCGGCGCATCCTGACCGCCCTGCGCGAACACATCGCGAACATCCCGCTCGCCCTCCCATCCCGGAGAGACGTGCGGACCCTCACCTATCTGAAACGATACGAGGACACGCTCGACGCCCTGGTGTGCGCCTGGGTGGGGATGCGCTACCTCGAAGGCGGCATCCGCGCGTACGGCGACCGCACCGCGGCCGTGTGGACGCCGTAGAATCTGCCCCACGATTCCGCCGCAAGGACCAGCCCCGGCTCGGGCGATGCCCGGTCGATCCGGATGCGCCATAGCGCTTCGTAGAACGGGCGCAGGCCCCAGAGGAACAGGATCTGCGGCAGGACCTGCGTCTGTCGCCCAAAGGTTGGCACGGTCCGACTCGTGCCGCCATGCCACACCTGTCGCAGCTTATCTATGGCGCTGATCGCGCGTTCCGAATCCCGCCGTCGATCACCTCCACCAGAGGAAGCACCACCTGCGTGGGATGGTCCTTGCCCACATGCACCGCGTTGTGCGCTACCTGCGCCTTGGTGTACTGCGGTTGGCCTGGACGAGGCTCCGCACCGAGACGCTCGGCAAGCAAGCGCCTGGTCAGCGCATGGTCGCCGTAGGGCTCGCCTGTGTTCGGGTTGATGTCGAACCGGTCGAAACTGCTGCTGGAAATCGCAAGCCGCAGCCTGTGACCGGGCGCAAGCGCGATGGCGGTGTACCCCAGGTCGATGGAGAACTCGTACACCTCTCCCGGTGCGAGGAAGTCCTCCTCCAGGAAGCCGTTCCGGTATCTTGCCTTGACCAGGCTGTCCGCGATGAGCATGGACCGGCCGTCCGGATACACATCGGTGAGCTTGGCCGTGAAGTCCGTGTCCTTGCGGTCCGAGGAGGCCCACACCTTCACCTCAACCTGACCGACGATCGCCAGCGGCTGCGCGGTCTTCGCCGTCGTGAACAGGATCACGTCTTGGCGTCCTTCCACCCCTCGTTGATCGAAGGGCCCCTTGACGGGTACGCGCGCATGCGCGCGCCCGACGGTAGGGACCGGGTCGGCGGGGTCATACGTGTACTCGATGGCGACACTCTCCATGCCCGGCGGCTCCGTGCGCAACGTATGGTCGGCCTGCGCGAAATAGGGCACGCGCTCGGCCTCGGGCGGAAAGTCCTCTGCCTCGATCCATGCGTTCCCGGGCGCGTGCGCATCGTCGACATCGCCCATCAGGTAGTACCGCACCGCCGGCCGGTCCAGTACGCCGGTATCCTTGCCCTTGAGCCAGTAATCGAACCATGGGAGCCAGACTTCGCTTTCCCAGTCCAGTTTGCTGTTCGCGGGATAGGCCAGCCCGCCCGGCAGGCGCAGCGGGGTGCCCGGGTCTTCCTCCTGAAGGGTCCCGTGGCCCCAGGGGCCGATCAGCAGCCTCTGCCTTCCGCGCGCGTTTGGCCCGCCGTGCTCCTGGCAGGCGCGGAACATCTCCACGGCGCCTTCAGTATAGAAATCGTACCACCCGGCACTGTGGAGCATCGGTGTATTGAACTCGGACACCCCGTCGTCCTGTTGCGACCGGATGCGGCGGCGGATCAGCTGCTGCGTCCTCGAGGTGAACGCGCCGCGGAATATGGTTTCCATGTCCGCCTTGCGGAACCTGGGCGGATAGTACGCATCGGTGTAGTAGTTGGCCGGCGCCTGGGCCGGCATGGCGCAGGCGAGGTGCGGCGGCGCGGTGACCGCGGTCTCGTACTGCGCAGCCCCCAGATGCGAGTACCCGATCATGCCCACCTTGCCGTTGCACCAGTCCCGCGCGGCCAGCCACTCGACCGTATCGTACCCGTCGTGATGCCGCGGAGAGCCCTTCCCGGCATCAGCGGACTCGTGGAATCCCCGCATATCCTCCACAATGAACGCATACCCGTGCTTGGTGAAGCATCCGCGCCATCGATGCACGGCCTTTCCCCTGTCTTTGCCGTACGGTGTGCACACCAGAATCGCCGGCACGCCCTCGGGGTGCGTCTCCCTGGAGAAGCCCGCGGGCAGATACATGTCCGCCGCCAGGTGCGCGCCGTCGCGCATCGGGATTCGCACGCCTTCCTTCTCCACCTCCTCCGAAGCCGCCGCGGCGGGGCTCGCCGTAGCCGACGGCGGCCCAGGCTGGCCCGCAGTGTCCAGGCGTGCGACGACTTCCGTAATCAGCTCGGCCCGCCCTCCGTAGATGCGAACCGCGTCGACCAAGTCTTCGACAGCCCGTATGTAGCCGACCATTTCCTCTACGGTCAGGGACCGGGCCCCTCGCTGGGCGGTGGTCACCAACTGTACGAACACCTGAATCTCGGGGTTGGCCTTTCGCACCCGGTCCACGATGCGCTGCACGTTCTTCCGGTATTCGGTCTCGTCCACCGGCCTGCGTGTCGTCAGATCGAGCTGGAGTCGCTGGGACTGGATCAACCAGATGTCGCAATACTTGGCGAGTTCCGGATACAGATGCTCGCGCTGTTCGAGGTCTCTGAGCCCTGGCCCGACAAGCAGCGGCGCCCCGTAGGCCTGCACCATCTGCCGGGCGCGCCGCACGCTGGCCACCAGATCATCCATCTCCGCCGAGGGGGTGCCCGGCTGCCGCTCCGGGTTGTAGGCAATGACAACGCGCTCCGGCGGAATTCCGGCACCCTCCAGGGTCTCGATCGTTTCTTTGACTCCCGGGAAGGGCCGCGATTCGCTGCGCTCCAGCGCCCTTGCGATGCACACGACCCGCACGGGGGCCTGCACCCGCTCGAATACGGACAGCTTGCCCGGACCCAGGATGACATCCACGAAGTCCTTCCGAGACGTCAGGGCGCTCGCCGCCTGCTGGCTTTGCCGCGTCCACAAGAAGCCGACGCCGACCCTGGGCCCGGTCGGTTGCCGGCCCGCGGAGCCGCTCTCCTGTGCGCTCGTGCGCTCCAAGGCGCACAGGGACGCGCACACACAGCACAAGACCAGCACCCGCGACAGCGCCACAGCCCTGAGAGCCGTACGCCCCGCCTTACGCATGCCTTGGCCTCTCATTTGCTTTCTCCCAGAGTGGGCTCATACTTCCGGCGCGCGGGTTGTCAAGTCCAAAGCCCGAATACTTGGCGGCGAACCCGGCCGCCTGGCGGGCCGGACGGCTCCAGGCAGACGAGCAGGCATGGCTGGCCGGTGCCTCGCGGCCATGCCCGACAGAGGCTGACCGCGTCAGCTGCGCCGGGGCGAGGCGCTCCTCGTCACAGCAGGCATGAACGAAGGCGCAAGCCATCCTTTCGCGGCGAAGGCCCGACGGCTCATCGGCTCGAGCGCTCGCCGTTGCCGGAGGAATGTTCGTATGTTGCCGATGGACGTTTTCGATGCGTCTCAAGGGCTCTGCGATGCTCGCGGGCCAGGTAGTCGAACAGATTCTCGGCCATGGCCGCATTCCCCTCGGGACTCGCATGCGGATCATTGCGCGCACGCACGATGGGGCGTGGGTTCTCGATGAAGTCGAAGCCCTGTTGCCGGGCAAAGCGCCGCAAGAGTGCATTCGGCTCGAGATATCGCTCACGCGCTCGCGGATCATCGCTCACTCGATGCCACGACACCTCCCATTCATACAGGCCGACGTCGTGCTCGCTATACAGCGCGAACTCAGCTCCGTTCTCTCGTGCCACGCGGGCCATCTCTTCAACCAAGGCAAAGAAGAGCTGCCAGGCATACGACGTGCCGTCACATCCTGAAGGGTGGAACTCCATGGGCGCGATGCCCTGTCGGAATCTGCGCTTCTCCAGAATGCGCAGCACCACTTCTCGATTCTTCTGCAATCCACAGCGTTCGATGGCGGCCAACAGTCCGGTCCTATCCAACGCTTCGTCTCGATGCTTGCGCAAGTATCCAACGAATGGCGCGCTTTGGTCCAGCCCCAACACGAGGCGAATCTGCTCGATCTGCTCTTCGGTCGCCTGGAACTCAGCGGCCTCGACATCCTCGTACAGGCTGCTCTTCACATGCCACCAGTACATGCGCTTCAGCAGTTCGGACTGCATGATGATGCGCTTCAACATGCGTTCCGCGCCATCGCCCTTGTCCGAGGACGGCCGTCTGTGGCGCACAAGGCGTCCGGACTCGTCGAGCGTATAGTAGAAGGGCGCGGTGCAGATTCCACGCAGTGCGGGCACATTGTCGCGGATGTCGTTGAGCGAAAACTGAAGAATGACCAGGTCGGGCTGGTACCGGATGCCTTCCAGCCGCAGAGCCTCCAGCTCCTGCGTCGTGTCCCAGGCCCCGAGGGCGATCGGGATCACCTCGACATTATATCCCGCCTTCTGCAGCCGGCCCTCCAACAGCGGTGGATAGGTCTGGTCCAGCGCCACAGTCTGGCCGAAGGTGTTGGAATCGCCCAGAATGACAATGCGAAATGCCCCGTCGGGGTTGTCGAACCGGCGGTCTCTGTCGCGCCATCCATGGTTGTTGGCGAGCGTCACATAGACTTCTCCCGTATCCGGGTCTCGCGCGACGATCGGCTCGCTCGGCGCAAAGCCGTACCCATATCGCTTGGCGTTGGCACTGTCTCGGTACCCGATGACCGGGAGCCTGAGGGGCCAGACAAGACGCAGAACGATCTCCGCGGCCACGAGTGACAGTGCGAGGCTGACAAGAAACACCAGAATCTTGCGGAGCTTCGATCGTTTGGAGGACTTCTTCACCATACCGCGCCCCACTCGGGACTCGTGAGCTGGAGGCCTGCCACATAGAATTACAGTCGGCACAGGTCTCACTGTCAAGCGGCCCGCGGTTCATCCCGCGGTCGCCGTGGTGCGAGGTGACGTTGCGCCGGTTCTCATCTGCGTCCGCGGCGCATTGTGAACGCGCCCAATCGCGCACGGAGTTCGCGCGCTTCCGTTCCGGGTCGGCTCACTGTGCCGCGGAAGTCCGGCGCTGCTCCGGACAGGAGTCCCTGTCCAGGAAGAGCATCCCTTCATGCTCGCGCAGGATGGAGGCGGGCAACTGCGGGGTCGGGGCTTCGGTCGCGAACAGGCGTTCCATAATCGGCCGCTTGAGCGCGAGCGGGACCATGGTGAACACGAACCGGGCCTGCAGCATGGCCGGGATCGTCAGGGGGATGCCCTGGTCCGGGACATACCCCAGGCCGCGGAAGTTCGGATCGTTTGCGAGCTGCTGCTTGGACGTTTCGCAGAGCCGCGCGACTTCGGCCCGCACGGACGTGCAAAAGCCCGTGGCGCCCGGCTCGTTGAACGCGAGATGGCCCGACGTGCCGACACCCTGGTAAAGGACGTAAACGGGCTCGGCCGCGGCCAGACGCGCCGCGAACCTATCGGCCTCGGCCTGGGCGTCCGGCGCGTCGAAGCGGATCGCCTCCGTGCGGCGCGGACGGATCTTGCTGTAGAGCTGGTGCTCGAGTGGATGCGCACAGGTGAACTCCGCGGGCAGATCCGGCCGCCAGAAGTCGTCCATGTTAAAGCAGACCACCCGGTCTCAGGCGATTTTTTCCTGTTCGGCCAGAGCATCCACAAACGTAGTCTGGCTCTCGCCGGCCGCCAGGATCATGCGGACCTCTTCCTCTCGGTCAAGCAGGCCCCGCAGCGCGTCGCCCACCGCCGACGCGGCCCGGCGGCCCAGGTCGGCTGCGTCCGTGCACACCACGACTTCCGTCTTGCCGTAGTGCATCGTCCGCCTCCCATTCGAACTGCGGCAGCCACTCGCCTGTGGCCCGCATGAGCTCCTTGCCCATGCTCCGTAGGTCCTTGGCCGGCAGATGCGCACCCTGCGAATCAAGCAGTAGCGCCTGGAGCGCCGTCCAGGGTCACCTGTTCCGAGTCGTTGACCTCTGCGTGCGTCACCGGCCGGTCCGCCTTCGCGTCCCCGGCGGGCCCGACTCCGCGGCCGAGATGCCGCGGCGCGGATGGGGATACGTGTAGGGTTCGTAGCCGGGACGCTTGACAAAATGATAGTCCCGGTCCTTTTGAATGTAGTCGTACTCCTTGCCGCGCACATTGTAAGGACTCAGCACATCAATGCTTCCGGTTTCAAACTCATTATCCCACACAAATACGTCGCCTGCGCCGGTGGTTTCAGGATCCGTCCCCGTGTGATCCTCGCCGTATTTCTTGCCACTCTCCCATCCAATCTGATAGGGAGCGGGGTAGGGCGGCATTTTCCATTCCGCCGGTGCCTTTGTCCAGTAGTTGGATCCATGCCACGTCCCATCGGGTTTGAGCTGGATGGACACATCGCCCTTGAGCCGGTTTCCCCAGATGAGCGCTTCGCCTCCCCGGCAAGTGATCTCCCAGGGCTCGGTCTTCTGTCCTCCGTATATTGTATTCCAATACACTTCTGCCAGACGCGTGGAGTAGGTATACGAACCCAACCAATCCGGTCGGCCTCCGTGCATATCGACGGCCCAACTTCCTCCGCTCTCCTTTAGCAGATTGCGGCGGAATACATACAAAGCCCCCTCGCCTCCGGCTACAGCATGATGACTCCTGGTGAAGTAGTTATCTTCAATGAAAAGAAAGTCGCTTGTGCCCGGACTGATCGGGGGCCAACTGTCCTTGAATCCGTTGACGATCACTGCATAATGGTTGTCGACAAACACGTTGCTGCTGATGAGCCCCATGCCCTTGGTGTTATTCGACACTGTAACGGCGGCACGTGCGAACCCGCTGAACATGCAATCGTGAAGGTAGAAATCGGTGTTCATGAACATGATCCCTTTACCTTCAAGACGATTGCTCTGTTCAAACCCCTGGAAGCAGATGGAGGAGACCTGCACGCCCGGCCCGTTGCTGAAGAACTGTATCATGTTCTGCGGCGCCTTGTGATTCCGATGGAGCTTGGTCCCATCCCGACCGGCTCCTGCACCTTTCAGATGGATGTTCGGCCTGGCAGAGGGAGACAATTTGATTGTCCCGTCAATCCTGAACTTCCCGGCAGGCAGCAGGATGGTGTCGCCCTCGGATGCTCGATCCCATGCTGCTTCAAGATTGGGGCCGATGTCATTGCCTTCCCCAGGGTCCTTTACATGTATCACACCGGCTTGACTCGCCGCACCAGTGAGCAGCCCAACAAGAACAAGACACGCCACCTTCTTCACCGCACCATGTCGGAACATTGTGTTGGACCTCATTCTTGGCCTCCCTTTGCCAATACGTGCTCGGAATCTCCCTTTTGCCGGAATGCCCAACGGTAACCATCAGGGCCTTCGGCGTCAACTGGTTTCCGCCGCTCGGAACTGTCGGGCTTGCCCCTAGAAGGTCCATGGAGCCGGATCCTCAAGGGCCTGCCATCCTCGCTACTCCCCAAACGCATCCATCGGATGCCGAGGCCCCGTCGTCACAGGGCCCATCTCCTCGCTCGGCGCTTTCATCCTAGCCGGACA
>Ga0180432_10012241_pt1 | contig 10002 bp, 5 predicted proteins | sample SS_ome_10_FD_132414 | JGI IMG/M metagenome (GOLD analysis project Ga0180432, IMG submission 132414) | Hypersaline lake sediment archaeal communities from the Salton Sea, California, USA - SS_1_MS_2 metaG | ecosystem: Environmental > Aquatic > Non-marine Saline and Alkaline > Hypersaline >...
GCCCGGCTGCCCGCGGCTCTGGCGGCCCTGGGCGGGGTGTACCTGGCCTATGAGTTGGGTCGGGCTTTGTGGGGCGAGGACTCTGGCTTCTGGGCTGCCCTGGTTCTGGCCACCACCGCGGGATACCTCATCCTGGCCCGCCTCCTGACCCTGGACATGGTCTTCACCCTGTTTCTCAATCTGGGGATTGGCCTGGGATACCTGGCCTGGAGCCGCGGAAAGCGGCATTTGTGGCCCTGGGCCTACCTGTCTTTGGCCCTGGCGGTGCTGGTCAAAGGGCCGGTGGCCCTGGTCCTGGTGGGGCTCATCTGGGGCCCGGCCGCCTTGCTCCGCGGGCGGGGAGCCCTGTGGGACCTGGTGCAGCCGAAAAGCTGGGTGCTGCTGGCCGTGCTGGTTCTGCCCTGGTTCTTATATGTGACCTGGCGTTTTCCGGAATTCCCCCGCTTCTTTTTATGGGAGCACCATGTGGAGCGCTACCTGGAGGGAGGGTTCTATTCTTATCACGCGGAACCCTGGTGGTATTTCGGCCCGGTTCTGTTGGGATTTCTGCTGCCCTGGACCGGGCTGGTGCCCTGGGCCCTGGGCCGTCGGGCCTCTCTTCATTCAGAGGACCGGATATTTTTGCTGATCTGGGCCGGCGTAGTGGTGGTCTTTTTTTCCCTGTCCCGGGGTAAACTGGCCCCCTACATCCTGCCGGCGCTTTTGCCCCTGGCGCTGCTGCTGGGAGAAGCGCTGGCCGGGCTCTACTCCCAGGATTCGCCCTTAAGACGCGCCCCGGGTTGCCGCTGGAGCCTGATCGTATGGGCTGCCGCGGGCTGGCTCCTGGTGGCCCTTTATTTCCGGCCTTTTGCGGCCCTGGCGCCCCTGGTCCGCCAGGGGGCCATCCTGTCGCCTTATGTGCAAATCACCCTGGTCCTGCTGGCCCTGATCCCGACCCTGGTTTTATTGTGCCGACGCCTGGAAATCCTGCTGGTGGGCGCGCTCCTGTTGGGAGCCATTTTACCCCTGGGCATGGAGCCCCTGGCCCGGGAGCGCTCCCCCAAAGAGTTGGGGCTGACCCTCAGAAACCAATGGCAGCCCGGCGCCGCGCTGGTGGGGATCTACCTCTACTCCCAGGGCCTCAGCTTTTACAGCCGCCAGGTTTTTCATCTGCTGGAGTTTCGCACCGAACTTGACTTCGGGCACCGGTTGGCCCCGGACTCCGGGCTTTTTTACAAAAATCTTGACGAACTGGCCGTCTTTACCGCGTCCCGGCCCCTGGTGTTTTTTTATGTGAAGCCCCAGGAATTTTCCTGGCTCCGGCCGCGGCTGCCCCGGGAATACGAAATCTTGGCCCAACAGAAAGATTGTCTTTTGGTCCGTTCTCGCCGAAAATGAGAGACTCTTAAGAAAATAATGGAGAACAGCCACCCCTATGCGGCGCCGGCGAGAAAGCTTTGTCTACAATATCTAGTGCTGGGTCCCGCAATTAAGGAGAATTTTCCGACCATGGTTTCATGGGCAAATGGAGTTGAAAAATCCCCCCTTTTTTAAAGGGGGGTTAGGGGGGATTTGTCCTAAGTCCCTAAATCTCCTTTAGGAAAGGGGAACTTTGAAACTCAATGAATACAGTCGCCAAACATGTTTACCTGACGCATCGCCAGATCAAATCCCAACACGCAGCTGGGGAATTGGTTTGATCAAGCCGCGTGACAATTCACCATGCTCCTGATTATTCATCGCTACCTGATTGCTGAAATTATTCCCCCATTTCTGGTGAGCCTGTTGGCTTTCACCACCATAGTTTTTTCCGGGCGCCTCCTCATTGTTACCCGGATGATCCTGGTCAAGGGCATCAGCCTGGGGCAGATCCTGGCCTCCACCCTCTACCTATTTCCCTATCTTCTGGTTTTTACCCTGCCCATGGCCGCGACCGTGGGCATTATCCTGGCCCTCATGCGTCTGTCTGTGGACCACGAGATGATGGCCTTGAAAACCGCGGGTTTGAGCTATTACCGCCTGCTTTCCCCCATCCTCGGCTTTTCTCTGCTGGTGGCCTTGCTCACCCTGTTTCTCAGCACCTATGGCAGCCCCTGGGGCCAAAAGTCCAATCGGGAATTGTTAACCGAAGTGGTCAAAAAACGGGCCGATATCGGTCTCCAGGAACAAACCTTCAATACCGACTTTCCCGGCCTCATGCTCTTTGTGAACCGGGTCGGTCCTGAGGGAGACCTGAAGGGCGTGTTGGTGAATTCCTGGCAGGAAGAGGACAATCCCCAGACCATTTATGCGCAGCGGGGCAGGATCCGGTACGAACCGGCCCGGGAATCCATGCTGCTGCGCCTCTCCGAGGGTTGGCTCATCCGCTGGGGGACCGAACTCGGGCATCGCCAGACCGTGCAATTCAAGACGTATGAACTGCCCCTGCGGCTGTTTAATTTCGCCTCCCCGGGCCAGATATCAGAGCGGGAAATGACCCTCAGGGAACTTAGAGCCGGCATTAAGGCCGCGCCTGCCGGCTCCAAGCGCTTCGTGCGCCTGGTGGTGGAACTGCACCAGCGTTTCGCCTTGCCCCTGGGCGCGCTGTTGCTGTGCCTGCTGGCCATACCTCTGGGTCTCAGCCCCCGGGTCCATGGACGCTCCTGGGGGCTTATTGTGGGGCTGCTTATCTTTCTCATTTATTACGTGGTGTTCACCGCGTCCTGGCGCCTGGCCTTTACCGCGCACCTGAACCCGGCCCTGGCGCCCTACCTGGGGGATATCCTGTTTGCCGGCTTGGCCCTGTACTTCTGGTGGCGTACCCTCAAGGAACTTCCCCTGGTGCCCCGGGGTTGGTCCTGGAAAAAATTTTTTCCCTTGAGTTCAGAAAAAACCTGATCGTTTCTCTGACAAAAAAGAGGTACAGAACCTCCTTGTAGTACGTCCATATTTTTAATGAAAAATATTTGGAGAGACCAGACTCTGGGTTTAAAGAGATGGGACAGGATGCTGGTTGATCTGTCCCCATTTTTCCCAGGCCGGGTCCAGCGCTCCTTATCCTATTCCGATAATCTTTTTTGTGGGAACCAGTTCGCCAGCATACCGCAAAATGGCTCAAGTCCGGCGAGAAGAAAAAAAGGTTGCACTCTTAGGCATATCACCACCGAGCCAGGCGGGGATTGCTATCATGCCACTATCATAACAAGAGCCTATTTGGGGCTAGGTAGACAATATCTACAAACACCGGTCTCTTTGTTATGCAGGCTTCGGAGAAGTTGGAGGGCCTCAATTCCTAGAAGGAACTCAGATCGCCGGCGCCTTCCCGGATGACCTCGGGGACATCATCGATCAGGGAAATGATGCTGGAGGGAGCCGGTAAAATGGTGCCGGCGTCAATCACCACTTCCAGATGGGGTTTGAACTTCTCGTCGATCTCGTAGGGGTCGCTCTCCGGCGGCTGCTCCGGCAGACTGGCGCCGGTGGAGATGATGGGGTGGCCCAGCATTGTCACCAACTCGAGGCAGATGGGGTGGTCGGGCACCCTGATGCCCACGGTGTGGCGCTTGGTCTGGAGGATTTTGGGCACCTGGCGGGAAGCCTCCAGGATGAAGGTAAAAGGGCCGGGCAAGAGGCGCTTCATGGTTTTATAGGCATAGTTGCCCACCCGGGCATATTCGCTGATGTTTTTCAGATCCGCGCAGATGAAACTGAAGGGTTTGGACAAGGGACGCCGCTTGATCTGATAGAGTCTGCTTATCCCTTTCAGATTGTAAAGGTCGCAGCCCAGGGCGTAGCCGGTGTCCGTGGGGTAACCGATGAGACCGCCGTTGGTGAGGGCCTCCACCACCTGGCGCAGCAGGCGAACCTGGGGATTTTCCGGATTAATGCGCATGATCATATGGTACCCCCTGACTTGGTTAGCGCTTCCGTTTTGAGGCTCGGCCTTTCTTGGCCTGGCGGGGCTTGGCTTCAGAATCGGCTGAAACCTGCTCGGCTGAGGCGGTGGCCGCCGGGGCGCCCTGGGCCCAAACCTTTTCCACCTGGTCTTTGACCCAGTGGGCGTCCCACCACTCCACCGGATTGACAAAATCCCCCTGAATCAGCATGGAAAAATGCAGGTGGTCTCCTCCGGCCAGGCCCGTGGTCCCGGTGAGCCCCAGGGTCTTGCCCTTTTCGACCCGCTCTCCTGCTTTCACATCAATTTTGCTCAGGTGGCTGTACATGGAAAAGACGCCCAGGCCATGGTCCAGAATCACCGTATTGCCGTAAATCCCCAGGGGTTCGGCCAGCACCACCAGGCCGTTATTGCCCGCGGGCACGGGGCTGTTTATCAGGGAGGCCAGGTCTTCCCCTTTATGGATTTGCTCATCCACGGCCTGTTTCTGGTAGATATAAGTGCGCTGGTCCCCGAAACGGGCCATGGATTTTCCCAGCAAGCGCTGGAAAGCCCCGGACCATAACGGTTGGGGCTGGCTCTCGGCGCAGACCCGGCGTACCTTGTCATGGTTCGCCTGGCGCATCTTGCGGTTGACTTCCAGGTAGGTCTGCAACGGGTCGCCCTGGTGGGCTTCGGGAAATTTGGCGGCCACCTGGTTTAAAAAACCATCGGAGAGATTCATGTTGTCATGGCGCCAGCGCTTGGGGCGAAGACGCAGGGACACGCTCTGCTTGGCTTCGTTTCCCACCCCGGCCCGGGCGACGATCTGGGCGGGCAAGGAAACCGGGGCGTCAAGGGGCAGGGCGAAGAACGCGGCGTATTGCCCCTGCGGTCCCTTGGGTACCGGATAACCCGTGAAAAAACGGTCTCCCACCTGAATGCCGCTCTCCTTGGGGGTCTTGTTGACCTGGTACACGATCAGGCCGGTGCCGCCGGGATGCAGGAGGTGGCTCACAGCCACAAAGCTCACGCTGATGGGAACCAGTTGCACTTCGGTGTCCCAGGTGAGGTCCGTGCCCCGGCCCTGGAAAAAGTTGTGCCAGGAGCGGTCCTTGGCTTGAATGCTGAACGTGGCTTTGCCTTCTTGGAGGCCCAGGGCTTTGGGGTCCAGGGAGATGGGAATCTCCACCGTGGATCCCCTTTCTCCGCCCGGAGGGAAGCTGCGACTCAGCACGGTTTTCTCCTGCCCGGCCTGGCGGATGGTGACCTTGACTTCTTTCAAACCGCTCTTTTGATCCCCCGCTTTGAGGGTAAAAGCGGATTTGGGGCCGACCACGGCCGCTTGTTCAGAAATCTCCACCCACGGGTTTTCCCAATCCAGGCTGCCCAGGACCAACCAGGCCAGCAGGGCCAGGCTTCCCAGAGCCAGGCCCGCCAGGAAAAACCCACTCTTTCTCCCCCAACGAAATCTCTTATCTTTCAGCATGGTGGTATAGTAACAATTCTCTTTCGGCCGGGCAAGGTGATGGTCACTCTTTCCCAATCTTGTTTTTCCCTCGAAACGGACTTACCTTATATGGCTAAAGAATTTGTATAAAATGACTCAAGCGCGGCGGACTCGGAGGTCCTGGACCTGCGGTCGCCCCCGCCATGATTCTTGCCGACTGCCTTGTTTGAGAAATCACTATGTCAAATCAAAAATCCGAAGTAACCCTGACCCTGGGGGATATGCACTGTGCCGCGTGCGTGGCCCGGGTGGAAAAAGCCTTGCGCCAGGTGCCCGGGGTGGACCGGGCCCAGGTGAATCTGGCCACCCGCCGGGCCAAGGTACACTTTGACCCGAACCAGGCCGATGTTCCGGCCCTGCAGCAGGCCGTGATTTCCGCAGGCTACCAGGTGGAATCCTGGGCCGAAGAAGCTCCTCCGCCCCCGCCGCCGGAAGAGGAAGCCCGGATATTTAAAAAACGCTTTCTCACCGCCTTGATCCTCAGTGTGCCGGTGATCTTGGGCCACCTGCTGCCCTCCATGCCGCAATGGCTGGGCATCCAGCAACACACCTGGCATTTCGTGCTGCTGGTCTTGGCCACGCCCGTATTGTTCTATTCCGGGGCCTCGTTTTTTACCGGCGCGGTGCGGGCCGCGCGCCACGGCGCCACCAACATGGATACCCTGGTAGCCCTGGGCACCTCCGCGGCCTACGGCTACTCCGCCTGGGTGGTCTTTTTCCCGGAAACCGTGGCCGCGGCCGGACAACACCCCGCGGTCTATTTCGACACCACGGTCATGATCATCACCTTCATTCTCCTGGGCCGCTGGCTGGAGGCCCGGACCCGGGGCCGGGCCTCGGAGGCCATCCGCCGCCTCTTTGCTCTGGCGCCCCCCACCGCTCGGGTGCGCCGGCAGGGTGAAGAGCAGGAAGTGCCCCTGGCCCAGGTCGCGGTGGGGGACGAGGTCGTGGCGCGCCCCGGGGAGAAAATTCCGGTGGACGGCGTGGTGCTCGAAGGCACCAGCAGTGTGGACGAATCCATGCTTACCGGCGAGAGCGTTCCGGTGGCCAAAGAACCCGGAGCCGAAGTCTGGGGCGCCACCCTCAACCAGCGGGGTTTTCTGGTTTTCCGGGCCACCCGGGTGGGCGAGGACATGGTCCTCTCCCAGATCATCAAATTGGTGGAGGAGGCCCAGGCCGGCAAGGCCCCCATCGAACGCCTGGCGGACAAGGTTGCCGGCATCTTTGTGCCCGTGGTCCTGGGCCTGGCGGGCCTCACCTTCCTGGGCTGGCTGCTGTACGGCCCTACCCCGGCCCTTTCCCGGGCCCTGGTGAACATGGTGGCCGTCCTCATCATCGCCTGCCCCTGTTCCCTGGGGCTGGCCACCCCCACCGCGGTCATGGTGGGCGCCGGCCGGGGCGCGGAACTGGGGATTTTGCTCCGGGGCGGCGAACCCCTGGAGCGGGCCTACCGGCTCACCACCGTGGTTTTTGATAAAACCGGCACCCTGACCCAGGGCCATCCCCAGGTTAAGGATGTGGTGGCTTTTCGGGACGGTAATGACCAGGAAGTGCTGGCCCTGGCCGCGGCCCTGGAAGAGAAATCGGAACATCCCCTGGCTGAAGCCGTGCTCCATGCCGCGCGGGAGCAGGGGCTCACGCTGCCGACCCTGGAGGACTTTCAGGCCGTGCCGGGGATGGGGGTCAAGGCCCGGGTCAATGGTCAGGCTGTGCTGCTGGGCAATTTGGCCTTTTGCCGCCAGGAGGGCCTGCCCACCGAGCCCCTGGCTGAACCCCAGGCCCGCCTGGCCCGGGAAGGCAAAACCACCATCTTTCTGGCCGTGGACGGCCAGCCCCGGGGACTTCTGGCCGCGGCCGATACCCTGAAACCGGGCGCCAGGGAAACTGTGGCGGAGCTCAAGGATATGGGCCTCAAAATGAGCCTGATCAGCGGCGACAACCGCCAGACCGTGGCCGCGGTGGCCGGGGAAGTGGGCATCGGCCAAACCCTGGCCGAGGTTCTGCCCGGAGACAAGGCCGCCAAAATTGCCGAACTTCAGGCCGCGGGCGAAATAGTGGCCATGGCCGGAGACGGAGTCAACGACGCGCCGGCGCTGGCCCAGGCCGACGTGGGCATCGCGCTGGGCACGGGTACCGACGTGGCGATGGAAACGGCCGACGTGACGCTGATGCGTGGCGATCTGCGGGTGGTCCCGCAGGCGTTGGCCCTCAGCCAGGCTACCATGCGCAAGATCAAGCAGAATCTGTTCTGGGCCTTCTTCTACAACGTGATCCTCATCCCGGTGGCCGCGGGTGCCCTCTACCCGTTCCCGTGGGTGCCCGGTATCCTGCGTCAGCTCCACCCCGTGTTGGCCGCTCTTGCTATGGCCTTCAGCAGCGTGACCGTCGTCAGCAACAGCCTGTTGCTGAGAAGGGCGCGTCTGCGAAGACTTGGTTGAAAGACTTTGTTGAAATTCGGCAGGTATGGAAACCTGCCCTACCACACATGCCAGTGCAGGGGAGCGACATCCGCCACATATGTAGGTCGGCTTTCCATAGCCGACGGTTTTTCTGAGATGAAATACACCCAAATCATATCCATACGAGGTTCTCAAAGTGCCGGTCACCTGAATGCCTACAACCTCGCTAGGGATTTCGTCTAATGTCGAGGTCCTCCGTTTACGCAACGTTAACCTGTTGAGAAACGCGCGTTAAACAAATGATGTGATAATGTGTAGTTGCTCGGTCTGGTATGTCCGAGTCTGGTCGCATCTTCAGCCAGGTGCCTCTGCCTGCACCCAAGCCAGGGAAGTTGGGCGCGGAAGCTTGCAACTTGGTGCGTTTTCGTGCGTAGTTCTGGTTGGATAAGCTGAATTCCATTATAATAGAGGTGTGGTCAAGATGGTCGGGTCTTTGTCAGGAAAGGAGAGGTAACCATGGATAGATTGCGTATACGTAGTCGTAGGCTGTTGGTGGTGGCAGGCATCGTTCTGCTGAGTTTGCTGCTCGCCGTCCCCGTGGCGCAGGCTTTTGAGGGGCGGGGAGGCGATGTGGTCACCATCGCGGCCGACGAGGTGGTCGACGACGATCTCTACGTTGCAGCCGGGGAGTTCGTGCTGGACGGTGTCGTCACGGGGGATTTGTTTGTCGTCGGCGGCACCATTGAGATCAACGGCACCGTCGAGGGCGACCTGGTGGCCGCAGGTCAAAACGTCGTCGTCAACGGCGCGGTCGAGGACGACGCCCGCATCGCCGGATATGCGCTGCTCGTCGGCGGCGAGGTGGCCGATGATCTGATTGCGGTGGGATTCGGCCTGGAGCTTGAGCCCGAGGCCGAGGCCGGCGGAGACCTGTTGTTTGGCGGCTACCAGGCGGCGCTGGGTGGCGATGTGGCCGGGGACGTCGATCTTGGTGGGGGCGCTTTGGAGATCGCCGGCGCCATCGGCGGGGATGTGCGGGTGGATCTGGGGGAGACTGCGCCCGATCAGCAGATGCCACCCGGCTTCCCCTTCTTCACTCCTCCCGATGCCCTGCCCCTTCCCTCGGTCCCGCTCGGGTTGACGGTGAGCGAGAGCGCCAGCATCGGCGGCGACCTGACATATACCGCGGTGGCGCGCGCCGATATCCCGTCCGGCGCCGTCGCCGGTGACGTCGAGTTCACCGAATACGTCCCGGACGTGGAGGAGGGGTCGCGGGCGAAGGCTCCATCGCCGGCGGTTCTTGTGGGGCGCTGGTTCCTGCGCCAGGTGCGACGCCTGGTCACGCTGCTGCTTGTCGGGGCGGTTATGATGTGGCTGGCGCCGGGGTGGACGCGCAAGCTGGCCGATATCGTGCGCACCAAGCCGCTGCCGAGCCTTGGCTGGGGTGTGGTTGCCATCGCCGCGTTCGCGCTGGCGATGCTGGTGCTCTTCATCGCCACCGTGCTGCTGGCCATTGTCTTCGGTATTGTGACCCTCGGTGGGCTGTCGGGGCGGCTGGCCGTGTTGGGCGGGCTGGTCACAGGCGCGGTGGGTCTGGGCTTCAACGTCACCTGGGCCTACGTCACCCGGGTTGTGATCGGTGTGTTGCTTGGACAGTTGATCTTCAGGCTCTTCAAGTCCACGGCGGCCGAGCATCGTTGGTGGCCTATGCTGTTGGGCGTGTTCGTCTTTGCCGTCGTCGCCGCTGTCCCTGTGTTGGGATGGCTCGCCCGGCTGGCTGCCGTGTTGCTGGGCCTGGGCGCGATCTGGCTGTGGGCCAGCGACTGGGTGAAAAGCCGCAGGCCGGCGCCGGTGGCGGCCGAGGTGTCCGGGGTTTCGCCGGAAGCGACGGGATATGACGCCTCGAGTATGTCCCCTGCGGACTCGTACGAGGGGGAAGCCCGAGGAGCGACGCCTCCGGCAGCAGGGCCTGACGTCTCCGAAGTTCCGCCCTCAGATCCACACGAGAGAGTGTGAGGATACCCCGCAGCGAATTGGTGGAGATTTCAGAGAACTCACGTCGCGTGAAGTGCGAGGAGGCCGCCCACAACGGGCGGCCTCTTTTGCATTGCCAGCCATGCAGCTAGCCATCACTTTCTAAAAGCGCCATTCCGATGGCGCGCTGTGCCGCGGATCTCAGATCCTCAATACCCCCGGGGTTTTCGTCGGCGAGTTTGGGCTCAGAGAACTGACCCTGCGTGCTCCGAACATCCGAAGCGGTA
>Ga0180432_10012243_pt1 | contig 10001 bp, 6 predicted proteins | sample SS_ome_10_FD_132414 | JGI IMG/M metagenome (GOLD analysis project Ga0180432, IMG submission 132414) | Hypersaline lake sediment archaeal communities from the Salton Sea, California, USA - SS_1_MS_2 metaG | ecosystem: Environmental > Aquatic > Non-marine Saline and Alkaline > Hypersaline >...
CTCTTCTACGGCCGCTGGCTCGCGCACCAGTTGCTGTACGACGAAGCCCTCGAGCAGTTGGCCGGGTTGGAGCCGAAAGACGTCGTCGATCCGGCGTCGCTGCTGTTCTACCAGGGACTGGTCCATCACCGGTTGTTGGGCCGTGAGGCCGGCCTCGAGGCGATCGACCGCCTGCTCGACGGTGCCGAGCGAAGCCCGCAACGCTATGTGGTCGTCGCCAAGCTCATGAAGGAAGATATCAACGGGCTCAAGGAAGACACTCTCGACCACATCGCCCGGCGAATGGAGGATATCGAGCGGCGGCTCGACCTGGGGCGTGCCGGCAAGAAGGTCCGCAAAGTCGAGGACGGGGTGATCGAATCGCTCGACAAGCTGATCAAGAAGCTTGAAGAGCAGGCCGCTGCCGCCGCGGCTGCCGCTGCCGCCGGCGGCAACAACATCCGCTCGAGCAGGCCGGCCCCGGATAGCCGCATTATCGGCGGCAAAGGTCGCGGCGACGTTACCAGGAGAAACATCGGCAGCGACAGTGGCTGGGGCGACCTCCCGCCAAAACAACGCGAGGAAGCCCTCCAGCAGATCGGCCGTGATTTCCCCTCCCACTACCGCGACGTGATCGAACAGTACTTTCGCAGATTGGCCAGCGAGAAAGGCAAGGAGTAGTAGTCAGTTGTTAGTAGTCAGTTGACGGTTGTCAGTTGTTGGAAGCCGCTTGCGGCTTCGCATTGCAGGAAACACGCATGATCGCTTGCAACCTATACACACTTCTGGTTGTCGGTCTTCTTACCGCCGCGCCGGTCGAGGTGGAAGTGCAAACACTTGACGGACAGATCTTATCCGGTCCCGTCGTCGAGTGGACCGCCGAGCGTGTGACGATCCAGACGGGCGACAAGCGAGTTGCTTTGGAAATGGCCGATCTGCTGCAAATCGTCCCCAAAAAGCCGTCTGCCGCCCCCGACCAGCAGCCGGTCGTCCGGATCGAACTGGTGGACGGTTCCTCGCTACTCGGCTCCGACTACGTCGCCCAAGATGGCCGGGCTCGGCTCACCACACCTCTCGGTGCCCTTGAAATACCGGCCGCCGATGTTGCGTCCGTCCGACTCCAAGCCGAATCTGAAGCAGTAGCCGAAGACTGGGCACGGATCGTCGGGGCCAACACCGACAGCGACCTGCTGGTAATCCGCAAGGAAGACTCGATCGACTACCACCGGGGGATTATTCGCGATGTGACCGACAAGGTCGTCGAGTTCGAACTGGACGGCGACGTATTGCCCGTGAAGCGAGACAAGGTCTACGGGCTGGTGTATCACCAGCGTTCGGGGCGAAGCCTGCCGGAGGCCGCCTGCTGGGTCACCGAGGCCGCCGGGTCCCAGTGGACCGTCCGATCGATCGTGCTGGAAGGCGAATCCCTGAAGTGGACAACGCCGACGGGCCTCACGGTCACAAGGCCCCCGGCAACCGTAACCAAGATTGACTTTTCTCGGGGTAAAATCATCTACCTCAGCGACTTGAAACCAGAATCGACCGCCTGGACGCCCTATTTCGGAATGGGAAAGGAATTGCCGGCGCGTGCCAGCTTTTATGCTCCGCGACAAGACCAGGGTTTGGAGCCGGACGGGCTGCGACTGGAGGGCAAGCAGTACCGCAAGGGATTGGCATTGCACAGCCGGACCAAGGTAGTCTATCGGCTGCCGGGCCGGTTCCGCCGGTTCAAGGCGATCGCCGGCATCGACGACCGCGTGCGTCCGCGCGGTAACGTGCAACTGGTCATCAGCGGCGACGACCAGGTTCTTTTGGAAGCGGCCCTCACCGGCAAGGATCCGCCGCGCGAGCTGGACCTCGATTTGACCGGTGCCCGTCGCCTGACGATCCTCGTCGATTTTGGCGAGGATCTCGATGTGGCCGATCATCTCGACCTTTGCGAAGCGAGGATCGTGAAATGAAATGGAAAATCGCACTTACCGTTGCCGTGCTGTTGGGCACTCTCCCGGTTGCGACCAATGGAGTAGCCGACGACGACGTGAACCAGGCGGTGCTCAAAGCCGAGGCGGATCGCATCGCCGCCATGGATAAGGCGAAGGTTGCCGTGCTGGCGATCTTCTCCTCCAGCGGCCGGGGCGGCGGCTCCGGCGTGGTTATCTCACCCGATGGATATGCCCTGACAAACTTCCACGTGGCCAAGCCGTGCGGCAACGCCATGAAATGCGGCATGGCCGACGGACGCCTCTACGACGCCGTGATCGTGGGCATCGATCCCACCGGCGACGTGGCCCTGATAAAGCTCTTCGGACGCGACGACTTCCCACACGCCGAAATGGCCGACAGCGACCGGGCCCGGGCTGGTGATTGGGTCTTCGCCATGGGAAATCCCTTCCTTCTGGCCACCGATTTTCAGCCCACCGTCACCTACGGCATCCTCTCCGGCGTGCACCGATACCAATATCCGGCCGGAACAATTCTGGAGTATGCCGATTGTCTGCAAACCGATGCCTCGATCAATCCCGGTAATTCCGGCGGTCCCCTGTTCGACGCCCGGGGACGACTGCTGGGAATCAACGGCCGCGGCTCGTTTGAGAAACGGGGTCGCGTGTGCGTGGGCGTGGGCTATGCCATCTCGATCAACCAGATCAAGAACTTCCTGGGCTACCTCCGCAGCGGACGCATCGTCGACCATGCCACGCTGGGCGCCCAGGTCGGCACCGACGAGGACGGCTGCGTGGTCGTGACCAACATCCTCGACAGCTCCGATGCCTACCGCCGGGGGCTCCGCTACGACGACGAAATCCTCAGCTTCGCCGGCCGGCCTATCCACACCACCAACGGATTCAAAAACGCCTTGGGAATCTTTCCCAAAGGTTGGCGGGTGCCGTTGACCTTCCGCCGCGAGGGCGAGAATTTCGACATCATGGTCCGGCTGGCAGGGGTGCACGGCGAAGCGGAACTGCTTGAGAAAGTCAAAGGCCGCCGGCGACATCCCGTGCCGATGCCAATTCCCAAACCCAAAGAAAACGAACCCAAGCCGGGCGAAAAACCAAAGCCAGGCGATAAACCCAAGCCTGACCACGAGCACCAGCCGAAGGATCTCGAACCCGCTAAGAAAATCGAGAGAATTGAAATCAAACCCGGCCAAATCAAACCGGCCGAAAAACCCAAGAATGCCAAACCGGCCGACAAACCGAAACCCAAGGACGAGAAGTCAAAGCCCGAAGACGAGAAGTCCAAGCCCAAGGCCCAGCAGCACCGCCGGATTCAGATCCCCGCGCCTCGCGACGGCCAGCCGCAACCCCGGATGCTCCGCCGGCCGGCGCCGATGCCGGAGATTGTCAAGAAGCATTTCGAGAAGAAACGCGGCTACGCCAACTACTACTTCAACAAGTTACATCGCGACCGCGTGTGGAAAGCATGGACCGCCCGGGGCGACTACACCTCGCTGGGAGGCACGTGGACGATCAGCGGCCAGGTGGGCACGGGCGGGAAATTCCGTCTGGAGCTGACCGACGCCGAAATCCGGCTCAAGCTGCCCACTACCGACTACAAGTGGACCGCCGGCGACGAACTCGGCACGTCGCTCGCGCCTCCCCAAAGCGGCGGCTTGCTCCTGGCGCTGCACCTTTGGCGACGGCTGGCCGTCGAAGGGCCCGGCAACTTTGGTGAAGTCTCCTACATCGGCACCATGCCGCTGGCCGGACGCGAGGGGCTCGTCGACGCACTCTATGGCACCCACGGCGGTGTGGAGTGCCGCCTTCTGTTCGATCCGGACGAGGGCGATCTCCTGCTGCTGGAGATGTACCCGGAAGACGGTGTTGACCCCTGCGAGCTATGTTTCTCCGAGTACCGCGAGATCGACGGTCGCATGGTGCCGGGGCGGATCGAAGCCCGTTTCGGCGACGCCCCGTACGGCGTTTTCAAACCGGAGACTTTCACGTTTGAAAAGACGCCCAAGAAATCGCCGGACGCGAAAAAGCCGGCCGAGGCCAAGAAGCCGACTGATGACAAGAAATCGGAAACCGGCCCCAAGCCAGCGGAGAAAAAACAGGCAGACGAGAAGAAAAAGGCATCCAAGTAGGACCCGCTCCCATGTTGAGTCGATTCCAGCGAACCGTTTTGTCGGCCTGGCTGCCGGCCGTGGTGCTGGCGGCATCCGTCTTTCACGCCGCGCAGGCCACTTCCTCGATCTCGGAGACGATCGACCGGGTGCAACCGAAGATCGTGAAGATCTACGGGGCAGGGGGGTTTCGCGGCATGGAGGCCTACCAGAGCGGATTGCTCATCTCCCGGGAAGGCCACATCCTCACGGTCTGGAGCTACGTGCTCGATACCGACTACATCACGGCCATCCTCAACGACGGCCGCAAATTCGAAGCCAAGCTGCTGGGCGCCGATCCCCGTTTGGAGGTGGCCGTGCTGAAAATCGAGGGCGAGGACTTGGACCACTTCGATCTGGACAAAACAGTTGACGTGGAGGCTGGCACCCGGGTGCTAGCCTTCAGCAACCTCTTCGGCGTGGCCACCGGCAACGAGCCGGCCAGCGTGCAGCACGGGATCGTCGCGGTCAAAACCCGGTTGCAGGCGCGCCGCGGCGTGTTCGAGACCCCGTACAACGGCCCGGTCTACGTACTCGACGCCGTAACCAACAATCCCGGCGCCGGCGGCGGCGCGCTGGTCACTCGTGGCGGCGCTCTGATCGGTATGCTGGGCAAGGAACTCCGCAACTCGCTGAACAACACCTGGCTGAACTATGCGATGCCAATCGCCGAGTTTCGCCAGTCGGTCGATCAAATTCGCACCGGCAAGTTCATTGCGCGCGACGAAGCACCCTCGCCGGACAAGCCCGAGCAGTCGCTCAACCTGCAAATGCTCGGGATCGTGCTACTGCCCGACGTTCTCCCGCGGACTCCGCCCTACGTAGACAGCGTGAATTCCGGCTCGCCGGCCGCCGCTGCCGGCATCCGGCCAGACGACCTGATCATTCTGCTTGGCGAGCGGTTGATTCAATCGTCGAAAGCGCTGCGCGCCGAACTGGAGTTCATCGACTACGAAGACCGGGTGAAACTCACGGTGATCCGCGGCCAGGAGTTGCTCGATTTCGAGTTGAAGGCCTCTCCAGGCCAACCATAATACCGTTTAATTGAGCCCCCCCCCTCTCCCCCCGGGAGAGGGCTGAAGTGAGAGGGATTGGGCAAGGTGGTTGACCGCAGGTTCTCACCTTGACTTTCTCCCGAAGGTAGACGGGACTGCTGACAGATCTTAACTCAACAGCATTGGTACTAAGCCTATAGGTGCATCGATGACCAACCGTGTTGTACTCCCATACTCGATGTGTCTCCCTGTTGCCGCCGTGGCGATCCTTTACCTGCTCGCGCCGGTGTCGCTTGGCGCCGACGACCTGGACACGCTCGAACAGCAGGCGTTTAGTGCGGCCGTGGACCGGGTGGCGGAGTCGGTGGTCCGCATCGAGACGGTGGGTGGGCTGGAGAAGGTCGGACGGGTCCTGTTTGGTACCGGGCCGACTACCGGGTTGGTCGTCGACAAGGACGGCTACATCATTTCCAGCGCGTTCAACTTCATCAACCAACCCTCTTCGATCCTCGTTCGTCTGCCCGACGGCCAACGAAAACCGGCCCAACTGGTCGCCACCGACCACAACCGCATGGTCGTGCTGTTGAAGATTGAAGTCGACAAACCGCTCCGCGTGCCGGAAATCGTGCCCGAGAACGACATGCGGGTTGGTCAGTGGGCGATCGGCGTGGGCCGCACGTTCGAAGGGGACCGACCCAACGCCTCGGTCGGCGTGCTCAGCGCGGTGAACCGGATTTGGGGTAAGGCCATTCAGACCGACGCGGCCGTCTCGCCCAGCAATTACGGCGGTCCCTTGCTGGATATCCGTGGTCGCGTGCTCGGGGTGCTCGTGCCGCTCTCGCCCAAGGCGGCCAAGGAAATCGCGGGAGTCGAGTGGTACGACTCGGGCATCGGGTTCGCCATACCCGCGGAACATGTCTTGAAAGTGCTCCCCCGGCTCAAGAAAGGCGAAGACCTATATCCGGGCGTGATCGGGATTACGTTTCGTGATCGCAATCTTTACACGGGCAAACCAGTGATTGCCGCGTGCCGGCCCAAGTCGCCTGCCCGCGAAGCCGGACTCAAGACCGGCGACGAGATCGTCGAAGTCGACGGAATGAAGACTCCCCGTGCAGCGCAGGTCAAACAGCAGATCAGCCGCCGGTACGCCGGTGAGAAGATCCGGATGGCCGTCCTTCGCGACAAGAAGCGTGTGGAGGTCGAGTTGGAACTGGTGGCCAAGCTCGAGCCGTACGAGCATCCGTTTCTGGGCATCCTGCCGATTCGGAGCATGCGAGAGGACGACGACGACGAGAAGGCGAAGAAAAAACCGACCGGGGTTAAAGTCCGCTATGTGTACCCCAAGAGTCCCGCGGAGAAGTCGGGGATCAAGCCGGGCGACGTGCTTGTCTCGTTCGCCGGCAAGCCGGTCAAAGGGGAGGGAACGCTCCGGCGCCGGATCACCGACAATCTGCCCGGTGACGAGGTGCCCCTCGAGATCCGCCGCGGCAGCGAGAACATCAAGCTAAAGGCCCAACTGGCCCCGCTGCCGGAAGACCTGCCGCCCAAAGAGCTTCCACCCGCCCGAGCAAAGGTTGAGCCCGGCGAGGGCGAAGGGCCCCAGAGCGGCGCCGTGTCGCTTAAGGTCCCCGAGATGAAGAACGACGCTTGGGCTTACGTGCCCGAGAAGTACAACCCGGCGGTGCCGCACGGTGTGGTGATCTGGCTACACGGTCCCGACAAGTTCGACGAGAAAGCGATCATTGCCCAATGGAAGCCGCTCTGTGACCGTCACGATCTCATCCTGCTGGCTCCGAAGTCGGCCGACCCGAAAAAATGGTCACCGGAGGAGCTGACGCTGGTGAGGAAGCTGCTTCACAAGATCACATCTAACTACACGGTGGATGCGGCGCGGGTGGTTGTCCACGGGCACGCCAGTGGCGGGCGGATGGCCTACCAGGTGGCGTTTCGCGATCGGGCCCACATCCGTGGGGTGGCGGTGGTTGACGCCAATGTGACCGGTCGCCCACCCAAAAACGATCCACTCCATCGTCTGGCCTTCTACGTAGCCACGGCCAAGAAGTCGCCGAGCGCGGCCGGCGTTGCAAGGGCGGCCACCCAGCTTCGCGAAATGAAACACCCGGTTACGCTCAAAGACCTTGGCGAAGAGCCCCGCTATCTCAACGCCGATGAGCTGGCCGAATTGGCCCGATGGATCGACACCCTGGATCGGATCTAGGGATTGAAGAATGGTGAATGATGAAGTATGAATGATGAATGAAGGGGAGCTAAGCGGGTTGTTCGTCCATTCATAATTCATCATTCATAGTTCATCACTATTTTCCATGCGTCGTCACGCGATAGGAGTCATTGCCTTATTGTTGCTGGTCGGGGGGGTGGTGCTTTGGATCTGGCCGCCGGAAGAGGAGGGTTATCGCCAATTGGCGGAGCCGGCGTTCTGGCGTGTGGGCGCACTGATGGCCGTGCTGTGGCTGGCCTATCCTGACGTGCACCGGATGCCCGCCTGGATTTGGACCGCCGTGCCCGTGCTCATCGTCGTCCTGGCAGTCAGGCCCCGCTGGTTCCTGTTTGCCGTTCCGATCCTGATCGTGCTGGCGATCCTTAGGCCGCGGATTCCGCCGCGGCAGTAGGCGCGGGCGGTCTGGGGGCTCACCTCGTTCGACGCCAGCCACCCACTGCACGCTACCCACCGTCTACCCCGGGTTATCCAGATAGGGGTCTTGTCCCATTTGGCGTTGCATTTTCTTATGTTGTTTTTCGAAGTACATCAGTGCGCGGCGGTCACGGAAATGGCGGCGTTCGACTTTTTTTTGTGCTTTTCTGAAGAGTCTGCCGAATTTCTCGAAGGGCCCGGCCGAATCTTCCCCCAGATCTTCCAGTCGATGCGCTTTTTTGGGGCCCAATCCGGCGAGCAAGAGATCGTCGTCCAGGGCGATGAACTGTCGGAAGCTGCCGGGGTCACCCTGGCGTCCACACCGGCCGATCAACTGCCGGTCGATTCGGGCGGAGTCGTGCATTTCGGTGAGCATGACGTGCAATCCGCCGAGTTCGGCGATCCCTTCACCTAGCTTGATGTCGGTTCCGCGGCCCGCCATGTTGGTCGAGACGGTGACTTTGCCGGGCAGGCCGGCGCGGGCGACGATGTCGGCCTCCTCGGCGATGTGATTGGCGTTGAGCACCTGGTGCTCGATCCCCTTTTCCTGGAGCAACCGGGAGAGGTGTTCTGACTTATCGATGGAGCGGGTGCCGATCAGGAGGGGGCGGCCTTGGGCGTGCAGTTGGCATATTTCTTCCACCACGGCTGCCCATTTCGCGTCGGTATGTCCGAAGACCCGGTCGGGTTTCCTTGTGCGGATCACGGGCCGGTTGGTGGGAATGATTACCACGTGGCACTTGTAGATTTTTCGAAGTTCCCGCGCCGAGGCCCAGGCGGTGCCCGTCATCCCGGCCAGTTTTTCGTAGCGCAGGAAGAAGTCCTGGACGGTGATCCGCGCCGCCTGGCCGGTGGCCAAGGTCACCTCGACGCCCTCCTTCGCCTCGACGGCCTGGTGGATTCCCTCGCGCCATTTGCGCCCCTCGGCCATGCGGCCCGTGAATTCGTCGACAATCACCACCTCGCCGTCGCGGATCACGAATTGCCGGTCGAGCTTGTACTCCCGCACGACCACGATCGCCTGCTCCAAATACCGGTAGATCAGGACCATCCCCACTGTGTCCATGGTCTCCGGCTTGGGCAACGTGCGGGCCTTCTGGCGTCCGGCCCGGGTCAGCTCGGCCTTCTTTCTGTCGTAGTCGTACTCGAAGTCCTCATCCTCGATGAACTCTTCGGCAACCGAGGCACTCCACTTGTAGCACTCCACGGCCAGGCGTTCTTCCTCGGTAGGTATCGCGGAGATGATCAGCGGCGTTCGCGCTTCGTCGATGAGGATACTGTCGGCCTCGTCGACCAGGGCGAAGTGGGCTTCCCGCTGCACGGGCTTCTCACCGCCGGCTCGGCTATTCTGGCCCAGCATGCCTCCGAGCAGGTCGGTTTGCCCCTCGCGGATGCGCCGCAAGAGTAGCCGGTCGCGGAGAAAGTCGAACCCGAATTCCTTGGCCGTGCCGTAAGTGATATCGCAGACGTAGGACTTGCGGCGCTGCGGCTGAGGCATTTGGGCCTCGACCACACCCACGGTCAGCCCCAACGCTTTGTAGACGGGCCCCATCCACTCGGCGTCGCGTCGGGCCAGGTAGTCGTTGACGGTGGCCAGGTGACAGCCCTTGCCGGTCAATGCGTTGAGATACAGCGGCAGCGTGGCAGCCAGGGTCTTGCCTTCTCCGGTCTGCATTTCCACGATCGACCGGTTGAACATCGCGATGCCGCCCAGGATCTGGACATCGAAGTGCCGCATGCTGATGGTTCGCCGGGCCGCCTCGCGGACCAGTGCGAATCCTTCGGGTAAGAGCCGGGCGAGCGGCTCCCCGCTCTTGGCCCGATACCGCATCGACAGACTCCGCTTGCGGAGCTCCTGGTCGGTCAACTGCTTGAGTCCCACTTCCAAGTCGTTGATCTTTCCGACCAGTCGCGCCCACCGCACAAGCCGCCACTGCATCGGTCCACCCACTGCGGTCGCGAGTTGTGTCTTGACTTCTTTGGAGGCTTTGCCGCTCAATTTACTGTGGTTCTTGCCAGAAGGGGGGGTACACTAGGAGGCCATGGTAGGAGCTGGCCTGATTCCTAATTATACCGCATCTTTGCGGCCCGGAACTCGGCCAAGGCGAGGAGGGGATAGGACAGGCGCGTTTTGTGCGAAACACCGGGCACCGCCCGAAGGGTGGTAGGGCCTATCAGGCAAAATGCGCCTGTCCCAATCCTGTTCGGCACGAGAGATGCTTGCATTATACCGGGGTGGTGTGGCGGGGTGAAGTCAGCGAGCTTGGTGAGA
>Ga0180432_10012245_pt1 | contig 10000 bp, 9 predicted proteins | sample SS_ome_10_FD_132414 | JGI IMG/M metagenome (GOLD analysis project Ga0180432, IMG submission 132414) | Hypersaline lake sediment archaeal communities from the Salton Sea, California, USA - SS_1_MS_2 metaG | ecosystem: Environmental > Aquatic > Non-marine Saline and Alkaline > Hypersaline >...
AGAGTCCACGAAATGCTCGCGTCCGTGACAGTGGCACTCGTGGTGTCTGCATTGAGGTGAAAGCTCGCAGAGAGGGGAACCGAATTCTCGGGGACGTAAGGCAGAATGATCGTGTACCGAGGATTAGGGCCAAGCGTTACCCATTGTGCCCCCGGAACGTAGCCCTCGGGGGGAGGAGCAACGGTGGTCGCCGTCTGAATGTCATTCAAGACGACTCTCTGCTTGATGAACTGAACTCCCGATCCAAGGAGGGTCGAAGAGTCCTGCCACGTAGCAGTGCCGGGGAACGTTTCAGCAGAAAGAATCAAGGGCATACGTCACCTAGTCGGTAATACCGGGAGTGGGAGAGGTGTAGTTGCCGCCAGCAAGCCAGAGGCGGCCCTGGTCGTCGCAGCAGAGGATGGGGAAGTACTTGGTCAGTTCGCCCATCTGGTGAATGTAGTAAGACCGAGGATCTCCGGGGTTCTCGTCGCCCTTCTTGTGGGTGTAGTAGACGACAGCCGTACAAACGCCACAGGGCTTGACCTCGATCTCCGGGTAGTCGCGGTCCTTGCCATGACGTCCACCGGCGAGAGAGGCGACGTAGTGCAGAGGAGCCGGATCAAGGCTGTTCTCGTCCCAGAACCTCTTCTTCAGTGCTTGCCGGGCAAACGGGTTGACGATCAGGTAAAGCCTTTGCGACTTGTGGTCCGGGTCAAAGGCGATGTGGCTGTCCAAAGAGGCGTGTCGAGACAGCTCAATCATCGTGTCCCGCTGGCGTCGAGGATGCCGGGATGAACTGTTTTTGAGATGCCAAGGAGTGCGAATGTGCAGTCGGATCAAACGTCCGCACTCGATGAGGACTTCAGGGTAGTCGTCATCGTCGTAATCCACGACCTTGTGAGGCCTCACGCCCCAATGCCAATCCTCGAAAGCATCCCCGCCTCGGGAAAGATCGGCCTCGTTGAGTTCTACATTCGGGTTGACCTCAAAGTCGATCTTCCCCCCTCGATTTTTGCGCATCACCTAAACCTCCTGACGACCAAGTAGGTCAGCATACCCAAACCGCCCAAAGTCACCACGAAAGAAGCTCCAACGATGACCTTTGAGATCATGTCGGCCTCTTTGGCAATGATGGCCTCTTGTGCCGCTTGGGCGGCATTCAGCTGGCGCTGCATGGCCTCCAGCTCTTTTTTCTGCTTACGGATCGACCTTCGGGCGAGAGCCTTCTCAAAGTCGTTCGCGTGCTTCTGTTGATCCAGCTTGGACCTAGTTTCCTCTACCTTGGATCGGGCAGAGAAGGTCAACATGACCCACGATGCAGCCTCTGTGATCGCCGCAGCCGTCCCAAGGACTAGCGGTCCCACAATCGTAGGCCCCGTTGCGGCTGCTGCTCCGGCCAAACCTTTGGCAACACCGCCTGTGACCGAAGCGACCTTTGCTTCAACCTTGGCCCGTTTGGCAGACGCTATCGAACCCGTTCCGGTCATGTACATCGCTCGGGCGTACCAAGCAGCAGGCCCGAGGCCTTCTTCCTTAACCTTCTTCCGCACGAACTCGGCCGCTTGGGTCAGGTCTCTTGGTTTTCTCTCGCGCAGAGCGGAGGCTCCCCTCTGGGCAAGAGCAAGGGCTTTTTCTCCCGCCTTGTCCTTCTTCAGCGTGATGGGGGGGATCTCGGAAAGGTCAAAGTTGACCCACGGCTCCTTCCCGATAGCCGCCAACGCCGCGATGCCCCCAAGAATGGTGGCTTTTCTCTCCACTTCCTGAAACCGCTTTGACCTGGGAGGTTTCCATCCCTTCGCGACAGAGCGAACAGTGTCCCCACCCGTCTTGTACAGCAGGACACGGCCCACGTTGCCTGCTCGGTCAGCCGGTCGCTTGTTCCAGGGCTCTTTGTCGTTCCACAGCTCTCGGGGGCTGAGTCCGATGGCCTTCGTCGCCACACTTACACCCCAGCCGTGATCTTTCGGTACTCAGCTCGTCGGACGCGTCCTTCTTGAAGCGTTGTGTAGACCTTCGCGAGGAGATAGACGGAAAGCAGGCCTCCTGCGGCGACGCCGGTAACAGCAAGAGCCGTGTAGAGACGGTTTCTTGTCTCCGACTGATAGGACTGCTCCCGAATGGCCGAGAGCTTTGCCTTCACCCGCTTGATGGCGTTGGGGACGTTCCCCATCGTGCCGAGAGTCCAGGCTAAAGTCGTTGCCGGAAGTCCGCCCTGGCGCAGAGTGCGCAGCTGGCTTTCGAGCTTCGCCTCCTGCTGGGTAGGGTCATCGAGGCCAAGGATGCCCTTGACGACAGGCAGGAACTCCGCGATCTCCTTCCCACCGGGGCCACTCTGCTCCGCAGACTCCTCGACCTTCTCGCCGACGTCGAGCGAGTAGTTTGAAGGCACGAAGGTCTGCCCAGAGGACATGGATTACCTCTTTCGGAGGGCAAGGATACCAATGAAGACGACACCAATGACAGCGGTTCCTCCGAGGATGAGCCCCCAGGGGGTTCCTCCCTGGGACTGCATGGAGGCCAACAGTCCTGCCTGCTTCGCCTTCTCTTGCTCAATTTTTAGCTGCTGTTTGAGTGCTTTTTGCTGGGCTTCCTGCTGCCTCTTCTGCTGCTTGCCTGAGATCACCCCAGAGGCGATACCGGTCCCTGCCCCAACGAGGGCAGAGGCAATGTCGGTCCAATCGCCGTACCCCTCTTCCGCGACGGCTCCCAGATCGCCAAACGTGGCCGCAGGAAGGTACGTCGTCAGCATCTGGTGAGCCGAGTAGGCCTCGTCGATTTCTCCGTAGGCACTCTGGCTGGAGAACTCTGAAGCCTGGAAGGAAGAAGTACGGTTCTCGTTCATTGGATCAACCTAGTCGCGGGTGAGGAAGTAGACGCCCGTGCCCAGCACGGCGACGAGCCCCACTCCGCCAATCACCATCCCCCAGGGAAACGGCTTCTTCGGAGGGGCAGAGGGAATGGAGAAGGTCACGCTCGGGGCAGCGGCAGCAGGGGCAGCGGAGGTACCCGTCCCAGGGAAGAACGAGGAGAACCCCGTAGACGCCGCATCAATGATCTTGCTCCAATCGGTCTTGGGCTTGTCCTCTCCCTCGGCCTTGGCTTTGTTAGCCTCAGAAGGAAGAACGGTAGTCCCCAGAGGGGTCTCCTTCTGCGGAACGAGAGCGGGCTCCTTGAGGACTTCAAGGAACGGCTGGATGGAGTCAGCGTTGATCGGGCAGTGTAGGTCGCTCATGAACTTCTCACAAACTGAATGGCGACACCGGCAAGAAAGCGAGCCGCTGCCTTTCGGGTTGGGGCGTCAAGGAGTTCCACGCCGTTCACCTCAGGAGACCAGCTCTCCATCTTTCCGTAAAGGAACTCGGCGACGGCATCTGCTCCGGCAATCTCTCCCGCCATCTTCAAGGTGGCATAGTGGTCCATGCCCAGCTTGAGGTAGGTGGCGAGCTGCTTGGCGAGCGGAAGAAACTTAGTAAGACCGACCATCATTTGCCCCTGTACGTGTACCAAAGAACCCCAAGCCCAAGGGCCACAGCGGCAACTTGGAACTTGGTGTTCTTGTAGAAAGGGGTATCTGAAATCTCGGCAACGGTCACGGGATATTGAACAGGAAGCGGCTCAACGAGCTCCTCCGCAAAATCACCAGGAGTAGGAGGCAGCTTTACCGCCTCTTCCACGACCTCTGCCGCCTTCTCAAGAAGCTCATCCGTCTGCTCAAGAGGAACAGGAGCTTCCGGCTCTTCAGGCTTGAGATCCTCTACAGCCGTTTCGATGTCCTCTGCGACAGTATCAAGAAGAACTGCCGTAGACTCTGCCACGGGATCGACCGCCTTGCCCCCGTGGGCGAACTCGTCTTCGATCGCCTTCTTGTCCTTCTGGGCCGTTTCCTTCGCCGCCTCGACGGCGAGGTCTACATCGTCTTTTCCCTTCTCGGCCGTCTTGTTGAGGAGACGAACCATCGCCCGCTCGGCATACGCCAGGGTCTTCTGCTTGAACTTCTCGTCGCTCTCGGAGGGACTGCGAGGAATAGAGGCCACGAGAACCCGAGTCATCACGGCACGAGTGGCGGGCCGGGGGGCCACGAACTTTTTAGGCAGCGACAGAGGCTCGCGAAACTCGGTCACGGCACGCATGTCGGGGCGAGGGGCGTGCTTGATGTCTAAACCCTTGGCAAGCAGCTTCTCGCGCTTGTCGATACGCAGAGCCTCCAGAGCTGCCATGGTCGCCTGTTGTGTACCGTAGGGAGCAGCTTGTAGCTCTTGGGCGATCTGCTCTTTCTTCTCTCGAAGGTCCTGCTTGATGGACTCAACGCTGTCTTCGCTCAAGGCCACTGTGTTTGCAGGCTGTCCCGAGAGTTGACGCCTCACTTTCTTCTGCGTCGTTCCCACGGACGATGCGAGCCGTTGGATCTCCTTCCCCAGAGCGCGGTCAATCTGCTGCACAGCAACCGGATGAGTCGCTGTCGCCTTCTGGGCGCGCAGTTGGGCCACCTTCGCCGCTTGCTGGGCGACCTCCGCAGCTGAGCCCTTCGCCGTCTTGGGGATCATCGCCCTGAGCGAAGCGGCTTGCTTTGGGGGAAGCAGAATGTCGTCTTTCCCGGGCATGGGTACTCCTAGAAAGAAGGATTACCGCACTCTCCCCAGGAGCGAAAGTCTGTTTTCCTCAATGCGGTGCTACAGAAGGGTCCGCGCAGTCTCTTCCGCGTGCAGCAGATCTTCGAGCATTCCGACGAGGTAGTACGAAAGCATTGGGTCGTTAACCGCACTGGCCGCGATGAGACGTTGTATCTCGGTCTTCACGGCTTCCGTTGACGGGTTACCCCGTCGAATCGACTCAATGCGGCCGATGTAGTGCTCGACGATGAAGTCTTTGCACCTCTGCAGCACGAGAGGAAAGATCTCATCTTCTTCTTCGTGCCAGGGAGCAGAAGGACCCCGATAAGCCATTAGATGTTGTACCCACAGAGGTAGGCGGCGGCCCCGTAGATCCACTCGAAGTTGCGGATTGGATTGCCCTCATCACAGAGGCGGTATGCCTCTCGGCAAAGCTGATGGACCGTCGTGCCTCGGCTCTCTCCGAACGTGGCATCTGGCGAGCGCATCGTTCGTCCCATCTGGTCCTCCTGCATCTGACCTGTGACCTCGGCCATGACCTCAAGAGCAACGAGGAGAAGCGGGTCACGAGCTCGCGCTGCTCGCCAACCCGTGTCCGCGAAGCTCTGGTTGTGCAGATCTCGGTTCTTGATGGCCTGTCCGTAAGCCCACTCAACCTGAGCGGGGGTCAGAGAACTGCGAAAGGCCGCATCCGTCATGCTCATCTGGCTCTCCCCTGGAACGGAGAGAGCCTAACATGACTTCAACTCGGAGGGCTACCCGGAGCCGAGAGGACCTTGATCTTCTTCTTCTTCAGGAGAGGTCTCAGTTTCTCTTCCAGGAGGGGTCTCTCCCGTCGGTTGCCCGGTACCTCTTTCGGTCCGAACCACTCTCCGCCTTCCCCTCTTTGGCTTTTGCGGCGACTCTGACGCCTTGGTCTCTTCGGACGCCTCGGTCTTTTTTGTCTTTTTGGACTCCGAGAACAAATTTTCCGGAGAAGTCCCGGTAACTCCTTCCGGCGTGGACGGAGGTGTCCTGGGCGGAGGTGTCCTGGGCGGAAGCGGCTCTGACGGAGGAGGAGCCCCGAACACGTCTTCCCCGCAACGGCTCATGTCAAAGTCAATGTCGTCGAGGGACGCGATGTAAGCACTTACCTCTTTTTCGCGGTCAACTCCTGTGAGGGGCCGAGGCATCTTCTGGAGGGCCTCGGTCACGGTCTCCAAGCTGACGGGCTGACCGGGCTCCCAGATCGTGTACAAATAGCCATCGCCGAAACGACCGACATAAACCTTGACCGCAGAAGCTCCTGTTTTCCTCTTAGAGGGCTTCTCCGTCACCCAGTAGAGCGCAGACTGAATGGCCTTGCCCAAAAGGTCCGTCATGGCCCTGGGATCGTTACTGACCATGTCGCAGTCGATGTGGTAGCCCCGTCGCCAGGTCATCACGCGGGGACAAGCAGAAGCCTGGCCTCTTGGAGACATCATGATGACAACGCTGTTCTTCAGTTCGTCTCCCTTGAGGGCGGCCTTTACACTTCCAGGCAGGTCGAGCGACGTCTTCCTACGGCGTCGAATTTTGCACACGGCCGAGGAAGCTGGAAGCGTGATGCGACCTCCCTCTCGGCCTCGCCGGAAGACCTTTTGGGCTTGCTGATCGAGCACCTGCCGCATCTGGTCTACGGAAAGCTGTGCTTGCTGGATCACCAAGGCCAGGCCTTGCTTGTCCTGGAACGCTGCTGCTTCTATCGCAGCCTCCTCTACCTCGGCCTCCTTCCTCAGGATTTGCTCTGTCAGAGCCCGTGCGGTGATCGGAATGCCGGAAGCGTCCTTGCCCACGACGGTGTTTGGAGTGATGGCCTGCAGCCGGGCAAGCAGATCGTGTGTTCCCAGAGCAGCTTTTACCCGACGAACCAAGTCCCAAGTGTTCGGCTTTTCGTTGCCTTCTCGGGGGAAGTACGAGCCAACACTTGCCCGACTGATGTTCCAGTTCTTGGGATCGGACTTTTGCCTCAGACGCTCGAAAGCGGCTTTGGCGGCTTCCAGGTCTTCGGGCTTCTTGTCCTCAAGATACTGGAGCACGGTTGCGACGTCTTTTTCTTCCATCGTCGCAGGATTGCGCCGCGCCAAACGATCGTAATAGTTCTCGGAGAAGTCCAGGATTTTTCTCAAGACCCTTGCCTCCTCGGCAGCCGCTCGCCTTTCACCTGGACGAAGACGATTGCCGCTCAATGCCTCATCCAACTCGTCAATGCGAGCCTGCAGATTTGAAAGCACTTGGCCCGAGGTGGGCTTTACCTTGTAAGACACGTTAGCCTTCTTCATGTACTGCTGTAGGGCACTCCGCAAGGCCTTGTAGTAGGCCAAGTCAGGAACCTTCGGCTTGACAGGAATGTTGATGCCGAGACGACCCATGTCCTGAATCAGTCGGGTCGTGCTGTCAGTCAAGTCTTCAGGCTGCTCGGCAAAGTACACGACCACGTCTTCGCCGTCTGGATCGCCGGAAAGCGCGGTCTCGACCTTGTACACTCTGTCCTTGTACAGCATAGAGCCTTGCGGGTAGAAGTAGTCCTGCTCCTCTTTGTTCCAAACAGGGCGGATGCCCAACGCATCCATGACAGCCGCGCCGATGGTGATCTCGACTTCTCCTTTGAGGTACAGCAAGTCGAGCAGATCCTGATACTCTTTGAGCGTTGCTTCTCCCTGGTCAATCAGGGCCTTTCCTAGAGCATCCGCAGAGAGGGTTGCCCCTTCGTCGAAGTCGAGCCCAACAACCTGCGAGGTCTTTGAAGCCACAGCCTTGGCAGCACTCGGGAATTCCTTGCAGATGAGGGAGGCAAGATCAAGAATGTCTTCCTTCGGGACGTAGCGGAACGCCTCTTGAACCGCAACGACTCCAGCAGACGGGTCCGCGTAGACGGTCCGAGGTTTGTAGATCTGCGTCGTGGGGTCCACCGAACCTGTTCTCTTCGCCCTCGACTTCTTTCGGGCCGTTCCAGCGGCGTAAGCCCTGCGAGCCTCCTCCAGAAAAAAGTCGTCCCTCTTCCTACTCGACGGGGAGGACAGCTTGTTCGCCAGGTTCTGGATGTACAAACCCTTGATGATTTCTTCCTTCTCCTCCCTGGAGAGCTTCTTGTCTTCTTTCTCTTCTGCCGCAGCGATCACGGCGTCGAACGAAAACATCTCTCGCATCTCGTCCAGCGAGAAGAACGGCGGCAGATCGTGCAGCGTCCCACTGAGCGGGAAGATGGAACGGTAATCCGAGAAGTAAGACGCCTTCACGAACCGTTCAAGGACAGCAACGTCCGAGATTTCTGAGGGGTAGAAGGTCGGTGCTCCCGGACGGCTCTTGAACACAGCCGCCAAGGCCTCCTCGGAAGGAAGATTGGTTTTCCGCTGGCCAGGAATTTTCAGGTTGGTCAAGACGATCGACGTGCCCGACTTCAGCTGACCGGATTCACGCGAAGCTGGCATAGCTTTGATTTTCCGCCTCACGCCCTTCCCTGCGAGAGAACGAGAAAGCACCACGTCCGTGCACTGAAGTGCTCCTACCAGGGAGTACGGGAGGGCCATCACGATGCCCCTCTCCTTCATCTCAAGGGCTCCCATCCCTTCGTCCGCGTAGGCCTTGACGAGGTTTTCTTGCTCCGTTCGCATGGACAAGAACGATTGGATTTGGCCGTCCGGTTGTCCGTCCTCGTCCAGATCGTAGATGGGTTCTGTGATAGAGCCCACGATGCCTGCTTCTTCGAAGATGATGCGGGTCCAAGCAGCCCGAAGGTTGAAGTATTTCTCCTCCCCCTCGATCTCCTCGAAGTCGAACTCATCCAGACCGACGTCGAACACGTTGATCTTGAAGTCGCTAGAGCGAATCCATCGCTTCTCGGTGTCGCTGAGCAAAGACGCAAATCGCGGTTTGTCGGGTGTGTTCTTGGCCGACTCCAGCTGGATGCGAGCCGCAATCAGCTGATCTGGCTCCTGCCATCTTTGGAGGGGCTCTCCTCTGGCGTCCAGGATGGGCTCGCCGTAGTAGTCCATGGGCAGGTACCCGTCCAGGCCTCGAAGGTCAAGGAAGCGAGCAAATCCGGAGTCCCAAGACCCTTCTCCCAGCTCTTCGCACAGCTCGTCAAAGGACATGGGCCCTCTTGAACGAAGGAAGACATCTAAGCCATCCTGCGATCCAGGCGGCCTGAACCTTGTCTGATACTTCTGCCCGCGTGGCCCATCGAGCTCATCTTGAGTTCGAGTGACGAGCCGCAGGGGGTACTCCTCGTCGTCCAAGGGGAAGAGCACACTTTCGGGGAGGTTCAACTTTCGAAGAAACTGCGCAGGAACGGTGATTTGAGCCGCACCGGCTTCTCGCCTGAGATCGAGCAGCAGGTTTCTCATCTCGTCTCGGGTGTAAGCCTTTTGGAACACAATCCCGTACTGGAAGCTTTCCGGTCGATAGCGCAAGTAATGACTGTACGCAGCGTCTTTGGGGTTCGCGTCCGTTCCTCGCAGAGCCCTGTTGCGGTCCTCCATCAACTGAACATGGAAGTCGTCCAAAGAGCCATACAGCGTGAACACAGCCTTTTCGAGGGGGGAGCGAGACCCTCCCAGAAGGGAGTCCAGACGAGGAAAGAGCACGCCCCTGCTCTGTGACGGCGAGTATTCTTTCTTTCGCGGGGCAATGATCGCTTCTTGGGCCACACGGGAAAGCTGTCGAACAACAGCCTCCTCCCCCTGAACCGCCTCGGTTTCCTGAAGGCTCTCCAGAGTGGCCTGATCGTCGAGACCGAAGATGTTGGTCCTATTGTCCCCAATGCGCTTCAGGATGCTCTTCTTCCCTTGCTCATCGACCGTAGTTGAGATTTTCTGGATCTCTGGCGCGTTCTCCGCGAAGAACGAGAGCATCAAGAGGGTGGGGCTGTTCTCTTCGTTGCGCCCCGTGTAGGAGACAACGCCCTTCTTTCGCATGGAAGCAAGCTGCCTGAATCGAGCGTCTTCCCCGAAGTAATCCTCTCCCGGTAGCGTGAAGGGAGACGACGTGAAGAACTGGTCAATAAGCTTGCCTTCATACACGGCCGTCTGCTTTCTTCCCCCCGTGGAGGCAAGATTTTTACTCTTGTCCACTACTCCGTCGCCCTTGGAATAGTAGTAGAAGCCACAGAAGGCCGTTTCAGGGAAATGTCTTACTCTTGACACATAGGCCGTGAGCGTCTCCGAGATGGCAGACCTGGCCCTCTCCAATGCGGCTTTTGCGAGGCGAGCCCTCTCGGCCTCTCTGCGGATGACGTAGTGGTAGATTTCCTCGTTAGAGCGAAAGAAAGAGGTACTTCTCGCCCCTGAACTCGGAAAGAGTCCCGACACCGAGACACGGTATTTGTGCTCTTGCGTGTCGGGATCAATCGAACTGAGGTAGACGAGGTAAATCCTGTCAGGCGTCTTCTC
>Ga0180432_10012250_pt1 | contig 9996 bp, 10 predicted proteins | sample SS_ome_10_FD_132414 | JGI IMG/M metagenome (GOLD analysis project Ga0180432, IMG submission 132414) | Hypersaline lake sediment archaeal communities from the Salton Sea, California, USA - SS_1_MS_2 metaG | ecosystem: Environmental > Aquatic > Non-marine Saline and Alkaline > Hypersaline >...
CAAGTGGGTTGTACCACAAAGACGTCCTGGGACCGCACGCTCCTGTGCAACTGTACGAAGATATTCTCATTCGGGAAGGTGACGATGTCCATGCCCCTGAGCGGCACATCCAGGTAATCGCAGACCTCCTGCGCCAGATCCGGATTGGCATTGCCGGTGAAGATGGCCAGTTCTCCGTAGCTCTTCCTGCCTTCGTGTTGTACCATCGAACCACCTCTCTCAGTCTTGCGTGTGCTTGAACTCGTAGTCTAGAATGCCCATTCTGAAGCTATCGTGGTACGCCCCATCGCTGTAGCGCGCTTCACGGTCCAGACCTTCACGCCGGAATCCGCACTTCTCGTAGCAGCGAATGGCCCGTGGATTGTCGTCGTGCACGGTGAGCCATACCCGGTGAAGATTCAGCTCCTCGAACGCGAAACGCAGCACAGTCCGCACGGCATCGGTACCGTACCCATGCCCCCAATGACCCTTGTGTCCAATCGCTATGCCAAGTTGGGCGCTGCGATCCTTCCAGTTCAGGTCCTCCAAGCCGAGATTGCCGATGTGCTCCGCGTCTTCCGTCTCGATGGCGAAGAGATGCCTGCTCTCATCGTCCTGCAGGCGCTCGAACCAGCGTTCCTCCTGAGCCATCGACAACGGGGCGTAGATGGTCAGATGCCTGACGACGTCGGGGTCATTGAACCAGCGAACGCATCTGGCCAGGTCGGTACGCTCGATGGCCCTCAGCCGCACTCTCTCTCCGTGCAACATGAGCTCCTCCTAGATCGTCTCGTGTAGGTGGCAGGTGTCGTTCAGGGTGACGATTCTGGGTCGAGCATCTCTGACACTGACGATGCTGAGGGAAGCGTTGTCGAACCGGAAGGGCGATGTCCTGTGGATGTCCAACCCGACGAGGTGAGCCAGATAGGCACAGAAGGTGCCACCGTGACTGACCACCGCCACCCTTCCATCTGGATCGTGCGCTGCTACGATCTCACCCATGACTTCGGCGACTCTCCGTTGCAGGGCTTCGATGTCCTCGCCCCCTGGGATCACAGGGCGCAAGGTGCCTTCGCGCCAAGACTGCCAGACCTCGGGAAACTGCTCTTGAACGCCTTTCACTGTGAGGCCGGTCAGCTCGCCGCTGCCGCCCTCTCTGAGCCGTTCATCCAGACGAGTCACCAACTTCATCTCCTGGCCGATTATCCCCGCCGTCTCGGCCGCGCGTCTGGACGGGCTGGCGTGCAGGGCTCCGATCTTCCCGTCGCCACTCAGGCGGTGCGCAAGAAGCTGAGCTTGAGTGTGCCCTCTCTCGCTAAGTGGTGGGTCCGCCCAACCCTGGATCCTCCCCTCTGCGTTCCACGTGGATTCCCCGTGACGGATGAGCAGAAGCTCCATCGGCTAGGTTTCTCCTCTTCGCGCCCCGAGGATGTCTCTGACCAGGGTCTCTGATGCTGTGTACGGATCCGTGTTGCGTGCGGCTATTGCGTCCACCGTTGCCCCAATCCTCGCGGTGTGCGCGGGCGTGAGAAGTCGCTCAACGAGATCGTGTCTGAGGACGTTCATGAACTCGGAGCGAGCCCTCGCCCTCTCGCGATTCTCGAACAGACCGGTCTGATGCAGGAACTCGCGGTGCTCCTCGATGGCGTTCAGAAGTTCCGCAGTGCCCTCTCCCTGCGTGGCGATGGTCTTGATAATGGGTGGCCGCCAGTGCCGTCCACTGGTCACGCTCCCTGATGCCGCAGGAGGATCAGTGGAATGGTACCCTGCTGGGTGAGACGCATTGGCATTGAGGTCCAGCATCATCTGAAGGCACGCAACGGTGTTGTCGGCCCCGTCGCGGTCGGCCTTGTTCACAACCAGGATGTCGGCGATCTCCATGAGTCCGCACTTTATCGCCTGGATATCATCGCCCAGACCTGGCATATCGATGACGAGAGTGGTGTATGCAGTACTGGCGATCTCCACTTCGGCCTGCCCGGCCCCCACAGTCTCTACTATGACAGTCTCGAATCCTGCGGCGTCAAGGACCCGGACGACGTCACCCGTTGTCCGGGCCAGTCCTCCCAGCCTCCCTCGGGAGGCCATGCTGCGGATGAAGATCCCCGGATCACCGCTCAGGTCACGCATTCGGATGCGGTCGCCCAGGATCGCCCCTCCCGAGAACGGGCTGGTGGGGTCGACGGCGATGATGCCGACCGCTACGCCCCGCGCGCGATACTCGAGGGCCAACCGGTTGACGAGAGTGCTCTTGCCTGTGCCTGGAGCTCCGGTCACGCCGATGATGTGGGCCCTGCCGGTGTGAGGGTACAGGGCAGAGAGAGCGTCCCGTGCCTCTTCGCCATCGTTCTCGATCAGCGAGATGAGGCGAGCCACGGCTCGCCGTTCGCCCGCCAGTGTGCCATCGACCAGGGTTGAAGAGATCACTTCATCACCTGAGGGATGCAGGCTATGCCATCCATCCGCGCTTGCCGGCCTCCTCGCGCACGAATTCGATGATTCTCGTGGTGGTTGTGCCCGGACCGAACAGACCCTTGACACCCATCTTCTTCAGCGCAGGGATGTCCTCGTTCGGGATGATTCCACCGACGACGACGAGGACGTCATCCTGGCCGTTGTCTTCGAGAAGGCGAACGATGCGCGGGATCAGGGTCATGTGAGCGCCCGAGAGAATGCTAAGGCCCACAACATCAACGTCCTCTTGTAGCGCGGCTTCGGCGATCATCTCCGGCGTCTGGCGCAGACCGGTGTATATGACCTCCATGCCTGCGTCGCGCAGAGCTCTCGCGACGACCTTTGCGCCACGATCGTGACCATCAAGGCCAGGCTTGGCAACCAGGACGCGGATTCGCTTTTCGGTCATCTCTTGTTCCTCCACACGTGGCCTCGACGGCTATTATACACCAAAACCGATCGTGTAGGGAATGGCACCTTCCCGCGGTGCAACAGACCACCCCATCCGACCGCGGGGCATGATCTACGGGAGTCTCGATCAGATCGTGGGAGACTCTCGATACTCGCCAAAGACCTGCCGTAGAACACCGCAAACCTCCCCCAGGGTCCCCGAGGCTCGAACGGCCTCGATGATGTGGGGCATCAGGTTGTCCGTACCCTTGGCCGCCCGGCGGAGAGTCTCCATGCGCTCGGAGAGCACCTCGTTGTCGCGTTCGCAACGCACCCGGTCAAGGCGCTCAAGCTGGCGCCGCTCGCCATCACTGTCCATCTCGAGGAGAGGGATTCTGAGCGGCTCATCGGAGGCGTACTGATTCACACCGATGACGACCCTCTTTCCCTGATCGATCTCTTGCTGGTACCGGTACGCGCTCTGCGCGATTTCTCTCTGGAAGAAGCCTTTCTCGATGGCCGGAATCACCCCCCCGAGGGCACGTATCTTCTCGAAATACTCGTAGGCTTCTCGCTCGAGCTTGTTCGTCAGGGTCTCGACCAGATAGCTCCCGCCCAGCGGATCCACGGTGTTGGCAACCCCACTCTCGTGGGCAATGATCTGTTGCGTGCGCAACGCAACTCGCGCTGCGAGTTCAGATGGAAGAGCTAGAGCCTCATCCATTGAGTTGGTGTGCAGGCTCTGCGTGCCACCCAACACCGCGGCCAGTGCCTGGATGGTCGTGCGGACGATGTTGTTCTCCGGTTGCTGAGCCGTGAGCGAACAGCCGGCTGTCTGGGTGTGGAACCGGAGCCACCATGAGCGTGGGTTGCTGGCCCCGAAGCGTTCTCGCATCTCCCGGGCCCAGATGCGGCGAGCTGCTCTGTACTTGGCGATCTCCTCGAAGAGATCGTTGTGCGCGTTGAAGAAGAAGGACAGACGTGGTGCGAACTGGTCGATGTCCAGGCCTCTTTCACGTGCTGCCTCGACGTAGGCGAAACCGTCAGCCAGAGTGAAGGCCAGCTCTTGAGCGGCGGTGGAACCAGCCTCGCGAATGTGGTACCCGCTGATGGAGATCGTGTTCCATCTGGGGACGTGCCTAGATCCGAATTCGAAGGTATCCACTATCAGACGCATTGATGGCTGGGGGGGGAACAACCAGGACTTCTGAGCGATGTACTCCTTCAGTATGTCGTTCTGTATCGTTCCGCCCAGCTTCTCCATGGGGATGCCGCGCTTCTCGGCAGCCACTATGTACATGGCCCAGATCACAGCGGCGGGCCCATTGATGGTCATCGACGTGGTGATCTGGTCGACCGGAATGCCGTCGAAGAGAAGCTCCATGTCCGCGAGAGATGAGATCGCCACCCCGCACTTGCCGAACTCCCCCTCGGCCTCGGGAGCGTCTGAGTCGTACCCGTATAGGGTAGGGAAATCGAAGGCTACCGAGAGGCCCGTTTCGCCATGTTCCAGGAGGTACTTGTAGCGCTCGTTCGTCTCCTCGGCTGTGCCGAAGCCGGCGAACATGCGCATGGTCCATAGACGGCCCCGGTACATGGTCGGGTGCACGCCCCTGGTGAAGGGGTGCTGTCCCGGGAACCCGATGTCTCTACGATAGTCTAGATCGGCGATATCGATGGGGGAGTACAGTGGTTGGATGGGGACGCCGGAAGTGGTGGCAAACTCCTCCGCGCGCTCCGGTCGGTGGCTCCGCGATTCCCCGAGAGTTAGGGATTCCCAGGCTTCTTGGGCTGTGCGAACGTCTTGCAGCTTGTCGCTGTCCGATAGCATCCCGGCACCTCCATTGGTCCCGTGCTGATACTGGTGCTGCTCTGGTAAGGTACTCCTAGCCTTCCGTCAGCTCCACCAAGACCCCGTGAAAGGCGCGAGGATGCAGGAAGGCGATGCGCTTCCCTCGCCCCCCGTCGCGAGGCGTTTCGTCAATGAGTTCGATGCCCTGAGTCTTCAGCCGCTTCAGGGTGGCCTCTAGATCATCGACTTCGAGGCAGATGTGATGGAGACCTTCGCCACGCCTCTCCAGGAACCGATCCACCGGCGTGCCTGCGGATGTCGGCTCCAGAAGCTCGATCTCTGTGTCTCCTGCGGGTAGAAAGGCGATGCGCACGCCCTGGGCGGGAACTTCCTCAATCCCGGATGGGATCAGCCCGAGACCATCTCGGTAGGGCTTCAAAGCGAGTTCCAGGTCCCTGACTGCCACGGCAACGTGATCCAGCTTGATGATCATCTGTCACCTCTGGGGAAACTGTCCTGTTGGTCTGCGTGCGATTCCATGTAGACGTGCGGTCGCGTTGATCTCGTGAGTCATGAGGGCGGGACTAGAGCAGAGCCGGTGCCTGGTACTCCCCGTAGACTTCCCGGAGGACGCTGCAGATCTCTCCCAGCGTGGCGTAGGCCTCGACGCAGTCGATGATCGGGGGCACAAGCGTCTGTGAGCCGCTGGCCGCCTCTCGTAGGTTGCTCAGAGTGACGCTGACCCTCTCCTGATCGCGCTGCTTGCGAAGGCTCCTCAATCTGGCTATCTGGAGCTTCGCGGTCTTCGGGTCCACGACCAGGCGCCTCATGCTCTCGGTCTCATCGACGGCGAATCGGTTGACGCCAACGATGACAACCTGATTGGATTCTACCGCCTTCTGGCTACGGTACGCACTCTCAGCGATCTCCCTCTGGACGAAGCCATTCTCGATGGCATGGAGGGCGCCGCCAAGGTTGTCGATCCGGTCGATGTATGCTCGGGCCCGTCGCTCGACTTCGCTGGTCAGGTGCTCGATGGCATAGCTGCCGGCGAAAGGATCGACGGTGTTTGCTACTCCGCTCTCGTGGGCGATGATCTGCTGAGTCCGCAGAGCGATCCGAACAGCCTCCTCGGTCGGCAGGGAAAGCGCTTCGTCTCTCGAGTTTGTGTGCAGGCTCTGGGTGCCTCCCAGGACTGCCGCGAGGGCTTGCAGAGCCACTCGTACGATGTTGTTGTTCGGCTGCTGGGCTGTGAGCGTGGAGCCGGCCGTCTGGGTGTGGAAGCGAAGGGCGCAGGAGCGTTCGCGTTTCGCTCCGAAGCGCTCTCGCATGATTCTGGCCCACAGTCGCCGCGCAGCACGGAATTTGGCGACCTCCTCCAGCAGGTTGTTGTGGGCGTTGAAGAAGAAGGAGAGACGGCTCGCGAAGTCGTCCACATCCAGACCTGCATCCATGGCGGCCTCCACGTACGCGATGGCATTGGCCAACGTGAAGGCCACCTCCTGCACCGCCGTGGATCCCGCCTCCCGGATGTGGTATCCGCTTATGCTGATGGTGTTCCAGCGAGGCAGATGCTCGCTGCAATACCGAAACGTGTCTGTCACCAGGCGCATCGAAGGCCGGGGCGGAAAGATGTAAGTGCCGCGAGCAACGTACTCTTTCAGAATGTCATTCTGAATCGTGCCGCGCAAGCCCCGGAGGTCTATCCCCTGCTTCTTGGCAAGGGATACGTACATGGCCAGCAACACGGCGGCCGGTGCATTGATGGTCATGGAGGTGCTGACTTCGCCCAAGGGAATCCCGGAGAAGAGAGTCTCCATGTCCTTGAGCGAGTCAATCGCTACACCAGCTTTGCCTACCTCACCTTCTGCGAGTGGGTGGTCGGAATCGTATCCTATCTGCGTGGGCAGATCGAAGGCCACCGATAGGCCCGTCTGTCCTTGCTCCAGCAGATACTTGTAGCGAAGATTCGATTCCTCTGCCGAGGCGTAGCCGGCGTACTGCCGCATGGTCCAGAGCCGTCCCCGATACATGCTCGGGTAGGGACCACGGGTGAAGGGATACTGCCCCGGAAAGCCCAGATCCTCCAGATAGTCCGGAGCATCGTCACGGGGCGTCAGCACGCGATCCACCTCGATGCCCGATGAGGTGCTGAAGGATAGTGATCTCTCCGGTCGACGCTCGAGGAAGGGTTGGGCCACTTGCTCCTCCCACTTGCTCTTCTCGGCGTCGATGAGGCTTTCCATTGAGGCGATCCTCAGTACACGCTTGTCGTGCTCTCCTAGCGGCTCAGTAGTGCCAGCACCGCTCCTCCGGCCATCACGGAAGCTATCTGGCCCGCCGTGTTGGAACCCATGGCATGCATGAGCAGGAAGTTGGAGGAATCCTCTTCTCGCCCGACCTTCTGCACTACCCGTGCAGACATGGGGAAGGCTGAGATGCCTGACGCTCCGATAAGGGGATTGATCTTCCTCCCTGATAGCACACACATCAGCTTGCCGAAGAGGACGCCGGCGGCCGTGTCCAGGGTGAAGGCGACCATGCCTCCTGCCAAGATGCCGATGGTCCTCCAGTTCAAGAAGCTGGTGGCGCTCATGGTGGAGCCTACTGCTACACCGAGGAAGATGGTGACGATGTTCGCCAGCTCATTCTGAGCAGTCTGGCTCAGTCGGTCGACGACCCCGGATTCGCGCAGCAAGTTGCCAAACATCAGCATTCCTATCAGGGGAGTCGCCATCGGCGCCAACAGACCGCAGATCAGGGTAGTAACGATGGGGAAGAGGACTCTCGTCATCTTCGATATCGGCTTGGAGGTGTAGGGCATCCTGATCCGACGCTCTTCCTTCGTGGTGAGCAACCTCATCACCGGGGGCTGGATGATCGGGACCAGAGACATGTAAGAATAGGCCGCCACAGCGATGGGTCCAAGAAGCTCGGGTGCCAGCGTCGCCGCAACGTAGATGGAGGTCGGTCCGTCGGCAGAGCCGATGATTCCGATCGAGGCTGCCTCGTTGATGGGGAACCCCAGTAGGGTAGCCACCAAGAGTGTGCCGAAGATTCCAAACTGAGCTGCAGCGCCCAGAAGGATCAGTTTGGGGTTCTCCAGGAGCGGTCCAAAATCAGTCATGGCACCAATACCGATGAACACGAGGCTGGGGAAGAGCTCATTGGGGATGCCTGCCTCGTAGAGCGTCCACAAGAGACCGTGTTCTTCCGTCATGCCGGTAGCCGGTATGTTAGCCAGTATGCATCCTGCGCCGATGGGTAGCAGGAGCAAGGGTTCGTACTCTTTGGATACTGCCAGATAGATCAAGATGCCGCCGACGGCGATCATCACAACGTGTGCCCAGGTGAGCTGCATCACGCCGCCCAACATCTGTTCCAATCCACTCAAGTCCATTGCCGTTTATTCCTCTTGCTAGGCTAGCCGATGACGCAAAGCGTTTCGCCGTGATTGACCGTCTGGCCTGCTTCGACGCTGACCTGAACTATGGTGCCACTGGCGGTCGCGTTGATCGCCATCTCCATCTTCATGGCCTCGAGCGTGCAAACCACGTCTTCCTTCTCTACCTGATCCCCAACCTTCACCTTGATAGATAGGATCTTCCCGGGCATCGGGGCCGTGATGTTCGTGCCCCCATGCGCCGTCGCGCGATCCCTCGGCGCAGGCCGGGGGGTCTGGGGAACAACCTCCGGGCGCGCAGTCGCAACTGCAGCCGGCGCAGGTCTCTCGAGAGCGGGCGCCGAAGAGCGCTGATTGATAGACTCGACGACGTAGGCCTTGCCATTGACCGTTACCTCAACCGGTCGCTGAGTTGTGTCGCCGATCTCTACCTGATAGGTCTTGCTGTCTATTACCAGTTCAAAGGTTCTCACTGCTGCCTCCTGGTTCTACTTTCATGCACCCGTCCGCCGGGGCGCGCTCGCGTCTGGGGCTCATAGCCCTTGACCCGACGAAAGACGAGCACGCTACTCCGTGGATCGGAGTCTGGCGTGTGCCTTCCATGCCCCAGGGCCTCTGCGGATGGAGAGGACGGTGACCGGTTCTGCCGGTCGGGGCTCGTGCTGCTCTAGCGCCAGCGAAAGAGCGACGGCTAGCGCGGCGATGGTCTCTTCGTCTGAGCCCTGCGCGTTCTGACGTGGTTCTGGTGCGGTCTCCTTCTTGGGCCTGAATACTCGGTTCAAACATATGATGGCCAGCATCAGGACGGCCAAGGCGGAGAAGACCAATCCCATGCCGATCACGGTTACTCTGATTCCAGCCTGAACGTCCAATCTTACTCCTCCTGAATGCCTAGATCGTGAAAAGCACTAGCGCCTCATCCAAGCCGCCAGCTTCCACACCAGGTGGTCCGGGTAGGACGATTCAGTCGCGCCGTTTGCCGGTTCGGCCTCGCTCTTGCTCGGCGCAGGAACCGCTTCCTCTAGCTCCACTCCGTCTCTGCGTCGGAGCAGGAACTCTCGTGCTACCTGAGGAAAGAGGCAGTATGACAGAACATCTTCCTCGGATTCGGCCAGATCGCCAATCTCGGCCTTTGCCTTCTCGAACCCCGGTTCGAGCAAGTCAGCGGGACGACAATCGATCGGCTTCTCATCACCGATTGCCAGTCTTTGCACCTCAGGGTCGATGGGTGCCGGCGGGCGACCATAGAGCCCCCGCACGTAGTCCTTGACTTCCTGGGGTATGACCTTGTAGCGCTCCCCCAGGACCACGTTAAGTGTGGCCTGTGTCCCCAGGATCTGGCTGGATGGAGTCACCAGTGGGGGGTACCCCAGCTCCTTGCGCACCCTTGGCATCTCCTCTAGGACCTCATCATACCGATCCTCGGCGCCTTGCTGGCGTAGTTGGGACATGAGGTTGGATAGCATGCCACCCGGTATCTGGAAGCGCAGCACGTTCACGTTCACACCGCGCAGTCCGCTCTCGAATGCTGCGTATCGTCGTCGAACTCCCTGGAAGTACGCGGCAATCTCGGACAGAAGGTCCAGATCGAGGCCTGTGTCTCGCGGATGCTCCCTGAAGATGGCGACGATGCTCTCTACCGGAGGCTGAGAGGTGACCAGGGCCAAGGATGAGATGGCGGTATCGACGATGTCGACGCCGGCCTCGACTGCCTTCACGTAGGTGGCGGTGGCGAAACCGCTGGTGGCGTGGGTGTGGAGTTGGATGGGTACCGACACGGCCTTCTTGAGCTTGGAGATCAGTTCGTAGGCGGTGAAGGGCGTCAGCAGCCCGGCCATGTCCTTGATGCAAACGGAGTCGGCCCCCATGGTTTCGAGTTCTTGGGCTAACTGGACATAACCGTCGACATTGTGTACGGGTGAGATCGTGTAGGAGATGCTGGCCTGCACGTGAGCCCCTTCACGCTTGACTACCTCCA
>Ga0180432_10012252_pt1 | contig 9996 bp, 11 predicted proteins | sample SS_ome_10_FD_132414 | JGI IMG/M metagenome (GOLD analysis project Ga0180432, IMG submission 132414) | Hypersaline lake sediment archaeal communities from the Salton Sea, California, USA - SS_1_MS_2 metaG | ecosystem: Environmental > Aquatic > Non-marine Saline and Alkaline > Hypersaline >...
CGAACCGGGTTGGCGCGCGTCGTGCTTGGAAGCGTCGCGGAGCGTGCGCTTCGGCGTCTCGCGGTTCCGGTGTTGATGGTGCGCCCAGGTGAGCTCGACGTGGGCAACGAGTCTGCCGTTGAGGTGATTTGAATCGTTTGCTTGGCGATGTCGTCTGGGTAGGACGAAATCTGGTGCGGTGCGCCCGTATCATGGGGACATGACCGACGAAGAGCAGCTCGCGCCCACCGTCCGTGAATCGACCCTTCCCGGTGTCGGCAAGAAGTACGTCATGCCCCTTGGTTCAGGAGGCAACGTGGCCATCGTGGTGCGCCCCGATGGCGAGCGGCAGATGTTCCACTTCCTCGAGGAGGAGGACCGTCCCTGCGACGTCGTGAAGCTTCAACGTGATGAGGCCCAGCAGGTCGCGAACCTGCTCGGAAGCCCGATGGTGGCCTCACCCGATCTCGACAAGCTCGAGCTCGTTCTCGGCGCACTCGAGATCGAGTGGGTCGCCCTACCCGAGGTGTCCGATCTCGTGGGCCATTCCCTTGCCGATAGTCGGCTCAGGCGCCGCACGGGAGCAAGTGTGGTCGCCATCCTTCGCGGAGAAACCGCCATCCCGAACCCTGAGATCGATACGGTGTTCGAGGCTGGCGATACGCTCCTGCTGATTGGTAGCGACGCCCAGACGGAGGCGGCCCGTAGGCTCATCGAAGGGGGCGAGGCCGACTCCGCGTGACCCCCGCACTGCAACTTGGGTTGATTGCCCTGGCGCTCTATCTGGCGGCCTGGGGAACGAACAAGCTCGGCATCAGCAGCATCGTCGGGTTCATGGGGATTGGCGTCCTGCTGGGGCCCGGTGGAATCCTGCCGGTGTTCAGCGGCAGCGACGTGATTCATCTGCTCGCCGAGCTTGGCTTGCTGTTGCTGTTGTTTTTCATGGGGCTCGAATTCTCCATTCCAAGGTTCCTCGAGGGTGGACGGGCAACCCTGTGGGCAGGCGTCATTGACCTCGCCAACCTCGTTGTGGGTGTCGCACTTGGAGGGCTGCTTGGTTTTGGTTGGTGGGGTGCAGCGTTCCTGGGCGCCGCGCTGTACATCTCGAGCAGCGGGGTGATTGCCAAGCTCGTGACGGAACGGAATCTGGTGGCGTACCCGGAAACCGAGCGGACCCTTGGCGTGCTGGTCTTCGAGGATCTTGCGATGGTGGTGGTGCTGGGCGGTCTTGGGCTCGCTACCGTGGGCGGGGACGCTCTGCAGTTTCTTGGTGTGGGCCTGTTCCTGGCGGCCTACGTTGTATTGCACCGCTTCGGCCGGCCAGGGTTGGAGCGCTTGCTGTCTCGCGAGGGAGAGGCGCTCGTATTGCTGCTCCTTGCGCTCGTCCTGTTGGTTTCCCTAGGCGCGAAGTCGCTTGGCTTTCCAGAGGCGGTCGCTGCCTTCCTGCTTGGGATGATCGTTTCCGAGTCACGCTTCCGCAGAAAAGTGGAGACGAGTCTCGCCTCCTGGCATGCCGTCGCCGCCGCCGTTTTCTTCTTCGACGTAGGTTTGCATGTCGACCTGCAGAGTGCCTGGCGAGTCTTGCCCTTGGCGCTGCTCCTGCTCGTCGTGACAACCCTTGCGCAACTCGTCACAGGCTTCGTCGCCGGTCGCGTCAGTGGACTCTCGGCGCGCGGCAGCGTGGGCCATGCCCTGATGCTGATCCCGCGGGGTGAGTTCAGTCTGGTCATCGTCGGCTTGGCAGCGACGGCTCCCATGATCGTGCCCGACGTTCGTGAAGCGCTTTATGCGACGGTGTCGTGGTACGTCATCCTGTCCGTGGTACTTGGAAGCATCGTGTTTGCTCGTTATGACGCCTGGAGCGAACAAATGGGTCGTTGGCTCCGTTCGCCCGAGGCGCGACGCCGCGCCCGCGAGCGCGAGCGTGAGCTCGATGCCATGCGTCTGGATTGAGGAACGCGAAGCCGAAGAGACAAGGTAGAAGAGCGTGCGGCCTGCCAGGGACGGGCCGCACGCTCTTGCGACGGTCAAGAGACGAGTTCTTGGGGATCAATCGCGAACGAAGGTGACTTCTTTCGCGTCGAGGTCGGCTGCATCGACTTTCCAACCTGCGGACAGCCAGGTCAGTGCCTGGGAGTGCGTGTCGGTGTTGGCCCACCAGGCGCGATGGCGGTGCGCTGAGGCGGGGAGGGCGCGACCGATGATCGATTCGATCTCGCGGAACGAAAGGGTAGCTTCCTGGCTCGATACGTCAGCAAGGTGCTTGCCGATGGCGGCGTAGCTACTTGCAGACGGTCCACTCGCGCGGCGGGAGCGACGTGCGCCACGGCGGACGGAGGGAAGGGTTGCTTCCCCGGCAAGCCAACGGCCCATCAGCGTGTAGAACTCTGCGAGCCTTTCTTCTGGCACAAGTACTTTTGCTTCAACATGACTCATGGCTTCCTCCGGGTCTCCGTTTCGTGACACAAGATCGTGCTTGCAATGTGTCTGCGTTTGAGAACTGTACACCATACCCAATTCCTTTCGGGGGGAGTCCCAAACGAACGGGGTAGGCCTTACGTTACGGAAAGTACTCCCAAGATCGCGTACCTTCGTACAACAATACCTCGTTACCTGTATGTAACCACTTCATTACAGTTCGTAGAAACGTTCGGTTTGGCGCGCTTCTTCCATTCGAAGCCGCATCGCCTCGTCGGTCGCTTCGAGTCGATCCATGCGTTCGAACATCGCTTTCGTTTGCGTTGCATGCGCTTCGAGTGCAGACCGCTTCCTGTTGGCGTACGCTCGGATGTCGACCAACTGCGTGGCTGCACCCAAGGCCGTCTCGACCTCGTCACGATTTCCGACGGCTACCGCCCAGTGCGTTGGGCGTTCCTCTGGCGCCATCGAGATGACGGCGCGCCGCAGAGCTTCCCCGAGGGCGTCATGATCTGGGTGAACACCGAAGCCGGGATAGAAACCGATCACCAGATCTGCGCCAAGGTCGCGAATGACCTGCGCGATCCGTGCGCCCACCACGTCGAGATCCTCGAATTCGATGGTCTTGTCCCGAAGGCCAAGGAACTGCACGTCGCACCCAAGAATCTTGCAGGCCGCACGCAACTCCTGCTCCCGGACGTCGCGCAGAGTCTCGCGGTTCGCGAAGAACGGTTTCCCCATGTTGCGGCCCATGTCGCCATAGGTTCCGCACAGGTACGTAACGGGAACGCCTGCCTCGGCATGAAGAGAGATCGTGCCACCCGACGAGAAACTTTCATCGTCAGGGTGGGGAAGCACCACGAGCAGGTGCCGTTGGGCTACAGGGCCGGTCACGTTCCAGGCTGGCTGACTCAACTCACTCATTCAACACCCTCCCGGAAAGCCTTCTCGCCAATCTGCAGGGCAATCCGAAGGCGACCTTCGTCGTCATAGCCAGCCATCAACAGACGGCCCTCGTCATCGACTTCGGCGTGGGTGAGGCCGTCGCCATACACCCAGCCTTCAGCCATCTTCAGGCCAATTCTGTAGGGCCCAGGACCATTCACCGAACCGCGCTCATAGCGAATTCGGGCATTTCGCACGAACGCGATGCATGGCGGCATCTTGTCAGGACCGAGCGCCGTATAGGTACCGGTCGTCGTTTCCAGATGCAGGTACACGTCTTTACCGGCAAGTCGATCGAGTTCAGGCTGCACCTGCTCGGGTTGAATCGGCTTCACAGGACCTCCCCGCGCGATGGCCACATGCCACGTGCGCAATCTGGGGACCATACCGCGCCACGTGGCTGGCGTGCGTCTTCGCTACTGCGAGGTTTCGGGATTCTCGCTCCACACGTTTCGCCAGGAGGCGTCCTTTTCGAGGAAGGCTCGAAGGTGCGCATCGGACCAGGTGTTGAGGACCTGCTCGGCACGCAACCAGGCTCGTCGCGCCTGCAGCACACCGTGCCGCAAGAGCGCGAGTTCCTCGGGCGCGTGCGCGTCGGTGTTGATGGCGAGCACAGCGCCCGCGTGAGCGGCAATTCGCGCCCAGTGGTCATTCAGGTCGAGGCGTGCGGGGTGCGCATTGATTTCGAGTGCCACGTCGTGCTCGATTGCTGCCTCGATCACCGCATGCAGGTCCAGTGCGTATCCCTCGCGTTGCCCCAGCAGCCGGCCGGTGGGGTGCCCGAGGATGTTGACGGCAGGGTGTTGTAGCGCAGTGATGATGCGTTGAGTTAGCGTCTCCTCGGGAAGCTCGAAACGACTGTGGATGCTTGCCACGACCACGTCCATTCGGGCCAACAGGTCGTCGTCCATGTCGAGCGTCCCGTCTTCGAGAATGTCGACCTCCATCCCCCGAAGCACGGTGAGTCCCTTGGGCACCTTCACCTTGTCGAGAGCGTCCCATTGCCGCAGCAGCTTCTCGCGATCGAGACCGCCCGTCATGCGCAGAGCAGGACTGTGATCGGTGATGGAAAAGATCGTCAGGCCCTGATCCGCAGCAGCCACCATCATCTCCTCGAGGGTGCCCGACCCGTCACTCCAGTCGGTGTGGGCATGGAGTTCCGCACGAATGTCCTCCACCTCGATCAGGACGGGCAGTTGACCGCTCGCTGCGGCCTCGATCTCGCCGCGGTCCTCACGTAACTCAGGAGGCACCCAGCGCAAGCCCAGCGCCTCGTACACACCCTCTTCCGTTTCCCCCGCAAGGCGTTTTGATCCATCCTTCGACCACAGCCCGTACTCGTTGAGCGATGCTTCGTGCTCCTGGGCAAGGCGCCTGAGGTGAACGTTGTGTTCCTTGCTTCCGGTGAAGTAGAGCAGGGCAGCACCCCACGCATCGGCCTCCACGACCCGTAGGTCCACCTGAAACCCGTCGGCCAGGAGAAGGCTGGTCTTGTCCTCACCGGAACCCAGGACCGACTCCACCTCCTCGTAGGCCTTGAAGTGCTCCATCACGACAGCGGGATCGGTGCTGGTAATCAACACGTCGAGATCACCGATGGTGTCCCGACCTCGCCGGTAACTGCCCGCCACCTCAAGGCGATCGACCGACTCATGCATCTCGAGCCAACGCAAGAGGGGCGTCACCACAGCCTCCGCGTCCACGCGCCGACGTCGTTCATCGAAGCGGCGCACCTGATCGATGCCAGCCAGAATGCGGTCCTGTGTCTTCGCGCCAAAGCCTTTGAGGCACGCAATCTCGCCGTCCTTTGCAGCCCGCTCGAGATCATCGAGTCCAGTGACCGCAAGTTCGGTCCACAACGCGCGCGCTTTCTTTGGCCCCACCCCGGGAACGCGAACGACGTCGAGCAGACCGGGTGGGACCTGCCCCTGAAGTTCGAGGAGGGGCTCCATGTCCTCACCTCGAAGCTTGCGTTCGATTTGTGTGGCGAGGTCCTTGCCGATGCCCGGCAGTTCACGAAGGTCGGCGCCCTCGGCGACCAAGTCGCGAGCGGGCCGCTCGAGGTCCTCGATGGTCTTCGCGGCATTCCGGTAGGCGCGGACCCGGAAGGGGTTCGCGTCCTGCAGTTCGAGTAGGTCGGCGATCGTGTTTAGGTCGCGGGCAATTCGAGCGTTGCTGGCCATGCAGTGAGGGTACTTCGGTTTTGCCTCGCAGTCGCGGACGTGTGGCGCCTCAACCCTGGAACCCGCGAACCAGAAGCAACGTTCCAAACACGGTGAGGCCCAGGGTCGCTACCAACTGTAGGGTCCGTCGGATGCGCAAGCCCAGCCTCGCCGCGGCTGCAAACGCCACGATCAGCGACACGAGTCCACCGACGAGCACCAAATAGAAACCCACGACGACGACGGCGGAATGCCACAACACGTTGCGACCGACGTCGATGACGAGCGGTCCAATGATTAGGGACCAGAATGTCCATGGACCTGGATTCAGCGTATTGACGAGCACAGCACGCATGAAGCCACCTCGCTGTCCGTCCCACGTATCTGCATCGGTCTGCCCCGGGTATTGACCTGTCCGAAACTCCCGCAGCCATGCGCGCCCCGACTCGATCGCAAGGAACCAAACTACCAGTCCACCGAGCACACTCAAGATTCGCAGTACCCCAGCCGGCGCTTGCGAAAGTACGAGAAGTGAGATGGTGGCGATGGGTCCGTCCGAGATGAGCGGAACGAACGCAAGGGGAAGGGTGCGTGCTCGACCTTGCCGGAGGGCCTGACTCAGGAGGTACGCCTGAAACGGTCCTGGCTGCGCGGCTGCCACCAGCCCCAGCGTCATGGCTGTCCACAGCGCGGTGAGCAGGTCGCTCAAGGTTCCTCTCGGCGAAGCAGGGCGCGCGCCTGATCGCGTAACTCATTGCGGCGCAACTCCACGGCGCGTTCCTGCTCACGGCTGCGTTCATCGTGTCGAACGATTCTCTGGCGAAGCGCCCGCTCGGCCGGAAGGCTCGAAGCCTCGAAGGGCTGAATGGCGGGACTCAGGTCACAGACGTTGTCGAGCTCCTGCTTCAGCAGCGTCCTGAATCCGAGGGCGATACCGGGGTCGTCCATACGGAGTCGAGCGCGGTCCATCGCGGCCTCCACCTCGGACATGCCAAGCGTCAACCACGCCGAACGTTCGGGTGCTTCGTCCACGAGGGTGTCGTATAACCCCCCAAAGGCGGACGAAAGTCGACGGAGAACGCGGTCTGCTTCGCTGGGCATGCGTGAAGCCTATCGTGCCCGGGTAGGCTTGCGAGCATGGCGCGCGGCTCAACCCCGACCCTGTTCGAAACCCTGCGTGTGAATGATGGTGTCCTTCAGCACGGGGAACGGCATCTGGCGCGCCTGGCCCAGTCGGCTGAGGCGTACGCCGTTCCGTTCAATCGCGAAGATGTCGACAAGGCTTTGGCTGGCCTCCCAGCCGGCACACTCCGACTCAGGATTGATCTTTCCCCCGGGGGCACCGTCTCGGTTCGTCACCAGCCCTTTGGGGCCGACACCGATTCGCAGCCCCTCGAGGTGGCGTGGGCAGAGCCGACCGTCCGTTCGACCGACCTCGCACGCCGGCACAAGACCAGTGACCGAGCGATCTACGATGCGGCAACGGTCGAGGCGCAGCAGGCGGGGCTCGCCGACCTGTTGTTCCTAAACGAGTTGGGGTACGTCGCCGAAGGTGCGATCAGCAATCTGTTCGTCATGAGTGATGGAACGTTATTGACGCCTCCCATCGAGGCAGGCGCACTCCCTGGAATCCTGCGGGCGGAATTGCTCGAGCAGGGTCGGGCGCGGGTTGCGGATCTCTTACCCGATGCGGTCCGAATGGCAGAGGCGCTGTACCTCGGAAGTTCGCTGCGTGGCTTGCGTAAGGTCGTCTTGCGGGAGGACGCCATCGCGGTTCGGGTGAGTACGGGAGTCATGCCTCGACTGGGCTAGGCTCTGCACATGAGTGAACTCCAGGACGTCTTGCGAATCCTTGCAGCGACCGCCTTTTTGGCCACCGGGGTCGCGAAATGGCTACTCGCGCCTACTCGACTGGCCCGCATCGGTATGGCCGTCGTGGCTGAGTTGTCGCCCGTCATGATTCGCGTAGTCGGCACCCTCGAGCTTCTAGGAGCGACCGGGTTGCTTGCCCCCCTCGTATTCGGCATGCCAGACGGAATTGCACGACTCGCTGCGGCGGGTTTGGCGCTGCTGATGGTCGGTGCATCGTGGATGCAGGTCACGAGGCGACGCTCACTGGGTGCGGCCATCGCGCTCGTGATGCTCACGCTCGTGACCACCCTGGCGGTGACGCCCGACTTATCGCAAGGCATCCTCTGAGCTCTGGAACCCGAGGTTCGCAGGTCGCAGGTTCTTCGTCGACGTCAGGTGGTGCGCATCGTCAGCCAGTGACCGACCGGAACGACCTCTTGGCTGGGTTCGGCATCGTGCCCTGAACGCACCGAGGCAAACAGGGTCGTCACCTCGGACCCGAGATGCTGCACGGCCTGCTCGATACGCCGCGCGGGGTAACCACGAGCCGCGAGCTCTTCCACCATGTCCAGCGTCGCAATACGACCAATCGCCTTGCCGAGGTCAACCAAGCGCCGCTGCGGCAGTTGGGTGTCAAGCCGAACGTCGAGCACGTCACCAAGACGCTGCGAGGCGCGCGACGCCCAGGTCGTCGCCGCGAGGTACGCCCCCAAGCGAGCCTCCTTGGCGCGACGCATGGCCTGGAGCACCGAGGCCCCAACCTGTTCGTAAAGGATGTCGTTGCTTCCCTCGAAAATCTGGAACGGTCGCGAGTCAACCACGGCGAGTCCAGCGCGGTGCCGGGTGGAGTACCCCGCTGCCCCCACGAGCTGCAGGACGGACTGGGCTGCCGCCTGCATCCGGTCGGTGAGTACACTCTTCACGACGTTCGCGAGCAGGCCGTCCCTGGCAAGGTCGTGTTCCAGACCTGCGCGTTCGCTGGCGTGCAGGCACATCGCGGACGCCACCGTCACCGACGCTTGAAGTTCGGCGATTCGGCGCTTCACCTGGTCGTACTCCAACAGAGACTTGCCACCCACCATGCGCTCGCGCACGTGATGAAGGGCGTCATCGGCGAGTCGCTGCAGGAACCCGAGACCCATGCCTGGGAACTGCAGGCGACTGCGGTGCAGCAAATCGAGCATCATCTTCAGGCCCGTGGTCGTAGGCGTCAGTCGCTGGGCTTCGGGTACCGCCACGTCCACATGGTTCCGGCCGTAGGGGATGGCATGCAAACCCAAATTCTCGAAGCGTTCCTCGACCACGATGCTCTGCTCGGGATCGTGACCATCGAGTACAAAGAAATCCACGTCACGTCCCAAACGATCGTCGCTGCGTTCGCGCGCCGTCATGAGCCAGAAGTCCGCAAGCCCGGTCAGGCCCGCCCAGTGCTTGGTGCCTCGAATACGGTAGCGATCAGCTTCCCGAACCCAGGAGGTTTGCATCGATAGAGCATCCGAGCCGAAGCCGGGTTCGGTCATCATCAACCCACCCATGCTCTGGTGTTCGAGGAAGCGGGCAAAGACCCGCTGCTTCACGCCCTCATCGGCGTACTTTGCGACGGGCTGAAGGAACAAGGCTCCGTTGATGCCCATCGTGAGAGAAAGCGGCAGGGACTCGTACGAGGTGCGCTCGAGCATCGCGAGGCCTTCGGCGACCTCACCACCACGACCGCCGTACACCTCGGGAATGAAGACCGAGAGCGGTTGCGTCGCCAGCAGGGCGCGAAGTTCGGAGGGGGGCATGCCCCGCTCGAAAAACGGTGGCTGGCCCAGAGAAGAGGAATCAAGGAAGCGGCGAAGCGCTTGCACGTATCGATCCAGGAACGACCCCAGGTTCTCCTTTTGAGGGGCAGCCTCGTGTGTTGATACGGGAGCATCAAGCGTTGCGGCGGCGGCGTCGGAAACAACAGGGCGCGTCGTCACCCCGATAGTCTAGCGCAGTACCCGATGAATGAGCGTTCAACTGACGAGTTCAGCGCGGCGGACCCGAGAGGGCCGCACGATCCAAGTCCCGCAAACGAACGAACCGGAACGAGAAGGCGAGCGCCGTCGCGGCGAGGACGCTGGCCGCGATGAACAGCGTCGAGAAACCGACGATCGCAGACAACGCACCCGCGAGCACCGGCGTGAGGCTGGGTAATGCAAGCACGCTGTTGGCTACACCGACGTACAGCGGACGCTGCGCGGCGGGAGAAACGGCATACAGAAGGTTCCATGCCGCAATCTCGAGCGCCGAGACACCCGCAGCGGAAAGGGCGAACACAGCTACGTAGAACGCCGGATCCCGAATCAGGAAGGCAGCGAGGGGCGCGAGCGTGAGCAACACCATTGCCAGCTGCAGAATCGTCACGTTATTCCCTCGGTCCGCCATACGGCGCAAACCGAAGTTCATTGTGATGCTTGCGAACGTCGCAACGATCACGAAACCGCCGAGTGAGGTCACCGAGGCGCCGAGATTGGTGATTGCGTACACCGCATAGAACGGCTCGGCCAGCAGCGCCGTCAATGCCAGGAAACGCACCCGCAGGTAGCGCCGGAAACTATCGTCCTCACGAATCACTGCGGGTACGCGGCCCACCATCTTCAGCATCGGTTCGCGA